>QWCP01000066.1_pt1 | contig 55583 bp, 48 predicted proteins | sample 1972561 | NCBI WGS metagenome assembly QWCP01 (sample SAMN09866705, study PRJNA288562) | Human vaginal metagenome isolate pre4_vaginal, whole genome shotgun... | isolation source: vagina | host: Homo sapiens | place: USA: California
TCAGTTTGTTAGCTAAGTTTTTAATGCTGTTTAGATTATGGATTATAGACACATAATATTCATCATCATAGTTTTACACACTTTTTGACCTATAACCCGCCGAATAACAAAAAAATAAAAATAAAAAACGCCGCCTAGCAAGCTAAGCGACGTTGTGCACGTGCCCCCGGTGAGACTCGAACTCACACTGCACAGATTTTGAGGCTGTTTCCTCTACCAATTGGGATACAGGGGCATTTTCAATTTTCTGCGTTTTTGCGCGACTTGTTGACTATAGCACACTTTAAGTCACATGCAAACACCTCGCGCGTGTTGGCGTGTCGCAATGCTACTTATTTACAAGCCAATACCAATAATGCGCGCAACCCATAAAATGAGAAGCGCGCATTATATTGACTACGCAACTGCCACAATATTGCAGAATGAGTAAAATTCACACATTCACAACAGTAACGTAATATTTCGCATCAAAGCTAGCAAAATTAATCGCAAGCACCAACAGTGTGAACATAGATAGAATCCGTGCGACCAGCTTGACGCTCACCTTGAGCAGTGCTCAAAATAACAATCTGATCACCATCGGAAACCTTACCTGCTTCGCGAAGAACCTTGTCGGTGAAAATCATCAAATCGTGACGGTTCATATCATGATAATCTTCATCAATCAAGAAGCCCTCAGTACCCCAGCTCAAAGCCAACCAACGATACGTATGCTCATTGTTAGTTAAGCCAAAGATTGGAGCAGTTGGACGTTCGCGAGAAATACGATGTACTGTGCGACCAGTCTGAGTATAGGCAACAATAGCTTTAGCGTTAAGCTTATCTGCCAAGTCAACAGCTGCAGAAGAAACAGCGCCGGTGCTAGACATGTCAAGCTCAACAGCTGGAATACGATCATAGCCGTGCTCAGTAGCATACTGAGAAATACGGGACATGGTCTTCACGGTAACATCTGGATACTTACCAACAGCGGTTTCGTTAGAAGTCATCGTTGCATCAGCACCGTCGAGAACTGCGTTAGCGCAGTCAGAAGCTTCTGCACGAGTTGGAACTGGAGAGTTAACCATGGTACCAAGAACTTCAGTAGCAACGATAACTGGCTTTGCATAGCGGCGAGAAAGCTCAATGCAACGCTTGGTAACCAGTGGAACCTCTTCGAGAGGCATTTCCACAGCCATATCACCGCGAGCAACCATGATACCATCGAAGGTCTTTACAATCTCTTCCAAGTTCTCAACAGCCTGTGGCTTTTCAATCTTTGCCACGATTGGAATACGGCGACCTTCTTCGTCCATGATTTCATGAGCGCGATCAATATCAGTAGCGAAACGCACGAAGGACATAGCAATAATGTCAGCGCCAGTGCGAATAGCCCAACGAAGATCAGCCTCATCCTTTTCAGTCAAAGCTGGAAGCGAAACAGCGACGCCTGGAAGGTTAATGCCCTTGTGGCTGGAAACTGGACCAGCAACAATAACCTTAGTGTGAACGTCGTTACCTTCTACCTTAGTTACCTCAAGACGAACCTTACCATCATCAATAAGAATTGGGTCGCCTGCATGGCAATCTCCTGGCAAGCCCTTGAAGGTTGTGGAAGTGCGGTGCTCGTCACCTTCAACATCATCCGTAGTGATGATGAACTCCTGGCCTTCTTCCAAATAAACTTTATCTTCACCATCAGCGTTCTTCTTGAACCAACCGCAGCGAATCTTTGGACCCTGCAAATCAACAAGAGCAGCAACATTGCGGCCAGTGGACTTGGAAGCTGCACGAACGTTGTTGTACACGCGCAAATGATCTTCAGGAGTGCCATGAGAACGGTTCAAACGAGCAACATCCATACCAGCTTCAACAAGCTTGGTAATACCTTCCAACGATTCGGTAGCTGGACCAATAGTATCAACGATTTTGGCTTTACGCATAATGCCTACCTATTTCTATTTCTGTTTATTTTTTATGAACGTTTTAACGATAAAAACCATAAAACGCCCAATTCCGCTTTCTAGTGTATCAACGGATTGTGACCGCTTACCACATTTATTCGGCGTTTTGTGAACGTTCACAGAAAATCACAAAAAATACTTGGCTAATACTTAAATAATAGATGTTTACTAACTTTGAGCATCCTTTATCTGTCGCAACTCTTTCTTTAAATCGCGTATTTCATCGCGCAATCGCGCTGCAAGCTCGAATTGCAACTGTTCTGCAGCAACATGCATTTGCTCGCTTAAATTTTTAATTAACGACATAATATCGCTTTGCGGCAAGGCCGAAATATTCGCCATACGCTTTTCTTTGCTTTGCTGCCCCAGATTCGGCTCTTTTGGCACGCCATAATGCGAGTTCCCAGCCTTATTAGCATTCCTGTAACCGCCTGCTAGCAAAGTTTGAGTATCAACATCTTCTTTAGCAAGCATATCGTTCACATCGCTAATCTTCTTTAGCAAAGGCTTAGGATCAATTCCGTGAGCCTTGTTATACGCGATTTGCTTTTCGCGACGCCTCTCCGTCTCACTAATAGCCTTGCTCATAGCATCCGTAACGCTATCCGCATACATAAGCACAGTTCCGGAAACGTTACGAGCAGCGCGACCAATCGTTTGAATAAGCGAACGATAGGATCTTAAGAAGCCTTCCTTATCTGCATCCAAAATCGCCACAAGCGAAACTTCCGGCAAATCCAAACCCTCACGAAGCAAATTGATGCCAACAATCACATCAATTTTGCCTTCGCGAAGCTCGCGCAAAAGCTCCACCCTGCGCAAAGTATCAACATCTGAATGTAAATACTCAACTTTAATACCAAGCTCCAAAAAATAATCAGTTAAGTCTTCAGCCATCTTTTTTGTAAGCGTAGTAACAAGCACGCGCTCATCTTTTGCCACTCGCGCCTTGATTTCCGCAAGCAAATCGTCAACCTGTCCCTCCACAGGGCGAACCTCAATCTTAGGATCCAGCAAACCAGTAGGGCGAATAATCTGCTCAACTACACCATCCGAAAGCCCCAACTCGTAATCTCCAGGAGTTGCAGAAAGATACACAGTTTGACCAACGTGCTCCAAAAATTCTTTCCACTTTAACGGGCGATTATCCATTGCAGAAGGAAGCCTAAAGCCATGCTCTACAAGCGTTCTTTTGCGCGAAGCGTCACCTTCATACATGGCTCCAATTTGCGGCACTGTTACATGTGACTCATCTAAAACCAGCAAAAAGTCATCTGGGAAAAAATCAAGCAGAGTATGCGGAGGTGTACCTGCATCACGTCCGTCAAAATGCCTAGAATAATTTTCCACTCCCGGGCACACTCCAACTTGTCGCAGCATTTCTAAATCATACGTAGTTCGCATTTCCAAACGCTGAGCTTCCAACAATTTATTCTGTTTTTTAAGCTGTGCTACTCTCTCGTCACGTTCTTTCTCAATTGCCTCTAATGCACGCTCCATGCGCTCAGGTCCTGCAATATAGTGAGATGCTGGGAAGATATGAACGCTACTCTCCTGGCGAATTACTTCCCCTGTAAGCGGATGTAACATCGTAATTCTGTCAATTTCGTCACCAAAGAATTCAATTCGCACAGCTAATTCTTCGTACACTGGAATAATCTCAACTGTGTCACCGCGCACTCTAAAAGTTCCGCGCGTAAACGCAATATCGTTGCGTTTGTATTGCATACTCACAAACTGGCGAAGAAGTGTATCTCGCTCAAGCTGCTGACCAACGCTTAACATAAGCATTCGCTCGGCATACTCCTCTGGAGTACCAAGTCCATAAATGCACGAAACAGTAGCTACAACAACACAATCCCGTCTAGTAAGCAAATTCGCTGTAGCTGCGTGGCGAAGACGCTCAACATCGTCGTTAATATTTGAGTCTTTTTCAATATACGTGTCTGTTTGCGGAATATACGCTTCCGGCTGATAGTAATCGTAGTAAGACACAAAATAGCTCACAGCATTATCTGGCATAAGCTCACGAAACTCTGCACAAAGCTGAGCTGCCAAAGTTTTATTCGGCTCAATAATAAGTGTCGGCCGTTGCAAACGCTCAATCAGCCAAGCAGTTGTAGCAGTTTTACCAGTTCCCGTAGCACCCATTAAAACAACGTCATTTTCGCCGTTTTCAATGCGATTTGCCAACTCTTCGATTGCTTGCGGCTGGTCTCCTGAAGGCTTGTATGGCGCTTTTACTACAAAAGGCTTGTTTGTACGCTGAATTTTATTCGTCATAATCTTTTACTTCCCTAAGTTTGCTATTTCAGCGCTTTTATTACTTACTTCACACAACCATGATTTCAACGTATCATCAACACTGTTAAGCATCGATCCCATTGGTTTCGTTGAATCGACTACAAAATCTGCCATATTTTTTCGAACTTTACAAGGAAGCTGACTCTTTATGCGCGCTAAAGCCTGACTCTTCGTCATATTTCGATCGCTTATCATTCGCTTAACGCGAACTTCTTGAGGCGCTTCAACAGTAATAATATGGTCAAAACTAAATGGAATGCTGTCGATTACTTGCGCAAGAAGCGGAATATCGTGCACAATAATCGAGCTCATGCTGCTCATTTCATCGCAATTTGCTTTAGAAATTTTACTAACATACTCGCTTTTATATTCGCTTTCTAAAAGCTTCGCACGATTGTAGATAGCCGGGTGAATTATAGATTCAATCTTATTTAATGCTTGCTTATGCTCATCGTCGTCGCCAAAAATACGCTCCGCAATAAACGCTCGATTTAAAGAACCATCTTCCAGAACAGAATCTTCCCCAAAAATTCCTACGATTTGTTGCAATACTGTGCTTCCTGGTTCCACTACTTTACGCGCTAAAATATCGTAATCTATAACAAAAGCGCCAAGCGAACGCAGATGGTTTACCACTGTAGATTTTCCAGCCGCAATTCCGCCCGTTACTGCAATCCGCATTATTGTCATATATAAATTATAAGTAATGCCCCAGTAAATAAGTACCAGAGCATTACTTCTTAAAGAAAATAAAATGATTAGTCTTGTAATTCTGCACCATTGGCATCTTTATGCCACTGAGTCCCAGGCTTTGAGCAAAGAATGCAAATTCCTTCAACACATGACCATATAATCGAAATACCTGCAAGCAAACCAAAAGAAAGAACGGAAATAAGGAGCTGAGCAATGGCCTTACCCTTAAAACCAAGATAGAAATTATGAATGCCTAATGTACCCAAGAAAATAGCTAGCAAGCCAGCAACGATTTTCTGACGAGGACTCACCAAAGTTGCATGAGTATTCTGATTGTTATTCCCACCATATGGAGGGAATTGGGTATTGTGCTGATTGCTATCAAATGTACTCATAATTTTCACCAATCCTTTTAATAACTTCATTAATGTTTTAACAAAATCATATAATCGTGCTTCTTAAAAGAAAATTTGTTGTACTCACATTTAATTACAGAATATAAATTATAAAATCAGAGTATTTAGAGAACATTGCAATAATCGAAATACGCAAGATGCCCCGATGATCACTCACCGGGGCATCTTGTTCATACGCTTTTAGTAGAAACTACTTCTTTTCACTCAAAAGCTGTTCGCGCAAAGCTGCGAGCTGATCGGAATCAGCTAAAGCACCTTCGTTAGAAGCCTCAGAAGAATAGTTGGAAGCAACTTCTTCCTTCTTCTCTTCCTTAGCTGGCTTCTTTTCAGCTTCTTCGCTCTGGCCGTCAGCGGCAGCAGATTCAGCTGCAGCTGCGAGTTCCTTAGCAGCGAATGCCTTGTGTTCTTCCCAAAGCTCGTGAGCTGCAGCATACTGAGCTTCCCACTCTTCGCGCTGCTGCTCGTAGCCAGCCATCCACTCATTAGTGTTTGGATCGAAGCCTTCTGGGTACTTGTAGTTACCTTCAGCATCATATTCAGCTGGCATGCCGTAGAGAGCTGGATCGAAATCTTCAGAATTTGGATCGACAGCTTCAGTAGCTTGCTTCAAGGAGAGGGAGATACGACGACGATCAAGATCAACGTCGATAACCTTCACGAATACTTCTTCGTTAGCCTTAACAACAGTTTCTGGGTTCTCTACGTGACGGTTTGCAAGCTCAGAAATGTGAACCAAGCCCTCAATACCATCTTCAACGGAGATGAACACACCGAACTGAACGATCTTGGTGACCTTGCCCTTAACAACCTGTCCAGGAACATGGGTGCGAGCGAAGCGCTGCCATGGATCTTCCTGAGTTGCCTTAAGGGAAAGGGAAATACGTTCGCGATCGAGATCAACGTCGAGAACTTCAACGGTAACCTTATCGCCAACCTTAACAACCTCAGATGGGTGATCGATGTGCTTCCAGGAAAGCTCAGACACGTGAATGAGGCCGTCAACGCCGCCGAGGTCAACAAATGCGCCGAAGTTTACGATAGAAGACACAACGCCTTCGCGAATCTGACCCTTCTTAAGCTGCGAGAGGAAGGTCTCGCGAACTTCAGACTGGGTTTCCTCAAGGAACTGACGACGAGAAAGCACAACGTTGTTGCGGTTCTTATCGAGCTCAAGAATCTTAGCCTTAATCTTCTGGCCAATGTATGGGGAAAGATCGCGAACGCGACGCATTTCAACGAGGGAAGCTGGCAAGAAGCCACGAAGACCGATATCAACAATCAAGCCGCCCTTAACAGCTTCAATAACGGTACCTTCAACGATGCCGTCTGCATCCTTAATCTTCTCGATGTCACCCCAAGCACGCTCATACTGTGCACGCTTCTTGGAGAGAATAAGACGTCCTTCCTTGTCTTCCTTAGTAACAACAAGGGCTTCAATGGTGTCGCCAACTTCAACGACATCATCTGGATCAACGTCTTTCTTGATGGAAAGTTCACGGGAAGGAATCACACCTTCAGTCTTGTAGCCGATATCCAACAATACTTCGTCGTGATCAATCTTTACGACGGTACCTTCAACTAAATCACCATCATCAAAATTCTTGATGGTTGAATCGACTGCCTTGATGAAGTCTTCTTCGGTGCCAATATCATTAATCGCAACCTTGGCGACTTCGTTATTATTCTCTGCCATTATTTATTAGTGGTTTCTTCTTGGGGTGGATATTACTCGATATTAAATTATGCTTTTATGTTCACATGTGTATGATGCACATGCTCTGTCAATGTTATATACAGGCATAGCCAAAATTATTGTTTTACTTCGGGCGTGTCGTACTCATTGCTTATCAAGTGTTCGCTCAGCCATATCAACGACATTCGCTAACAGCATCGCACGAGTCATAGGCCCTACCCCACCCGGGTTTGGAGAATATGCTCCAGCAATTTCGCGACAAGTTGGATCAACATCACCTTTTACACGGTATCTGCCAACTTCTTCATCAAAAACTCGCGATACACCAACGTCAACAAGAACTGCACCAGGCTTAACATCTTCTGGCTTAACAAAGCCGGCACAGCCCATCGCGGCAATTATCACATCAGAACGACGCATAATCTCTTGCATATTCCGCGTACGAGTATGACACAAGGTAACAGTTGCATCTACTCCTCTACGAGTTAAAAGAAGACCGATGGTGCGACCAACTGTAATTCCGCGACCAAGTACACAAATATTTTTCCCAGAAAGGTTAATGTCATATTCATCTAGTAAAGCTAAAATTCCACGCGGTGTACACGGCAAAGGTGTTGTAATATTTCCAGAAATATGCGTAACAAGTTCGCCAAGATTATAAGGATGCATACCATCACAATCCTTTGCAGGATCAATTGAAGCAATAACTTTTTGAGTATCAATACCTTTAGGCAAAGGAAGTTGCACAATAAAACCAGTGCAAAGAGGATCATTATTTAATTTCTCTACAGCTGCAAGAACTTCATCTTCAGTTGCATCCTCAGATAGATCACATCGAATAGAACGAATCCCCACTTCTTCGCAATCACGATGTTTGCCAGCAACATATTTTAACGAACCTGGATCCTTACCAACTAATAGTGTACCCAAACCTGGCTCAATGCCACACTTACGCAATGCTGCTACTCGTGTTGCCAAGTCCTCTTTAATTTTAGATGCTAAAGCTTTACCATCCAACACAATAGTCATAAATTATTCCTCCCAACTCGCACAATTCGTAAGGATAGGCTATCGTGAGGTATAGATGTATCTATATCGATTGGCAACTAGCAATGGCGCATGCGAGTTGATGCGCCATTATTACGAGAGGACTGCAGCAATGCATACTATTACCCATACAATGAAAAGACTCGGAAGAACCGTCATGACATGTTGTATTGCATCTGCAGTACTACTAGGATTTTCTGCTTGCGGACAGCAAACAATAGAAAAACCTCAAGAAAAACCTAAAGCGATTGCGCCGATTGCTGTAGTATCTACAGTAGATACTTGGGGTAGCTTAGCTCAAGAAATTGGCGGAAATGATATCAAAGTTGATTCCATTATGACTGGAGCAAATAGTGATATTACAGCGTTCAAACCCCATACAAAAGATTTACAGAATATGCAAAATGCACAGGTAGTTATCACTAATGGCGCGGGCTATGATGACTGGGCTACCAAAACACACCCAAAGAAAGCTGAAATTATCAGCGCCGCAGCAACAGTAGGAGCATTAAATGGTGATAACCCATACTTCTGGTTCTCTCACGACGCTCGAGAGGCAATGGCTTCTGCAATGGCGGATACTTTTTCTAAAGTACGACCTAATAAAAAGAACGTTTTTAATCAACGATTAGCACAATGGCAACAACGCGAAAAGAAGTTAACCACTGTTCTGAGTGACTTTTCAAAAGAATATGGTAATGCCCAATATGCTTCTACATCTCCTATTTTATTCTGGCTTATGTCTGACTTAAATGTGAAAGATAGCACACCAAAAGAATATGCCGATGCAGTAAGCAACAATAATGAACCACAACATTCAAGCATCGAAGAATTCCAAAAACTTATTGAAGATCGTAAAGTTGATGTGTTAATTAGCGATAGTCAACAAGGCAACGACATACTTAATTTACTCAATGGCATTGCGGGACGTAGCTACACATCTACAGTACGAGTTAGTGAGCTTATGCCAAAGTATGCTAATCGTCTTGATCAGTGGATTATGAAGATTTGCGATGATCTTCAAAACGCATTACAAGCAACAAAAGATATGCGCAAAGACATTGACGAGCAGGAATCTCAAAAGAAACCAATTACTAAGAAACCAAATGTAGCGAAAAATACTGATCCAAAAAACTCCAATGAAGGGCAACAAGATCCTGGTAAATAAATTCGATTACAAATAACATAAAAATCTCTTGCAGCAAAGTGCAAGAGATTTTTTATTAACGACACGGGGAACAGCAAAAACAAATATCAAATATCCTAAACTGTTGTTTTAGAACAATCCCGTTTACTTTTTTCTTGATTTCTTATTACGCTCTGCCAACAACGCTAAAGTGCGATTTGCTGGTTCTTCAGGAGCAACAGTATGGTGCTTTTCATCACCTGACCGCGGTTTTTGATAGCCAAGATTCACATCAAGGAGTCGCTCAGCTTCAGATTCATTAATTTTTTCCGATAGTGCAATCTCAGAAATTAAAATACTGCGAGCACGAGCAAGCATGCGCTTCTCCCCTGCTGAAAGACCATGCTCATCCACATCGCGCTGCGACAAATCACGAACTACTTCCGCAATATTGTTAACATCGCCTGTAGCAATTTTCTCTACATTCAATTTGTAACGACGCGACCAATTCATTTCTTTTTCAATAATCGGTGTACGCAAAATCTCAAAAACTTTTGCAACTTCCTGAGCTCCAACAATGTCTCGCACACCTACTTTTTTCACATTATCAACTGGAACATTAATTTCCAAACCATCAGAAGATAACACTACTAAACGTAAATATTGACGAGTGACGCCTTTGACGGTTCGCTCACTGATTTCTTCAACACGAGCCGCACCATGACGAGGATAGACGACCATATCGCCGACTTGATATTCCACAGAACCCTCCGAACACACAGAAAAACTCATTTCAGTCTCCCATAAGGGCACGACTTGGAAAAACTTTCATAATTTTTTCACAATACTGCGAAACACACGCGACTTATACGCACAAAGCATGTATGATAGACAGCATGAGTACAGTTACTAACATCAACGAAGATGCACTCGCAGTCCCAGTCCGCCAGGATGTGTTGGCTGCGGTGAGCAATGCAGAGTATTACAATCCACACGAGGTTCTCGGTGGGCATCTTGGCACTGGTAAAAGTGCTAACACTGTAACCGTCCGCGTTTTACGCCCAATGGCCAAAAAAGTTGTGATTCTCACTAAAAATGGTGAATATGAAGCAACTCATGAATATAATGGTATTTTCACAGCAGTTATCCCTGCAGTAAAACATGCTAAAGCTAAGACTTGGTCAGTGCCAAGTTATCGCGTATACACAGTAGAAATTGATGGCTCCGAATCCACTGATGATGATCCATACCGCTATTTGCCGCAAGTTGGCGAGCTTGATATGTATCTCTTTGGTGAAGGACGTCATGAGCGACTTTGGGAAGCACTCGGCGCACATGTTAAGACAATCACAGATACCTGGGGACTTGTTTCACCTACAACAGGTAAAATGGTGAAAAAGGTAACCGGCACAGCTTTCTCTGTGTGGGCTCCTAATGCTCGTGCAGTTCGTGTGGTTGGTAACTTCAATTATTGGAATGGTCGTCGTCACGCGATGCGCTCACTTGGTTCTTCCGGCATTTGGGAACTTTTCATTCCGGGCGTTACGGCTGGCGAAGTATACAAATATGAAATTCTTACTCAGTCTGGTAATTGGATTATGAAGGCTGATCCAATGGAACGCTCACATGAAGTTCCACCAAATACTGGATCTGTTGTTGTTGATTCTGAGTTCAAGTGGCACGATACCGACTGGATGGAGAAGCGTGCCAAGACTGACGCTCATAATGGTCCAATTAGTATTTACGAAGTGCAGGCTAATAGCTGGGATCGTGATTTAGGAAATTATCGCGAACTTGCAGATAAGTTGGTTGATTATGTGCAGAAGGAAGGCTTTACTCACGTTGAGTTTATGCCACTTACGCAGTACCCGTTCTCTGGATCATGGGGTTATCAGGTTACAGGCTACTATGCAGTAGATTCTCGTCTAGGCTCCCCTGATGATTTTAAGTACTTGGTAGATAAGCTCCACAAAGCAGGTATCGGTGTCATCATGGACTGGGTGCCAGCTCACTTCCCTAAGGACGACTTCGCTCTTGGACGCTTTGATGGCACAGCATTATATGAGGATCCTGATCCTATGCGAGGTGAACATCCAGATTGGGGTACTTATATCTTTAACTTTGGTCGTCACGAAGTTCGCAACTTCTTGGTTGCTAATGCTTGCTTCTGGCTTGACGAATATCATGTTGATGCATTGCGCGTTGACGCAGTATCTTCCATGCTGTACTTGGATTACAGCCGTGAAGCAGGACAGTGGAGACCAAACATCTACGGTGGACGCGAAAATCTTGAAGCAATTGACTTCATTAAAGAAGCAAACGCAACAGCATACAAGAACAATCCTGGCATCATGATGATTGCTGAGGAATCCACCGCTTATCAAGGTGTGACTGCACCAACTGATATGGGCGGCTTAGGCTTTGGCTTGAAGTGGAACATGGGCTGGATGCACGACACTTTGCAATACCTTAAGGAAGAACCAATTAACCGTCGTTGGCATCATAATGAGATTACATTCTCTATGGTTTATGCATATTCTGAGCATTATGTGTTGCCATTAAGCCATGATGAGGTTGTGTATGGTAAAGGCTCACTGCTCGGCAAGATGCCAGGCGACGAATGGCAACAGTTCGCAGGATTACGTGCATTACTTGCATACCAGTGGTCTCATCCAGGCAAGAACTTACTGTTCATGGGTGGCGAAATCGGACAGTCCAGTGAATGGAACTTCAATACTTCGCTTAACTGGAATGAGCTGCAATGGCCGTTCCATCAGGGCGTGCAAAAGCTTGTTGCGGATTTGAATGCTCTATACAAGAGTTCTAGAGCTTTCTGGAGTCAAGACTTTACTCCTGATGGATTCCAGTGGCTTACTAGTGATGACTCTGATCACAACACCTTAAGCTACATACGTATTGGTGATGACGGTGAGGAAATCGTTGTAGTAGTGAACTTCTCTGGTCAGGCTTGGCAAGATTATCAAGTTGCATTGCCAAAGGGTGGCAAGTGGGAAGAAATACTCACTACAGATGATGCAAAGTATTGCGGATCTGATATTCATAATGGCACATTCACTGCCACTGCTGAAGAATATCATTCTCGTCCATACTCGGCAAAGATTACTGTGCCAGCATTGGGAGCAGTGTTCTTGAAACCAGTACAGCACTGAAAGGTCTATTCAAAGAAAATTATGCTAAAAACTCCATCAGCTAGCGTTGTTCGTCGAACCATTCTTGTGGTTGAAGATGAGCCAGATCTTGCTACGGCTATCGCACAGCGTATTACTGCACAAGGCTGGTCTGCGCGCGTCGCTGCTGATGGAGTATCTGCTGTCAAAGCTGCTGAACAACTACAACCTGATCTTGTTATTATGGATATCATGCTTCCCATTATGGATGGAATCGAAGCTACGCGTCGAATTATTGCTAAACGACCTGTACCTGTTCTTATGCTAACAGCTCGCGACGCAGAAGCAGATAAAATTGTAGGCTTAAGTGCAGGAGCAGATGACTATATGACTAAGCCATTTTCTCCTCGCGAATTAATAGCCCGTTGTGCAGCACTTTTGCGTAGAGTAGAACGAGCAACACAGATTGCCAAGACTACGGAAAATGAGAAAGCACTTGATTTTGGTGCGCTCGTTATTAAACCTCGCCAACGCTTAGTGACGTTGCACAATGAGGAGATACATTTTACTCCGACTGAGTTTGATTTGCTTGCAATGCTTGCACGTCATCCACACACAGTTTTCAAGCGCGAAGCACTACTCGCTGAAGTGTGGGATTGGCCAGACGCTTCGGGCACACGCACTGTCGATTCCCATATTAAGTCATTACGCCATAAAATCGGCTCTGAATGGATTCGCACAGCACATGGTATTGGATATGCGTTTGAACCACCAATGAGTGATTATGATGAAGTTTTGCATTCACAAGTTGTATAGTGCTTGCAAAATTTCTTATACTGTTACGCAATACAACATTACCTCATAAAACATTTTTCAAAGTTTCACAAATCTTGTATATATAGCAACTGTCATGTTACATAAAACTTCTAACTCATACTCAGAGCATCAATTTAAAAAACAAAATACAAAAACACATTCAGAACATCGTTATCCTCATCGTCCTGTTGGATTTTTTTCATCACTAAAAATTGAGCTTTCAGCGATTATCGTTTTTGCAACTGCCATCGCATTCGTCATGGCCTGGTTTTTGTTGAAGACTGGCTTGAATGGTTGGATTGCTATGCCTTTAACACTTGTCGTAGCTTTAGGTATTACATACCTTTTCTCGCGCGGACTTACTGCACCTCTGAGGCAAATGAAAAATGCAGCGGAAACAATGGCTGAAGGTGATTATTCTGTACGAGTAGCTATAGAAAATCGTCGTGATGAGGTTGGCAAACTCACACTTGCTTTTAATGAAATGGCAGAAGAGCTTGAACATGCCGATCAGATGCGACGCGAACTCATAGCCAATGTTAGTCATGAGTTACGCACACCAGTATCTGCTTTACAAGCAATGCTCGAAAATCTTGCGGATGGAGTAACAGAGCCAACACCAGCCAACATGGAGGTTATTTTAAACCAAACGCATAAACTTGCTGATCTTATTACTTTCCTTCTTGACCTCTCACGCGTAGAAGCAGGAGCAGCAAGTCTTAATATCACCTCATTTAATTTTGCAGAATTTCTTGATGAAATCATTGAACCACTCGAACTAGCTGATGCGGGTCATAATCATCAGATTACCATTCATATTGACAACAATATTATGCTAACTGGAGATCGGGGAAGACTCTCACAACTCTTTACTAACGTTATCACCAATGCGCTGAAACATTCAAAAGATGGAACTCACGTGCTTATTAGTGCTCATATTAATCACAGTCAAAATACAGTAGTTAGTAATGTGATAAATTTTGGTGAACAAATTCCTCAAGAAGCAAGAGCAGATATTTTTCGCAGATTCGTTAAAGGCAATCAGCATATGGGCACAGAATCTGGTGGTACAGGCTTAGGATTATCAATCGCACGCTGGGCTGCACAACTTCATGATGGAACCGTAAAAGTAGTAGACGACAAACGTGGACCAAACTTTGAAATTACACTCCCTTTGAATTACAACAAGATATGAGCATAATTTAATAAACATAATTTTTTGTATCGTCTTCGCAAGAACGCACACATGCTAACGAAAAAGCAGCCAAAACATTTAACTTAGCATGCTGCAACGCTACTGCACAGCTACTCATAGTAGACCCTGTAGTAACAATATCATCGATGAGAATAACACTGTGCGAGACATTTTGTTTTGCGCGCAATTTTTGTAGGACTCGATAATTTACTGTAAATGCATGTGACGCTCTACGTGATCTACCACGAGAACCTGCAGTTTGCACTGACTTTGCTGTAACACGAGCATTCATACACAGTATATTGGCTGCACAAGCGGCAATACCATTGTTACTCAGATTTTGTGCGACCATGCGCGCTATTGGCTGCATATGATTTCGACCTCGATAACGTATTGAAGACTTTGAAGATGGTACCGGAACAACTAATATAAACTTGTTGCAATCATGAGAAAATGTGGTATCGAAAGAATTATCGATTCCCTCATTCCTATTATTTATAGTGTCACGTTGCTGCATAATTTTACATATAACTTTTATAACCAAATCAGCAAGTAGTGCAGCAAATGCATTATCACATGCTATATCGCCATGATCTTTCCACTGCAATATTGCTCGCCTTACAGCATGCTCATATAAACCACATGCATACCTATTACCACATACTGCGGCAGTAAACGAAGCACACTGCCAACACTGTAAAGCACGAACACATCTTGTGCATAATACAGCATCAACAGCATCACACCCTGCACAACCACGAGGAAATAACATACTCCACCATGCACGAACTACACTGTCGTAAGATGCAGCATGCCAACTATCTATACAATCTAACACATTCCCAAATTTCAATTTACAAACACCAGCGTGGCGTGTAACTCCCCCATTACACGCCACGCTTATTTGCTGTTTACTATGAGAGCATGTTACTGCTTTGCGTCTCCCAACCATACTGACAGCATAAAAGCAAAACAACACAGTCACAAATAAAAAACACTCTTGTGGTTAAAAGCTATGCAAAATTTATATTTATGATTAAAGACGCAAGTGCAATATAAAACTTTATTTATGAAAATGCGTAAGCACATTATTACAAAGCTTTAACGTATCTATCGGACTAGTCACATGTACAGCTAATGCACCAGTAAAAGCTGTTGGATAATCATTACCACCAGGCGTCATGCGATCACCAATAAAAGTAATACGTTCAATAGCAAAATCACCATATTGGGCTAGCATACGCAACGCTTGTGCTTTGTCATCGCCACGTCTATATACGTCCACACTGGTATCGCCGCCTGCTCGCACAGCAAACTCTGGCAACGCTAAGGCAATACTTTGCGCAAGTTTTGCTTTTAGCACACCAGTAGGATCCCAAGCTTTTTTATATTCAATCGGGGCAAGCTGACCCAAAGCCGAAAAAGTAATTTGACTACCGCGATGCTCAATCTGATTACCCCACAGCATTGGATCGCCAGACTCTTTCCAAACACCCATGTGTTTGGCACACTGTTGTATAGCAGCAATTACACATCGCGTTTGTTCTGCATTGATACGATGCTCATAAACACAGTGCAACATCTTATGAGAATCAATACGATAGTAACTTGTGCCGTTTGTTGGCATAATATGAAGATGATTAAGCTGAGTACCTGGCAGTAACATATCCAAAATTTGACTTTGTACTAGCGATAAACAACCACCAGTAATGATTGCCACAGGCAACTCATTCATAAGATTGCTTAAAGATTCAGCCATAGGCAAAAGCATGGGTTTCCTAGAACATGCTAACGTATTATCTAAGTCAAAACCAATAAGTGATGATTGTGCAATACGTAAGTCAAGAGCACACTCATTCCAATCATGAATTATTGGTTTGAGCATTGCCGCTCCTCCTTGACTTGTACGCTACGTATCTAGTATCACATAGTGTGCTTATATTTCACACGCCGTAAAACACAAACTTGTTTATTTGATTGCCCTAGCCTTCACCTACAGTGGAAATATGACAGATGTAATTTGGGAACAACGACATTACCGAAACCGTCACGGTAGAGGATTACGAGCACCAATATTTGGAACACGACTTCCACAATATAGAACAGCAAGCGGAATGTTTGATGCTATGGTAGCAGCTCAAATTCGTCGTCTTCATGGTGCATGGAGAGCACTAACAAAAGATATACAATTTGCAGTAGAAGATGTGCCACCATCACAACCAGTATTGTGGGAGCGCAATCGTCGGATTATGTCGCAAGTCTTTCCAGCAAGTCGCGGCATCCCACCTCGTATTGTTTTGTATCGTTTACCATTATGCACTCACGTAAGTAGTCGCACTGAACTTCAATACGCTATCCGCGACGAGCTTGTGCAAAGACTTGCAGAATTATACGGACGTAGACCTGAAGAAATCGACCCCGATTGGGGAATGTAAGCATTATTCTCCCAAACTTTTCACGCCTAACATAGCATACATGTACTGCTTATAAAGCATCGGATTAAGTTTACTGCATATTCGCACGTTTGCTTTTTTGCCAGTACAATGATCAACATCAACAATAACAGCACCATAACTCGGTCCTTGTGTAATATCGACTTCGCAATAGTATGGTTCACACGCTGCAATACATGCCGGATATAATGCAACTGCAACAGCCGAAGGATCAGCCATGTCAAGATATGCGTCACCGAAGCGGCCGATATTCATTTGCATAAGTTCTCTATTGCAATCAATAACAAATTGTCCTAAAGAACCACTCTTACGAATCATAGAGATTTCTTGCGGACTTAACATACAATCACCCAAACAAGCATCCCAACCAACCAGCGTAATATGAGGCAACCCCGATTCAATCACTATTTTCGCAGCCTCAGGATCTTGCCAAATATTAAACTCTGCAACTGGTGTAACATTACCCCTGCCAAGACCAGCAGATCCCATAATGATAAGATTACCAACTTTACGCATTGCATCCTCATCAAGACGCAAAGCAAGCGCAATATTCGTTAATGGCCCTAACGTAATAATGTCGATTTCACCATCATCACTATTACGAAGTAAGTCAAGCATCTTGAGCACACCACTACCGCTTGAAATCTTAAGTTTCTGCGGCACTAGCCCAATATCCCCCAAACCATCGCGACCATGTGTTTCATGAGCAAACGCAAGATCTCGCACTAACATTTTGCGACTACCACAATATACTGGTGGCGCATAAGTATCTGCATATTCAATCGTCGTCAACGTATTTATAGTAGCCTGATTCATGCTTACATTGCCTGCGACAGTAGAAAACATAAGTATCTCGTAATTACTATCACGCAACGCCATAGCAATCGCCATAGCATCATCAGAACCACAATCTGTATCTATAATAATTTTTTTACGATTAGTCATATAAACTCTTACTAGTAATGTACGATTATTTTTGTAACAAGTTCTTTATTACAATATTTAATGCACAATATGATGATTACTGCTGACATATACTTGCATCTGTTGTGGCTCTAAAGACTGTGAATCAAGCCATGCAACACCAGCAACATCAGACTTTTCTACTTCACTTTTACTAATGCGTGCAGAAAAAGTAATGTTATTATGCGATTGTACTGTAAACATTACAGCACCGCGTGATACGTCTACAGCAGGAATAGAAACTACTGCATGAGATGGAACTGTAATACGTTTTGTGTCAACTAAAACACCTGATGCATCAAAACCTTGTAATAGCACAGATGAATCATGATCGTTGGCTGAAGCCAGATACAACGTTGTTTCATCAGCAGTTACTGGCGAAACAATAGCACTACTGCCCTGCGAGCGCGATGCACTAATAAAAGCAACATCGGCCTGACCATCTTTACCTTCACGCGTAATTGATGCCATAGCAGCTACTGGAGTACTACCTGTTACACTCAGAGCATGAACATGTTCAGGCACTTTCCCAAGATCAATAACTTGTAAATGACGAGACTTCAATGACAATTCTTTAATCGTTTGAACGCCAGATTCATTCATCCAGGAAAGTGTTACATTGCCATCTTTATGGGGCCATACATACACTTTTGTTTGGTCACCCTCACTGATACCAGAAAGAATATTAGTATGTGATTGTGAGTTTAACGCACGGATAATATCGACCCCTCTTACTGTCAATCCACGCATATGTATTACCTTCACAAAAGCAGCTACTGGCGTTTGCTCACTTTCAACTTGTACGTATAATCCTCCAGATCTTGGCGCTGCAGCAGCAAGATCAAAATAAGCATGTGAGTGAGCAGGTACCGTAAAAGCACTGCCTGTAGAAAAAGTTAATGGTGTACTACCGTGCTGAGCAGACCATGCACGAACGCGAACTACCGTTGGTTTAGCAGCGGAATTAAATGCTTCCAAACGGAGAGAAGTGCCTTCGCTGGCTTCTGGAACCAAAAAAGTTTGTTTCATTACTGGTATGGAACAAGTAGTAGCAGCCAAGCCTCGCACGTCTCCTTTCGTAGCCCATGAAATCATTGATGCAGCTATACCAGTCCCAGATGCCACTCTAGATAAACGTCCTTCTAAAACTTGAGCATCATGATTAACATCGTGATCAGCGATAAACGCTGAAGAATCTGTATCAGACGCTTGCGTATTCAATATCAATGACTGATCATCAGCATCTTGTACATTGTGCACACTAGCACGATACACATCACCAAAAGCTCCATAACGAGCAAAAGATTGCAAGTCCCCTTCTGATTCGTTATATTGACTATCACCATACTGCGATAGATCTGGTAACGATAAGCGAATAGGACACACTGATTGCAAACGAGTCGCGCCAACATTACGAGCAACACTACTGGACGGATTGTGCGCATTATCAGCAAAGTGTGGCATAGCGCCGCATACTGTTACAATGCAAGCAACAGTAAGTAACAATACAGCACTTAAAGTAGCGAGTGTTGCGACTCCCACAATTTTGTGTTGCTGCTTAATATCTACTTCTGAAGGCAATTCACCATGTTTTGAACCTTCATGAGGATGTTTACGCCAGTTCATCAAATTCCTCCTGACGCTGATTATCAGAACGTTCAAGTACTGCATATCGCCCAAAGCGCGGAACAGCAACTAAACAGTATATCAACAGCACCATTGCCAAAGAAAACACCCATGGGATTCTCCATGACAATGGACGTGAACGATAATATGACGACGTTGATGCTAATGACTTTGCGTCTGGCATGCCATCAAATCGACAATATGTACCTTGAGGTAAAGAAACCACTAACTGTGTACCTTCTGACGCATTTACATGTGCTATTAATCGATCTGTAGCTTCTTTATTAACCATACTTGCAGGTTGCGCTACAGGACGAAGCAGTTGTTGTATTGACATGGTATTTACGGAATTCGTTGGCAATTTAGTAGAACCATTAACAATATAAATGCCACCAATTCCAAGTTGCTTCAGTGCAGCTATAGCACCATTATCTGCATGAGATAACAGTTGAGCTGCTGCACGAGATACTACTTTATCAGTTACAGGTTCACCAAACATTATTTGCTTTACACGAAGTGCAGGAGATTCATCGATAGCATCTCCTCGAGATGTTCGCATAACGGCAATTGCTAATTTATGAGAACTCTGCGCCTGTAAAGCAAGTACACGATGAGTATCCGCTTTATGTAAATAATCTGACACAACCATCGGTAGACCATCATTACTTGCCATAATAGACGTGGCTGGTCCACTGAGCACAGCAAAAAGACCCAGCAATACTGCCATAGTCAACATACCGCTGGCAAGCACAGCACGTGTCACTCGAATTACATGTTGCATTAATTTAGCTGCGGAACGCCGCATAGCAGCACGTTTATCGATACGAGTTTGATAATTTTCAACAGTTTCAGACTCTGATTTTTGCACAACACGAAGAGGTTCAAAACGACGAACAGCTTGTCCAGCAACCATACACATGCATGACAAAACACCTAAGGTTGACAATGCTACTCCTGGTAAAGTACTCGCTGCTACAGGGCCAGTAATATCAGCTGCTACTACAATGCGCACAGCAATGAGCGTCAACAACATGCCACTAATAATTACAACCCACATCATACGTGAAACACGCAAAGCAAAAGGCAAAGCTAATGCCGAAACTGCCATAACTCCTGCGAGAACAGCAAACACTACCATGATTATTGTTCGCAAACTCATCAAAGGCATAGCGCTTGCAACATGAGGTGAAGCCATATTAAACGCTTGCAATAATGCATCAATATAATTTTGTACACGTGGTGCACCTTGAACACTACGCAAAGGCAATGCCATACTAGAAAATATTTGACGCCACATACCGGAATTTCCATAACGAATAGCACTACCTATAGTTGGAAGTAACACCACAATTGATGGAATTGGCATAAGTACGAACATAAGACGATGCGAACGTACCATAATAAGAGATGCAACAAAAATAATGATAAGCGGAAGTAAAAGTTGCGGTTCTGCTGCCACTGGAACCATAAAACATAGTGCAGCGCAAGCGGCGCTCTGAACAGAAGGAACAGGACGTACAGGATCTTCTGTTACATACATTCCAACTGCATGGAACGCAAAGGCAAATGCAGCAGGCAGAAATACCATAGTCATAAGCATTGGTAAATCACCACGAGCAAACAAACCAAAGGCTATGGCAATCATAGTCCAACAAATGCCAGCACAAACACGAACCGTATCGGAACGAGTAAATACACCTGCGAGCGCCCAAAAGCTCATACACATGGCAGGCGCTGCAAAAAAGAACATAAGTGTAACAGCTAATACTGGTTTAGCACCCGTTATAGCTGATGCCAACAACCAAACACTCAGCCAAGGTGTAGGAGGTAGCGCAGGGCCAAAACCATTGTCAGGAGTCCATGCACCGATAGCAGCATTCCATAATTGATGAAAATCTGCGCCGGTTGGTAACCACTGCTGCGCGTACAGCGATGCACCGCCTAAAACTTCACGCCACGGCGCACCATATAAGTGCAATATGACAGCAAATAACAATAATGCTGCAAGAACAACCGCACTCCAACGTCGTAATACGCGAACATGTAAATGGGTTCTTGCTAGAGGACTTAGTAATACATAATGTTGCTGAGATTGTAATGCTATACTGCGATCACGCCAACGAGCAATCTGTTTGCGATCCGCTACCAACGAAGTCAGTCGTTTGAGAGAAACACGAGTGTTACGCGCTACTCTACGACGCGCAAACATAGCATGAGGCAATTGCATAATAGCAAGCCAAGGAAGTAGCAACCGCACTACAGCAGCATAAGGATGCTTCACAAACAAAGAATGCAAAGCGCTCACTAAAGCCGCTGGCAAACTGCAAACCCAAACAATAGGCCACAAAAACATACGTATATCAGTATACCGGTAACGCTGTTTTGCAATAAGAGCAGGAGCTACACCATGTTGAAAACCAGCTTTTTCGTTACTTCTAGCTTCTCCATTGCGCGTACGTAGCCCTTCTAAACGTGCGCGTCGATGAGCGATACGAGCAGACGGAACCACTACTACACGACCGCCTGATAAGCATACGCGGCGACAAAAATCTCTTGATTCACCAAATGTAGTCATCCAAGATTGAGTTCCACGTAAGGTTTGCCAAGCCGATAGTGTAACTAATGCGCCAGCAAGAGATACCGCAAAAACATCACCTCGACCATCATATTGCTCTTGATCAACCTCGCCGTCAACCGTGAGTGTATGCACAGTATGCTTCCATGCATACATACCAACATTATGTAGAACAGTATCTTGCCAATCAACTTGTTTAGCACCTAGTACCGATGCGGTTGGCGTATTACGCCAAGTTTCACGCAAAGCTTCCAAACAATGCGAGTCAGCCGGTCTAGAATCATCATGCAGAAGCCATAATGACGAGACTCCTGCACATGGTAAAAGCTGTTTCAAAGCCTTTTCAATAGCATCACCAAACGAACGCGCTGATGATACTGGAACAATAACTATGCGCAATGGCTTGTGTTCAAAATTATCATCAAACTGGGCATGTGACTCATATGGAGCGCTACTATCACGGTAATCATTTGAAACATTTAAATCATTATGATGAATAGCGTCCAAAGAAGGCAGAGATGATAATCTCGAATCAAGCATTCCCGAAAACAAGTTCGAATTAAGACGCACTTGCATCGTTGTTTGCATGATTTGATGGACTCTGTTTGCACAGTCGACTACAACTAATGTTCCAGGAAGAACCGACTGATTCAATACTGCCTTCAATGTCTCAGTATAGAAACGAGTATCTCTTTCCACGCACATCATCGCCATAATAGAAGAATCTATTTCATGTGGACGAGCTGATTTTGCTGTAGAAAGCACCTGTAAAACTTCGTTTTCAAATGCACCAGTATAAGCAGTAGTTGAATCCATACTTACCAGTGTACGCAAGGGGTAGGTATCCGCCGCAACACAAACCACTATTTTTTAAAAAACTTATTCAAAAATGTATTTAAATTTCACACATGTTTAATAAGCAAACACTAAACTAGTACGAATATTACAATTCGTTATTGTTGTCGCGACTTCATAAATGAAAAATTTATCAAAATTTATCAACTTGATGAATTAAAAATCTACAATCTTTTGTTCTCAACAATGATTACCAACATAAGGCACGCAAAGCGTTAAATCTCAATGCCTTACACTACAATAGCTCGTTATATGTGCTTACTGGAATATAGCTTTATTTCTTGCGCATAAAATTAGCATTACAGCAGCATACAGAGTCTTTCTCCTATTGCGAAAGAAGGCACGATGGCAACTTCGCGGTATCCTGAAGATGTACGGTACCAATCGGGTAATTGGAATTCCGCTACTCCGCGTCATAGCTTCGGTTATCGTATGATTAACCGCACGCGCAAGATACTGTGTATAGTTATCATTTCAGTACTCACCTTCTTTTTGACAATTATGGCTGCTACGTGGTTAGATTTTTCTTCAACTGTAAGCAGTCGTGTTATCAGCGTAATTTCCCGAGATAAACAGGCACGCCAAACCCTAGACGTTAATGCAGGAAAACCTGTAACTTTTCTCGTTTTAGGTCAAGATTCACGCGATGGCAATAATCGAAGCTTTACTCACGATAGCGAAACAGGCGATCATCAATCTGACACCACCATGGTAGTGCAAATTAGTGCTGACAGATCATATATGAATATCGTTTCTATTCCACGCGATTCCATGGTCAATGCTCCTGCTTGCGACACTACAAAAGGTCGCATTCCAGCACGCCAACACGTTATGTTTAACTCAATTTTCGCTAGCGGATACGCACAAGGCGGAGATTTAGCTTCAGCAGCGTCATGTTCCTTGAAAGCGGTTAATGCACTTACTGGCTTAAATATTCATCATTTTATTGTCACTGATTTTAGTGGATTAAGCAATATGATTGATGCTATTGGCGGCGTATCTTTATGTATTCCAACTGCTACACGAGATACGTATACAGGCGTGAATTTTAAACAAGGCATGCAGCATTTAGATGGTCGTCTTGCTACACAATACGCACGTATGCGACACGATACCGCAAGTGACGGTTCCGATATTATGCGCACTACTAGGCAGCAATATCTTATTAAACAGCTTTTGCATCAAGCACTATCTAAGAATTTATTTACCCAAACTGGAGAACTTTATCAGCTTGCTAAATCAGCATTAGGTGCTTTGAGTATCAGCGAAGGATTAGCTGATCCGAGCACTCTAGTTGGTCTTGCGCTCAGTATGCGCAAATTAAATACTTCTCATATTTATGCGCAAACAATTCCTGTTGTTCCAGATGCGTATGATCCAAATCGCGTTGTATGGTCCGATGAAGCAGACAGTATTTGGAAAAGAATGCGCGAGAATAAGCCACTCTTTTTGCAAGCTACAAATAAAAACAAAAAAAGTACTAACAATAATTCCAAAAATACTAATCAGACTGATGATATTGATGACGACAATACCAGCGTAAGTGAAAACGATAAATTAAACAAAATAAATACGCAGACTACGCATGTAGGTTCAATTAATCCTAAAACAGGGTTAGCTAAAAATGCTCAAGGACAACTTATCGATCCAAACACTGGTGGAATTGTAAATCCTACTAATGGAACTATTCACGATCCACAAACTGGACAATATGTTGGTATTGCAGATCGGTATGTTAATAATGTATTGTGCGCTGTACCTCGAAATAAATGAGGTAATATAAGTAACATGAGTGCTGTAGATTTACAGTACTCATTATTTCGTTGTAATAACTATGAAGCGCATTGGGAGGATGCATGAATTCGCAATCGCACAAGGACTTTTCTGAAGATAGCACAAATCCGCCAATCTTCAATCCTTCGCACACTAACGATTCGTCTCTTACCAACGTTCCCCCAAGCTTCATACCAACACACACAAAACAAGCGAAAACTACTGCACATCATCCCAGTACAACACAGGCACCTTCCTTTGCACCTCAAACGCAACGAAAACAAGTAAGAACATCAAATCAGTTTTACACACAACAGCCTGTTACTTACGCACCACATCAGCAGCAACCAAAACAGGTACGACGAATACACCCAGCACCACATATCCACGCTTCCATGGCATTGAACAATGTCGCAGAAGCTGCTGCACAAATGCCAGTCAAAAAGTCGCACAGGTTCCTCCATGTTTTCTTAGCACTGCTCACAATACTCGTAATAACATGCATGGGATTAGGCGTATACTCGTGGCATTGGGTAGATTCCCGCATGAATCGCACATCATGGCTTACGAATACACCAAGCACCCAAGGAACTGCTTGGCTTATTCTCGGTTCTGATCAGCGTGAAGGTGAAGAAGCTAAAGAAATTACCGGTTTTAGAACTGATACTATTCTTGTACTCACGAAGCCAAGCAACGGTCACAGTTCTCTCATTTCCATTCCTCGCGATTCACTTATTTCCTTCAATGGTGAACATATGAAAATTAACAGCGTAGCTCAGTTTGCCGGAAATAAAGCACTAACTTCAGTAGTTGAATCCATTACTGGTCACAGAATCGATCACGTTGCAGAAATACGTTTTAATGGTCTTACCAATGTTGTTAACGCACTCGATGGAATCGATTTATGCTACAACCGCACAGTAAGTGATAGATTTAGCGGATTACATTGGACCTCTGGCTGTCATCATGTTGATGGTGCCACAGCACTAGCATTTTCACGCATGCGTTATGCAGATCCACAGTCCGATTTTGGTCGTGCTGCACGTCAACGCATGGTTATTGCAGCAATTATGAAAAAAGCTTTAGCACGCGATACGATTACAAATTTGGGGAAAATAAAAAAACTTGCCAAAGCAGGCTTAAGCTCAGTTTTACTTGACGAAAAATCTAATCCTGGTACTCTGTGGGAAATGGCTCAAGCTTTTAGAGAAGCAACAGGTTCACAAGGCGTATCTGGCACAATATATTGGACAAACCCTGATTATCAAGTGCCAGGAGTCGGTTCATCTGTGTTGCTTGACGATGCTAAAAATCTAGATTTGTTCAATCAGCTTGCAGCAGGAACGCATAAACCAGGTGCTGTTGGAACACTTGCTGAATTACAAAATACTGCGTTCTGACACGCACTTGTCTATAAAATATAGCTAAGCTGCATACTCCGCCGCTTTATCTTTTAACCACAAGTTCATGCAACTCTTGTTATGAGTAAGCAAATATTGTCATTATACAATTATGCGCAAAGAATCTCATACAACGATAACTACCACCAAAGTACTCATGTACGTACAACTTGCAGCAAGTATTGTACCTATACTAGCTCATATTGCATTAGCAATAATGGCTTGGATGCAAAACAATTGGATGATGCTGGCAATGATTGTTCCAAGCATTATGATGTATGTAACAAGTTTAGTACCACAAATTTTGCAATACTTAACACAACAGCAGAACACACAAAACGCAGAACAAAACCAGCAAATTACACAAGAACCCTACTCTTCTGCAGCTAATTTTTCTTATGAACAAGCATCTGAAGAAAATCTACCAGATAATCTTACACCAGTAAGTTTAGAAACATTATTGATGAATAGAAACGCAGCTTGTACAGCACAACCACCTTGGAAAACGGTACTATACACTTGGTTAAAAAATATAACAACAAATTGCGCACAGAACACACTAGAATCAGCAAATCAATATATAACTTCACACGCATCTTTGCCTAGTACTAAACAAAAGCACCTTATTGCACCACTGGGCGTAAGTAACAATGGTTACTGCTACATGGATTTAATTAACAATGGTCCACATGCGTTAGTAGCAGGAACTACAGGATCAGGCAAATCCGTATTGCTTACAACTTGGTGTTTAGCATTAGCATTCCAGTATGCTCCAGAACAATTACATTTTGTTTTCATGGATTTTAAAGGTGGCGCAACTTTCGATGCCCTGTCAACTCTGCCACACACTGTAGGAAACGTTGGCGATCTAAACTTACGTCACGCAACTAGAGCCCTGCGAGGACTAGAATTAGAATTAGATAGGCGCGAACGCTTAGTTGCGCAACAAGGCTGTCACAATATTTCACAAGTTATTCCAGCAGAACCTTCATTGCTTATTGTTATAGACGAATTTCATGCTTTAAAAGATCAACTTCCTGACTACATGCCACGTCTTATACGCATTGCTTCCGTAGGTAGATCTCTAGGCATGCATATTATTGCTGGAACGCAAAATCCGTTAGGTCAAGTGAGCGCAGATATGAAAGCTAATATTGCTATTAATATTTGCTTACGCGTGAGAGACGGAATGCAATCTCAAGAATTACTAGGCACATCGCAAGCTTCTCACATAAGCCCCCATACCCCAGGAAGTGCCTACTACAATATTGGAGAGGGAGTAACTTCACTACGATGTGCTCAAAGTCAAAACCCTCGACGATTGGTGCGCGCTATACAATTGGCAGGAAGGTTCTGTCATCATGAATATTCACCAACATTATTTAGCGCTCCATTACCATCTCTACTCTCTATAGAACAACTTAAACGATATGAGCATAAAACTGACGATAATAAAATAAAAGTAGCAACTCATCAACAAACGCGTATAACGAATCCATTAGCACAAGCTGTTGTTATTGGTTTGCAGGATGACAGCATTCATTTATCTCCAGCATTCTTACCACTGCATTTAGGAAACGTAGCTATTATTGGAGGACGTCAACAAGGTAAAAGCACAATACTACGCATAATTTCACAAGCTCTACAAGTGCCAGTATATTCTGGCACAACATTAACAGCTCAAAATGTAGCATGCGTTCAACATAATGTTTCACCATTGCTCATTGATGATGCAGATGAATTGCTTAATCCGCTTAATGCTGATCAGCAGGCGATTGCTTTCCAAGAACAATTGCAGAATAGTTACTTTCCTATTGTTTTTAGCACGAATACTGCACGCAATTTACGATTACCAGAACAAGCACCAGTTCGCATCATATTCCCCACTGGTGATGTTGGAATGGATACTATGCTTGGCATACCCACAGCATTATCAAAAACTCTTGATGCACAAGACTACCAACTCCCAGGACGCTGTGTCATTATTGCTCCAGGGGCAGCAAATTTAGTACAAGTAGTATGGCCTAACGATTGCAGAAAATAAAAAATCTTAATAAAGATGCAAAATACCTTGAAAAAATCACATATTCATGCTTTCCTTACATTCAGGTAGACTTCTTAAGTGCACCTCCGTAAGGTATAAGAAATGAGGATAGTAATTCATGAGCAATTCGTTTAATTGGCGTAATACAGCTGCATGCCGAGATAAAGATCCTGAGCTTTTCTTTCCTCTTGGTAGTGCGGGCATTGCAATGCAGCAACTTGAAGAAGCAAAAGCAGTGTGTCGTTCATGCAAAGTTGCAACCGAATGCTTACGATGCGCATTAGAAACGAATCAAGACTATGGCGTATGGGGCGGCTTGAGCGAAGATGAACGACGCACGTTAAAGCGTCGAGTCATTCGCGCGCGCAAAAGTCAAGATGCAACAATGTAAAATGATATAAGCTCACCATAAGAGAACTCACCACAAGTAAGCAGCTCATTTTTGATGCTTGCTTAAACTGCGGCAATTTGTATTTATGCGTGATGAGATTCTCTATAAGTGATACTTTCCCTATAGTGATACTTATTGTTACTTATTGTTACTTTATAGTATTAGCTTTTCTGCATGGCGTATCATTCAATGCCAGAGACACGCAATTTGATGTCCAATACTACACGAGTGCCACCTTCACGACGAGGTGACCACCGCACAGTTCCGCCAAAATCATTAGTAACAAATGTGTTGATAATTTGTGTTCCAAGACCAGAACCTGACGGTTTCGCCATGCCATGAGACGATTCACTATCAATCCCATCTCCATCATCTTCCACGACAATATTAAGGTTGTCGCCGCCACGACCAACAGCAATACGAATATGACCGCTTTCACGACCTTCAAAGCCATGCTCAACAGCATTCGTTACTAATTCAGTCAACACTAATGATAACGGAGTCGCATCTTGTGCAGCCAGACGACCAAATTTACCAACAAAATCAATATCAATATTTTGATTCTGAGAAGCCAATTCGATAGACATTTTCAACAGACTGGAAATAACTTTATCGAAATCAACAATTTCATCAGCAGTCTGGCTTAAACCTTCATGAACTAATGCAATAGTCTGCACACGACGTTGAGCTTCCTCAAGTTCTTTCCTTACTTCAGCTGATTTTGTTTTACGCGCTTGCAGGCGCAACAATGCAGAAACAGCTTGCAAATTGTTTTTTACTCGATGATGGATTTCAGAAATAGTAGCATTCTTAGTTCGTAATTCTTGCTCACGACGCAACACTTCTGTAACATCACGACATAATACAACCGCACCAACGCGATTATTTGGTCCCCACAACGGCAAAGAACGCATAGAAACTATAGAATGATTTGCTTCTAACTCACAATCAACATCTGCTTTACCTGTAAGTACAAGAGGAAGGCTTTCAGAAACAGTATCATTAGTATGCAATAGACGCGTACCAAATTCACTCAAATACTCGCCTTGCATAGTATCTAAACCACCCAAACGACGGAAACAACTAATCGCATTAGGTGAAGCATAACGCACTATTCCATCAGCTTCTAACACAATAAAACCATCAGAAACACGCGCATTATGTCGTTGATTCAACACAGATTCACGATACGGGAATTGTTCACGAGGAATCATATCAAATAATGTTTTTCCCGCATTAATGCTTTCCATCTCATATCGACCATTCGATTCACGTGTTGCTAAATTGGTTTCACGCATAACCAATCCAAGCGTCTTACCACGATGTCTAACTGGAGCATAAACATAACACACTGTTGCTCGACCAACTGATCGCAAAGTCGATGAATGGAAACTTGTTTCAGACTTAATTGCATCGTTAAGCTCTGGCACAAGCGAATCATCCAATTTCTTCCCTAGCAAATCATCAGTACGCAATGTAATAGCCGTGGAAGGTCTGCACTGCTCAGCAACAACATAATCTCCCTCACCGTTTTGAATAATTAACAATAAATCTGCAAAACTTAAATCAGCTATTACTTGCCAATCAGCTACGAGATGATGAAGCCATTCGCGATCACTATCGTTAAAATCAGAACGAGTCGCAAGAATATGAGAAAAATCTGCCATAATAATAATGATATATCGAACTCGTAGAAAATATTATGTGGCATGTTGTTGAGTCATAGCAAAAGCCACTCCCTCACAACTAAGTAAAGAAGTGGCTTAAACTTTTAGAAAAGAAACTAGTATGTTATAAACTAGAAACCAAACTTAGCAGCAGTTTCACGCAAAGTCTCTGCAGAACGCTTCAAGGCAGCTAATTCGCGGTCAGAAACTGGAGTGTTAAGACGAGAGTTCACACCATTGCGGTTAAGCAAGGTTGGTACAGACATGCACACATCAGAAATGCCGTGGAAGTCATCAAGCAAAGAAGATACTGGCAAAATGCGGTTAGTGTCACGAAGAACGGCTTCTACAATATCTACACCAGACATTGCAATAGCGTAATTAGTAGCACCCTTACCATTAATAATCTTGTAAGCAGCATTCACAACTTCCTGATGAATCTCTTCACGCTTAGCTGCATCAAGTGGCTCATGACCTGGAAGAGCATTCCAATCGCACATTGGAACACCACCGATGGTTGCAGAAGCCCACAGCGGAACTTCAGAATCACCATGTTCGCCAGCAATATAAGCGTGAACATTCTTAACATTAACGCCAGTATGTTGTGCAATCAGGAAACGAAGACGAGCAGAATCAAGGTTGGTGCCAGAACCAAAGATTTGATTTGCTGGAAGACCAGAAAGTTTCATAGAAACATGCGTTACCACATCTACAGGGTTGGTAATCAGCATGTAAATGGCGTTAGGGGCAACTTTCACCACATTTGGAATGATGGACTTCATAATATTGATAGTGGCACCAGCAAGTTCCAAACGAGTTTGACCTGGCTTCTGGCGAGCGCCAGCAGTAATTACAACCATATCAGCGTCGCGGCAGATCTCCACATCGTCAGAACCTGCAATAGAAACTGCAGGATAGAAACTAGAACCGTGCTGCATATCCAAAACTTCAGCTTCAACACGTTCCTTAGCAATATCTTCAAGCACAATCTCACGCGCAACACCACGCTGCGCAGCAGCAAAAGCAAGCGTAGAACCGACTGCACCAGCACCGATAATTGCAAGCTTCGTTGGCTTAACCTGCGAACTCACCATGAGCAAAAACCTCTTTTCGGCAACCTGTTACGTCCCGTAGAGCGCACAATCATACGCCCATTGTGATTATCTGGGACTGCTCTCACATTAAGAGCCTATTGGTATGAACACCTTTACTCTAATCGCACCACCGGAATTTATTATTCCAAAGCCACTTGCATTAGTTTTGCAGCCAATGACGGACCTACCCAAGCCACAAGTTCTACGCCATTGTCAGCATATTCAGCTTTTTCTACAACACCATTTTCACGGACTTGTGACAGTAACGCTCCCGCAGTATACGGTAAGATAATTTCTACACGAACACGCGGCGATGGCAGTAATGCCTCTAAACGGTTACGCAATATGTGAAGATGCTCGCCGCTTGCTGCAGAAACAATAACAGCGTCTGGATACAGCGAAGCAAAACGCTCTCGTGCAGCATCACTCATCATATCTGCTTTATTTAACACCATAATCTGCGGAGTATCTTCTACCCCATCAATATTTGCGAGAACTTCGTTTACAGCATCAATTTGCGCAATAGGATCTGGGTGCGAACCGTCAACTACGTGCAAGATGACGTCTGCTTGACTAACTTCTTCCAACGTAGATTTAAAAGCTTCTACTAGCTGGGTTGGAAGCCTGCGTACAAATCCTACTGTATCTACTAACGTATAAGTTCTACCATCTTGAGTTTGAGCGCGACGCACAGCGGTATCGAGCGTTGCAAACAAAGCATTTTCTACTAATTCTTGCGAACCAGTTAGCCGATTAATAATAGAGGATTTCCCCGCATTCGTATAACCTACTACTGCGACTGTCGGTATATCTTGACGACGTCGAGAGCCACGCTTTACAACTCGCGCTGGTGCCATATGTGCAATATCATGACGTAATTTAGCAATACGATTACGAATTGCACGTCGATCCATTTCAATTTTAGTTTCACCAGGACCTCGAGATCCAATACCAGCATCTCCCGCAGCACGACCACCGGCCTGTCTCGAAAGAGCTGCGCCCCATCCTCTCAATCGAGGAAGCATATACTGCAACTGTGCGAGTTCAACTTGAGCCTTACCTTCGCGACTCGTAGCATGTTGAGCGAAAATATCTAAAATCACAGCAGTTCTGTCAACAACTTTAACTTTAGTTGCATCTTCTAAAGCACGACGCTGACTTGGCGGCAAATCATCATCGACGATAATCGTATCAGCATCATGTTGCGCTACTACCGCTGCAAGTTCTCGCGCTTTACCTGAACCAACATATGTTGCAGCATCTGGCCTATAACGTTGTTGAAGCATACCATCGCACACTACTGCACCGGCAGTTTGTGCCAAAGCTGCAAGCTCACGCAATGACTCTTCTGCCTGAGCAAGAGTTCCCTTTGCGCTAGACCATACACCTACGAGCACAACGCGCTCAAGACGGAGTTTTCTATACTCAACTTCTGTAACATCTTGCAACTCACCAAGTCCGGCAACACGTTTCAAAGCATTTCGAGACTCACGCTCTTGCCAAGTTTCATCATGCTGTTCACTTGCTGAAGTAGTGTCAAGAAGTACATCAGAATGCCATGAAAGCAGGCCAGAATTATGAGAACTTGCATTTTTCTTATCAAAGTTATGTTCTGGAAAGCTGGAATCATGCTCTTTAAACATATCAGCTCTTTCAGCAGTGCTGCGACTATCGACCACTTATACCCGCCCCTATTCGATTGTAGCGAGTTGCGACTAGAACCTCGCTAGCGTTTTACAACGTTTGTTTTATTATGGAGATTTGAGGAGACAATACTCAAGTAATACGAAAGATACGATAAAGCAGCGCAAAATATAACAAGATAGCAGCACTAGCAGTACTGCTGTTGCAAGACAATACAATTTGAGCAATATTATGAGCAATCAGCATCGAGTGAAACAATCAGAGACAGTTAGTAAAACAAAAATCAGCGGAGAGCAATACTTTTCCGCAGCACCATCATCAAAAGACGAGCGCAGAATATTACACGTTACTTTGCGAAATAATGATGTATCTATGCAAGTTTCTAACGGGGTTTTTAGTGCTTCGAGACTTGATTTAGGCACTTCAGTATTACTAAAACATGCTCCAAAATTGCCAGAAAATGGAAAATTCCTTGATATTGGTTGCGGCTGGGGTCCTATTAGTGTGGCGCTTGGATTAGAGTCTCCAAATGCAAGAATTTTCGCAGTCGATGTTAATGAGCGTGCATTAGAACTTACTACGCAAAACGCAAAAAACGCTGGACTAAAACATATTCATGCAACTCTTGTTGAAGATGCTTTGCAGAAATATGCTGAAGAATTTAATCATTTTGATATTATATGGTCTAATCCTCCAATTCGCGTTGGAAAAGAGATATTGCACGATATGTTGCTTACTTGGCTACCGCGTTTAAAAGTAGGAGGAGCAGCATATTTAGTTGTGCAAAAAAATCTTGGATCAGATTCATTAATTACTTGGCTTGCGGAGAATCTGGATGAAAGTTTTAGCGTTGAAAAATACGCTAGTTCCAAAGGGTACCGTGTTATCGAAGTACTAAAAAAGTAAATATCTACGAAAAGAAATAAATATACTATGAAATTCGATTACCCTGCTGATCTTCCTATTTGTGCAGCACATGACGAAATTATAGAAGCAATTAAGTCTTCTCAAGTTGTGATTGTTTCCGGTCAAACTGGTTCTGGTAAAACTACGCAAATCCCAAAAATGGCGCTTGAGCTTGGAAGAGGTGGCAGAGGAAAGCAAATCGTACATACTCAACCTCGCCGTTTGGCTGCTCGCACTGTAGCCGAGCGTATTGCTAACGAAATGGAAGTAAAGCTGGGCGAAGAAATCGGATATCAGGTGCGATTTACTGATGAAAGTTCATCTCAAACAAAATTGCGTATTGTTACTGATGGCATTTTACTTGCGCAAATTCAGCGCGATCCACTTCTTACTCGATATGACACGATTATTATCGATGAGGCGCACGAACGCAGCCTTAATATTGATTTTCTTCTCGGCTATTTAACAACTTTGCTACCGAAACGTCGCGATTTGAAGCTAATTATTACTTCTGCAACTATTGATTCTGCGAAATTCCGCGACCATTTTGAAAACGCGCTACATACAAAAGTTCCTGTTATTGAAGTTTCTGGACGAACCTACCCTGTGCGAGTACTTTACGAACCACTTGGCTCTGCACCTTCTCTTATGAGACATGTACCAGGTTTTGCAGACATAACCATGGATGAAAATACCGTTGCAGAAAGCCAATCTAACCAACAAGAACGTGAAGATATTGCTGACGAAGATATGACTTCTGCTGTAACTCGAGCATGCGCACAGTTGGTTATTCATTCAAGTCACGAACATGGTGCTCGTGACATTATGGTTTTTGCTTCAGGCGAGCGCGATATTCGAGAGTTTGAAGATGGTTTACGTTCATATTTTGGCACACGCGCAAACGATATGAAACGAACTGATGCGATTGAAATTGTGCCTCTTTTTGCACGTCTTTCTGCAAAAGATCAGCATAGAGTTTTTGAATCACACTCTCATCAGCGCATTGTTATTGCTACGAATGTTGCAGAAACTTCACTTACTGTTCCTGGTATTCGATACGTTGTAGATCCTGGTTTTGCGAGAATTTCCAGATATTCTAAATCTGCGAAAGTGCAAAGACTTCCTATAGAACCAATTTCTCAAGCTAGTGCTGATCAGCGTTCCGGACGCTGCGGTCGTATTGCAGACGGCATTGCGATTCGCTTATACTCGCGCGAAGATTATGAAACTCGCCCACGTTTTACAGATCCTGAAATTTTGCGTACTTCTCTTGGTGCAGTGGTTCTGCATATGCTTTCGGTTGGTGTTGCTAAAACTGGCGAAGATATTACTAATTTTGGTTTTATTGACCCACCAGACATCAAAGCCGTAAGCGACGGTTTTAACGAACTTACCGAGCTTGGCGCAATAAGCAGAAAATCTGGTGTAATTACTTTAACTCATATTGGTCGCGAGCTTGCTAAGTTACCGATTGACATTCGCTTAGGTCGCATGATTATTGAAGCCGCTAAGCGTACTACGCCAAATACTCTTGCCGCGATACTAGTAGTTGTTGCATTCTTAAGTTTGCAAGATCCTCGAGAACGACCTGAAGATCAGCGCGAAGAAGCAGATAGGTTGCATCGTCGTTATGCTGATGAAACAAGCGATTTTTTGACTGCTTTAAACATCTGGGATAGGTTATTCCAAGCAGATGGAGATATGAGTAATAATGCGCTTCGTAAGATTTGCAAGGCAGAATTTTTCCATTTTTTGCGTTTAAAACAGTGGAAAGATTTAGTTCATCAACTGCAAGACTTGTGCCAAGAATTGCATTATAAAATTGGCGAACCTGCTCCAGTTAAAAGACCTCCTCTGGAAATTCGTCAACTTCCTAATAATCAGCAGGCTGCTCATAGTCTATGTTGCTCTTGGGATTCACAAGGTATACACGCTTCAATGCTTGCAGGCTTACTTTCGATGATGGGAATGCAGGTTGTGCGTGAACCGAAAGCTTCTGATTTTGCTGGATTAAGCGGAACAGCAAAAATTCGAGCCATGAAGCGTGCACAAAAAATGGCTAAAAACGATTATCAAGGCGCTCGCGGCACAAGATTTGCAATATTCCCAGCTTCTTCTGTAGCTAAAACTACACCTTCCTGGATTATATGCACTGAATTAGTTGAAACTTCTAGACTTTGGGCAAGATATTGTGCACAGATTGATCCTGCTTGGGCTGAACCTCTTGCTAAAAATCTTACGAGAATAACGTATTCTGACGCTCATTGGAGTGCTTCTAAAGGCTCCGCTGTAGCGAAGTCAAAAGTACTTTTGTACGGATTACCTATTGTACAAGATCGTACAGTTCAATGGGCACGCATCAATCCGTATGAAGCTAGAATGTTGATGATTCGTCAGGGTCTTGTTGAAGGAGATATCCAGCAACGATTCCCCCATGATGGTTTTATTTTGGCAAATCGTGCTATTCTTGACGACGCCGATAATCAAGCAAATCGTACGCGCCAAATAAGCGAAACAGTAAACGACGAAGATTTATTTACTTTTTATGATAATCAACTTCCTCAAGAAATTACCAGTATTGTTACTTTAGCAAAATGGTGGAAAGACAATCGTGCAGAAAATCCCCACAAACTTGATTTTAATCCTGATGAAGTTGAGCGTTTACAAACTACACAAAGCACCGATTTAGCCGATTATCCAGACCATTGGAACACGATCGGAACCGATGGTCAACCTATAAGATTGCGTTTAAGTTATGTGTACGATATTCACAATCCTTTAGATGGTGTAACAGTGCATGTTCCTCTTCATGTACTTTCTCGTTTAACTCCAGAAGAATTCACATGGAATGTTCCCGGCTTACTTAACGAACTGATTATCGGCATGATTAAGTCTTTACCAAAAGCTTTGCGCGTGCAATTCGTGCCAGCACCAGACACTGCTCAAAAAATTCGCGGTTGGATTGACGAACATTATGATATGCTTCCTGGAATTGTTGAAACTAGCGAAGATAGTAACAAACTTACGTGGCAAGATTTTCGTGAAGTTTTTACTCAAGCTGCTATTGCTGTTGTTGGAGCACAAATTCATCCTGAAGTATTTAACGATGAACAGATGAACAGACTTTCATCATATTTACGCGTGACTTTTAGCGTTGAAGAAAGAAAACCTAAAGGAAATCACAATCAGCCTGCAAATCATAAAAACTTTGCTTATCGAGTAAAACCTACAATTCTTGGTACTAATAAGTCTTTAATTACATTACAGCAACATTTTGCCAAAGAAGCTCAGAAGTCAGCAAGAGCAGTAGTTGATCGTAGAGCAAATAAAGCAGCACAAGCTGGAAACATTGTACAAAGAGCTGATCTGTTACATAAATCTGGCGCAACTATGCTTTCGCGTTCTCAAATGGTATGGGAAGGTGCTCTACACATGTTACGGTTGGATAATAAGCGCATTACTTCTCGATGGCTTGGATCAGAAGCTCTTATGCTTACCGCTGCACCTTATTCAAGTTCTCAAAAATTAGCTGAAGACTTGCAAATGGCTGCAGTTAAGCGACTCATACCAAATCCTGAAAAAATCACGGACGATATTTTATTAAAAGAAGCTGTAGCTAACGTTTCTCAAATGTATGAGGATACTGTATATGAAGTTGCACACGATGTAATTACCATATTAAAACGACAGGCAGAAGTTACCAAAGCTGTTTCCGGTAAGGCTGATTTACCACTATTATCTGTTTTGCAATCTATTCGCGAACATGTTGCAAGCCTCGTGTACGAAGGGTTTATTGCAAAAGCTCCAGCAAATTCACTTCCTAGAATTGAAAAATACTTGCAAGCTGATGCGATTAGACTCACTAAAGCTAAATCAGATAAGAATCGCGATGTTCGCTGGGCTTGGGAAGCTGAAGAAGCGCACAAAATTGTTGAAAAAGCACAAGATAAAGCTAAATCTTTACCTGCCGGGCCATCGCATGATGAAGCAGAAAATATTGCGGAAAGATTGCGTTGGATGTGCGAAGAGTTTTATGTGTCACTGTGGGCACAAGAACTTGGAACAGCTTACCCAATTAGTATACAGCGTATGCGAAAGCTAGACGCATAAAATGATTAACTAAAAGTGTGGGCGGTCACACGCATTTTGTACGACCGCCTACACTTATTTTTGTTTACTTATTAGCCTATTGAGACTATTCTTCACTAATTTCATTCTTTTCGGAGATAAAGCAGCTGCGAACCAAATAAACTACTAAGCCAATAACTGCCACTCCAGCACCCATCATGAGCAAATTGGAATAACCAGAAGCCTGTCCATGAAGACCACTGAGGGAGAAGCCCTTGAATAAATCTCCACCAAAGAAACCACTGAAAATAGAAATACCGATAGAAGCAGTAACATTCATAATCAAATCATTCATGCCACAGCCGCGACCAGATTCTTCAACTGGAAGAGCAGAAAGAACTGTTGAGACAATTGGAGAATACATCAAACCGCATCCCGCATAGTAAATGCAAGCGCAAATAGTAAGCGACATGAAATCGGTATTGATGAGCAAAGCAGCACCAACCCAACCAACAATCATCAATAATGATGCTGTGATAATGCCAGCTTTGCGGCCAATATGACTAATAATCGTACCAGAAAGCACACCGAATACTGCAGCGCACACAAAAGCCCACACAAGGTAGGAAGATACTTGCGAAGTATTCATATGATACAGAGCGCCACCAATCACATTGTAAATAGGAGGCATGCAATAGTTGGTGAAGTAGAAGATGAAGATCAAAATAATGCCCGAAAGCCAACGCTTATTCTTGAAGAATGCGGGAGTTACAAACGGGTTCTTTGCCTTCATAATGTAGAAAGCAAACAAAACAAAAAGCACTATAGAACCGAGTAACAATCCCCACGCCTTATAAGAGAAGAACAGTGTAAGAAGTGTTACAGCAATACCAAATACTGTAAAGCCAAGTTTATCAATCTTTCCACCAATACCATTCTTTGTAGGCAAGCACTTAACAAGCACAGGCAAGAACAAAATCGTAATTGCAGGAATCAAGAACAAATACTGCCAAGCAATAGAGCTAAGAGCACCAGCAGCAAACACGCCAATAGAGGCAGAAAGCTGGTAGGCGGCCGTAAAGAGACCGAAGAAAATAACCTTCAAATCATTACGCAAATACTTAGTTGCAATAACAAGGAAGGAAGATCCTGCAACCTGTTCACCAGCGGTTTGTAGAATACGTGCAATAATGACGGTCCACAAGTTTGGAGTGAAATAGAAGTTTGCAACAAAACCAAACAGAGACCCAACAAACAAGGTAACAAGACCGATTGTTATGAGTCTACGAAGTGACACAAAGTCACCTAAAGATCCATATATAAAGCAAACTATACCTAGAACAATAATCGGTAAGCTGGTAATAAGAGACGCCTGTTCTGGAGCTCCAACAGCTTTACCAATCTGGTTGAATACAAGATTAAAACCTTGCAAACACAATGTTCCTAAAATAAATGTAATCAGCAGCAAAATAAGAGAATAAATTGCTACCTTGTTACGCGTTTTTGGATCCTCATACGGATCTACCGCAATAGAAGTTGCATTTTCAGTCATAATAGTCCAATCAGTTAATTCCTTATATTCGACAATGTTTACAGCATTCAGCCGGCGATTTTTGCCAAACCAGAGATACGAGACATGAATTCATTCAAGAAACGCTTCACATCCACACCTACAGCTACTTGCATAGTCTTAACTGGATCGTTCAAGCGAGTGACATCACCAATAGTGCGCCCACGCGTTGGACCTTCTACATCTACCTGCATGTTAATTGGCAACGTTGTTACCAGCGTTGGATCCACAGCAACAGCAACAGCTAACGGATCATGCAAACCACAACCACCGAGGTGTGGAGCAGTAGTTTCGTAAGCCTTAATGTAGAAATCAGTCATATCTGCTAAGAAGGTACCAGCTTTGGTACCAAGTTCACGCCACTTTTGTGTTTCCTTATAGGTAAGCAAGGTTTGCAAAGTCACATCCAATCCAACCATTGTTACCGGAGCACCAGAACGGAATAGGACATCTGCAGCATCTGGATCTTGGGAGATATTCGCTTCCATCCAAGGCGTTACATTTCCATGAACTGTGAGAGCTCCACCCATAAGAACAATCTTACCAATCTCATCTTTAATCTCCGGAGCTTTCTTCAAAGCTGCAGCAATATTGGTCATAGGTCCTGTTGGAACATAAATAAGATCTTTTCCATATGTTTTTACTGCATCAATAATGAAATCTACTGCAGGTTCGGATTCAGCTTCACGCTTGGAATCCGGAATAACAACGTCGCCAATACCATTGTCACCATGAATGAATGCAGAAATTGGCAATACTTCAAATGAATCCTTCTTGCTTGCATGCGACAGACCACGATATACTTTTACTTCTGGATGTCCGAATAATTCGGTTATAGCAAGAGCATTACGAACACCCTGTTCCATAAGCACATTGCCGTAAGTACCAGTAATACCAATCAGCTCAACTTCTGGACTACCAAGAGCATAAGAAATTGCCAAGGTATCATCGACACCAGTATCCAAATCAAGAATGAGCTTCTTCATGTGAGCAGCCTTTCTATATCATAAACTCACTACCATCAACAGTGATGAAGTAAGATATTCTGTTTATTTTTTAACCAGTTGCAACAAACTTATAGGAGTAAACCTCATCGTTTTATGCTTAACAATCTGAAAATTCTATCCCTTTATAATTCAAAATCAACCCTTATAAACATATGTTTAGATTATATTTTGTCAATTCGGAAATAAAACTAAAATTTCGCTCAATTTATGGAATCCTCAATTTATGGAATATCAATTCTTACGCAACACGAAATCAAGATACGTGTATAAACCTCGAGATATACTTAAATGCCTAATTTTAGATACAATTCGGTTGCAATACTTTACGAAGAATGGACGAATATGTCTACTTATTCCTCACAACTTAGCGAAGAACAGCAGGCTGTTAACCGTGCTTATAGTCGGCTCGATGACTTGCGTAACACTATTCGTACACGTTTGGACGCTGTACGCGCTGCTGGTTCACATGGTTCTCCCACGCAACGTACAGAACGCGATTCCTTTGCAACCATGTATGAAGATCGTCTTACGCAGTTACGAGCTGTTGAAGATCGTCTCGTTTTTGGTCGGCTTGACAATACCGAAGGTACACGTCGCTATATTGGTCGTATCGGTTTGTTAAGTGAAAATCATGATTCTATTCTTACTGATTGGCGAGCTGAAGCTGCACGACCTTTCTATGAGGCAACACCTTCACATCACGGAGATATTGTTATGCGACGTCATATCACTCTTCGTTTCCGTGATGTTATCGGTATTGAAGATGAAGTTCTTGATATCCATTCTGAAGAAGTAGGGAAAGCGTCACAGCAAGGAACTCTTACCGGAGAAGGCGCATTACTTGCTTCTTTGGGTTCTCGTCGCACCGGGAAGATGACAGATATTGTAGCCACCATTCAAGCTGAGCAGGATCGCATCATTCGTGCACCACTTGATCATACAATTGTAGTACAGGGAGGACCTGGTACCGGCAAAACAGCAGTTGCATTACACCGTGCAGCTTACCTACTATATACGCACCGACGCAAGCTTGAACGCTCTGGCGTACTTATTGTTGGACCAAGCTCAGCGTTTTTGCGTTATATTGATCAAGTGCTCCCTTCCTTAGGTGAAACTGGCGTAGTAAGTCGTACTATTGCAGACTTAATTCCAGGAGTGTGCGCAACTTCTGAAGATGCTCCTTATGCAGCGAAACTAAAAGGCATGTATCGCATGCGCACAGTTATTGCCAATGCTATTGCGGCTCGCATTCGTGTGCCTAAAAATCTTCCAACGATACGTATTGGAGGATTCAGCATTCCTCTTCTCGCGCAAGATATAAAACTCGCTCAATCAGATGCACAACACACTCATCAACCGCATAATCAAGCACGTACTACATTTGTTAAAACTGTGCTAAGCATCTTAAAAAACCGCTATTTAGAGCAGCTTGATTATGTTCCTGATCAGGCTGAATTGAACGACATAACTTCTCAACTTCGATTAGACGACAAGCTACGAATTGCGTTGAATCTTGCTTGGCTACCTATGACTGGGAAATGGCTCATTGATCAGCTTTTTGCTAAACCGGATCAACTACGCCTATACGCACCTTGGTTAAGCAATGACGATATTGACACTCTTACTAGACCAAAAGGTAGCCCACTGACTCGTTCCGATATACCGCTACTCGACGAAGCTATGGAATTACTCGGCCCGGATCCTAAGATTGAGGCTCAGAAATCAGCGATGCAGGCTAAGAAACTTGAGGAACAACAGTTTGCGGCCGACACTTTAGCACAAGCTGGAATTGGCAATGGCATAGTAACCGCCGATATGCTTCTCGACAATTTGCAAGGCGATGACGCTAGTATACTTGCCCGCAAAGCTGCATCTGACCGCGAGTGGACATATGGACACGTAGTCGTTGATGAGGCTCAAGAACTTACCGCCATGGATTGGCGTATGCTTATTCGTCGATGCCCTTCACGCTCCTTTACTATTGTTGGCGATGTTGCTCAAACTTCTGCCTTGGGTGGAACTCACCATTGGCAGAAAAATATGAATTCGCTGTTTGGCGAGTCCAATTGGGATCTTTACGAATTAACGATTAATTATCGCAATCCTCGCGAAGTTTCTGAATTTGCAAGCAAAGCTGCGACTGATTCCGGATTATATATATCTACAGTCAACGCAGTTCGATCAGTTCCTGATTCACTTGTATCTCAAACAGTTGAATCTCAAAAAGAACTTGATACAGCTCTTGCGCAGTCTTGCACAAATCTATTCCAACGATTTATTGCTGATGATGGAAGTGGACGTATTGCAATCATTGCGCCTCGCGACACAGTACAACATACTCAGCTTATTGTTAATCAAGCATTACGACTTGCATTACCCGAAAAAACGTGGAATCAATTATGTCAGCAAAGCGCCGACGATTGTCAATGCAGCGTTTGCACAGCAGAAGATGTAAAAGGTCTAGAGTATGACGCAGTGATTGTACTTCAACCTTCACAAATCGAACAAGAAGCAGCCTCTAGGCTCACTGCTGCAGCCAATCTTTATGTGGCCATGACTAGACCAACGCAGCAATTACACATTATTCGCACTCACGATGATAAGAATTTTGAATAATAATTCATATCATCATTGCGGTTCATAAGTATGCGTTATAGAAGAATAAAAGAATAGAAACGCAAAAATTTGTATTATTTACACGTGTTTTCTATTCTTTTATTCTTCTAGTTTGCTTTGTTTCAAATCCTCAATGGCATGTTCAAAATCTTCAAGACCAGTAAAGTTTTGATATACGCTTGCAAACCGAAGATATGCAACTTCATCTAGTTCGCGTAGTGGTTTAAGAATGGCTTTACCAACTTCTTCAGATGTTACTTGTGCTAAGCCACGCGCACGCAAATCCGCTTCAACCTGCATACCAAGATTTTTCAACGCTTCAATATCGATAGGACGACCTTGACATGCTTTACCGACACCAGCAACAACTTTTGCTCGATCAAAAGGTTCAATAGAACCAGAACGTTTCATAACGAGCAACTGCGTTGTTTCTACTGTTGTAAAGCGATTTCCACACACCTGGCACTCACGTCTACGGCGTATAGAATAGCCATCTTCGCTAATACGTGTATCAATAACTTTCGTATCAGAATTTTTACAAAAAGGACAATGCATACATCCAGCATACTAAAAAATTAAGAAAACACGACACATCTTATTTATTTTATTCAAATATTGCTGAATAATATGCAATTATTTACTTCCACGTAAAGAATTCTATCAACATACGATTGTTAACAACAACGTTTAACAACAAACAATGTATATTTGTGCTTCAATATTTTCAATGCAATTTTCTTGTATACAACCTTTTGGATCATCAGCAATAGTTTCAAAGCTATATTCCAAATAACTGCTATCTATAACATAGAACCCATCTGGATACAACCAAAACTCATACTGCATACCGCTCTCATCCTCATCATCATGATGATTACCTTCGTATGAAGTAATAACCCTGCAATCGACCAGTCTCTCCTTGGTCAGGATTACACCATCGTGCTTCCTATGACAGTCAAGCAGGTCAAGGACGGGTATGTAGTGAAGAACACTGCCACCCAGATTACAAACGATCGCAAGGATGTAACGAACACGGTAACTAACCCGTTAAAGGTTATTAACCCGAAGAAGGATGTGACTGTTAAGGTTAATGGCGAAAGTGCGAATGGTAAGAGTATTTATAAGGATCATCAGTTCTTGTATCGTCTCGATAGCTCCAAGATCGCTGGTAACCGTGCCTACAAGCAGATCAAGAATTGGCGCATCGTGGATGATTATGATGAAAAGTTTGACAAGCTAACCGGCCAGTGGGCAGTCTATGTCAACAACGACATTAAGCTCGCTGACGGCACTGTGATCTCCAAGGGTAGCCGTATCGACGGTAGCGGTGTTGATGCCGGATATTTCACTTTCACCGAGGCTAATGGTGCGTTTACTGTAGAGGCAACACAACAGTTCCTTGATATTGCATCTGCTATGGATAGTGACTTGTCCTGGACAGCGTACGTGCAAATGACCCGTTTGGGCGTAAGCGATCGCGTAGAAAACACGTTCGTGGAAACCATGAATGATGTTGAACGCGAATCCAATATGGTGTGGACCAAGACCCCAGACCAGACCCCTGCTATTAAACTCATCAAGTACGACGCAGCATCTGGTCTTGAAGCGGGAGACCGTAACACACCAAGCGAAGCCTTGAAGTCTACCAAGAACGGCACCAAGATTGTGTTCCGTATCATCAACACCGGTAAAGTCAACCTGACCAAGATCACGTTAGATGATAAGACTATCGCAGGCTCCGGTACGGTAACTAATCTGGAGTATCCAGCAAACTGGTCTAACCTGGTATTAAAGCCTGGCGAATACGTAGAAGTCAAGGGCACGTTGACTGGTATGAACACGATGAATCATACCGACCGTGGTCACACGACTGGTACACCTATCGTGCCATGCGCATCCCATAACGATCACCCATTCGACCCAAACGGTGGAGATAATGGTAATGGTGGTAATACGGGTGTGTGCTATGACACTCCAGTCGAAGATTCTGATGATTGGAACGGTGTTACTGCTGCACCATTGGCTCAGACTGGTAGCGCGGTCGTGTCTATCGCTATCGCTGCTCTTGCAGCCCTGGGCGCAGGAGCAAGCATCATGATCACTAAGCGTAACAAGGAAAATGCTCGTAAGCATTAACCCGTAAACACGCTTAGTATTAACTGGCGAGGGGTCGCACATGCACACGGGACTATCTCCGTGCAATGGTGTGGCCCCTCACTCTATATTTTCTTCTTCCTCTATTGATTTCTTATTAATCTTTCACACGTAACGGTTCATACTCATGAGTAGAAAAGACACAGCCTTTACCCCTAGTCAACGTGCTTATCTCAACAGTCTTCCAGCTATCAAACACGCGACAGCCACACGAATCTACTACACAAGCCAATTCCACAAAGACGCTGTCCAGCAATACGATAACGGTGTCAGACCGTCTGTTATTTTTGCACAGACTGGAATGCCGTCCACCCTCATCGGGCGCAAAAGGATTGAACGCTGCATCAACAGGCGGGAAAACACCGACTACACACAGTCCGGCATGCCAGAACAAGTACACAAGCAAGTCAGCATATTCCTCGACCAGATGGCGAGCAGAGTTGAGGGTTTTGATTGAAGCCAAGCGTTACACCTTATCCACCAATTCCACAGAAAGAATCCTGACATACGAATAGCCGGACTCTGCCAAACAGTAGGGATATCAGAAAACACGTACTACGAGCTGAGACTGGTAAATAGTTAAGGTCTAATAATGTACTACTAATTTTTATATAAAATTATTCCACAATAAGAGACACACTTGGAAAGAATGCGAATCCTGTATTAGGATTATTTGTATCTTCATAGATGAAGATGCAAATAAGATACAGCATTGTTCTTATGAAGGAGGCAAAGATGAACAAGAATAGCAAGCGCGGCGGAATCAACCCACGACCTCGACCATATCCTCATATGATTTAGGCATAATTTATCCGCACATATTCACACCAAAGGTTAATAATGAACATGACTTCGTACGAAGAAATGTTTGATGAGTATGTGAAATCAAGTGCGCTTCTCTATTTGAAGCAACAGAATATTTTTTCAAAGCAAATGCTGCACTTGAAGCCACTATCGTCAGTACAAACACAGCGAAAACATCCACCATCCATTCAATACAAGAATATTTCGAGACATGTAAAATATCGCTTATTAAAACAATTGATTTGCTACGGACATTCCAAGAAATACATACGACTATCCCTGGAGAGCAAGTAGAAGTCGATTTCGCACAACAATACTTCTATATAAAGAAAACATTATCTTGCGTCGAGCAGATTATTCAACTCTTTAGCACAGTGCGTGATGACAAGAACCTACAGCAACAGATTTGGGATAACGACGACTTTACAACATACTTCACTACTAGTGCCGATAGCATCTCTCAAGCAATAATTTGGCAATGTAATTTCACGAAACGAGCAAACCTTGACGAATCTATTTAAACCTTACCGCGGATATCTGCGTTTAGCAGCTAGTGATTTTCTTTCTAACTATGCAACTACACTAGCCTCAACTACTATTCAATTATGGCTATTGAACTCACTTTTTATCGGTTTTCAGCAGTCAAGCCATTATTTATCGCTTTACCTCACCCTCACTGCAATAAGTGAATTAGTAGCAGGCCTTTTCTCAGGAGCACTAGCTGAGCATGTAGGAATTTTCAGGACAACAGTTGCTGCATGCTTAGCAAGAATGATTGCGGGATTATGTATTATCGCAATTGTATCGGTATCCTTCTCAACCCCATCTGCTAACAAGTTGCTCCTATTTTGGTGTGTTTGTATACTTGTAATGGTTACGACAGCATGTGATACTTTCTATTTTCCTGCTATTACTTCCTTTGTTAATCGTGTAACAAAAAATGATGATCTTATTAATGTTCTTTCACTTCTTCGCTTTACAAGCCTCATGGGTACATTAGTAGGACCAGCAGTTGCAGGTTTTGCGAGTAGTAAATATTTATACATTCCAATTCTATTTACAGAAACTATCGCATTAGCAGGAATAATAATTTTTATTTATTTTATTTACAAGCATGCAGTTAGAACCGGAATTTATACTTCAGACGTCGCAGATGAAAATCCAGAATATTCTCAAGGCTTTTTGGCAACTTGGGCTAGGGGAATGGCAACATTTGTAAAAAACCAAACGTACAGGACTTTAGCTCCATTTGCAATACTCGAAGCTATCGCATCTACTGGCATAAGCTTTGCTGGAGTCCTCTTATTCTCAATGGTTCTACATAGTGCAGAAGGATATGGCTGGTATTTAAGCGCAATGTCACTTGGGTATGCCCTCAGCTATCTCATCGCGCCAAAAGTGTCCAGCAAAATGTCCTTCTCTATGCTACTCACTCTTTCACATATACTAGTGACTCTTTCTATAATAGGACTGGCATTAGCGCCTAACGCTATAGCAGCAGTCGTGTTTGGTTTCCTTTTTGCTTTCTTCCAAGGAGTAGTAAATCCACCATTCCAAACAGTATTTATTCATGCAGTAGATGATAATCTCGTTGGACAGGTAATGTCTGTATTCATCTCAGTTGTTGCCGCTATAGGAGCAGTAAGCTATCCGCTATGGGATTACGCTTATTCCCACATGACCATTCCATCTCTACATGCAGAGTCAGGAATAATTGTCATAGCTGCTCTTATCCACTTTATACTGGTGCTTATCTGCATATTCGATAAGCGATTGCGTTCAATTAAAGCAGAATAAGATGCAATAAATATTGTAAATACGAGCACAACTACAAGCTGCGCTGTGAAAGTTCACTACAGAAGTTTCACAGCGCAGCTTATTTTTAAATTAGAACGCTTTCAATTCAGACATCTAAGTTAACCGAGTGAACCATACTTTATCTGTCATAGAGTGTTCATTTGTGCCGTGAGCAAATAGCACCAACATCTATATCTAGGATATTTATAACTGATGTCCCGTCTGTAAATTCTTTTGACTAACATCATGAGAATTAAAAGAAATATCAGCACCATACCCGGATCCACTAAAAAGTCTGGGCGGCTATTGTCTCCACGAGTTTCACTCGTGGAGACTGTACTGTTGTGGCGCAGCAAGAATGCTGCCACCGGTCGCCGCCCCCACTTTCTCGTGTTGGTAGCCCAGAGGCTAGCACACCCAGTCCAAAGACCACACGCCAGCCTTGTCACGCCACCCAACAAGCTCACCCCTGCCAGCCCATTCCACAACATGTTCCACGGGCTGACCGGAGTCGAGCCTGGAGCGTCGCACAAGGACTGGGAGTGTTCTTGTGGGTTTACGGGTGTGCCTGCCCTGGAACTACCAACACACAAGGAAAGGATAAAAAAATGGTTACCATCAACAGCGACCACACGGTCACACTCCTAATAGGAGAGGTAGAAGCTCTCGTAGCATTCCACAACTACCTAGCAGGCTTTACCACGAAAGGATTGGACGAGAACACACTACGCTACGGTATCCAAGCATTAAGCAGTCTCCTCATCGTGCGTGACATGTTCCTTATTGATAGTTTCCATGGCTGCACCATGCAAGACTTCCTCGATAACGTTGAGCACCCATTCGCTGAGAAAACTGTCCACTATGTGCGTTCAAGCCTCGACCTGGTTTTTAGAGATGACAATTTCACCCTCGACACACGGCGCATCCATCGTGCAATAGCACTGCTGACCACCATGCTGGAACTTAAAGGATTAAGTCAGAGGGAAACTGTCACAGTCTATGGCACACTGTCATACTTGTATTGGCTGAAAAATGACACGACAAACGCTCGTATCACAGCCCAGAAAGCACTCACGATAGACGAGAAGTACGGGCTTGCACGCATCACTACTACAGCGCTCCTTCACCACATCACACCCCACTGGTGCCAGAAGTAAGCAGAGGGTTTGCTGGCAGAAAAAGAAGCGCAACTTTTTCTGCCAGCCCCTGGTGGCTTATCGCAGCCACCCTCCCGCGCGGGGCGCGTCTTACCCCTAGGGCATGCCCTGAACAAAATTCCATAAATTTTAGGGCATTACCCCCAGGAGCAAGCCGCGCTATTACCACGCGAGAAGGGTGGCTACTATGCTTCCATAAGTTCACACAAAGATGTGTGAACCAGCCGCCACCAGCAGAACAAAGAATCTGCCACCACTATCATGGCGGCAGACCCATTATCATCGCATGGAACACCTGCGGTGTACTCTCATTTTTTGCTTTTTATGACGTGTTCTTGACACTTCCCACTCTAAAAAACGGGTCACTTCCGCCAACTTCCCCGCGTCCTCCACTCGCGTTACGGACACGCGCGAAGCTAGGGCCCGCAAGGGGTTGGCTCCAGCGCATTCCGTTTTTGTCCCTTCCAGTGTTCAACAACACGAACGAAAAATAATCACACCAGGGTTTTTATATAAAACCAAACCATAAGAAAAATCATATACAAGTAGAAAGGAAAACAAGAATGAAAATTAACAGCAAGCCAGTCACCGGCACAAGCTTCGCATACGACGGATGCCACAAAATCTACATCTGCGAAAACACACAAGATGAGCAAGACGCGCAAAAAACCGGATACACCATCCACCCCATAAGCGAGCTTGAAAACACATACGAAAACTCGTGCGACCTACGCTTCATCCACAACTGGACACTCGATAAAGACTATGTCTCCCAACTAGAGCCCGCCTTATTCCAAGAATAACCAAAACTACAACAAAGAAAGGTCTTTTATGCTCATTCGTATACTCGCAGCATTCATCCTAATAAATGCACTTATTGCATACAGCGGTCTTGTAACCTACATGGCACATCTCATGCAAGAGAGCGCGAACAAGACACATACGCCAAAAACACGATGGCAAAAACTCACACTCGCACTAATTTTTACCAGTGTGACCGTCTGCGTACTCGTAGAAACACTATCAGACAACCAGACTATACGAACGATTACTCTCGCAGCCTTTGCATTTCTTATCGGCAACTTTTCAGGTGGCATGTATCAAAAAATCAAAACGAGCAACGAAAAGAAAGAACAAGAATGAGTGAACAAGAACGTAAAGTCCGTCTCGTCATCCGTATCACCCACACCATCGATATGAATGACAGTAACGGGTGGACACCACAATTAAGCTTCATCAAAACAAGAGAATCTTAAAAGGAGAATTATCATGGAGTTTACACTAGACAACGGGCAGCGTGACCTTCTATGGCTCGTCTTAGCACCCGCTGCCCCTGCCTTATGCTCACAAATAGGCCACGGCATGCCACAGTGGGCAATCATACTCGCAAGTATCATCTCATGCTGGATCCTCCTTGCTACAGCATACACAGAAACAAATAGATTATGGAAAGACAGCAGTCGAGTACGCAATTGCCAACACCAGACAATTATTCGCGCATGGACAGTACTTGAAAGTAGCCTTGACTATCTCGACCCTCACTATCGTGACCTGTACATCATGACTACAGTAACCGGCGACTACCACATCTAAACGCACCGCTATACCACTAGAAGGGTTACCCATTAGGGTAGCCCTTCTTACTTTCTCATCTTGATAGTTTCTCTCACACCCCACACGCTGACATGGCCTTTTCCTTGCATCTATGCACTTAGCTAAGGATTACGCATACGAGGCGCCTCGTGTGGTAAGACAATACTTCCTTCCTTAAAAAATGTGAGTGGCTGTTTACCGCTTAGGCCTTCTTTTGTTTACCGATGAATGCTCGCTGCGCCTAGCGACATATGTCAACCTGTCCGTCGTGTCTTTCACTTACGTTGCAGCCACGCGTGCCAGGTCACGCACCCACAAGGGGTGTGACATATGCCGCCAGTCGTAGCGTGAACCGCAATCATCAACAAAAGAAAACCCAAGCGAAACAACCACTGTTTCACTTTTAACGGAAAGGATTATTATGACTACCACACTCGAAGCACCAGTAACCCGCAACTCCATTAACGTGCACGGCGCTATGGAAGGTGACATCCTCGTCGCAACATGGGGGTATGACCAAACCAACTGGGATTATTACGAAGTCATTCACGTCACCTCTAAAACAGTCACTCTCTTCGACTTGCGCCACCATACGCTGCTCAAGGGTAAGCGCACCCAGCCAGGCTATTACACGAACATTCCAGGCCGGTACGGTGTGCGCATCAATACCTTCAGCAACGCGTACTTCAATCCTGACGACCCTCAAGGCACGCATGCTCGTGAAGACGAGAAACGCTACTGGTCTATCAACATGGGTCACTAAAGCCCTCGTGGTGGAACACTCACGAAAAAGGTGGGTGCTCCACCACCTTTTCATTTCTCTTGTATAAGCCAGCCTACGCTTTCGTGTCGGTTTTCTTCTCACAAGAATGCCCATGACGATAAGCCAAAGACCTGGAACCATGCACTATTAATACGCTCATACAGATGGATATACAAGCACACCCCACAACCGATAGGTTGAGCACACGCATACACGTCTACGCGCTACTGGTAAGAGTGGTGCCAGAAGAATAGTTTCTACACATTCACTCTCCATCACACGTGTATGAGCCGCACCCACCCCTGCACGCATGGAACACAATCTTTTTCTACCACACAATCCTCTGCACTATTATCCTTCGCAAAACCATCAGCTACTCTGCCCGTGTACTTATAAGAGTGAGGAGATTATGCGCATTCAGTAAGAGCGACTGCTCACTCTTTTCCTTTTCATAGCTGGAGCACGTGTTTTCTCTACCCGTGTTTGTTTTACCGATGAATGCTCGCCCTACCAGCGGACGCATGTCAACCCATCCGAGCGTCTCTCAACAATAAATTGTTTCGGCCGCGCGAGCTGGGTCAAGCACCCCGAGGGTGTGAAACGCATCCACCGGCAGGACGTGAAACGCAATCATCAAAACAAACACAACGGGGAAGAGAAAAGCCTCTTCTCCCCACTTTTTGAAAGGAAAACACAATGAGCACCACAATCACTATGCCACAAATCTACAATCCACTCAAAGACTACGGGTACACGCCAATCACTACTTTCTGGGAAGACTTCACCATAGCAGAAGCATTTGGTCTCGACGCTATCGAAGATACTTACCAGCGCGCTTTTAATGAGTGGCACAGCAATTACAAAATGATGACCGAGCTTGTCATGGTGTTGAACAATAAAATCTGGCAATACCATTTCTACAACGAGGATAAAGCACGTGTATACAACGACCTGTATACGACCCTGGCAGCATGGTGCGAAGATAACTTCACAAGCGACCAGCTTGACTACTATTACACCACCACAGACTAAAACCTATAAAAGCACATGGGGTGAAGGATTCATATTCTTCACCCCTATTTCGTATGTACTTGACGACTCAATAGACAGGAATATTGTGTTGCACACGCTAAAGCGTGTACAACCATTCTTTTTCGTATGGAACACCTGCGGTGTACAAAAAATTTTCTTTAAGGTTTGTCAATTTCCTTGACACTTACGATCCTATCGCCACGTTCCTCCACGCAACGCCCGCGATGTCCCTAAAGGTCCACGCGCAGCTTATGCGCTACGTCACTTCACGGCGATATGTCTTCAGTGTTCAAGGAACTTGAACAAAAAAATGTCACAGACACCCCGAGGAAAAGGAGAGATGAAATGTGCACATGGTATGACGGGAGCGACATCGAAAACGTACTCGAAGAATATCCACAATTCAAAGATTGGTTCGACGCGCACCACACCATTGACGAAATTGACTGCTTTACCGTGTGCGATGTCGAAGAATGGTTTGAAGACTTTAGCGAGACGTGGATAACTCCCAAACTTGCCCAGCATAGTGAGCTTCCTTATTCGCTTCTCTATCACAGTATCGATATTGAACTTCTTGCCCAGAATTGTTCCGAAGTTGAAGACGGTGGCAGAGCATTCACCTTCGATAAGGCAAGCGGCTTATGCCTATGCCTAGCATACTAAAAGTTTGTGTGTTGTCCGATTAGAATAAGAATCAGGTAATACACAGAAGGAGACGACACATGCACACGTGGTACGAGTATATGATTCAAGCAAGTAAGAATAGCGAACGAGATGGGGATTTATGGTTCCGCTACCTGTACAAAGTTATTCAAGACAATGGCACGAAACTCACCAGTGATGATGTCACACGGTTACTCAACAGCACCGTGCTGACTCCCTTCCAAAAAATAACATTGCAAGACGCACTCACTGACGGCACACACACAAGAGAGCACGTGCTCCAAGCGAATCGTAAAGCACAACCAAAAAATATTCTGCAACTTTTCAAAGAAGGACGTTATGGACAAGACACCACTGTTCGCTGAACTCAATGACAATCTTGCGAACGAAAATATCACACTCGAAATTATTTGTGCTGGTGATTTCGTTCTTGAGTATTACAATCTTCGAGGCACGCAAGACGTTGATGCCTTCTATACAGAAAATGAAAAAATCAGAAACATAATTCAACAGGTCGGTGAGAAATATAACGCGAACGAGCCAGATGAATTATGGCTTAATAATTCTGTTGCGAACATGAACCGCATCCCACCGCGCAAAATTTGCACTCCTGTTTTTCAATTCTCTCATCTTACCGTGCTCATGCCGCCGCTTGATTATATCCTTGGTATGAAACTAGAAAGTGGCAGAGAAAGAGACAAACACGATAGCGCTGAAATTATTCGCAGGCTCAAACTCACATCAGTAAAACAAGCACAAGATACTCTCCACAGTTACGGATTCCATACAGACTTATCACTCTTGCTCGAATCCTTTGAAGAAGCCTACGGCATGAACTGGCTCGCTGACTACATGGCACAGCACATGAATGAACTCGACGAACTGTAAAAACAAAAATCTTATTTTGCCTCGACTTAGTAAACAAGTCGAGGCAATTTTCTTTTATCCCTATAAAATTTTTGCTCGTGTTTTGCTTGGCTCTGTGGTTTCTTGTGCGCGTGATTTTCCGTGGCACTGTTTTCATAAAAAGGTTCTAGGGTTCTTCAAAAATTTTTCTTCTCTTTTATGAAAAATTCTTCTAAGAATTTTTCATAAAATCACTCCACACTTTAACCCATTTTTTCTTAAAACTATCCACAGATTTTTCTTCAGAAACATAAAAATAAAAGTTTTTTAATTTTAAGGAACCAATGCACCCTTCGGGTGTTTTTATTGGCTCACGCCAATAATTTCAAGGCTTTAAGAGTTTTAAGGCGTTATATAACGCCTTTGAGATTTTCTTTATATCAAAGAAAACTTTTTTACTTTCTCATTATTAAGTAGGTACAGGTAGAGAAAGGAGGACTAATGAGCACTTTAGGAGAGAAAATGGAACCTATTACTCGTCAGTGTGAACGCTGTAACAAATCATTCACTATCACTGATAAGCGCGCAAAGCATAAGAAGTTTTGTAGTGGCTACTGCCGTGTAATGGCATGCAAAGAACGCACTCAGCGTCTTCGCGATCAGGCGCGCGATTATGCGTATGCTCAACTCACTCTCAAAGATTATGAAAGAGAAAAAGATTTCAAAGCTTTACGTGAACATGTTGAGCAGTTAGAAGCACAAGCCCTCGCCGATAGAGAGTTCATCTCTCTCCTTGAAATCACACTGCCACGTATGATTTCTACAGGCTACCTGACTATCAATGAGAACAGCACCATGGCATCATACTGGATGAATACGCTCAAAGAATCAGATGTGGATTGGGACAAATTATTAAAACCAGTTCCCATCTCTTTTATTGACAAGCCATCGCTAGAAATTCAGAATGAAACGGCAACACTTCTTCAAGAGCAGCAAGAATACGAACAGAATACACAGCCTGTTCAGTTCGATAATGATGCTGATTATTTGCCATGGTAGACAATACAATAATAAAATTTTGATTAAGGAGTAACAGATTATGGTTCTCAATTTTGATGAAGAGATTGCCCGCTATAAGCAGGAGTTGGAAAGCAAGATTAAAACTCTGGAAGCTCAACGCTCAGCATTTAACACGCACAAAAAGAAGCTTACCCAGATTGCTACTCGAATCGAAAAATCTATGCGTGATTACCAAGACGCGTACGATGAGCTTATCGCATCAGGGGTAAGTACTATGGAAGCTAAAGCGAATAATATTGATAGCCTCTATAACCTAACCCAGAAGATTCGTACAAGCATGAAGGATACTACGATTCTACAGGATGAGGTAGAAACCACTCCTACCACGCACGAGAGAATTGATTCTCAAAGCTCCACAATGACTATATCCAGCGTGTCTCCAGCAAAAGAGAATCCTACGCAACCTGAAACTGATTTCATTCCCGGATATTCCAATTAGAAATCACATCTCACCGACGCAGGAGGGTTACCCATTATGAGTATGACAGTGAAATTTATCCACGCAGGATATGCTCAATATCTTGAACACATGGTGAATGACAGCATGCGTGCACAAGCATATAGCAGAGTATCTGGCTGCTCCACTCATGAGGGTAATCCTCCAGGCAGGTGGCTTGGTAGCGGACTACAACTCGTGAACCACACGAGTGGAGATATCGTTGGCAAGAATGAGCTCTACTC
>QWCP01000068.1_pt1 | contig 55332 bp, 51 predicted proteins | sample 1972561 | NCBI WGS metagenome assembly QWCP01 (sample SAMN09866705, study PRJNA288562) | Human vaginal metagenome isolate pre4_vaginal, whole genome shotgun... | isolation source: vagina | host: Homo sapiens | place: USA: California
GTGGCATACTTTAGCAAATCCTGCACCACCATCAGTGACAACCACGTCAGGAGGAGCGATACGTGCCAGTAATGCTTGCCACGCGCCAGCATGCTCACTGCAGGCTAGACGCCATCCCAAGACATGTGTCGGACTCATCGCGATCAGTAAGACACAATCCCGGTGTAAATATAAACCATCGACATGGATGACATGATGGACTTAATCAACAACGGGTGATAAGGGCCAGTATGGCCAGATATCATCGAAACAGCGTTGCAGGCTACGTCCCTTGCCCGGGTATGAGGATAAGGGACGGTCAACCATAATGAAGTGTAAGAACGTGGTCAAATTCTTGGCATGTTTATCAATGCGTACACTCGTCGTGACCTGACAAAACGAGCATCTGTATCGTGGGCATGGCCCTTTCTTCGTAGGATAAGTTCCCCAGGAAATCATGGGATGGCCGCATGTTTGACATAATCGCGTGGTCGTCATTTATCAACTCTAACCCGACTAAAAACCCTGAAAACACAAGACTGAACACGGGTTAAAACCAACACGATTTGTCCAACCTCGCAGTTGAATCAAACCAACTCCAACCACCAACAAGCCCAACAAACACAAGCCAACACACAACAAAAACCAACACAATCTGTCGTCTAACCCATAAAGGGTGGGCACTCTCTGTAGTGAGACAATGCCCACCCTCATCTTGTATAAAACAGGACGTTCTCGAAGTCCCAAGAAACGTCCTGTTTATTAATATTTACCGCGCTTTAATGCGTCTGATCCAAACCTTCATACAGAGGGAAGTCATCCGCAAGCTTAGCAATGCGAGCGCGCAAGCTTTCGATATCTGCAGATTTTCCATCACGCAAAGCGGTGGCAATAACGTCGGCAACCTCGGTAAACTCTGTTACTCCAAAACCACGGGTAGCGAGTGCTGGTGTACCGATACGCAAGCCGGACGTTACTTTTGGTGGTCGTGGATCCCATGGAACTGCGTTGCGGTTCACGGTTATTCCTACGGCGTCAAGCAAATCTTCTGCTTCTTGACCGTTGAGTTCGCTGTTACGCAAATCGACCAGAACGAGATGAACATCTGTTCCGCCGGTTACTACGGATACTCCGCTTTGCTCAACATCAGCTGCGTTCAAACGCCCAGCAAGGATTTTAGCGCCTTCGAGGGTACGCTGCTGACGGTTCTTAAACTCCTCGCTGGTAGCAATCTTAAATGCAACTGCTTTGCCAGCAATAATATGCATAAGAGGGCCGCCTTGCTGACCTGGGAATACTGCAGAGTTAAGTTTTTTGCTGAACTGTTCTGCATCGCGAGACAGCAACATACCTGAGCGAGGGCCACCCAAAGTCTTGTGAATCGTTGTGGATACTACATCAGAATATGGAACTGGGTTTGGATGCAATCCTGCTGCAACGAGACCTGCAAAATGAGCCATATCCGTCCACAAGTATGCACCTACTTCGTCTGCAATCTCACGGAATGCTTGGAAATCAATATGGCGAGGATACGCTGACCATCCGGCGATAATCATCTGTGGGCGCGTTTCGAGTGCCTTTTGACGCACCTGCTCCATGTTAATGCGGTATGTTTCTGGATCGAGCTGATAGGATACAGCGTTGTAGTTTTTTCCGGAGAAGTTAATCTTCATACCGTGCGTTAAATGACCACCGTGAGACAAATCCAACCCCATAACCGTATCGCCAGCGTTAAGCAGCGCGTGATACACAGCCGCGTTAGCCTGCGCACCCGAGTGAGGCTGAACATTCGCATACTGTGCACCAAACAAAGCCTTCGCACGCTCAATAGCGAGGGTTTCCACCTTATCTACTTCTTGGCAACCACCATAATAGCGACGCCCTGGATAGCCTTCTGCATACTTATTCGTAAGCACGGAACCCATCGCCTGAAGCACTGCACGAGGAACAAAGTTCTCTGAAGCAATCATCTCGAGGTAAGTTTGTTGACGTTCCAGCTCAGAATCAAGCACTGCGGCAACATCTGGGTCTACGCTTGCTATTGGATCATTAAAAACTGTCATGCAGTTCTCCTCATTTGTGCAATGACTGGATGATGTGCGGCGGTTATGCCCACGTTTCTAAGCATACGCGAAACCCTCGTTTGACGCTTGCCTGATTCTCATGGCTCGAGAAGACTGTGGTTAGTCTCACAGGGGTTTTGCCATAAAAAGAAGGCGCACACGCAAAACTGCGCATGCACCTTCTATCTGGTTTTTTAAGCTAAAGCTTAGGAACGCTTACGAGCAGCCTCTACAGCGCGAGCTGCGAAACCAAGCACAGCAAGAACTACAGTTACAGTAGCTGCCATAACCGGGTTCACGCCTGTCTGTGCAAGCTTCTTAGCTGGCTCAGTGGCAGCAGCAACAGGCTTGTCTGCCTTCTTATCGTCCGACTTGTTAGCGTCAACATCGGAGCCGTTATTGTTATCGCCCTTGTTCTCAACAACGTGCAAGTCGAGAGAAGCTTCTTCAGCAGTTTCAGAAGCAGCGAACTCCTTGTAATCGCTAGCAATATTCACCTGCTTGACGATCTCGTAACCGTCTGACAAAACGTAAGAGAGCTTGTAAGATTCAGCTTCGAAATCAGCAAAGCTTACGACATTGCCCTTCACAGCAGTAGGCGCAATTTCCTTGTTATCTTCCTTGTTTACCAGCTTGGAGCCAAGCTTATTAAGAAGTTCCTCGGTTACAGCCTGCGCCTGACCATCAACTGTTACAGCAACATTATAAGAAGCAGCAGTTGGTTGAGGAATTTCAGCGAAATCGATGTAAAGGTTCTGGGTGATTGTCGAACCATAGATGCGAACTGTCGAACCATCTTTAGGGAATGGCCCGCGACGATTACCAGCAGATTTACCAGAGAATTCATAACCTTCTGGGGTTGTGTATTTCACGATGTAGTTGCCCTTGGGAAGGTCGGTGAAAGTTACCTCATGCTTGTTGTATAAGTCGGTGTATATAATTCCTTGCTTTCAGTATTGGTTAAAGTAAGGCCGATACTTTCAACCTGCTCCAGAGTAGCAGAGTCTTTCCCCAGAGTACTGCAACAACAACTTTGCTTGCGATGGCTGGCTCACTAGGATTATCTTACACTGGTGGCACCACTGGATTAAGCTCGCGATCGGAACGAACCAAAATAACATAAAGGCGGCCACTATCTGCGTTATCGTCGATAGTCACTGCTGAACCTGAGGCAATAATGTTCTTATTAGGCAACTTCTCGTAACCATCAGGAATTGTGTACTTTAAGGTATAAGCACCATATGGAATAGTCGTAGCAACATATTTCTCGACGCTTTGGAATACGAAATTGTATGCCTTACCATCCGCACTCACTAATTGTGAATTCAACTAATCCTCCCAGAAGTTATCTTCTGCACTACCATTATTCAAATTGAGAACTACATCACGCGTTTTAACCTCATCGGTTGTTTCCGCTGGCACTGCCGGAGCAGCTGGTGTTGTAGACGTCGCTGGAGTATCCGTACCATCTGCAGCAAACGCTGCTGCAGGAGACATTAAGAGAGCAAGCGTTAAACCTGCTGCAACTATACTCAATTTTTTCTTCATACTTTCCCCTTCTCGAAAAGTATTTCGTGCAAGCACTTTCCCTCAACCAGTACATCCCTGGATATGTCCGAAAAACAATAATGTTCTCAGTAAAAACAGTAAGACGCCTCACACATTACTGTGCAAGGCGTCTTAATTATTATTCCTTTTTTTACTTACTTCTTCTCATAAGCAATCTGATTATCGAAATCATCATCCTTGGTTTCCTTAGACAGAACCAGGGAAATGAGCGTGAGCATAGAAGCAATGGCGAGGTATACACCCACCATCCATGTACTACCGCCGGCAGCCTTCCACAGAGCAACAGCAATAATAGGAGCTAATGCAGCACCCAAAATAGAGCTGACATTGTATGCAATTGCCGAGCCAGTGTAGCGCACGTTGGTTGGGAACATTTCTGGCAGGAACGCACCCATCGGACCGAAAGTAATACCCATAAGGATGAAGCCAACAATCAGGAAGGCTTCTACAGCGTATACGCTCAAAATGTTGCCGTGATTAAAATCAAGGAAGAGCGGGAAGATCAGACCGAAAATAATGATCGCAACAGTTACCCAAATCAAGAGCTTGCGGCGGCCAATCTTATCGGCCCATGGACCCGACACGAGGGTGAAGATTGCAAAGAATACAACGCCAATAATCTGCATAAATACGAACTCGGTGTATGGAATACCGAGACCGCCCTTTTCTGTAGCGGTGGTACCCATGCTCAAAATCCATGTGGTAGTCAGATAGAAGAGCACATAGGTAGCGAGCATAGCGAAGGTACCGAGCACAACTTCCTTAAAGTGGAAGCGGAAAGTATCGACCAGAGGAGCCTTAACAACCTTATCTTGCTCAACAGCCTTCTTAAAGGTTTCAGATTCGTTCAGCTTTACGCGCACCCACATACCTACAACAACCATAAGAGCGGAGAAAATGAATGGAATACGCCAACCCCAGGAGAGGAACGCTTCTGACTGGAGCACGGAGCTTGTTGGGTGTGGCAGAGCGAAGTTGATGATAAGGAACAGGCCGTTCGCGATAATGAAGCCGATAGGAGCGCCCAGCTGTGGGAAAGTACCGTAGAGCGCGCGCTTATCTGCTGGAGCGTTTTCTGTTGCGACAAGCGCCGCACCAGACCATTCGCCACCGAGCGCGAAGCCTTGGGTAAGGCGCAGGGTAAGCAGGAAGAACGGAGCCCACAGACCGATCTGAGCATATGTTGGCAGGAAGCCGATAAGGAATGTTGCAATGCCCATGGTTAACAGGGAGATAACCAAAGTGGTCTTGCGGCCGAGGCGATCTCCCAAGTGACCGTAGAAAATTGCGCCCAGAGGACGTGCAATCATTGCTGCGCCAAACACGGCGAAAGAGCTAATAAGGCTTACGGTATCGTTGCCCTTTGGGAAGAATAAATGTGGGAATACGAGTGCTGCTGCGGTTGCATACACGTAGAAATCGTAGAACTCAATGGTGGTACCCACTAAGGATGCGGCAATAACTTCAGCCGGTGAATTCAGGCTGGACTTTTTTGCGGCCACTGGCTTGGTAGCTTCTGCTGCCGCGTTCTGAGAAAGTGTTGCTGATGACACGATAGACCCTCTATCTTTCTCTTACTTCTTCTTCAACATTCTTGTGTTGTTCTCTAATGTGCTCTAATGTTCTCGCAGCCGCTCTTGCCTTGTACGCTCTGCTAAGCTGAAAGAACTTTTACTCTTTACTTGTATAAAAAATAAAAGAGCAGCGCTGATGTTTTGCATCATTGCTGCTCTATGTGTTGTTTAGAATTATTGCATCGTGAGGCTCAGGCAGGTGGAAGCGTCCACTTTGTGAGAAATTATTTTTGGGGAATGATTTTGAAATCTGCTGGAAATATGGGAGATGGTGAGCGATGGCGGGGGCTGTTGAGCGACGATGTGGCGAAGATAAGAGACAACGGTGGGAAGACTGTGGCGGGATACGGTTGCCGATAATAAGAGGCGGTAAGCGGCAAATAAAAGACGCACGTACTTAAACAGATGTTCTGTAATCTTACACCGCTAATCTCACCATGTATCGCGCAATCTAATATCAAGCAGTAATCTCATACTGAAATCACACGGTCTAATCTAAGGCAGTAATCTCACGCAGCGAAATTTTCAACACGCTTACTTGACATCTTCTATCTCATGTGTATTATGGATAGAGCTGTTTTAAACAAGCCGACGCGGGGTGGAGCAGCTCGGTAGCTCGCTGGGCTCATAACCCAGAGGTCCATGGTTCAAATCCATGCCCCGCTACGAATTAAAGACGAAATGTCAACACAGTTTGCTGATATTTCGTCTTTCTAATTTCTCTAAAAATGTCAAGGAACCATTTATCGGGTCATTTATTTTTAAAATATACCCACCACCCGCTCAGATTTCGGAATATAGACCAAAATCGGCTTATAGGACATTTTGTGTTGGTTTTTTAGTGAGTGTGGTGCCATGCTTGTGTGTGGTGCAGATCGCGGTTATAGGTCAAAATAAACAAAACCTCAACCACAACGCATGAAAACAAAAATCTCACGACACAACTCCCCCAACTGTAGCGGAACTATGTCGTGAGACACGACAAAAGTGGGCCTGAAGGGATTCGAACCCTCGACCTTCTGTACCGGAAACAGATGCTCTCATCCGCTGAGCTACAGACCCATCGCATCTTAGTGTAGCAAGCACCCTGTAAACCACATGCAAACTACATACAACACATGCAAACCTCATGTGATTCGCAGCACCCCACTGCACATACCCCACCACATACACCCACACCACACAGCATTCCCTGCCCCTACAGCGCTTAAGCTACACTAAAAGTAACAAAGGAGGCTCGATGTTAGGTAACCCGATTGATCATTTTGAATATGAACGCCGCTTTTACTGCACTAGCATTCCTGATCATCTTCTTGCAGACGAAAAACCTACTCTTATTGTGCAAAGCTATTTCGTTCATGAAGATAACTACGCATTACGCATTCGTTTGCAGGCTAAAAACGTCCGCATCGATTTAGACGACAACACCGACCCTATGGCTGTTTTAGGTCGTTACCGCGATAGTTTCACCACAGCTTTCCTCACCGCTAAAGGCCCTTCTGTTGGAGGCACTCGTTACGAAGCAGAGAGCATCCTTGATCCCGATATTGCTGCCGAGCTGGTTTTCCGCGGCGGTAAAGCTATTATTAAAAACCGCTACAGCGTATGGCTGGGAGAAGATGGTTGGAACCTCGATGTTTTTGGAGCAGATAATCATCCGCTTATTATTGCTGAAGTTGAGCGTCACAACCCAGTAACAAACCTTGTTATTCCGCGCTTCTGCACAACGGAGATTACTGATCAGGCTCGTTTTTCTAATGATGGATTAGCAAGCCGACCGTTTAGCATGTGGGCGCAGGATTATCAGGAAGAATTCGATAAGATTGGTCCGCTGTTTTTAGATAGTTTCGGACCGAACCGCACGGAAGACGATTTACAGTAAAAATACATAAAAGTGGGGCATCACACTCGATGCCCCACTTCTTTAATACATAACTGTCATAAGCTTTTGACGCGCTGCTTTTACGCGCGGATCTGCTGCATCAGGAATAGCGAAGTACTCTACGAGACGTTCACGCACAGCAGGCATATCGTCGCGATGCGTAGGAATAAAATCAAGCAGACGATTAAAGGCATCATCTATATGTCCGCCAATCATATCAATATCTGCTACATCTAACTGAGCATTCACGCCGTCTGGGTTTTGAGCAGCCTTATCGCGCAGTACTCGCACATCCGAGCTACCGTTTCGTGCCAAAAGGAGGCACTTGGCTCGCTCGCGGGCAGCAAGCGCATCGTGAGGATCACGCTCAACGAGGACTCCATACGCTGCAGCAGCCTGCTCGTACCGTCCAGCAAGCGCTAAATTATGCGCATTTTCATGCTCAGGAGGAATACTTGGCTCAGCCTGCTCCCCAGCACCAGCTTCAGCATCGGAAGAAACCTCACCCACAAAAGGCGCAGAGCCGGTAACTCCGGACTGTTGAGCCATCGCAATAATCTGCGGGAAGAGAGTTTCCTCTAACTGTTGAAGCTCTGTTTCAGTTGGCATCCCCTGCATCAGAGGAATTGGACGTCCTGCTACTAAACCATATAAAGCAGGAACGCCTTGCACACGCAAAGCCTGAACAATCTGAGGATTAGATGCGCCATCAATACGCGCCAACTGAAGTTGACCATTGAGCGCAGTCACCATATTTCCCAAAGCGCGTGCAACGTCAAAGAAGCGCTCATCGTCTTGCATCCATACGAGCAGAATAATTGGGAAAGTAGAAGACGAATTAATCATCGCCTCAAAACTCGATTCGGTCACATCAATAACGTAACCGCCTGGAGCTGGAGCTCCTCCTTGCTCACCCATAGCCGCATCTGCTTTATGCTTCAAAGACGATAAATCAACTGCTCCAGCCAAAGAAAAACCTGGACGATATTCTTTCTGAGCCATCATACTCCTACTTAGCTTGAACGGATACTGGTTGGCGTTCTGCTCCCACAGCGCGCAACTGAGCTTCGGAAGCTCCTGCAGCAGGAATGTAGAGAGCTACTTCATTCACATACGTTACTTCTAAAGTACCTGTTGCTTCAGCATCGCCAAACAGAGCGGTTTCTCCTTCAGAAGCAGGCATAGATTTACGGTTTCCGCCGGCTGTGCGCGTCCATACGGACTTAACCTCGCCCACAATCAAAGCACCGCCATCGGCAATACGCAATACCTTAATATCTTTCGTTTCAGCAGTATATTTCTGAGACTGCGAGCCTTCGTTCTGCTCGATAGCTTTCTGCACGCTTTCCGTAAGCGTTGTTACCTGCTGGCGGAAGGCATCGTCGGCAAAATTCTTGGCGTATTCACTCGAAGAACCCTTTTCCAGAACATCTGCATATTCGCGAAGAGCTGCTTCAGGAGTTTTAACGAGACCTTCAGTTTTCGCGTCTCCCTGCTCGCTACCAATAGTGGCAACATTGAACTTTGGCATCTGCACGCCTGAGAAGAGACGTACCAAACCCCAAATCTTGTAATTACTTGTTGCACTATCTTGATTCATCACGAGCAAACGTTGGGACTGCTGCTGGTCAGTAACAGTAGTAATTGCATACAAAGTGCGCGACCAGCTTGCCGATGTGCTCACAACTGACTGGCTGAGGGAATCTGGGATAGTCGCAGAAGAATCGAGCTTATTGTTCTTCTGAGCAATAGTGAGCTGACTGGTACGTACTTGTAATGCTGGACCCTCCATCCGCGCCTTTAAGGCATTTACGTCACGGTCGGAGTCCGCCTTAGAAATAGTCTTAATAATTTCTTGACGAATACGATTTTCCTGATCAGTTGTTACTACAGGGGAATCAGATGGATCTTCAGATGCCTTTGGACTTGGAGTACATGCTGCCAACGAAGCAATGGTAAGCATGCCGAGAACGAAAGCAGAAGCGCGTTTCATGGTTTGACGAATTTTCATGTTTTACTCCTCATCACCTTGATCTGTAGCGCTCTGACCAGATAGACCAGATGGATCAGTTGAACCAGTCGTGTTGCCTGAAGGCGCTTCAGTAGCCGCGTCACCAGATTGAGAACGATCTTCTATAGCCAAACGAGCAAAGTATTCTAAGAGCTCTTCACCAGACAAATTGGTTTGAGTATCTTCGCCTACGGCAGATGCTGCAGGACGGTTAATAACCGCTGGGGACCATGCAGTATCATTTGCTCCAGCACCGGTAGAAGCAACGAGATTGACGGAACTTGGATCAACAATAATTGGTTTGTTCGTCTGCTCGTTTTCTGCTGAGACAGATGGCTCTGACGAGGCTCTGTTTTGATCCGTGCTTTGATTTTTCTTTGATTCGAATAGCTTGCCAAATACACCTTGCTTACGTGTGCGGTGCGTAATACCGGAGGTGCTCTTCTTCTGATACGGCACGTATGGCGTATCTATACCAGGTACGCCCTCTTGTGCAGCACCAGTCTGACCAGCTGCGGCAGCTGCTGCAGCCGCTTCTTCACGTGCTTTCTTGCGACGCTGAGAACCGAATGGATCGTCGCCAGCCAACCAAGTGAAGCTCAAAATAGCGAGCACTGCCAGCACAGCTGAAGCACTAAACCATGGAGCTGATGTATTAGGAAGCGTGCTGCGCATCCATTGCAAACGTATAGAAGAAATAGAACTTGGAGAATACATAACAACACGCTGATTGCCCTGCGCTCCTGTTAGGCGCAAAGTTGCTGTACGCTCTGCGCAGTTTACCTGACTCCACAAGTCGGATTCACCCATATCAACTGCATCTTTAGCTGCTTGACCGCTTTTAGCAACAGTTTGAGTGCTCAGCTGAGACCAAGACTTTAAACCAGACACCACTGTGTATGCAACGCCTTGAGCTTTCATCCATGCATCTACATCTGTGGATCGACCTACTGCAACGCACACAGTACGCTTATCGGCATTCTCATCACCTGTTACAGCTTTTGCACGCTGAGCAGCAGTTTCTTTAATAGTGGCGGTAATCAACACTTCATCGTCCACCATATTAGCCACGCCAGGATTAGTTACCACATATGTAGACGAGGTAGTAGCCGTTGCTGCCGACACTTTACTTGGCTTGAATATAGTGAGGTTCAGCACTGCCATTACACATGCAGCCACAGCTAACACAATACACAGAGGAGCAATAAATACACGCATCACTTTTTTACGTGTCCACGAATTTTTCATGCAAAGCTCCTTTTACAAGTCAGTATGAGTTATTCTGCACGTACCAACCGCATATGTGCACGGCTTTCTGTAACAGTTTAAGTCTATTTCTCCAGTCATAACCTATCCATTTTACATGGACAGAGTAGAAATATCTATTTTGACGTGCCCATTCATTAAAGTTGACGTATGCATATACATAAATTATCTCTTATTCGACGCATCGCCGCAGTTGTCTCGACTCTCTTGTTTGTAGGCTCTGTAACTGCTTGCGGTTCCAGTTCCTCTAGCTCATCCAGCAATACAGGCTTCACGGAAATGACAGGTGTTACCGCTAAAGGCAAGCTGGGAGAAAAGCCAACGATTTCTTTTAAAACGCCTTTTGAGGTAGTAAACAATTCGTATCAGATTGTACAAAAAGGCGACGGAGCCGCTCTGAAAGATGGTCAAAAACTGTGCGTGCAGCAGATTATTTTTGATCCTAAAACCGGCAAAGAAGTGCAGTCTACATGGGAAACTGGCCCTGATTGCACTGCTACCCTCTCCTCCGCTAATATGCAGCCAAACTTCTACAAGCTGTTTAAATCTTTAAAGGTTAATTCCACGGTTGTTATGGGCATTACCTCCCAAAGCTCCTCAAGCACAACAAGCTCGTCTAGCTCTAGTAAGTCAAAAGTAACCGCTTATTTGATGGCTTTAACTATTGCAAGTGCTAAGACTATTCCATCTCGCGCAGAAGGTACGAAGGTAGAAAATATTGATCCTTCCTTACCAAAGATTACTTTGGCTAAGAATGGTGCTCCAAGCATTAATGCTTCTGATTTGAAGAACTATAAGTCAGATGGTCAGCTCAAAGCGCAGACCTTGATTGAAGGTACGGGTGCTACCGTAACAGAAAAGAGCACGGTTACTGCGCAGTATACTGGTTGGGTTCTGGGCGGCGACGCTAAGAAACCTTTTGATAGTTCATGGACGCGCGGTTCCTCTGCTACTTTTAACTTACAGCAGGTTGTGAAGGGATGGACGCAGGGATTAGCTGGACAGAAGGTTGGTTCCCAAGTTCTGCTGATTATTCCTCCTGATTTGGGTTATGGCTCTACTGCTCAGAAAAATATTCCTGCAAATTCCACTTTGGTCTTTGTTGTTGATATTTTAGACGCTCAGTAAAACAGTAAAATAAAAGGCTCGGATACAGTATCCGAGCCTTTTTCTATATCTAAAACTTAAGCGTTAATAGTCTGTGCTACCTTCTTGAGCAAATCTGGACGGTAACCGCTCCACGTTTCTTCACCTGCAACCACGACAGGTGCTTGCATGAAACCCTGAGCCTTGAACTTTTCTAAAGCATCTGCATCCTGCTCAAGGTTAATCTCTGTATACTCAACGCCCAACTTAGCAAGTTGACGCTTTGTAGCGTTGCACTGAACGCAGTGAGACTTGGAGTAAACAGTAACCACGATGAACCTTCTTTTAGCTTTCTTAAAACAACTGACTACTAAGAATACTGTTTTCCCTCAATTATGGCAAACCACTAGACACGCCAAACATTTCAAGGCAACACCCCTAGATATGGTGCTTTTGTGGTTTTATTCACACATAATCTTCGAATCTTAAAACAGCATTAACTCCTCTGATTCCGAGCCTTTCATGTCATCATAATCTAAAATCAAACATTCGAAACCGCGGTCTTGCGCCAAAGTTCGTGCCTGCGGAGTAATAGTCTGCGCAGCAAAAATCCCTCGAACTGGTGTCAGCAAAGGATCTCTATTGAGTAACTCACAGTATCTCGTCAACTGTTCAACGCCATCAATCCCACCGTGACGTTTAATTTCAATCGCAACATGTTCTCCCTCACCATCAATCGCCATAATATCTACAGGACCAATGGCTGTTGGATACTCACGACGCACTAAACGCATACCTTCTCCAGCGCGCTCAATCTGCTCGGCAAGATACTTTTGTAAATGCGCTTCAACGCCGTCTTTATCGAGACCGGGGTCTTCTCCTAACTCAAACTCTGTATCAGAGAGTACCTCCCACAAAGCAATGCGTAAAACATCATTACTCTTCTCAGCAGATATCTGAATATAGGAAGGAACATTTTCGTATCCCATATCTTCAGATATGCGCTCATAGCGCGGATTATATGCATCAATCTCGCGCAATGTACATGGAGCTGCCATCCAGTTCAGCGGTTTATACGAGCCTAACTCAGAAAAAATTAAGCATGATTGGTCGGACTTAATCATAATGACGCGCTTAGCTCGAGGAAGAGACGCATTTAAGCGCCCGGAATACAGAGCAGAACAGTCAGCCACAATAATTCTCATGCGCTCTAGCGTAAAGCACAGCGCCAACAAAATACGAGAGCAACGCTTTATGGGTCTTTATGATGCCTTATATAACTTGTACGGCTGTATGGATGTGTGACTGTCTGTCTGTACAGCAGTTATGGTTTATATGGCATGCTTATAGTTTGCAATGTTGTATCTTTAACGCTCGGCACGTAGCGTAAAAATTACAACCGTGAGAGCGCTTTAAAAGCGAGAGTAGCGCAGGTTTTCTGTGCTAGGTTTTACGTCTCCTCTCACGTGTAAAGGATAAAGCTGGAAAAGGGAGCAAAACTAAGCTGATTTTCCTGTTAAGTTTTACGCCTATGCTCAGACGTAAAGATCACCACAAATGTGAACGTTCATGTGATCTCTTTTCTGTGTTTTGCTTCATGCACGAATACAAGTGTGAAAGATAAAATGAAAATGGCTTCACAATCAAGGAAAATCGCCGAGACTATTGCGAATTCTTCGGATTTAGCAGGGGTTTGTAGGTTTTGTAGGTGTGTGAAAGTTGTGAGCGTGGTGCACTGACAACTTCTACGTCCACTTTTTACAGTGTTGAAGTCCTCGTTGGGAGGGTGTCAGGAATTTTGTGTAAGTGGCTGGTTGCCCTATGGTGATTTTATTGTTTGTTTTCAAGAATCGTTGCAGTGGCGTGACCTTGCGATGTGGCCGATTCCTTGGGATTGTTCTTCTTTGTTTTAGTGCTGGTTGGTTGACCATGCTTGCTGTGAGTGTTCTGCCTGTTGTGAGACAGGATGCGCTCGACCCATCTTAAACTACACTATAAAAATGAGGGATAAAATGGCTAAATCGTGTGATGAGACAGGATGCGTTCAACGTGTCTTGTCTCACCATATGCCGATTGGCAAAACTGAGAAGGAGACGCACAATCGTCACCCGTCATCACCGCGACATAATCAAGCCCTTGTGTCGCCAATAAAACCACATACACAAAAACCTGACACCCTCCTCGTTGGTGCGTGAAACATGGAACGCTATACCACAGCACGTTTCACAAATCACTCGCCCACTCGCTCTTATCTGTCGGAATAATCCGAAGAATAAAACCCAACCAATCAATAAAAACTCGCACAGCCGAGAATAAGAGAATTCGAAAATACGAAATTCATATAATCTCAGCTGCGCGAGTTCAACAAAGTTCAAAGTCCGTGCACTACAAACTGCCGAACCTATCAAGCTCTAGAAAATATCGTCAACACCCACGGTCAGAGTATTTTCCTCGAAAGACAGGAAGCCTGCCCTTACGTTGAAAGTCTCCTTATCCTGAGCATCCGTGGTAACCGTAACGACGCCTTCTCCCACCAAAGCAAGCACAGGCTCATGGTCTGGCAAAATACCCATGTAGCCTTCCATAGTTGGAACGACTACAGAGGTAGCAGTGCCACTCCATAATGGCTTGTCTTCGGCGATAATATGCACGTCCATAGTGCGCTCAGCACGAGCGCCACCAGATGCAGCCATTACGCCAATTCCTTCTGCATGTCGTGCCACTTAGCCTCGAGGTCATCAATACCACCGATGCCAGTAAAGGCCTGCTCAGGAATATGGTCATACATACCGTCGCAAATGCGCTTAAAGGCTTCAACGGTCTCATCAGCAGATACGTAGGAACCTGGACGACCGGTAAACTTTTCTGCCACGTAGAAGTTCTGACCGAGGAACTGCTCGATACGACGAGCGCGCGCTACGGTGGTCTTATCTTCTTCGGACAGTTCATCGATACCAATCAAAGCGATAATATCCTGAAGTTCCTTGTTACGCTGCAAAATAGCCTTAACGCGGTTTGCAGTCTCGTAATGAGCCTGACCCACGTAGCGAGGGTCAAGAATACGAGAGGTGGAGCTCAGCGGATCTACTGCTGGGTAAATACCCTTAGCCGCAATATCACGAGCAAGCTCAGTGGTTGCATCCAAGTGTGCGAAGGTGGTTGCAGGAGCTGGATCAGTGTAATCATCTGCTGGCACGTAAATTGCCTGCAGCGAGGTAATAGAGTGACCGCGCGTAGAGGTAATACGCTCCTGCAAGGCACCCATTTCGTCAGCCAAGTTTGGCTGGTAACCTACTGCAGAAGGCATACGACCGAGCAGAGTGGACACCTCAGAACCTGCCTGAGTAAAGCGGAAGATGTTGTCGATAAAGAGCAACACGTCCTGGTTCTGTACGTCGCGGAAGTACTCAGCCATGGTCAAAGCAGTTAACGGCACGCGTAAACGGGTACCTGGCTGCTCATCCATCTGACCGAACACAAGCGCGGTCTTTTCGAGAACGCCTGCTTCCTCCATTTCGCCGATCAAATCGTTACCCTCACGGGTACGCTCACCCACACCAGCGAAAACAGATACACCACCGTGGTTCTGGGCAACGCGCTGAATCATTTCCTGAATCAGAACGGTTTTACCCACACCAGCACCACCGAACAGACCAATCTTTCCACCCTGTACATAAGGGGTGAGCAAATCGATAACCTTAATACCGGTTTCGAACATTTCGGTCTTGGATTCGAGCTGATCGAAGGCTGGAGCGCTGCGGTGAATCGACCAGCGTTCCTTCACCTCGATCTTCTCGTCTGGCTTAGCGTTCAAAATATTGCCGGATACGTCGAATACGTGTCCCTTGGTTACATCGCCAACTGGCACCTCGATAGGGCCGCCAGTATCGGTAACAAGAGAGCCACGCACCAGACCATCGGTTGGCTTCAAAGCCACAGCGCGCACGATGGAGTCACCTAAATGCTGTTCGACCTCCAAAGTAATGGTTGTGGCGCTGGAGCCTTCTTCGCCCTGTACGCCGTCGATAGTAACGGTTAGAGCGTTGTAAATCTCTGGCAAGCGTCCAAATGGGAACTCAATATCGATAACTGAGCCCTGGACTCGAATAATACGGCCTTGTGCAGGGGCATTATTTTCAGTTTCTGCCATGTGCGGCCTCCTATTCTTCCTCGTTGTTCAGTGCATCAGCACTGCCGATAATTTCGGTAAGTTCTTGGGTAATCGAAGCCTGACGAGACGCGTTAAGCTTGCGCGTTAACTCCTCTACGAGGCTTCGAGCGTTATCCGTAGCAGTGTGCATAGCATTTTGCCTACAAGCTGTTTCAGATGCTGCTGCTGTAAGTAGACATTCATGGATACGTGACTGCAGGTACTTTGGCAAGATATGATCGAGTACCTCTTCCGCGCTTGGCTCGAAAGAGTACAGCGGGTACGAGCTATGACCGAAGGTCGTTACTGAGTTCGACGACATCTTCTGTTTATCGACCACGCCCTCATAGCTATCGTCTACCAGCTCCACTTCTACCGGAAGCATGCGAATAATACGCACCTTCTGGGTAACCATGTTAATGAATTCGGTGAAAACGATATAGAACTCGTTTACGCCGCCTTCACGCGCTGGCTTCATATATGCCTTGTACAGTTCATCACTGATTTTTTCTGCAATATCTACCCCAGGAGCGTCAGTATGACCTTCCCACGTAGCTGCTACGTCACGACCGCGGTACTTGTAGTACGAGACACCGCGACGACCGTAAACGAACAGTTCGGGCTTTTTACCGTCTTCATCCAGACGGTTAAGCAAGGCTTCTGTTTCGCGGATAATGGAGGAGGTATATGCTCCAGCCATACCGCGATCAGAGGTGAGAGCAAGTACTGCTACTCGATTATTTTCTTCTGATTTGCCCAAGATTGGGTGCTTGAGCACTGTATGAGAAGCCATTGCTTTAACAGCATGGAAGATCGCATCTGAATATGGCTTCGCGGCCAAGGCTACGTCGCGAGCCTTGGCAATGCGCGAAGACGCAATCATCTCCTGAGCGTTGAAAATCTTCTCCAACGACTCAGTGGATGCTATGCGTGATTTAAATGCGAGCTGGGAAGCCATTACTTATCTGAGTCCTTTGCCTTGTCCTTAGCCTTGCGTGCAACAAGCTTTTCCTGTTCCACTTCAGCTGGTACGAAACCAGGAGCAGCAGTGTGGTCGATAAGCGGAGTGCCGTCTGCCTTCACGTAGGTATCGCGATATGCATCAACTGCAGCAGCAAGCTTCTCTTCTGTTTCAGAAGTGAAGTCGCCTGTTTCGCGAATAACATCGAGAATATCGGTGTTATGAGCTACGTAATCGAGCAATCCCTTTTCGAATGGAAGCACATCGGCAAGCTCAAGATCATCAAGCTTTCCGTGAATACCTGTCCACACAGATACCACTTCTTCCTCAGAAGAGTATGGCGTGTACTGAGGCTGCTTGAGCAACTCGGTTAAGCGAGCACCACGGGTGAGCTGAGCCTTAGATGCTGCATCCAAATCGGAAGCAAACATAGCGAAGGATTCCAGAGAACGGTACTGAGCCAAAGAAATCTTCAACGTACCAGAAACCTTCTTCAAAGCCTTAGTCTGAGCCGCACCACCCACACGAGACACAGAAATACCTACGTCTACTGCTGGGCGCTGGTTAGCGTTAAATAAGTCGGACTGCAAGAAGATCTGACCATCGGTAATAGAAATAACGTTGGTTGGAATGTATGCAGACACATCGTTTGCCTTGGTTTCAATAATTGGAAGACCGGTCATGGAGCCGCCGCCTAAATCATCGGATACCTTAGCGCAACGTTCCAGCAAGCGAGAGTGCAAGTAGAACACATCACCAGGATAAGCTTCGCGCCCTGGTGGACGACGCAACAGCAAGGAGATGGAGCGGTATGCTTCTGCCTGCTTGCTTAAATCATCGAAAACAATGAGCACGTGCTTGCCGTTGTACATCCAGTGCTGGCCAATTGCAGAACCAGTGTATGGCGCAATGTACTTAAAGCCTGCGGAATCGGATGCAGGAGATGCCACGATGGTGGTGTACTCCATAGCACCAGCATCTTCCAAAGCACTGCGCACGGAAGCAATGGTGGAACCCTTCTGACCGATAGCTACGTAAATGCAGCGTACCTGCTTCTTAGGGTCTCCAGACTCCCAATTGGACTTCTGGTTAATAATGGTGTCGATTGCGATTGCCGTCTTACCGGTCTGGCGGTCACCAATAATCAGCTGGCGCTGACCGCGGCCAATTGGCGTCATTGCGTCAATAGCCTTAATACCGGTTGCCATTGGCTCGTCAACTGGATGACGATGCATAACGTCTGGAGCCTGAGCTTCCAGAATACGGCGTCCTTCGCTAATGATGTCGCCAAGGCCATCGATTGGGCGACCCAATGGATCGACAACGCGACCCAAGTAGCCGTCGCCTACTGGAACGGACAGAACTTCGCCGGTACGACGAACTTCTTGACCTTCTTCGATACCTTCGAAATCACCAAGGACTACCACACCGATTTCGCGTGGATCCAGGTTAAAAGCCAAACCCAAGGTGCCATCGGCAAATGTTAACAATTCATTTGCCATGCAGCCTGGAAGGCCTTCCACGTGGGCGATACCATCGCCTGCCGTCTTAACATATCCAACTTCTTGAGTTGGAGCATTGGACGGAGTGTAGGAATCCACGAATTCGTCTAATGCCTGACGAATCGAGGCGGGATCAATGGTCAAACCTGCCATTTTCACTCCTTATTTGTGTTCTTATTCGCGCGCGTCTGAGTTCTCACGAACTAACCGAGCGTGCGCTGCAAAGCCTTTAATTGTGCTGCTACAGTCGTATCTGTTACGCGCGCTCCGTGCTGGATACGCATACCTCCCATAACGCGGGGATCGACAACGGAATCAATAAATACCGATGTTCCCAGCTTCTTAGAGTATGCGCTGTCTATACGCGAACGCTGTTCTTCGGTGAGCGGCACGGCAGTAATCACTGTTACTACGCGGTCGCCTTCATGGTCCGAAATACGTTCGGTGAGCCAGTTGAGCGCGGAGAGGAAGCGACGACGACGAGGCTGATGCGCCACGTGGTCAATCAAAAACTTCGTTAACGGATGCAGTTCGTCTGTGCGCACTACAGCGTTAAGCAGTCGAGCACGAGCATCCCACGATGCGCGTGTATCCGACAAGCCAGACAGAACTTCTGGTAGATTGAGCAATGCCGAGTGAACGCGAGACAGTTCTGCAGACACCTGCGAGGTAACGCCCTGCGCATCCGCTGCATAAAATACAGCCTCGACTGCAATATCTTCTAAAGAGTTCACTAAATGCATTGTCTTGCTCCAGCGCTTACGCACCAGAGAGCATAAAATCTGCTCAGACAGGTCGTCTACACGACCGCCGAAAATCGTGTGCACAAGAGCCACACGCTCGTCGGTTGCGCGACCTGGGTCTGTCAGTTCTCGCTGCAAACGAGTATTGTCATCGAGCACAGCAGTAACATCCAAGAGTTGACGTGCTATGTCTAAAGCATGCTCATCTTGCTCCTGGAGGCGACCAGCCCACGCTTCGCGGGTTAGTCGCGCAGATGCTAATGATGCTTCACCATGCATATGTCACCTCCTTAATGCTCAAGCTCGTTAATAGCGTCGTCAATCATGGACGATTGCACATCGCTACTGGTTAACTTGCTGCCCAAAATCTTGCCAGCAAGAGCTGTAGCAATTGCTCCAACTTCGCCCTTTAAGCTCACCAATGCCTGAGAACGCTGCACTTCAATAGCTTTTTGTGCAGAAGCAGTTACCTGATCTGCTTCTTTTTGAGCGGTCTTCTTGGCGTCTGCAATAATGCGCGTAGCTTCTGTGCGCGCGTCATCGCGGATCTTGGAGGCTTCTGTACGAGCGTTTCGGAGCTGATCTTCGTACTGCTTTTTCTTTTCTTCTGCTTCTGCCTCTGCCTGAGCAGCTCGTTCGAAGCCGCCCTCGATTTTATTGGCACGTTCATCAAAAATTTGATTGAACTTAGGCATAAAGAAGAAATAGAAGAAAGCTGCGAGGATGACGAGGATAACAGCTGACCAGAAAAGGTCGTAGCTTTCCGGCAAGAACAGAGCGATTCCGTTTGCTTCTTCTGCTAAGAGCATGTTTCCTCCTTTCCTTTCACGTTGTTTCGGTACAGTTTAGCGAGCCATCATGAATGCTACGAAGCCGAGCAAAGCCAAAACTTCGATAATTGCCAAACCGATGTACATGATCACGTTAAGCTTGCCGGATGCTTCTGGCTGACGAGCAGTAGATTCCAGAGCCTTACCGAACATGATGCCCAAACCGATACCAGGGCCCAGAGCTGCCAAGCCGTAGCCGAGAACAGAGAGGTTACCTGCAACCGCTGCGAGAGTTACGAGATCCATGATTATCCTTTCGTTTAATGTCTGTATGCGTTTGCTACCAAGCGCCTACAAAGTCTATTTTTATTCTTCCCCGAGGCTTTGATTAATGTATACGCAGGAAAGAATGCAGAAGATAAACGCCTGCAAAGCTGCGACGAATATCTCGAAAGCTGTTAAAGCGAAACCGCCAACAAACCAGATAACGCCTACGCCCTTCATTGCAGCCTGCTGGGCTTCAATGATGTAGAAGTTCGACATTGCCAATGTAATAGCCACCAACAAGTGACCAGAAATCATGTTAGCGAAAAGTCGAAGAGTTAAAGAGAATGGTCGAATAATAACAATCTCAAGCAACTGAATAGGCGTGAGCAGAATATAGACAGGCCATGGCACGCCAGCTGGGAACAGTTCTTCCTTAAGGAAGCCTCCCAAACCATGAGAGCTAATGCCAGCAGCCCAATACTGGATTGCGGTCCACAGTGCGAAAACTAAAGGCATAGCAATAGTTGCTGTGGCTGCAATATTTGCGCCTGGAATAATACCGCACAAGTTGAAAACCAAGATGGTTAAGAACATGGTGGTAATCATTGGCACGTACTTCTTGCCGCGCAGTTCGCCAATAATGGCGTACACAATATTATTGCGCACAAACTCAAGCAAGAATTCCACAGCTCCCTGCCAGCGTCCAGGAACAACCTTTGCGCGAGCAGCGGTTAAACCTAAGACCAGCAAGATAAGAGCTGTTGCTACAACGCGCACCAAAATAATGCGGTTCATAGCAAAAGGAGTACCTTGGAAAAGAATGACTGGAGGTAAGAAATCTTTAAGTGACGGAAGTTCCGGCCCGCGTTCGGCTAGAACTCGAGCGGAAAACGCAGCAGCGTTTAATAAACCGTTCATCTTTCGTCTCCTTAGTGCATAGTCTTATGCAAGCCCAACTAAGCTTACTCCACTTCACGACATTAGTTCTGTAATATTTACACTATGTGAACAGTGTCATCCCTGAGTGCGGACAGCGTCGCGAACTCCATAGGTAGTGCCCTTAAACGGGGCAAAGTTGTCTTCGCGAGGAGCGCCTGGTTCGTGCTTAATATTGCGGTCGGTACCGAGCTTTCCTTCGGCCTTAAGCCCTGGAATTTCAGTCAAATCGTATGGTGTGGTCTGGTACACCCAGTTGAGCCAGTTACGCCACAGCAAGTTCGCATGCGCACGCCAAGAGAAGAGCGGCGATAGCGTTGGGTCATTATGTGGATAATAATTCTCAGGAAATGGAACATTATCCAAACCACGCTTCATATCGCGCTCATATTCGCCAGCCAAGGTATCGCGCACATACTCCCAGTGACCCAAGATAAAGACTTCCGAGAAATCGCGCGTGGCTATCAAACCCGAGCCAGCGCGTTCTCCGCGCGTAAGCACCTGCAAAGTGGGATGCGCGGCAATCATATCTTCGTCCATACTTGCTACGCGCGAATGAGGTTGCAAGCAAATCTCGTCGAAACCGTTCGTTAAGAAGTTGTACTCGTCTTGTAGCCACTGCTCAAAAACGCCAAAAATCTTACTGGACTCAATGTGCTTTTCGATGCCGTAGCGGTAGTAGAGGCCGGCCATCGCTCCCCAGCACAGATAAACAGTGGAGAAAACGTGGGTTTGTGCCCAATCGATAATGTCTTTGAGCTCGTCCCAGTAGTCAACCTGTTCGAACTCGAGGTGCTCAACCGGGGCACCCGTAATAACGAAGCCATCGTAATAGTTGTCTTTGAGAGCGTCGCGGGTCTCGTAGAACTTAATAAGATGATCGGCGCTCGTGTTCTTCGTCTCGTGCGAGCTGACGCGCATAAAGTCGATGTCTAGCTGCAGTGGTGACTTCGACATAAGGCGCAGAATTTGAGTTTCCGTTTCGATCTTCTTGGGCATGAGATTAAGAATGCACATGCGCAGCGGGCGCACCTGCTGCTCCTGTGCATCACGCGCGCTCATCGCGAAAATGCGTTCGGCGTCGAGAATCTCTTTTGCGGGAAGACCTTCCGGGAATTTAATAGGCATACATACCATTATGTAACAGGTGAGGTACGAATGAGGTATTGGCAATTACGTGGTGGCAATTACGTGGTGAGCCATGCAGCATCCCACACTTCATGCCATACTGCATTCTGGGGCGCAAAAACGGCGCTAAATCTGCCGTGCGTTATACACCGTCGCAGCACCTCATGCGCCACAGCCCTTAGCACACTTAGCCCCACCCTCACCTCGTGAGATACCTCTTGTATAGTGCCGAGCAACCGTTAAGATAGGTGTTTTAAGTACGCAGAGAAAGAAAACAGAGAGAAAGAACACCACACAAATCCATGAATTCCAAAATTACGCGCGCCCTCGTCGCCGCATTCCCCCTCACCATTCCTATCGGTTTCGCTTGGTTCTTCTTGGGCGTCTCCTACGGTTTACTCATGGAGTCGAAAGGCTTTTCTGTTTGGTACACCGCGTTTATGGCGGCCTTCATTTTTGCGGGGTCTATGGAATTCATTACCGCCGACCTGTTGCTCGGCGCCTTCAATCCGCTGCTTGCCTTCTTTATGGCGCTTCTGGTTAACGCACGTCACCTCTTTTACGGTTTGGCGATGCTGCGCAAATATAGCGGTGTAGGGCCGAAGAAATGGTATCTCGTCTTCGGTATGGCAGACGAAACTTTCGCATTAAATTCCTCCGCTCGTATTCCCGACGGCATCGACCGCGGCTGGTTCTATTTCTGGACGACCGCACTCAATCAGTTCTATTGGGTGGCCAGCGCTGTTTTCGGCTCTCTTATCGGTGCGCTTATTCCGTTTAGCACGAAGGGCATTGATTTTATTTTGGTGTCCATGTTCGCCGCAATTTTCCTGGAGGAATGGCTCAGCTCGAAGAAGCATTCCTCCGCTGCTGTGGGCGTACTCGTTTCGCTCGCAAGCCTGCTGATTTTTGACCCGAACGCTTTCCTTATCCCCGCTATGGTGGGCATTTTAGCTATTTTTACCGTCATGTACTGGAGGCGCAACCGATGACTATGACCGCTCTTCAAGCCGTCCTCATGATTACGGCGGCAGCTGTTGGCACCATGATTACGCGCTTTCTGCCTTTCCTCGCTTTCCCAGAGAGCAAGCCAATTCCGAAGTTCATCACCTATTTAGGTGAGGTTTTGCCTCTGGCTGTTATGGGCATGCTCGTTGTGTATGCGCTGCGCAATACGCCAATCACGACAGGCGCGCACGGCGTTCCTGAGCTCATCTCCCTGGCCGCGCTCGCCCTCGTTCACATCCGTTGGCGAAATCTCCTGGTAAGTATTGCAACGGGAACCGTAGTATATATGGTATTAATCCAAACCATCTTCGCGTAGAAAGGGTCCGCGATGAGCACTTCGTACACCGTTTTATGTCATCCGCGGTGCTCCACCTGCAAGAAAGCTCTCGCCTGGCTCGATGAGCACGATATCGAGTACACGTGGCGAAGCATTATCGAGGAGAACCCAACAACCGATGAGCTCTCCCAATGGACGGCAGAAAGCAACTTAAGCATCCGTCGCTTCTTTAACACCTCGGGTATGGCCTATCGTTCTGCTCATATTAAGGATCAGCTCGACGATTGGGAGAAGAACCTCTCGGCCGAGCAGGTGCGCGCTCAGGCTGTAGAGCTGCTGGCTACTGATGGCATGTTGTGCAAGCGTCCGTTACTTATCGATGCTCAGGGCCATTTTGTGGCGGTTGGTTTTAAGGAGAGCGAGTGGCAAGCAGCACTGCTGTAAAACGCCCGCGATACCTCGTTATCGATTGGCTGCGCGGTTTAGCAATTGTCTGCATGATTGCTTACCGCACGGTCTGGGATTTTGTAACACTATGGGAGACTGATTTTTCTGACCCTTGGCATCGCGCCCTTTTCGAACCGACGGTCGCTTGGATTCCGCAATATATCGGCTTTACTTTTATATTTATTGCCGGTATGAGCTTTACGCTCGGTTCGCGTCACCTTGTTAAAGGTCTGCAGCTGATTGCCTGGAGCACTGTTATTAGCCTGATTACATGGTTCGCTATTCCCGAAAACCCGGTTCGCTTCGGCGTTCTGAACCTGCTAGGCTGCGGCATGATTGTTTTGTGGGCACTCGACCGCGTTCTGCCAGAACGTGCAAGCACGCTCGGTTTCGTTGTTTCTCTGGCGCTCTACGCGTTCTTCTTTGACGCTCAGCGCGGCACTATTTGGGGCATCGATCTGCCCGACGCTTTGTATCGCAACGATGTAACTGCCTTCTTTGGCTTCCCGCCGTCCGATTTTATATCCTCGGACTACTACCCTCTTATTCCTTATGTTTTCGTTATGATTGCCGGCTACTGCACTTTTAACGTTCTTGCTCGTGCGAACCGTTTAGCGATTCTATCCGTAGATTACACGAGCGCTCTTGGCCGCGCACTGCGTTGGATGGGTAGGCATTCGTTGGTTATTTACTTGCTGCATCAGCCTATTATTTTTGGGACGCTTTATCTCTTAAAGTAAGAGGCCCAGCTCTTACGAGCCAGGCCTTAACGCTACTTCACCGAATTCAACTGCGAATGTCTATAGGAATAGAGGAAGTAAATCGAAATTCCGATAGCTAACCACACGGCGAAGCGAATCCATGTGAGCACGGACAGGTTCACCATAACGATCAAGCAAGCCAGTGCCATAATCAGCGGGAACCATGGATTTCCTGGCACACGGAAAGCGCGGTCGAGGTCTGAACGACGGCGACGCATAATCGGCACACCTACGCATACGAGCACAAAAGCGCTCAAAGTGCCAATATTTACCATATCTGCCAGCACAGCAACATCTAAGGTTGACGCAATAATCGCAATACCAAAACCGACCATAAGCTGCAAGCGAACAGGAATACCCTTCGTATTGGTGTGCGATAATCCGCGTGGAAGCAATCCGTCGCGGCTCATCGCAAAAATAACGCGCGTCAAACCGAGCAAAAGCACCATAACAACAGTGGTCAAACCAATAACGATGCCAAAGGAAATAATGGTTGCAGCCCAATTAGCGCCCACCAGTTCAAAAGCAGAGGCCAACGAAGGGCTCTTTTGCTGAGCCAAAACCTTGTATGAAACCATGCCTGAGGTAACAATAGCCACCAAAATATACAGCACAATCACCATTCCCAAACCGAGGGTAATACCGCGAGGAATAGTGCGTTTCGGATCTTTGGCTTCCTCCGAGGCGGTGGCCACTACATCGAAACCAAGGAAGGCGAAGAACACAAGCGCCGCACCAGAGAAGATGCCGGCGATACCGTACATGGTTACCGGCTGACCGGTTGCCCACGCAATCAGCGGCTGCTCAAGGTTGGCAGACACAGCACCCGTTCCCATAGACACAGCTGCCTGAGATTCAGGAATAAACGGTACGAGGTTGCTGGACTTAAAGTAAAAGAAGCCGACAATAATAATAAAGAGAACAACGCCCACCTTCAGCACGGTAAGCGCTGCATCGACGCGGCTGGAGAGCTTCGTACCGATAAGCAGAAGCGCAGTAAAGAACATAACCACAACAATTGGCGCAAAATCAATCGAAAAATGCTCGGAAACCTGCCACGTTGTGTTTATATTTATGCCTATTAAGCGCAGGAAATCGTGCAGATAAACGCCCCAATATTTGGAGACAACCGAACCTGCCATAAGCATCTCGAGGATTAAATCCCAGCCGATAATCCACGCAATAAACTCACCCAAAGTAGTGTAGGTGAAAGTATAAGCAGATCCGGCTGCAGGAACCATGGATGCGAACTCCGCGTAGCACAGCGCAACGCCTGCGCAAACCACGCCCGCAATAATAAAACTAATAATGGCAGACGGCCCAGCATGAAAAGCTATAGTTTGCGCGCCGATAGAGAAAATGCCGGCGCCTACAGCAACGGCCACAGCCATCGTGGCCAGATCCCACACGCCCAGTTCACGCTTCAGTGAGTGACCCTCAGCATGCGTTTGTTCAACGGATGATTCAATTGATTTTTTTCTAAAAATTTTCACAGACAGTAGTTTAGCGTAAAGGGCTGTTTTCCGCGTGTATGAGCAGTTTTATGAGACTGCCGGAAATTTATTTGTGATTACTTTGCCGTACCATGGCGTGTATGACGACTTTAACGAAACCTCAGATTAAGCAGTTGCGCGGTATGGCGCATCAGCTCAGCCCGCTCTTACTGATTGGGAAGAACAATATTACTGATACTGTGTTATCGCAGACAGAGCAGTTGCTCGATGACCATGAACTGATTAAAGGGCAGCTGCAAGAAGGCTCCATGCTTACCGCAAAAGAAGCTGCAGCTGAGTTGGCGGAAAATACTGGCGCTGCCGTAGTGCAGACTATTGGTCACCGTTTTGTGCTGTACCGCACTTCTCGTCGCAAGGATTACAAGAATCCTATTCGCTTAGTACGCGACTAAAACTGCGCGCAAAATCTCTAAAGCTTCAAACAAACGAGTCGATATTCGCCATTGAATATCGACTCGCGCTTTACTTTACAGTTTTCTTGCAGTTATTTTATAACATTTTTACAGTTGACATGACTGCCGCACTTCTACAGTACACGGTGACGAATAACGCCGTGTTGGACCTTTATAGCCTTCAATGCGCTCAATCAAAAAGTTCACAGCATGTTCAGCGTAATCATCCACATGAGGATTAATGGTGGTTAAAGTTGGGTTGGAATAATGAGCTTCGGGCACGTTATCGAAACCGACCAGCTCTACATCGCCGGGAATGGCAATGTTATTTTTAGCAAGCTCGTGAATCATGCCAAAAGCAAGAGCGTCGTTGGCGCACACCATAACCTGCGGCATTTCGAGTTTGCCCTGCTCAACCGCGGCGAGCAAACCTTTTACGAGCTGAGCGCCGTTCTTATGATCCAAAAACTCACTGTGCAGCAGATGACGCGAGTCTAGCGCCTGTCCTGCTTTTTCGAGCGTATCGATGTACGCGCGCGAACGCACGTCTACCGTGCCGAACTCGGACGCTTTAATGCGCGCAACGTAATCAGCCTCACTCTCTAAGTTCTTTCGAAGCGGCGCACCCGCAAAAGCGATGCGCTTCTTTCCCGCAACCAGCAAGCGCTCAACAACCTCGCACACACCCTCGTAGCTGAGCATGGTTACGCTATCGACCTTATCGAAAGCGTTAAAATCCGAGGCGAGCACAACCGGATACGTCTGCTGGAAAATAACCGAATCCTCTTTAACCGGCTGACCGGTGAAGAAAATCCAGCCATCTGCAGGTAGCTGATGCGTTTCGCCGACTATCGACTCAACATCCTGATTATGGTAGCCGTATGTGCTCGTGAGAACGCCATAGCCTCGCGAGCGCGCCGCCTGAATAATACTGTCGGTGAGGTACGGGTTAAACGGCTGCGAAAAATCGGCAATACCTAAGCCGATAAGTTTAGTGGCGCCGGTGCGCATACTGCGCGCGGCGAGGTTAACCTGGTAGCCCAGTTTGTTCATAACCTCGCGCACACGTTCGCGCGTTTCGGGACGCATATTGCCCGTGTTATTGAGCACGTTCGAGACAGTTTTAATGGAAACACCGGCTTCTTGAGCCACTTGGGTGATGGTAACTCTATTAGACATCGGAGAATCCCTCATTTTCTGGATGTGCTCAATGGCATGAGCCATTTGTGTTTAGTATATATTGAACTCTTTACCCCAGTCCTTAGGAAATGAGGGCATGCCATCAAGCTCACGCTCAGCAGCATGCCCTCGAATAGAGGAGAAAAGGGAAGAGAAGATTGTTTATGCCTTCACCGAACCGGCGGTTAAGCCGCCTACCCAGTAGCGTTGCAGGAAGAGGAAGGCGAGAATCATTGGCACAATGGATAGGAATGCACCCGATGTTACCAAATTCCAAACCTGTTCAGATGCTGCACCTGCTTGAGACTTTACCTGCCAATTCGTAAGACCCACGGTGATTGGGAAGAGCTTTTGACTGGTAAGCACTACCTGTGGCAGGAAGTAGTTGTTCCACGCGGCTACAACCGACAGGAGGAAAACGGTTGTTACAGCTGGACGCATGATTGGCAGCGAGACCTTAAAGAAGGTGTACATTTCGTTCGCACCATCCACGCGGGCTGCTTCAATCATTTCGTCTGGCAAGGATTCATGACAGTAGATGCGCATAAGGTATACACCCATCGGGTTGAGCATACTTGGAAGCAGAACTGCCCAAATGGTATCGGTCAGCCCGAATTTGCTCATAAGCAAGAAGGTTGGGATAACCAGAGCTGTCGATGGGATCATTAATGCACCGAGCACGATGTTAAAGAAGAGGTTCTTGCCACGGAAACGGTATTTTGCAAAACCGTACCCAGCGAAAACAGCAACTGCTGTGGCCAGGAAGCCCCCTACGAATGCGTAGAAGAAGGAATTTAAGATCCAACGCCAGTAGATACCGCCCTGATAATTCGTGAGTGCAACAATATTGTCCCATAAGGCGAATTTCTTATCGAACCACAAGCTACCATGTGCACCGAAGAACAGACCAGAGTTTGTTTTCGTAGCCGCTACAAACAGCCACCAAACTGGAACAATAAAGTAGATGCAAGCTACAACAAGCACGCCCACGGTAAAGGCACGAGGCTGCTTCTTAATTTTATGTACTGGAACCTGAGCCATCTTAGTCCCCCAATCCAGACTGTTTGCGAGTTAAGCGCATAAAGATCATGCTAAAGATAACAACGATAAATCCGAGCGCAAACGATACGGTTGCCGAGTAATTTGTTTGGTTGTAGTTGAAGGCCAACGCCTGCGCATACATGTTCGGCGTATATTCTGGCTGAATAATTGTTGGCGCTTGGTTGCGCAAAACGTTTGGCTCCGTATAGAACTGGAGAGTACCAATCAGCGAGAAGATAGTGACCATTACCAGCGAACCCGATACCATCGGTACTTTAATGCGCGTTGCAATCTTAAATTCGTTAGCACCGTCGATGCGAGCCGACTCGTACAAACTTGGAGAGATAGACTGTAATGCGGAATAAAGAATAACCATATAGTAGCCAGTCCACTGCCAAGTAACCACGTTAACCAAAGCGCCGAAAATTCCTTGAGAGCTCAAGATTTCTGGAGCTGGAAGACCAAACAGTTCGAAGATTGTGGTAAATGGTCCCATGTTCTTGGAATACATAAAGCCCCACATGAGCGCACCGATAACGCCTGGAACTGCATACGGTAAGAAGATAACCAAACGGCTCACAGAAGCGAAACGATTCTTTAACGAATCCATCAGCAAAGCAAAAATCAATGCTAAACCGAGCTGAATCGGAACCATAACAATTGTGTAGATAATAACGCGGCCTAAACCGGTCAAGAAAATCTTATCGGTAAAAACGCGTTGATAATTTGCTAATCCCGAGAAGTGCTCACCGTGAACCTGCGTGTACGTAAACAGAGACACAATAAACGCGTAAACAAGCGGAATAACAAGGAAGAGTACGAAAATAATGAGGAACGGAGCGGTAAAGATCCAGCCCCACAAGCCTTGGCGACTCAAACTTTTAACTTGGGTATTATTATTTTTCACCTTAATGTCCTCTCAAGCTTTCATTCGCCATTGAATGCGGTGAAGGAAAAGTAAGGAAATGTGGGGCGGATGGAGAAACCGCACGAGGCGGACCGCCCCACTCTATTGGAAAGGAACTATGCGAACGAGGTTCTACTTGGTGGTAAAGCCTTGCTGCTTAGCGTAGTCATTGAGAGATGTGGTCAGATCTGCAAGACCCTTCTTAGCATCTTTGCCGTCGCGCACAATGCTGGTAAAGGCCTTGGTCTGTGCGTCATAAGCGTAGGTTTGGAATGGAAGGAAGTCTTCGCCCTTGTACGCTTGTGCTGTTGGAATAGTTACTTCATTAATCTTCTGGTTGCCGAAGAATGGATCTTCCAGATTCTTAAAGAAGTCGGATTTGAGCATCTTGTTCCATGCTGGGAACAGACCTGCGGTTGTAACGCCAATCTCCTGAGCCTTATCGGAGTCGAAGAGATCGTGTGCCACCTGTGCTGCTACCTTCGTGTTTGCAGCCTGGTCCGTTACTGCCCATGCAGAACCACCCTGGTTTACAGCAGGAGTGGAATCGTCCCACACTGGAGCCTTTGCTAAGCGGAAGATACCCTGCTCAGAACCGTCCAAGCCCTTCAAATAACCGCCGAGCCAAGAAGCCTGAACATACAGAGCGTACTTACCCGACACCATGGAAGTGTTCCAATCGGTCGTGTTTGCGTCTGTAGTATCGACCAAGCCTTCCTTAACAAGACCCTGCCAGAACTCCATAACGTCCTGAACACCCTCGGAGTTAAAGTCGATACCTACCTGATCTGCCTTTTCTGCAGAGTAGGTGTATGGCTTAGCACCTTTTTGTGCAAACAAAGCCATGTTCACAGCGGTACCGTTAGGGTTCCAGTCGGACAAGTAACCGTCGAAGCCTGCAGCCTTTAAGTCGCGACCAACCTGAGCAAATTCTTTCCAGGTTGTTGGGATCTTGAGGTTGTACTTGTCGAATACTGGCTGGTTCACATACATAACGAATGGACCCAAATCCACAGGAATGCCGTAGACGGAGCTACCACCACCAACGGTTACGCCGTTCCACGCACCCTCGGTATATTCGCTCTTGTACTTATCCATGCCATACTTGCTCAAATCCACCAAATGCTTTTGTGCACCCGATACAAACTGAGGCATTGCTTCGTATTCAAGCTGAATAATGTCTGGGCCGCCCTTGCCCGCCTTAATAGCGTTCTGGAACTTTACATACTCTGGGCTACCCTGACCAGCATTGTTCCAGCAGACCTGCACATCGTCATGCGTTTCGTTGAAGTTATCGACAATCTGTTCGATGGCTGGGTACCATGCCCACACCGTAACTTTTTCTACGCCTTCCTTCTTTACCTTATTCTGGCAGCTCGCAGAATCGTTCTTGTGAGCATCAGTTCCTTCTTTTTGGGAACTGTTTGAAGCAGATGGGCTACATGCAGCCAAACCGATTGCCAAACTAGCGGCAGCAATACCGGCTAGAACCTTCTTCAATTGCATCGAGTACTCCTTTGTTCTCTTTGTCTTTGTCTTTCTCTTACTTCACTTCCACAGCCGTCCACGACACTGCTGGCAAAGTAAGAGTTACTCGCTCGCCCTGCTCGTCGAGTTGAGCGGAGGTGTTGCGAGATGGTGTTACGCGATTGTGATCGTCTGCAGTGTTGGCTGCATACATATCGTCGTCGTGCACCGTTGTTGCTTCTACAGTGCTGAACCCTGCGTGAGGCAACGAAATTTCTACGTCTGCAGCCTGCTCGAGCGAGCGGTTCGTCAGGAGGATAACGTGCGATCCGTCTTCGCGCTTTACTACCACAGAATTTACTGACTCTACTTCTCCGTACGCCTTTGCAGCGATTGGAGTAGATGATTGCTTTGGCTCCAAAACCGTTCCGCCCTTGGTGAGCTTGGCGGTTAAGGCGAATGGGTAGAAGGTCGTTTGACGCCATGCGTCGCCGCCTTTTTGAGTCATGATTGGAGCAATCACATTCACCAGCTGTGCTAAGCTGGCAGCCTTTACGCGGTCTGCGTTCTTGAGCAACGTGATCATAAGATCGCCGAAGACGACAGCATCCATCGCGTTGTACACATCTTCGAGCAGGTGTGGCGCAACCGGCCAATTTCCAATACCTTGAGGTACCTTGCTTTGCTCAGCACTCTGATACCACACGTTCCACTCGTCGAAGCTAATATATACGTCGTGATTACTGCGCTTCTTCGCCTTCACAGTATCGATAATGGCGCCCACTTCCTTAATAAAGCGATCCATATCGACGCCGGATGCCATGAAGCTTTGCAGATCGCCATCGTAATGAGCTGGCTCATAGTAGGCGTGGCACGACAGGAAGTTCACCAGATCGTAGGTGTGTTCGAGCACGGTTTCTTCCCACTGACCGAAGGTTGGCATATCGTGAGCTGCCGAACCGCACACCGCCAGCTGCAAGTCTGGATCGATTTGACGCAAACCGCGCGCAACATCAGCCGCCAGCACACCGTAATCTTCTGCCGACTTATGACCGAGCTGCCATGGGCCGTCCATTTCGTTGCCCAAGCACCAGAGGCGAATATCGAATGGCTCTTCGGCACCGTTTGCTTTGCGCTCATCCGATAGCTTGGTTCCGCCAGGAATATTGGCGTATTCTACGATGTCGAAAGCTTCTTGCAGGCCGCGTGTACCAAGATTGATGGCTTCCATCAGCTCGTTTGGCTTGCCATCGACGGACACCTTCTTAAGCCATGCATCCATTTCGTGCAGACCAAACTCGTTCGTTTCGGTCGAATGCCATGCTGTATCGAGGCGACGTGGACGCTGCTCTACTGGACCGACGCCATCTTCCCAGCGATAGCCAGAGACGAAGTTTCCGCCCGGATAGCGGATCGTTGTGGCACCCAGTTCGCGTACAAGATCGATAACATCTTGACGGAAGCCGTTCTCGTCCGCTGTTGGATGACCCGGCTCGTAGATGCCTTCATATACGCAGCGACCCAGATGCTCTATGAAAGATCCGAAGATGCGGTTTGGAACTTCGGAGAGTTCGAATTCATCGTCCGCTACGATACGCGCTGTTAATGCGGATGGATTGTCGGTGTGCGCCATGTGCTGCCTCCCGTTTAGATTTAACTCTTACTTACCGCTTCCCCATCGTTGGAGTTTAACCGTTTCGAGTAAATGGAACGTAAGTAAAAGTAAGTAATTTGAGCTAGTACAACCTTGTATTAATGATTTTTAGTATATCGTTTACCTAAATATTTGACTAGCGCGACACGCCGAAAGTTTTAGCGCACGGTTTGGTTTCTGTGTCAGCCTTTACACCTGAGTGCACGTGCAAAGGCTGTAGCAGCTAATCGTGTGGTACGTTTTGCACGTAACGCCTCGCGTAAAACTTACCACGAAAAACAGCCGTTTGTGAACGTTCACTTTGTGGTGAGCTTTACACGTGACGTTTCGTGTGAAGCTTACCGCTTTAACTGTTACAGCTATAGACAGCGATACGCGTTACAGCAGCCAGCCCCCTCAAACAGCCCCTGGTAAAAGCTTTACCGAGTACAGATAATCAACAGCTATGACCGTTACAGCACCGTAATCATATATACCCCATCTAGAAAGCGCATAAAATCGAGCTTTTCGAGTAAGAACCAAACGAACCCATAGCTTTAACGGTTACAACTGTCGTTATCCATACGCGTTACAGTTGTTTGAAGCCACAATATGCTCAGGTAAAAGCTTTACTAAGTACAGCTAATCAACAACTGTAAAAACTAAAGCCCAAACCCACACCCATCGCATGTGACCGGGCGCACAGTTTCACACTGAGATTACATTTTTCTCAGACTTTTCTCAGGTTCTTCTTGGGGTGTTGTTCAGCTTCGGACGGTTATGTATAAATCACGCAAGGAAAACCGCACAGGAACCCGAACTTGAGTTTCAAGCAGAAGGACGCTGAGCTGATTCTTCCCCAAGAAAATTGACCCCTCTTCTTCTTTTCTCTTACACCTCGACGCTTGCAGCAGAATGCACGCCGAGGTTTTCTTTTTCTATGTATCTCCAGAGCAGTTAATTTTCTAAAACATCTAGAAGAGGTCGTAGTTCATGAGCAAAATTCGGGGTATGAACTTCCAAAAATTGCTCATATTCTTCCGGTGTTCTGGGCTTATTCCTGTATGTTTTAAGTCTTCGAAAACACGCCTGTGCGACTTTAGCACGATTAATATCTAAAACATCGAGGAGAAAATCATCGGGAGATTTTACACTCATCGGCAGATTGCGCAAGGATACTTCTGGGAAATCTTTCACGTTGGAGGTCACTAAGGTATGAGCTGGAGACATGTGCGCCGCAGCTAATACATGACGATCTCCTTCGTCACAGGTCATAGAATCAATTAACGTTTCGTAAGATGTAATAGTTGCATCTGGAAAGAAATTTTGCATATATTCTATACGTTTATCAATGTCCGCAGTAGGGTTATTAAGCTTAACAACTCTACGTAATTCATCTAGAACACCTTGAGAACAATACGGAACATATAATCTCTCCTCAGCCAAAGTGAGGAATAGATCACAATAAATTTCTCCATACAATGAACAAGCATCAAAGAACACGCTAAAAGGCACAGTAACCTACTTCCGAATTAACGGATTATCTAGCGATAACGACGGATCTTCGGTAGCCGCCAAACTATCCATGGCTCCATTGAATTCACGATGGCGCCTCTCTGCATATTCTTGCACATCCTTCAGCAGAATCCGACGGTGTCTACCAACTTTTTGATATGGGATATGCCCACCTTCAAGTAATTTCACAAGAGTTGGTCGACTCATGGATAACATATCAGCTGCTTCTTGTGTTGTGAGCTTCATTTCAAGTGGCGCAACAAAGATAGCCTTATTATTTGATAACTGTTGCGTAACCTGTAAAAGAACACGAGCAAGCTCTCCCGTAAGAGGTAATTCCTCATATCCAGGCAACTTCAAATACGCAATCGGAAAATCTTCCTGGGAAGCTATATCTTCAAATGCCTTCATAATGTTGACATTCTGAGCACGCTCTTTGTCGTCAGGATAATATGTTTCTGCTTGGCGCATACCTAGTGAAGGAGACATAATATAACCACCTTTCCCCTTACAATTTTATTCGAAATATTCGAAAAAATCTAGTAGAGATAAAAGCAAACTATTGTGCCAACTTCACAATGTGGACAGTCAGCACAATAACATCATTCCTTAGTACGAGCTAAGCACTCCCCTACAAAGCATCCTTCATGCTCTTCACGAACGCACCAATATGCGCCGGCGCTTCCGTGCCGTACTGTTCCAGCAAGCGGATAATCGCCGACCCCACGATTGCACCGTCCGAGATTGCGGCCATATCATGCGCCTGCTGCGGAATCGAAATTCCAAATCCACCCGCACATGGAACGGACGTATTCTCGCGAATCGTTGCAACAAGAGAACTCACATCCGCGGTAATCTCCGCACGCTCCCCCGCCACTCCCAAACTGGAGACAACATAGATAAAGCCACGAGCCTCGCGTGTAATCATGGCGATGCGGTTAGCCGAGGTTGGTGCGATAAGCGAAATAAAATCAACACCGTGTTGCGCGAAAAATGGTATGCAGAACGCAAGGAAATACACGTATCCCTAGGTGTATAAAAAAGAATGCTGCGTTCTGACACTACGAAAGAGTGTCAGGCCTTCAAGTCGGAACGAAGTCGAAAGAGAGCGCGGCAGAGCTGAGCGCGAAACGTGGCTGAGAGCTCTGAGCGGTCATAATGGTCTTCCTTTGAACTGTTATTGGCAACCGTAGCGAGAAAAAACTCAACTCGTGAGCTATCTTCCAGTATGTGAGACTTTGAGCGCGGACAGTACGCTTTTTACGAGCACAAGCAGCAGGAAGAAATTAAACACCCACAGGTTGATTGTTGGCGTGAGAAAAGCGGCCAGACGCGCACCGGCGGGCGTGACGAGCATGGCCACGACGCCGATAATTCCGGCGGCTTTGAGGTCAACGAGGTTCGCTTTAAGGTTGCTGATAGTGCCGCTGATTGCACCGGGCATCATGGCCAACAGGGAGGTTCCGCGCGATACCAGATCACTGGCGCCGAACACGACGCTCATGCCAGGAACGAGCACCGCGCCGCCGCCTACGCCGAGCAGAGCGGACAGAACACCCGAGATGATACCGAGCAACACCATGCCTGTACCGGTGAGCCAGGTGACAGTGACGTGTGAGATGCGCGACGGGCTTTCGAAGAATTGGCTAATAACAATGCCTACAAGGAATACGACAAAGGCCCAGCGCAGGAATTTTTCGGAGAGTTTTTGCAACAGTTTCGAGCCAACCCATGCGCCGGTGATAGTGCCGATAATAACCAGTGCGCCCATCGCCCAATTTACGTGACCGCCGAATGCGTACGAGATGATTCCGCCCAAACTTGCCAATGGCATGGCTGCGAGCGATGTAGCCGATGCTTGGCGCTGCGTGAGGCCGTAGAGCAGCAAGCCGGGAACCATAACCGTTCCACCGCCCACGCCGAAAAGGCCGGAGAAAATGCCGACTGCTATCCCGATGGCGAGGAGCAGAAGGATGGAGCGCGTGTTCTTCTTCATGATTGCCATGGTAGGGCGAACGGCGAACAGGTGGCGTATGGCGGTGGGGTAAATACCGTCGCAACGCCATTTACCCCACCACTGTGCTAATAAAAAACTCAAGCCTTCTCATTCAATCGCGAATGCCTATACGAATACGTGAAGTAAATGGTAATGCCGGCGGCCAGCCACACAAGGAATCGAATCCAAGTGAGAACAGACAGGTAAAGCATCACAACGAAGCACACTGCCGCAACGATGAGCGGTAACCATGGGCTACCTGGAGCCTTAAAGGCACGCTCTAAGTCTGGACGCTTCTTGCGCATAATTGGCACACCTACGCATACAAGCACGAAGGCGCTCAGCGTACCAATGTTCACCATGTCAGCCAGAACGCTAATATCCATAGTGGAGGCAATCAGGGCAACAACAATACTGGAAACGATCTGCAAGGTTGCAGGAACGCCACGCTTATTGGTGTGCGAAATGCCTTCTGGCAGAAGCTTGTCGCGGCTCATAGCGAAAACGACACGGGTCAAGCCCAGCAGCAGAACCATAACTACAGTGGTCAAGCCAACGAGAATACCAAAGGAAATAATCTGAGCGGCCCAGTCAGCACCCACAAGCTCGAAGGCGGTAGCCAGCGAAGGGCTCTTCATTTGGGCGAGCTTATCGTAGGAAACCATGCCCGAGGTAACGAGCGTAACCATCACATACAGGAAGATAACAATGCCCAAACCGATGGTAATGCCGAGCGGAACCGTGCGCTTTGGCTCTTTAGCTTCCTCAGCAGCGGTGGCGATAATATCGAAACCGATAAACGCGAAGAAGACGAGAGCCGCGCCCGAGAGAACGCCACCGAAACCATACATGGTATCTGGCAAACCGAGAGCTTTCTGCAGCAGAGGCTGCTCAAGCGAGGTGAGCACGGACGAGCCGGAACCGGTCACCGCTCCTACGGACTGCTGAGGAGGCACGAACGGCGTGAGGTTGCCAACTTTAAAGTAGAAGAAGCCGGCCACAATAATAAAGAGGACAACGCCTACCTTCACCACGGTAAGAACAGCGTCGAAATCGCTGGAAATCTTCGTGCCCATAAGAAGCAGAACGGTAAAGAAGGCGACGATAACCATTGGTGCGAAGTCAATGGTAAAGTGCTCGGATACGTGCCACTGCGTTTCCACAGGGAAGCCAATAAGGCGGAAGAATTCGCGGAAATAGAGGCCCCAGTATTTGGAAATAACCGAGGCAGCCATAAGCAGTTCGAGAATAAGATCCCAACCGATAATCCACGCGATAAATTCACCCAAAGTGGTGTAGGTAAAGGTATACGCCGAGCCAGCAGCCGGAACCATCGACGCGAACTCCGCGTAGCAGAACGCCACACCCACGCAGGCAAGACCTGCGATAAGGAAGCTCACAATAGCTGCCGGACCCGCATGGAACGCGATAACCTGCGCCCCCACCGAGAAAATACCTGCGCCCACGGATACAGCCACAGCCATCATGGCCATATCCCAGACACCTAAGTTACGTTTGAGGGAATGACCCTCTGCATGAGTTTGTGCCAGCGCAGACTCGATTGATTTAGTTCTAAAAAGTTTCACATGGATACTGTACCGTGTTCCCTCGCGTTTGTAGAGAGAAAGAGGGCGAAACAGGGCTGATTATTTTACCTAGTGGGACAGTATTGCTAGGTGAGACAAAAAACGACCACTAGGTGGAACGCGCAGCGGCATTTAAAGCTCTACAATTGAGGAGAGATTCGTTTTGAGCGGCAAACGATGGGAGAAACATGGACGTTCCAGACACATCAGACAAAGAATCGCGGCATCTCGAAAAATTCCTCCGCGCCCGCGAGCGCGCACGCGATGCGTATAGAAACAACTTCAACAACGATTTCGATACGCTTAACACGGACGAGCAGATTGAGTATTTTAAGCGCCGCGGCATAAAATTTGAGCGCTACAGCGAAGATAAAGCCAAGACGTTTATGCTCGAAAGCACGTACTTCTTTAAGCTCAAAACTTTTGCCACGAATTTCTTGACCGATTCAGATACGAATACTTTTATAAACCTCGACTTCGCTCAACTGCGCGATGTGTCGATTCTCGATTATCGTTTGCGCTCGCTGATCACATATTTATCAAGCAATATTGAGCACGCTTTGCGCATACGTTTTAACCGCGTGCTGGAACATTTTGATGATGACAGCGACGAAGCCACACGCCCATATATCGAGTATCGGCGCAAAACCAATCCGCGCTATGACATTAACCGTGAACTGAGCCGTAGCATTTATACCTCGAATTTAATTCAACAGTATGATTTCGCTCAAATGAAGCCAATTTGGCTGCTATGGGAGACGACCGATTTTCATACCCTGATTTTGAGCTATCAGTCGTATATCTATTCGAAAAACTTGAGCGATATTATTGATAGCTTGTTCCGTCCGGCACGAAAAATACGTAACGCAGCGGCTCATCATAATAGCGTTCTTATTCCTACGCGCCAGGAAAAATACAATTATAGCAATCTGTATTATCTGGCTAATATTTTTATTCCGTGGAGCGAGAGCCATGAAAACGAGGAAAACGAACATCTAGCGCGTGCAGACGTTATTCGCACTATTATGCATGAGCAGATGATTAGTCAGTTTGCTTCTCTGCTGCTCGTACACGTGAATCTTGTGGCCAGCACTGCTGTGCGTCACAGCGCTGTACGCGAGGTTAAAGAATTCCTCAGCCGCCTGACATATCACTGGGATTGGTATCACGACGAAAGCAACAACTGTCCAGTTCTCACACGCAAGTTAGAAGCTATTAAAGTTCTGCTCGAAAGTTTTTGCAGTTTTATGAACGCGCTTGACAATGACGCTCTCAGCGATGACGAACAGCTTCTGCTTTTACCTCCAACTGCGCGCGATGACACCGCTGAGATATTGCGATATACGGAGGACTGCTTTATTGACGACGTGCGCAACGATATTCATACGCTAAACGAGAGAGATGACGAAGAATACGCGAACGAGCCGCAAATGATTGAAGAAGATGAAGAGCAGGCAGAGGAACAGACTGTTCAATTATCTGAGGAGGAGATGCTCGCTGAGATTATGCGCCAGATCGAGGAGATAAAGCATGACGAATCGCGTGCCTGAGCAGTACGAAAATCAGCGTGTGGGCGTGCAAGGCTACCGCGTTTTAAACCTCGACCTCGACGGCGTGTGCGCGGATTATAACGCGGGAGTAAAAGAGCATTGTGTGCGTCACGGTTTAATGAGCGCGAGCGTTACTCCTCCCATGCACACGTACGCGTTATGGGAGAACGAGGGATGGCCGTTCCACAACCTGCAAGAGTACATCGAGATCCATAAAGCTGCCGCTCTTGAGGGACTGTACGAGAACTTGCTCGCTCTGCCCGGTGTTACTAGGCTCTGCACCGTTTAGCACATGAACACGTGTATATTCGCATTGTGACGCACCGCTTGTTCGTGCCCGGTCAGCACGAGCGCGTCGTGCAGGATACCGCGCGTTGGCTCGAAAAGCACAAGATACCGTATATGTCGCTGTGTTTCGCAGGATTAAAAGATTCGATTGCTGCCACGGTTCGCATCGATGATTTGCCTGCGAATATCGACATTTTGCGCGCAGCCGACCAGCAGGTTGTTGTGTTCGAGCAAGATTACAACCTTGATTGCGCTGGATCTCGTATTCGCGATTGGAGCGAGGAGAGCGTTGATTATGTGCTGGAGCTGTTTGAGAACGCTCAGTAACGCGCAAGCGAACCACACTCTCAGGTTTCTTTCAGGTTTTCCTCGGGGTGTTACTCAGGTTCGTGCGGTTGTGTATAGAATATCAAGCAAGGAAGTTACCTGTCCCCAAGAAAACTTAATCCCTCTTCTTTTCTCTCTCTTTCTCTTCATGAGTCCGTTTCGCTGGTTACAGCGAAACGGACTCGTTCTGTTTCTAGAGTTTATTCTTGCGAGCTCTTCTTCTTATATAGAGCATCCACCAAATCTTCCATAATGCATACTTCTCTATTAGAAATAAAATCATTTAATTGCTCATAGCATTCATCCTTCAAATACTTTTCGATTTGAGAGAAGTCATCTACTGTCGAATATCGAGATCCTTCTAATAAGTAGGAATACTTCTTTTGGTCGGACTCATTAACCTCATGAAGATTCTTGTCTTTCTTTCGGAGATTGAGATTTTTCGGTAGCCACATGCAATTACCAATAACGCCGCCTTTTATCTGTCGACTATTTTGGTTTTGTTCCGCAGCATCAATATGTTTTTTCGCAATAATGTGTTCAAGCTCAAAATCTTCTCCTTGATGGAGATCCGCTGCAAGATAAGTTAAATTAGCATGGATGGTTACGATGGCTTTCACATCACCAGTGAAGTTTATACACGGTTCAGTTTGGTTAACACGCGTTATCAATGCGTTGAAAAGTTCATTTTCATCCAACGCAGTCAGATAATCACTCTTTGCAGTCTTCTCTCCGGGATAGTACTTATACAAAGTTTGATCACCATGACCTCCCCAGATGCCCAATAAAGCATGATACAGATAATATTTCGGAATATTTCCCGTAGTATCGATATAGTTTTGTGTTCCCGGTTTGAGAGACCATAGAGCTGAAAAATATGAAAGGGTTTTATAAGTTGCATTCAGCCCTGTTGCGTATTCATTAGAAGACTCGCTAGCTTTCTTAACTAATAGCAACGGATTAAACACTCTGCTAAGCGTGTGGCACACTTCTTTTACTTTCTGCAATATATCTGGCAATTCATTATTTATCTTCTGAAAATTTTTCTCTTCAGCTAGCTTTTCCAATTCTTTATTATGAACGCCAGTTGCTATGCCAAGCACGCCGAAACCTAGCTCATTGGCTAGTGCCTCTGTATTACCTCCTAAAGATGGAAGTTTCTTCTGGATAACCCGACCAAGCGCAAAACCTAATTCTGAAAGATTAATACTCCTTTGCTCATATAGCTCATCTGTAGAAAGCCCGATTATCTCAAATTCGCTACTATCCTGCTTTTGGTCATAATACGTTTTAACTTCATCAAGTATTTCATCACATAAATCCAAGTTCCTAGGCAAATTAATTGTATTGGTGACCCAAGCTGCTCCCCATATCTCATATTTATTTAATGGAGTTCCACCCTTGTTCAAATTAGCGAATACTTTAGGCAAGTCAGATTTATTACCGTTAAACACAATTACCGGCAACTTTAAATGTTTGGTATCAACATATTGATTTGCTTCATGTTTAATTTCTTTACAAATACGGTATAAATCATCCATCTGCTCTGATGCTTTTTCATAATTGCCTTTAGCACGCGCAATTTTTTGCAGCTCATAATAGCAGTCCTCTTTGTTGAGGATGTCAATAAAAACATTTTCACTAAAATCGGGAACATCGATGATTTCTGACACCGCATTAAGGCAACTCAAAAAACGTTCAGAATTAAGATCTCTCCAATACCCGAACTTATCATCTAAGTATTGCTTAAGAGTTGACAATCGTTGCTGACCATCGATAAGAATATATTCTTTCACCCCTTCGTCATTACTGTCTTCATATACGAGAAAAGTTCCGAATGGAAAACCTTCATGAAGCGTTTGAATAAAATCTTGTTTCTTCTTCTTATTCCAGACTAACCCACGTTGGTATTTTGGAAGAGAAATTTTGTCTATGTCAGTAACTGGCAAACTATCATATCGATACTGTACTTGATTAGCCATATTATTCAACTTTCTCTAAGAGTTATACCTTTAAGTATGCCATTTGTAATCCGCCAAAATATTCAACAATTGAATCTTTTAGTCTCTGCTGAGAATCTCCACCGCTTCCCTATCCACAGGCGCCCACTGCAACGTTTTCAAATCACTTGGTTTAAGCCACTTGGAATCCATATGCTCTAGAAGCTTTAGCTCACCGGATACGAGGCGAGCGCGATACGTCTTCATAACAACAGTTCCGAAGGAATAATCGTAAGAAGCTTCATTCACATAACTGAGCACATCGATATGCGCGCCAAATTCTTCTCGGATTTCGCGCTCTAATGCCTGTTCAGGAGTTTCACCTTCTTCAATTTTTCCACCCGGAAACTCCCAATAGCCTTCTAAATCCTTACCCTTGCCGCGTTGAGCACAGAAAATTAAATCATCTTGTTCGATAGCAGCAGCTACGACGGGGATGATTTTTTGAGACATAGATTCTATTGTATGCGTACATCAAATGAGTGATGCTACGATGTGGATTAGTTAGAGTATATACAGCTACGCAGATGGGATATCTATGACCAAAGAAGGTAATCATTCGTTCACTCGTTCAGAATTAGAGCGTTTGCTTAATGCAACACTGAATAAAACGCTTGGCGAAGTCGATAAAAATAATGTATTTAAGAAGACCGAAGGTACTCGAAAAATTACGGGTATCGCTGGCGATGTAATTGAACAGTCTGTCCTTGGTTATCCTGCAGATAGTAAGCAAGCTCCAGATTTAAACGTAGATGGTTTACCAGTGGAACTCAAGGTTACTGGCATTAGAAGGAAAAAGACGAAAAAGAATACTGCTACTGCCGAACACACAATTAGCAAAAAAACACGAAATTTCGATGATTTTGAAGCTAAAGAACCTATGAGCATCACTGCTGTGCAGCCAGAAAAAATAAGTGAGCAGACCTTTGAGGACTCTCCGTTCTGGCACAAAGTGAAGAACATGCTTCTTGTTTACTACTGGTACAAATCTGATTCAACAGTCTCCGCTTCTGAGTACCGAGATTTCCAAATTCTCACCTACCAATTCCATGAATTCTCTGGCGTTGAATTGGAAACTCTAAAAAAGGATTGGCAACTCATCCACGATTTTCTTACGGACATTAACCAAAACTCTTTGGATCCGAAAGCTGAATATCCACGTTTATCCTCTGAATTGCGCGACAAATTATCCATGCTTGATACAGCACCAAAATTCCCTAACCGCCCACGCTTCCGTCTGAAACGTAGCGTAGTCGATACTATGTTTAAGAAAGCTATGGGAGAAAAGTATGAAGCTCTTACTCATGGTGTCTTCGATGTGGATACTCTCGATAAAAGAAGTGATGAGTTAACAAAACAATACGCCGGAAAAACAACTTTAGAGTTGGTAAATGAGCTAGGCATTGAATTACAGAAGAACGGGCGACTCCCGAAAAACGTTCATGAGCAAATTGTCGTTGCCATACTTACCGATAACAAAGTTAAAACCAAGATAAATAAGCTCGAAGTATTCGCGCGCGCCGGTGTCATCGGTAAAACGATTACGCTACGCCCAAACGGAATCCCTAAAGAAGATACGAAATTCTTCCATTTAGACTTCGATGAGATTGCAAGAAGAAATGTAGAAGACGAAGATGGATTAATTCGTGATTGCACTTTTGAAGATTCGTACATTTATAACTATCTCCATGAGCAATCGTTCTTCTTTGGTGTGTTCCAACTCACCGATGCAACAAAGAAAACAGAAGATGGTTCTAGCATCTTTAAAGGCTTCAAACGCATTACGATTTCAGAAGAGGACATCTACAACGAGGCTCAAGCTTTGTGGGAAGATATCCGTAGCAAAATCCATAACCATACGCTGGAACTAGATGAAAAGAACGGCGCTCCGAACTTCTTTAAAGGTAAGGACCATCCGATGTTTGTCCGCGGATCTGCACCTAACTCTTCCTACATACACAAAACAGAAGTAGTTAATGGTCGTAAAATGATTCCTCAGTACTTTTGGATGAGCAAAAAGTATATTCAGGAGTTACTCGAAGCAGACTAAAGCGCGTGTTGTTGTTCGAACAAATGTGCTAAGATCAAGATCATCACAAGACACAGTAGCGATTGGAGAAACGTGTCCTTGTCACAGATTCGAGTAGCCGAACTCTTTGCAGGAGTTGGCGGTTTCCGTCTTGGATTGGACGGATACCATAATGAAGAATTCCCTGAATTCGAGATGCCAGCAGCAGGCCCATATACAACCATTTGGGCTAATAACTGGGAACCGCCTGGGACTGTTTCACGACAGTTCGCAGCGCGTTGTTATGCTACCCGTTTCGGTGAAAATTCCATCATTAATGAAGACATTAACAAGGTTATGGACCAATTCGAAGCCGGAGAAATTGATATTCCTGACGTCGATATGGTTGTTGGTGGTTTCCCCTGCCAGGATTATTCCGTAGCTAAGCCACTATCCCAGGCAGGCGGAATCGAAGGCAAGAAGGGCGTGCTTTGGTGGGATATTTACCGATTCTTGCAAGGTAAAAATCCTCGTCTTGTTTTTTTGGAGAATGTTGACCGCTTATTGAAAAGTCCAGCATCCCAGCGAGGACGTGACTTCGCAATTATTCTTTCTTGCTTCGCGGCTTTAGGATATGCCGTTGAATGGCGTGTAGTAAATAGCGCTGAGTACGGATGCTCTCAACGTCGTAAGCGCGTGTATATTTACGCGGAAAAAACTGAAGAGCAGTGGGATTTACGTTCGCGTATGACCGATGGCGTTATGAGCGATGCTCTGCCTATTCAAACTCCTGAGAGCTTTAACGAGTTTACTGTCCCGACAAATCCATACGAAGCTACGCACGAGTTTGGAAAAGGTGCGAAGAAATCTCCATTCGAGGTTTGCGGTGTTATGCAAAACTTCTCCATAGTTACGAGCGCTACCGTAGAAGACTACCACGGTGAGCGCAGAACCCTCGGAGACATTCTTATACCAGAGAACGAAGTTCCGGAAGAGTTTTATATTAACCCTGATGAGCTTCCAAAATGGGAGTACCTTAAGGGGAGCAAAAGCGAAGAACGCGTAAATAAGAGTACCGGATTTACATATCATTACTCTGAAGGAAAGATGGCATTCCCCGACTCGCTCGATAAACCTTCTCGCACTATTCTCACTGGAGAAGGCGGACGCGGAGCCTCACGCTTTAAGCATGTTATTGAAGTGAATGGTCGCTATCGACGCCTTGTTCCGGATGAGTTAGATCAGTTGCAAGGTTTCCCAAAAGGCTGGACGAATACTGGCATGACTAATGGTCACCGTGCGTTCTGTATGGGAAATGCTTTGGTAACAGATATTCCGCACCGCATCGGTAAAGCTATTGTAAGACGATTGAAGTAATTCCGGACATGAAAGCAGATGCTAAGTCGATTAAGAAGACGTAACGCTTCTTCTTGATCGACTTAGCATGTGTTGCTATACTTAATAAGCTGGATTCACTAATAGCACAGCAGGGGATTGCACTAGTCGTAATGATTGTTTCGACTAATCATAGAAAGTCAGAGTATGTACACAGTAGTTGATTTGTTTGCGGGGGCAGGCGGACTCAGCCTAGGTTTCATGCAAACAGGCAAATTCAATATTGTAGCTGCAGCGGAAAATAACAAAAATGCACAAAAAACATACCATCGTAACCATCCGAATACTCGCTTGTACTCTGACGTTCGCGATATCGACTATAAATCAATGAAAAGTCATCTAGGGAAGATTGATATAGTCATTGGTGGCCCACCATGCCAAGGATTCTCCAATGCAAATCGGCAGCATTCAACAATAGTTAGTATGAATAATCGTCTCGTGAAGGAATATGTGCGAGCAATTTGCGAGTTACGACCTAAGGCTTTTGTTATGGAAAACGTTGCAATGCTCCGATCAAGCGTGCATCGTTTCCTTGTAGAAGATGAAGATATTAGGAATTCCAGCGTTATGGAACTCGAAATGAAGAAAGAATATATCGAGTTAATACCTTCCTCAGCCTACTTTCCAGGAGCTCTTGATTTTATTAAAACGCTCAATACACCCACTACCTTCATGTGGAATGATAGGCTATTTCGTCTAATCAATCACTTATTTAGGTACAGGATTAATCAAACGAAATTTAACCAAACACTCGAAAAACATAAGAGAGGCTTACTAAAATATTTAGATGAACTAATGCAATCCTCAAAGGACATTGCGCGGACGACGCTTAAAACATTTGACAACGAAATGGTGCATGCCATTGTTACGTATTCCAATAACAGGGAGCAGTCCAGTTTTGCGAAACTAATTCTTAGCATCGAAAAACCTCTCATGCTCCAGCGCGCTATTCATAAAATGCAAGAAATACTATCCAATAACATTCATATATATGAATACAAAATGCTTGATAATAAGGTCGTAGCGCTAGTTAAGTCGTATGCCGTATTGGATTACATCACAGGCATTTTAGGAAATGCTCCGTATAGCTATAACCTTACACAAAATACTTTTAACGCTATTGATTATGGAGCTCCTCAAAGAAGAGAACGTTTTGTACTTGTCGGGATTAGCAACTCTTTCAAAGCCCAATACCCTGCTCCGCAACCGACCGTCGATTCAAAGGAATACCCAACAGTCAGAGACGCAATATCCGATTTGCAAGACGTTCCTGTCTCAACCGATGTTAAGTCAAATCCCATCAGTCTAGAGGACCGAGATGATTTATCAGATTTAGCGAAGCAATTACGCGGCAACATGCTATACAATCACGTTTGCACAGCCTCTCGGAGTGTAGCAATCGAACGATTTAAGTCGCTTCATGAGGGACAAAATTTTCATGATTTAGATGATTCATTGAAATCCACTTATAGCAATAGCAAGCGCACGCAAAACACAATTTATCTACGCTTGAAATATGATGAACCATCTAGAACCGTCGTTAATGTTCGAAAATCTATGTGGATACACCCAAAGTTAAATCGTGCAATCTCTATACGAGAAGCAGCACGATTACAAACATTCCCAGATAATTTTGTCTTCGAAGGAACAAAAGACTCTCAATATCAACAGGTCGGAAACGCAGTTCCTCCATGCTTAGCGAATGCCGTCGCTAAAAGCCTGCTATCTTTACTAGACGAAGAGTAAAAGTATAGGCTTCGGGTGGTAATTTGCAGCTAGAGCTAAAATACCACCCGACACCTCAGGCATTAGCAAACTTTGCCTTAGTTTCGTTAGATAGCCGATTGCAAAGTTCCTCGGCTTGCTCTTGGTTCAACGAATCAAGTACTGTAATAGAACCTGCTTCATTAAGCCTTATAGAGAAGTCTCGCACTGCCTCCCTTTTGTATTCAGCTTCGTTGTATACATCTTCATCTTTCATTAACGTTCTCAAAATGATTTTCATCAACATTTTGTTATGTGAAAACGAGCGCTCTGTAAGATTTACAACATTATCTTGCTGATTATATAAGAACTTCATCCCCTCATACGGGTCCGCATTCTCTTCGTCATATGTTAAATATGCATTCCAATACAAGCGAGCAATCCCGTGCCTAGTATACCTTTTACTTATGGATTCTTTATCAAGATATCGCTTTTTCACACGCTCGACGGGGGAATCCCTAGACTGTGTATTAGCAAGACTCCATCGGCTGACCATGTAATCCCAAAAATTTGCGTGAGCTAAATATGTCCACAGCCTCATATCAGTAGCGTCTAACATTTTCAGCCTGTCCTTTAAACTTTCGAATAACATCCTCGAATTTTCAAAATCATTTTCAGGACCGCCCAGAATTAGGTTAATTGTTTCAATTTCAATACCGCTATCGAAACAATATTGGCCGTAATCATTTTCCTGGAAATATTCATCAAGCCAGCTTTCTTGACCGTCATATTTAGGAAGATTTGTTGAAACATCCTTCACGAGCATGTCTAATGCCGCACGAGTAAAACAACGCAGTTGCATGTTTTCCCCCTCCTACTCAGCTTCTCGGTCTTCTCCATATAAATCTGCCAACGCGGCAATATAATTATTGCCTAGCAACAACTGAGCTGTTCCTAGCGGATCTTCGAGAAGTACTTGTTTGTCTACTTTTTCTCTTTGGCTTAGTTCTTCTAATTTGTGCGAAATCGTTTTATGCCAAGCAGAATCTCCGAGGTATTTATTCTCCTTTTTAGCCATAATCGATAGCGCTTCTTGAATAACATTTGTAGTAAAAATCGATATCAGAACGTTGCTCTTTGATTCGTCTTTACCACACACATAATAATGTTCATATGATTCTTCTGGGATTTGAACCTCAATAATATCTGATTCAAAGTCACAACGTATTTGTTGTTTCTTTGAACCTCGAACTACTCGCATAATAGAAGTAGCGATATCCCTCTCAAATAAAACAGTAAAATACCAGCTTCTCCCTATCGCGCATACATCTCCAGCGCGGAGACTAAAGGAAATACCTTGGTACCCTTCATCGAAATCATCATTACTAAAATTATTAATATCCTCTGCCGTAATAACACAAGGGACTACTTCCACTTTCCCATGTAAATTGGAAGAGTCAATTTTAATACTTTCATTATCCTTCACAAAGAATAATTCTCGATACCACGTTGAGGAACATACGACTTGTAGAGCGTACGTGAGCACTCCTTGCCGAATTTGTTGTTCTAATTGTGAATTGTTGATATTAAATTCTGGAACAACCTCATAATATGTTTCAGTAGGACCATCAACATGAAGAGTCCCCTCGAACACAGTATTCTGATAATCCTGTGGGTAATATCTGACAACCGGATAAGGATAACTAATTTTAGAGTTCAGCATTAGCATACACCTCCAAAGATTTACGGCCAGGCGAAGATAACCGCACTGTCAAAAACAGTTTTTCATCTTTATTAACGTTTGATAGTTTGATTATTCCGCCTACGACCTGTAACTTCCTATTTTCTTGATATGCTTCAGAAATTTTTACCTTGCTTGAAGAACCATCGTCCCGACCAACTTTCACTCCTAGCAACAAAACACGAACGTCTTCATCTATGCTGAATGAGATTCGATACTCATCACTTGTTGAAATGTAAGGTATAGCAACATGAGATAATTGAATATTTGAATTCTTCTGAGCATGTTTTCCACGGCCATTATTTGGAGTATTCTGACGCGTCGTAGGGACAGAAGTAGAAGTATCTCCAGTTCTCTTCGAGCCTCCATTAGTTTCTTTGCTTATCTGGACTTTAGAGTCTGAAATAGCGATATTGTTTTTCTTAAATTGAGTTGAAAGCGGCTTATATGTGCCAAATGCTCTCTCCTCAATTTTCGAATCACCATTATTGTCCCTCTTTGGAAGAAATTGACTTAGCCCAATAGCATCTAGACTGTCCTTATCTACATTTGGCATACTTGACTTCGCAATTTTGAGTATCTGACCTCGTATACTAAAAAGTATCCCTCTAGCTTTAACTTTTTCTTCCGTATATTCATCAGCATCCCATCCTGTATGTGCTTGATTCTCGCATTTGCGCAGGAAACTGCTGATATTGTCTACTGGCAATTCGGATTTAGCACCCTCACCAGTAGCAATGAAAATACCATTGAAATTCACTGAAGTTTTTCGATATTTTAGCTCTTGAATTTTCATTCCAGCTTGTCTCATCTGAAGCACTGAATAGCCTGATGCTTCTTCACCGGTGAGCATATAGAGTTTATAATTCCCCATTTTCTTATTATGGAAACTAAACACCTCGTCGAACAATTTGGTGTTTGGATTCGTCAAAACGTTCCAATAAATAGGAGCAGTGAACTCACGATTTTGTTCATCCTCAGTAGTAGCGTCATCCCCATCAACAGAACTAGATAGCTCATTAGCGATTTGCTCAAACTTGTGGATGTTATCACCTAGGGTTTTCTGTGAAATATGTATTCGTGAATCAGGACAGATAACATCTACTTCTAAATTGCCTACATATATTGCATACAAGAAATTCTCAAGTACACTTATAGCACACAATTCCTTCCAATCTTTCTCTGGTTTAAAGCCTATTACAAAGATATCTGTACCATATTCACTCCTCCTAAAAACAGGAGCTACCTCTTCTTGATTTAGTACAGGGTAGTAGTTCTGATCATTCGAATCAGCAAATAATCCAACATTCTGCTTAAGCTTCCCGTCTTCCTTGAAAGTAGTTAGAATAGTTTTACCCTGAAACGCAAACTCGTTTTCCACCGTATACGTGGTATAGAATAAAGTCCTGATGCTCGAAAAATTGTATGGAGCAAACTTTCCGACACCGAATGACCCACTAGCTCCGCCCGACTTATTTGTTGCACCACTTTCACGAATCAGACCAGTCCATTGACTCCCCCGTTCCTCCTTAACCCCACATAATCCTGTAGTATCGTAGTCACTAATTTTGAGGACAGGAACAGTAGAGGAAGAAGCCAAATAGTCTTGAGATGCTTTCTCGATTATTTTAACTTTTTCCCCATCGTCACCTGTATTATAATAATCGGCGCATTTATGGATTACGTCACACAACCGATTAGCTCCCGGAATATCCTGCCTATCCACATTGATAAGCTCAAAGCATACTCGAACAGGGGAACTAGCAGAATTATCCGAGACTGCCGCATCCAAAGAATTTTGAATTATTTCTTTTGTCAACCCGGCATATGGCTTCCTTTTGAAGACATTAATCCCCGCGTCATTAACGCCAGCACTCACCGATGGACCTAGGTCTCCAAAATTCCATTCATATTTTTCATCCCAACTAAACATTATGGCCCTCTATTCCAATGTAAACTTGCTTTTATTTGTGTTTTCTTGTTTCTGGAAACGTTTTTTACTTGCATCTAATTCAACTTGTATTGCATTGAATATCTTAGTTACATCTTTCTGAGTATATTCATATTGTAAAGAATTCGAGCAATTTCCAAGAAGATGAATCATAGAAATAATTTTATTTGTTCTAGCTTCTGCAAGCCTCACAAATTTTTCCCTCTTTGTCTCTGTAGCCATTTTATTCCTTTCAAATTATTTGATAACACAATTCTAAGTCGAGCCCTAATGACTGTCAAATATTTGACGAATATATTTCGTATTTTTCAAATAATATTGCTTATATCCTCAAAATACCCTAAAGCAAACTCTAAGAATGCAAATGAATAATCATTCAGACCATTACCCCACCACACCTCCGTTACACACTTCCCAGTACTTTCCCGGCTTTCTACTGGAGCGTTACTCAGCTTCGAGAGGTTATATATAACCATCAAGCAAGGAAGAACCGCACAGGAACCCGAGCAACGAGCAATCAAGCATACGGACGCTGAGCTGGCCCTCCCCCAAGAAAACTGAATCCCCTTCTTCTCTCTTTCTCTCTCTTACAGAAATGACCACTTCAGGAAACTGGAGTGGTCATTTCTGTCAGCCAAGTTTTATATCGCGTTCGCGCGCGCAATTTCGCTATAACGCAGCGCGGAATCCTTCCAAATACGCTCCTGAGTATCGTAATCGACGCGTACAATACCGAAACGCTTCGTATAACCCCAGGCCCACTCGAAGTTATCGAGCAGAGACCATGCGAAATAACCAGCTACCGGAGCGCCCGCCTCGATAGCATCGGCTACCGCGTTCACGTGCGCGTTCAGATAGGCGACGCGCTGCGGATCGTGAACAATCTTTGCGCCCTCGCCCTCGCACACCTCATCGTCCCAAGCAGACCCGTTTTCCGTTATTACCAGCGGTAGACCCGGGAAACGCTTTGTAAGTTCCGTAAGCATGACGGTAAGCGCTTGAGGCTCTTGATTCCAGCCCATCGCGGTCAGTTCGCCCTGAGGAGGCAGACCCTGCACGTGTTCTTGCGCTGGTACCGGGTTACCGATTTGAGACAGTTCCTGCTCGCTGCCCTGCACGTGCGTGCTCGAATAGTAGTTAATACCGAGGTTTTGCAATGGCTGATGGATGATTTCTAGATCGCCCGGCAGCACATAATCCCAGTTAGTAATATGCTTGGTCGCTTCGAAGATTTCTGGATCGTACTTACCCTCAAGCATTGGTCCGAGCCATACCTCGTTAGACATAAGATCAGCGCGACGCTTAGCAGCTTTATCTTCAGCAGAATCAGTTTCCGCCACGTTTGCAGCCAAGTTAAGCGTTACGGATACATCGATATCGTAGCCCAAAATCTCGCGCAAAGTAGTTACTGCTAAACCGTGTGCGAGGTTTAAGTGGTGAACCGCGCGCAGCGCTTTATGGTAATCAACAACGCCCGGAGCGTGTACACCGTTACCGTAACCGAGGTACGCTGCGCACCATGGCTCATTTAAGGTAATCCAAGAATCAACTTTCTTACCGAAAGCGCGTGCCACAGCAGCCACATATTCAGCGAACTTATATGCGGTCTCGCGGTTCGCCCATCCGCCGCGGTCTTCCACATACTGCGGCAAATCCCAGTGGTAGAGCGTAACGAAAGTCTTAATTCCTGCGTCGTGAAGCGCGTCAATCAAACCCTCATAATATGCAATACCCTCAGGGTTAACCTCGCCATTGATGTCTGGAATAACGCGCGACCACGAGATGGAGAAACGGTAGGCGCCAACGCCCAGCTGCTTCATAATCTCAATATCTTCTGGATAGCGATGATACTGATCGCAAGCCACGGAGCCATCGGACTTATCGATAACCGCCCCCTCGCGCAAACACAAAGTATCCCAAATCGATGGAGTGCGGCCACCTTCAGTAGCAGCACCTTCTACCTGGAAAGATGCGGTAGCAGTTCCCCAAATAAAATCCTGTGGGAATGAACGTGACATAAATTTTCTCCTTTTTCACCTTTGAAAATGTGTTCAGTAATAGTGTAACTGAAACGGTTCATATATTGAAAATATGGTAACTTCACACATTGAAATATGTCGAAATTGCTTAAAGAGTGCATTTTTCTCAGCATTCTTTTAGGTTCTTACTGGGGTGTTGCCCAGCTAAGCGCGGTTATATAGAAGCATCGCAAGGAAGACCACCCAGCAGGTTCTTCCCCGAGAAAACTTAATCCTCTTCTTCTCTTTCTCTCTCTTCTTATAAGACCGTTTCGCCTCATCGCGAAGCGGTCTTATGGGTTGTGGGAGCAATGTTATAGCTTCTCTGCGCTGTCAATGTTGTCAGTCATGATGCATGCAACATGTCAGGACTCATAGCATTTCAACCACAGCCACAAGAATAAACTCAACCAAGCAAAAGGAAACCTCGCTGGAACTAATAAGTAACCAGCGAGGTTATATTCCTACAGCAGTATCAGCTACAAATTTTCTGAAGTCTCAGAAACTCTATCGCACAAACATGCATTCAACAGGGAAACATCTTCGCTTACAGATCCAGCTGAGCTGTTCGCCCGTGATTATCGCGCACAATCAAGCGCCCCGAAGCATCTTCAGGCACTTCTACTACAGCCAAAGCTCGACCATAGTATGTTCCTGACTCACCGCTAACAAAAGACGCCTCGTTATACGGCGAAGCACAGCCAAAACCAAGCAATCGCACACCCTTACCCTCAACGCTGACAGATAACTGCCCACGTTCAAGAGGTTTGACTTCACCAGCATTATCCGTGTAATCTACATGAATAAATTTCACGCGCAAATTTTCGGATTCTGGCTCGCACGAAGCAGTCAAACGTGTTGTCTCTCCTGCTGAATGTAAAGCATAACGACCAATTTCCTTACCTGAAGCGTCATATGATATGGCTTCTACTACGCCAGGCTGCCACGTCGTATTAAATCGTGCAATGCAATCGCCGCGCATCTTTTTGCGACCAACTTCCACACCATTAACCAGCAAAGCTACGGAAGCTGCACGTGCGTACACTTCCACGCGAGCATCTTCACCTTCACATCCGTTCCAGCTCCACGAGGCAATAGCGTTACTCATTTTCCACGCGCTCGGCGAATGCTTATCATGCGTATGATTCACCGGAACCACCGCAATATATGGACCTTGATCTCCCTCAGACTCCAAAGCTACGCGCGTGTAATAAGCTTCGCCTAAGAAGTTTCCTATTAAATCAACACGCCCCGAACCTGCCGTCAACCATCCACACTTCTGCTCGCGTGGCGCATAATCGGCATATTCCCATCCGCCCACGCCGGTTTCTCCGAGGTAATCCATCCCAGCCCACACAAAATCGCCAATAAGTCGAGGCTCTTTTTTGGCAAGCTCACGGAACTTATACGCATCGTTACAGAAAGTTTCCGATCCTAAAATCAAGCGATGCTCATACTTCTTCAAATCATGCTTATATCTATTAATACCGTAGTTATACCCAGCAATATCCATAGCAGCAAAAGCATCGCGCGTCACCCAATCGCACGGCGGAAGTGAAGCACCAATTTTCATAAAATCAGCGCCCATAATACCTGCTAAGTTATTAAAGAATTCGCTACCGCTCGCCTTATGCTTCACGGCTTCACCCTCACCAGCAGCCTTACGGCGTGCAGCTTCTTCAGCTTCTTTCGCGGCTTTCTCATCAGAGTACTGGCCAAAACCAATCTTGTTGAGGAAGTTGAAGAAAATATTAATACCGCAGGTAACCGCACGAGTGTTATCAAGCGAGTGCAGAAACTCAGTCATCTGTGCAGTCAACTCAATACCGCGCTTTTGCGCAGTCTCAGCAACTTCATTACCTGTGGAATACATAATCACGCTTGGATGGTTCTTATCTTTCTCCACCATATCGCGCAGATCTTGCTGCCACCACTGATCAAAATAATCTACATAATCATGCTGAGTTTTGTGAATATACCAGTGATCAATGTATTCGTCCATCACGAGCACGCCTAGCTTATCGCAGGCATCAAGTAACGCTTTAGATATAGGGTTATGCGCTGAACGGATAGCGTTATATCCCGCCTCCTTCATAAGACGCACACGACGCTCCTCAGCTTGCGCATACGTTGCCGCACCTAAAACTCCATTATCGTGGTGAATGCAGGCGCCCTGAATAATTACGCGCTTGCCGTTAAGCAGAAAACCCTCGTCTGTCCACGCAATCGTGCGCACACCAAAAGTTTCGCTCAGACTATCGCGAGCGCCATTATCGCTCACATAGCCCATCTTCATCTCGTACAGATGAGGATTCTCTAAGCTCCACAGCTCAACGTTTTCAAGCTCGAATTCGATGCTGCCCTGTGGCTCCACCCTCAGGCTTCGCGTATCCCCCATGTGGGGGATAGACAGAGTGACTGTTCCCGCAGCAGTCGCCTCCACCTGCACAGCCAATCGCGCGCGGTTACCGTCTACAGATACTGTGCGAATGGTTACGCCGTTATGCTCGAGATGCTCAGGAGATTCAGCCGTCCACAACTGTATGGGGCGGTAAATACCGGCTCCCGAATACCAGCGAGAATTAGGCTGATCGACATTGCGCGCAATCACGCGCAGCTCGTTGAGCGGCTCGTTATTCGCCTCACCCGAAGCAGCGCCACGCTTCACATAATCGGAAATATCTACATAAAAATTCGTGTATCCGTATGGTCTAAAACTCAGTTTCTCGCCGTTAAGCAA
>QWCP01000069.1_pt1 | contig 54941 bp, 51 predicted proteins | sample 1972561 | NCBI WGS metagenome assembly QWCP01 (sample SAMN09866705, study PRJNA288562) | Human vaginal metagenome isolate pre4_vaginal, whole genome shotgun... | isolation source: vagina | host: Homo sapiens | place: USA: California
TCGCCAAGTATGCTGGTGTAGCTCAATTGGTAGAGCAACTGACTTGTAATCAGTAGGTTAGGGGTTCAAGTCCTCCCACCAGCTCCAAATCCTTTTTAAAAAAAGGATTAAGGAGGAGTTCCCGAGTGGCCAAAGGGGACGGACTGTAAATCCGTTACTTTATGTTTCGGTGGTTCAAATCCACCCTCCTCCACCAATAAATTTTACAAAATAATAAAAAATTACCTATATGCGGGTGTAGCTCAGTGGTAGAGCCCCAGCCTTCCAAGCTGGTTGCGAGGGTTCGATTCCCTTCACCCGCTCCAATTAAGCACCTATAGCTCAGCTGGATAGAGCAACGGACTTCTAATCCGTGTGCCGGAGGTTCGAATCCCCCTAGGTGCGCCAATAATAGTGGGGTGTCGCCAAGTTGGTAAGGCACAAGACTTTGACTCTTGCATTCCACAGGTTCGAGTCCTGTCACCCCAGCCAATATGGTTCATTAGCTCAGATGGTAGAGCACCTGACTTTTAATCAGGGTGTCCCGGGTTCGAGTCCCGGATGAGCCACCAAATGTGGAGAGGTATCGAAGTGGTCATAACGAGGCGGTCTTGAAAACCGTTTGGGGGCAACCCCGCGTGGGTTCGAATCCCACCCTCTCCGCCATTTTAAATTACTTTATTTAGGAGAAATACTCAAGTGGCTGAAGAGGCTCCCCTGCTAAGGGAGTAGATCCTTAACGGGATGCGAGGGTTCAAATCCCTCTTTCTCCGCCAAGAATATAAGATTTATTCTTGGGCCTTTAGCTCAGTTGGTTAGAGCGCCCGGCTCATAACCGGTAGGTCCCGGGTTCGAGTCCCTGAAGGCCCACCAATTTATTTCTTGATTTATTCAAGAAATATTTTTTTATAATATTGAAATCATTTCCTAAATAAAGTACGTGCCCAGATAGCTCAGTCGGTAGAGCAAAGGACTGAAAATCCTTGTGTCGCTGGTTCGATTCCGGCTCTGGGCACCAAGGGGATTAGTTCAGTGGTAGAACGTCGGTCTCCAAAACCGGATGTCAGGGGTTCAAGTCCTCTATCCCCTGCCACGACAAAGCATGCTTACATATTTATGTTTGCATGCTTTTTTTTCTAATTTATATTCTAGTGCAAAATTGAAACAGCAAATTATATATTGTACAAGATAAAACTAACAGACTAAAAATTTCAAATAAGAGGGTATAGAGATTTAGTTTAATTGGTAAAATGTCAGACTCCGAATCTGAGTGATGAAGGTTCGATTCCTTCAATCTCTGCCATATAGAAAAAGATAGCTTAGTGCTATCTTTTTTGCGTTAAAAAACCTGCTTGATTAAGCAGGTTTGAGTTTTATTTTGGGTTCTTATTAATTTTGTTTTGCGTTTTCTTACCACTGTCATCATTGGCCTTATCTACAGTATTTACTTCTCCTGGTTTAATCGTTCCGTTTTCTATTAAATAAGTTTTTACACCTTTTAAATTTTCGTTATTACTTGCTGGAACTTTTGGTACACTTTTAATATAATCAGGAATTAATTTATCTAATACATCAGGTAAATCACCATTATGATCTTGTCTATAGCTTTCTACAGCTGTTTCCAAGACTCTTACGTTAGCGTTGTGGGCAGTTATGGCTGCTTTTTCTTTTTGGTTTTTGTAGACAGGGACAGCTATTGCTATAAGTATTGCAAGTATTGCGAGTACAACTAATAATTCAAGTAATGTGAATCCTTTTTTCTTCTTTTTAAGCGCGAGTAGTTTCATTTTTTCCTCCGGTTATTAAAAATTTGTATCTACTTTCATTATAATCAAACTGAAGATTAATTCAATACAAGTTAAAAAATATTTTTTATCTGTTTTTAAATATTAATTTTTCTGATAAATCTCTGTAAAATACGATTAGTGGACCCGAGAAGAAACCTAAAAATATTGTACCAATTCCGATTTGTTGACCGAAAGCTATACCAACTAGAATAGTTATTATATCCAATACAATTCTAGTGTATTTATATGAGAAATCTTTTTTTAGTACACTGTTTACGACAAACGGCATGGAGTCATATGCACTTGCGCCTAGGTCTGCTTCTAGGTACATTCCAGCTCCAAAGCACATTATATTTATTCCGATTAACAAGAAAATGAAATTTATCCAAAATTTGTCTGTATTCATAAATTTTATTAGCATATATACAAAATCTGCAGTATAACCAACTGTTGCCATACTTATGACCGTTCCAAGTCCTATAGATTTTCTATGGCAGAAGAATACGATAACAAGCATAATCATATTGCACACTGTGATTACAGTTCCAAAATCTTTATTCAAGAAACTTGAAAAGCCACTATTCATAAAACTTAGTGGATCTAGACCTGATTTTGACAATTTTAGAATTCCGATGCTGCATCCTATCAGTAAATTACCTATAATCGAACATAAAATTCGTTTTGCTTTGTTATTCATTAAAAATCTCCGTTAGTGTGTATTTTACTAATTCTTTAATATTTTCATAGATAAATTCATCATTTATTACTAAAGGATAGTAATTGCTTACCAAATTATAATTGTTTTTCATACTTGTCATTATACATTCTACAAAATCTTTATCAATGTATCCTTCATGTAAGCTCAAACTTAATGTTAAGAACATGTCTTGTGATTGTACTTGAGTTGATTCATAGATTGCATCAATTTCAATTTTATTATCTGTAATCAAAATAATTTCTAAGTTGTTTTTTATTTTTTTAATACTATACAACAAGTATCTGATATTAGTTGAACAAATTTCAAATGTATCACAGTTTTTTTCGAAGTATTGTATCATATATTCGTAAAGTTTCAATTTGAATGCCAATGATGTTTTGGCAAATTCGATTAATTCATCAGAAATATGATTTGATTTTGAAAATCTTTTGTAAGTTTTTACTGATTTTGATTTATCATCTATATTAATATCGAATAATTTAGCTGCCAAATCTTTTGCTTTTAGGGAAGTGAACGAGTTTTTGTAGTAATTTCTAATTAATTTCTGTAAATAAATGTAATTATTAACGGCATCAAATTCTGTATATTTTATTATCTTGGAATTGATAAATTTTATATCAAATTCACTAAAACAAATAATTTGTTTGTCATGTATAATTTTATAAGCTGATTTTATGATTTTTTCTTCACTTTCATTGTTTATCGAGTAAAAATTATAGTGTCTATCATTTGTAAATATATTTATAAGATAGATATGGTTTTTGTGAGGATCAATTCCCGTTGTTTCTATATTTAAAATTAGCTGATTTTCATTCATTTTATCACCATTTCCATTATACTATGATTTTGGTAAATTTTCTCTACATGTTATAATATTAATATGATTTAAAATAGAAATGAAGGGATATAATGATATATTTAGATAATGCTGCAACTACGAAAGTATCTGAAAATGCAGTAAAAGAAATGGTTAATGCAATGACTGTTGATTTTGGTAATCCTTCCAGCTTGTACGATTTTGGAATGAAAGCTGAAAAACTTGTTACGGATTCCAGAAATTCAATTGCAAACTTATTAAATGTTAAGCCGGAAAATGTGTTTTTTACATCTTGTGGTACTGAAGGTAATAACATTTCAATCAACGGAAGTGTTACAAATGATAAAAAAGAAGAATTCATAACTACAAGCATTGAACATTCTTCTGTGTTTAAAACTTATAATAAATTGAAGGAAAATAGAACTGTTCATTTTGTAAATGTAGGTGATGATTTTAAAGTTGATGATATTATTGATTTGATAAATGACAAGACTCGTTTAGTTTCAGTTATGCATGTCAATAATGAAACAGGAAAAATTCTACCAATTACAGAATTGGGAAAGAAAATCAAAGCGAAAAATCCTAATACTTTGTTCCATGTAGATGGTATTCAAGGTTTTGGCAAAATTAAATTGGATCTAAATGAAGCTAAGGTTGATTTCTACACAATTAGCGGTCACAAGATTCACGCTCCAAAAGGAATTGGTGCGATTTTTATTAGAAATCCTGAAAGAGTCAAGCCTATTATAACAGGAGGATCACAAGAATCTGGGATTTCACCAGGAACAGAAAATGTTGCAGGGATTGTGGCTTTGAAATGTGCGAGTGAAGAAGTTTTTTCAAAAATTGATGAAACTTACAAAAGATTATACAAGATGAAATCATATTTGATGGATGAATTATCCAAGATTGATGGTGTGTATTTTAATTCCAAACTGGAAGGATACAGTCCATACATTACAAATGTGTGCTTTAATTACATTAAGAGCGAAGTATTGCTACACTATCTGGAACAAGATGGAATTTACATTTCTACAGGAAGTGCATGTAATGGTTCCAAAAAATCAAGAATTATTCAAAGCATCAATACACCAGATGAATTTTCAGATGGATGTATAAGAATTTCATTTACAGATGACACACCTGAAGATGTTTTGGATGTATTTGTTGAGAAATTAAAGCTTAGATTAGAAGATATTAGAGATATTATGAGGAGATAAATGTTAGATTGGTATATATCTGTTAGTTTTGGTGAACTAACATTAAAAGGAAAGAACAGACACACTTTTGAAAAGCGTGCGATAAGTAAAATATTGGATGCGATTTCTGATTATAAAATCGAAGAATATTATCAAGAGCAAGGAAAATTATACATCAAAGCTGATGTAAATGATTTTGGTGAAATTATAGATCATATTAAAAAGGTTTTTGGAATAGTGTACATTAGTCCTTGTGTTAAATGTGAAAAAACGGTTGAAAGTATGCAAGACGGGGTATTAAAGATAATAGAAGGTAAAATTATCAAGGATAAACTTCAAACTTTCAAAGTTGATGTTCATAGAGTTGACAAGAGATTCGAACCTAAATCGCCTGAGTTAAATCCACTTTTAGGTGGCACTATATTAAAAAAATATGGAAATTATGTTAAGGTTGACATCAAGAATCCTGATTTTTTCATTTATGTAGACATTAAGGATAATTGTTATGTTTACACTGATAGAATAAAAGGATGGGGTGGACTTCCAATTGGAAGTTCCGGAAGAGGTTTGTTGTTATTATCTGGTGGTATAGACAGTCCGGTAGCAGCTTTTCTTATGGCCAAAAGAGGAGTTCGTGTGGATTGTTTGCATTTCCACAGTTATCCATTCACAAGTCAAAGAGGATTTGAGAAGGTTAAGCAGTTAGCAGAAGAAGTTTCATATTACACTGGCAATATTAACTTTTATTCTGTGAATTTGCTTCCTGTTTACAAAGCTATAACTAAAAACTGCAAAGAAAGAATGATGACTATTATTTCTAGAAGATTCATGATGAGAATTGCAGAAAGAATTGCAAATGAAAACAAAATAGACGCTTTGATTACAGGAGAAAGCTTGGGTCAAGTTGCAAGCCAAACTATTCAAGGTGTTTCAGTTATTAATGAAGTTACAAGTCTTCCTATTTTAAGACCTTTAATTGCAAGTGATAAAACAGAAATCATAGAAATTGCAAGGGAAATTGGAACGTATGAAACATCGATTTTGCCTTTTGAAGATTGTTGCACGGTGTTTACACCGAAAAGACCAGTCACTAAACCGAGAATTTACGATGTCAAAAGAGAAGAAGAAAATTTAGATATTGAAGCCTTGGTTCAAGAGTGTATTGATAATATGGAATTGATTAAGATTAGACAATAGGAGGAAATATGAAAAAAGCAGGAGTTATTATAGGTATTATTGTAGTATTAGCATTATTGTTAATACCACAATACAATGGATTAGTTCAGTCAAAAGAAAATGTGAACGAAGCTTATGCACAAGTCCAAAACGTTGTTCAAAGGAGAGCGGATTTAATTCCAAACTTGGTTAACACAGCAAAAGGATTTGCAAAACACGAAGAAGATGTGTTCATCAAAGTTTCTGAAGCTAGAAGCGGCGTAAAGAATGCAAAAGATCCACAAGAATTAGCGAAAGCAAATGATGAGTTGACAAGTGCATTAAATGGAATGAATGTTGTTCTAGAAAGATATCCAGAATTAAAATCAGATACACATTTCACACAACTTATGGATGAATTAGCAGGATCTGAAAATAGAATAGCTACAGAAAGAAAGAATTACAATACAGTTGTAAAAACATACAATCAAAAAGTTAAGAGATTCCCAACAGTAATATTTGCTAGATTAATGGGATTCAGTTCTGAAAAATACTTTGAAGCTGATGCTTCAGCACAAAAAGCACCACAAGTTAATTTTGAATAGGACAAATAAATAATGAGAAAGCAATGTAGATGGATATTCTCATTTGTTTTAGCTTTTTTATTAATTTTTAATGTAAATGCTTTTGCCCAAGATTTGCCGAAATCACCGGATACTTTTTATCTTGATGAGATGGGTGTGATTAGCCAGGAAGTTAAAGATAAAATAGTTAAGACGAATGTAGAACTTGAGCAAAAAACAGGCTCACAAGTGCTTGTCGTGACAATAAAAGATTTAAAAGGAAGAGATCCTGTAGATTACGGTGTTGATTTGTTTAATAAATGGAAAATCGGAGATGCCAGTAAGAAAAACGGTGTTTTGATTTTATTATCACAAGATTTAAATGAACCTAAGGGTCGTAATCGTCACATCAATATCATAACAGGTTATGGAATTGAAGGAAGACTTAACGACGGTAAAGTTGGTAGAATTATCGATGAATATATGCTTGATGATTTAAAAGACGGAAATTATTCTAACGCTTTACAAGAAGGATTCAATGCAGTTGTCAGTGAAGTTGCAGCTGAGTATGATGTTGAATTAACTGGAGATTTTGACAAATATCAGAAAAATTTAAGTAGAAATACACAGCCACCACTTTTTAATACTATATCAAGAATAATAATATTTCTTATTATTTTGTATTTTATTTCTAGGAATAATCGTAGAAATCGTCGATACGGAGGTAGAAGACGAGGTGGTACAATATTCTTCCCGGGTTTTGGTGGAGGATTCGATGACGATGACTTCGGTGGATTCGGCGGAGGATTTGGAGGAGGTTCTTCTGGAGGCTGGGGAGGATTCTCTGGCGGAGGAGGCTCATCCGGAGGTGGAGGAGCTGGAAGAAGCTTTTAATTAGATTTATGAAATACTCTCAATTAATTTTGGGAGTATTTTTTAGTGGAAATTTAGTAAAATATTTTTAACATTTTGTTTAATTTTGTGTGTCTTTATGTTATAATACTTTTGGTTTAATATTTTAAGTAAGGAGATAATAATGGAAATAGGAGATAAAATAAGATCTTTAAGATTAAAACTTGGTTTGACCCAAGAAGAATTGGCAGAAAGATCGGATTTAACAAAAGGTTTTATATCCCAATTAGAAAGAGATTTGACAAGTCCTTCTGTGGATTCACTTAATTACGTGTTGAATGCTTTGGGAACTGACATGGCTACTTTTTTTGCAGATGATCTTTCTGTAAAAGAAATTTTCACAAAAGAAGATTATCAATCTAGCGAAGATATTAGCATGAAATCTTCTATTACATGGCTTGTTCCAAAATCTCAGGTAAACACTATGGAGCCTGTTCTTATTACTCTTAAGGGCAAGGGAGAAACTAAAGAGTACAATCCTTTTGAAGGTGAAGAGTTTGGATATGTTTTGGAAGGAAGTTGTAACATTTATCTTGACAATGAAAAATATAAATTAAAAAAGGGTGATTGTTTTTACACAAAGTGCAATAAAACTAGAATGTTAGAAAATAATGGCACAAAAATCTGCAAGGTGATATGGGTTATGTCACCACCAAATTTTTAGGGGGAATATTTCATGGATAATATCATTGAATTAATCGGTATTAATAAGTCTTTTGAAGATGAACACATTTTAAAAGATTTGAATCTTTACATTAGAAATAAGGAGTTTTTGACATTATTGGGACCATCAGGTTGCGGTAAAACTACAACGTTGAGATTGATTGCTGGGTTTGAAACTCCAGATACGGGCAAAATCATGTTTGAAGGAAAAGACATCAGTAATATTGCACCTTATAAGAGAAATGTTAACACAGTTTTTCAAAAATACGCTTTATTTCCTAATATGAATGTATTCGAAAATATCGCTTTTGGTTTGAGAATCAAAAAAATGAATGAAAAATTAATCAGAGAAAAAGTAACAGAAGTTTTGAAGCTTGTGAATTTGTCTGGTTTTGAAAAGAGAAAGATAAATAATTTGAGTGGAGGTCAACAACAAAGAATTGCTATAGCAAGAGCATTGGTTAATGAACCAAGCGTTTTGTTGTTGGATGAACCATTGGGCGCTTTGGATTTGAAGTTGAGAAAAGGAATGCAAAACGAACTCAAAAATATTCAAGAAAGAATCGGCATTACTTTTGTTTATGTAACTCACGATCAAGAAGAAGCTTTGACTATGAGTGATACTATCGTTGTTATGGAAAATGGAATTATTCAACAAATTGGAACTCCAGAAGATATTTACAACGAACCTAAGAATGAGTTTGTGGCCAAATTTATCGGCGAAAGCAACATAATCGATGGGGTGTTTTTAGAAGATTGCATGGTAGAATTTTCTAATCATAAATGGAAGTGCGTTGATAAAGGATTTACAAAAAATGAAAATGTCCAAGTTGTTATAAGGCCCGAAGATGTGGAGATAGTTGCCCCAGAAAAAGGACAAATCAAAGGCACAGTTATAAGTGATAGATTCAAAGGAATTCACTATGAAATGTTTGTAGATACTGGCGATTTCAAGTATAAGGCTCAGTCAACAATTAATAAGCCTCAAGGAAGTATGGTAGGGATTAACATTGATCCAGATAATATTCATATAATGAAGAGGTGTGACGATGAAGCTTAAGAAATTATCAATTCCTTACGCTATTTGGATATTATTTTTCATTGTTTTTCCATTGTTTCTTATTGTTTATTATTCAGTTACAACTGGATCATTGAGAGATTTTTCTAATCCGCAAATTTCACTTGAATATTTTCATAGATTTTTTACATCAAAATATGTAAAAGTTCTTTTGAATTCAATAAGATTGGCTTTTATAAGTACAGTAATTTGCTTGTTGATAGGATATCCGACAGCTTATTTTATCAGTAAAGTAGACAAAAAATACAAGGCTGTATTGATGCTTATGATAGTTATTCCGATGTGGATGAACTTTTTATTGAGAACTTATGCATGGATTATTTTAACTGGTAAAAACGGAATAATTAACAGTGTGTTAATTCATTTTGGTTTTTCTCCCATTAAAATGCTATACACTGAAGGAGCTATTTTAATGGGGATGGTTTACAATTTCCTACCTTTCATGATACTTCCTATTTTCTCAATTTTGGATAAATCAGATTATTCATTAGTAGAAGCAAGCTATGATTTGGGAGCATCTAGGTTACAAACTTTTTTACGAGTTGTATTTCCAATGAGTTTACCAGGGGTAATTACAGGAATTACTATGGTATTTATTCCAGCGATTTCTACATTCGAAATATCGGCATTGCTTGGTGGAAACAAATACAATTTGATAGGAAATATAATTGAGCATCAATTTAGGATAGCTGGAAATTGGCATTACGGTAGTGCAATTTCTGTAGTACTTATAATTATGATTTTAATTTCATTAGCTTTTACGAATGAGAAGGGAGAATAAAATGAAAGAATTTTTCAAGAAATTTTATTTAGCATTGGTATTTTTATTCCTTTACGGACCAATTGCTGTTTTGATGGTATTTTCATTTAACGATTCTCGTTTGAAAGGAAGCTGGGTTGGATTTACTTTCAAATGGTACAAGGAATTATTGCACAATGAAGAAATCTTGTCATCATTTAAAACGACTATTTTGATTGCCATACTAGCAACAATAATCGCTACAATTTTGGGAACGATAGCTGCAATAGGAATTTATTATTTAAGAGGATACAAAAAATCTTTGCTTTTAAATATGAATTATCTTCCGGTTTTAAATCCTGATATCGTGACAGCGGTTGGCCTAATGGTAATATTTAACTTGATGAATTTTCCATTTGGATTTTTTACAATGTTGTTGTCACATATAACATTTACAACACCTTATGTAATACTTGCTGTGTTGCCGAAATTAGCACAAATGAATAAATTTTTACCAGAAGCTGCGATGGATATGGGAGCAACTCCTTTTTATACATTAAGAAAAGTTGTATTGCCAGAAATTAAAACAGGAGTTTTTTCGGGAAGTTTGTTGGCATTTACACTTAGCATAGATGATTTTGTAATCAGTTTCTTCACGACAGGTCACGGCGTATCCAATCTTTCAGTTACAGTGTACTCTATGGCGAAAAAAGGTGTTAATCCAGCAATTAATGCTTTAAGCACAATTATGTTTTTGGTAATGGTTATTCTATTGTTGATTCTTCACAAGAGAACAAATCTATTGGAGGAGTTATAATATGAAGAAAATTTTATTATTTTTATTAACTATATTGGTTTTGACTTCTTGCTCCAAGGATGAATCGAATGTCTTGTATGTGTACAATTGGGGAGAGTACATTGAACCAGCTTTACTAGATAAGTTTGAAAAAGAAACGGGAATTAAAGTAATCTATGATACTTTTGAGCAAAACGAAGATATGTATATGAAAGTAAAAGAAGGAGGCAGCAATTACGATGTTGTTGTTCCTTCTGATTACATGGCTGAAAAAATGATTAAGCAAGGGATGCTTGAAAAAATTGATTATAGTAAAATTCCAAACTTCAAATACATCGATCAAAGATTTAAAAATTTAGATTATGATCCTAAAAATGAATATACAGTTCCATATATGTGGGGAACTGTTGGAATTCTTTACAATAAAAACAAAGTAAAAGAAAAAGTCGACAGCTGGAATATTTTGTGGGATGAAAAGTACAAGGACAACATCATAATGATGAACTCCACAAGAGATACTCTAGGAGTAGCATTGAAAAGATTAGGATATTCGATGAATTCAAGAAATGAGGCTGAGTTAGAGAAAGCAAAACAGTCATTAATAAAACAAAAAGATTTGGTACTTGCTTATCTTGTAGATGAAACTAAAACTCAAATGGTCAATGAAGAAGCAGATCTCGCAGTAATGTATTCAGGGGATGCAATTGTTTCTAAAGGGGAAAATGAAAATTTGGAATATGTAATTCCAAAAGAAGGATCAAATTTGTGGTTTGATACATTGGCTATTTTGAAAAACGCAAAAAATAAGGAAAACGCCGAAAAATTTATCAATTTTATGACAAATCCTGAAAATGCAAAATTAAATGCAGAATACATTGGTTATTCTCTTCCATCTACTCAAGCAAGAAAACTTTTGGATAAAGAAATCCAAGAAGATAAAACAGCTTATCCTGATTTATCAAAGCATAAAAACATGGAAATATTCAAGGATCCATCAGATTTTGTAGAAAAATACGATGATATATGGGCTGATATAAAAGCAAATTAATTTGAAAAAGTGCAAGAGATTTTCTTTTGTACTTTTTTAGTTTGAGATTGAATAATAGACGAAATTTTCATATAATATGATTAGTTAAGAAATTGGAGGAAATATGTTTATAGAAATATTAAAAGTTATTCTTTTGGGAATTATTGAAGGAGTAACAGAGTGGTTGCCAGTTAGCTCAACTGGTCATATTTTATTACTGGACGAATTTATCAAATTGAACATGTCAGATGCTTTCAAATCTATGTTTACGGTTGTAATTCAATTGGGGGCAATCTTGGCGGTTGTTGTAATTTATTGGAACAAAGTGTGGCCATTTAAAAAAGGTCAAAGTCATTTGATATCAATTAGTAAAAGTAAAATGATAATGTGGGCAAAAATAATTGTAGCGTGTATTCCAGCAGCTATTATAGGAATTAAATTCGATGATTATATTGAAGAACATTTTTATAATTATTTTGTAATTTCATTAGCATTAATAATTTTCGGTATTCTTTTTATTATTATTGAAAACAGAAACAAAGAATCACACAAAAAACTTGTAGATAGTATCGATAAAATTACTTACAAGCAAGCTTTTATCGTAGGACTATTTCAAGTGATTGCAGCAATATTTCCAGGGACATCACGTTCAGGAGCTACGATTTTGGGTGGTATTGCTATAGGACTATCAAGAACAATTGCAGCTGAATTTACATTTTTCTTGGCAATTCCAACAATGTTTGGTGCAAGCTTACTAAAACTTGTAAAATTTGGATTTAGTTTCACAGCAATGGAAGCATTCGTGTTATTATTAGGAACTGCAGTAAGCTTTGTTGTATCTGTAATTACAATTAAATTCTTAATGAATTACATCAAAAACAATGATTTCAAAGTGTTTGGTTATTACAGAATAGCTCTTGGTGTTTTGGTTCTAATTTATTTCGGACTAATCAGATAGTTGTGATATAATAATGAGGAGGAATGGTTGTAATTATTCCTAAATGAACATTAGAAAACATATACGAATATATATTTAAAAAATAAGTTGTAGCGACTTATTTTTTTATTGATACATAAGGAGTTATGATGAATTTAGATAATTTAAATGATAGACAGAGAGAAGCCGTCGAAAATACAGATGGTCCTATGTTGATATTGGCAGGAGCTGGAAGTGGTAAAACAAAAGTGTTGACCACTAAAATAGCTTATTGTTTGGAGAAAGGATTGTGTTCAAAATACGAAATTTTGGCAATTACTTTTACAAACAAAGCTGCCAAAGAAATGAAAGAAAGGGTCGAAAATATTCTGCAAGAAAACGTCGATAGTATGTGGATAGGAACTTTCCATGCTATTTGTTCTAGAATTTTGAGAGTAGAAATAGAAAGAATTGGATTCGAAAGAAACTTCACTGTTTACGACAGAGCAGATCAAATATCTCTTGTAAAAGAATGTTTGAAGGATATGGGTGTTGATCCTAAAAATGTAGAAATCAAAAACGAAATCAATACAATTTCTAGATTGAAAAACGCTGGTGCTACGGAAAAAAATATCGACAAAGAAGATTTTGATATAAGTTTAAGCACTTTTACGATGGAATTATTCCAAAAATACGAACACAAATTAAAAAGATACAATTCGTTGGACTTCGATGATTTGATTGTGAAGACTAATTTATTGTTCGAAGAAAATCCAGACTTGAGAGAAAAATATTCTGACAGATTTAAGTATGTATTTGTCGACGAATACCAAGATACTAACGATACACAATACAAGTTAATCAAAAACTTGGTTTCAAAAAACGATAATATTTGTTGCGTAGGAGATTCTGATCAATCAATTTACGGATGGAGAGGAGCAAACATTCAAAACATTCAAAATTTTGAAAAAGATTTTAAGAATGCTAAGGTTATTTTGTTGGAACAAAATTATCGTTCAACACAACCTATTTTGGATTTGGCAAATACTGTCATTAAGAACAATTCACTTAGAAAAGATAAAAATTTGTGGACTGCAAAAAACGAAGGTGATATGCCAATTTATAGGAGAATGTATTCTGATATCGATGAGGCAGACCAAGTTGTCCAATGGATTGAGCAAGAAAGATACCGAGAAAATCCATACGAAGAAATGGCAATTTTATACAGAACCAATGCGCAATCAAGACTTTTCGAAGAAAGATTAAATAGACTTGGTATTCCAAATAGAGTTGTTGGTGGATTGAAATTCTACGATAGAAAAGAAATAAAAGACTGCGTTAGTTATCTTAGAATCGTTGAAAATTTGAACGATAACATGGCATTAAATAGAATTATCAATGAACCAAAAAGAGGTATTGGTAAAACAACTATGGATAAGTTGTTGCAATGTTCGCAAAACAGATCAATTAGCATGATGCAATACATCAAAGATACTGATCTTCCTGATTTTTCAAATGCTACAGCGAAAAAGCTTCAAGAGTTTTATTATTTAATCAAAAGCTTTCCAAAAGATCAAATGAATGTTGCAGAACTTATGGAATATATTTTGGATAAAACAGGATACAGAGCTAATCTAGAAAAATCAACTAATAGAGATGATAAAACGAGGTTGGAAAATATTGATGAATATGTTTCATCACTATATCAATTTGTTCAAGATAATCCAGATAAAAACTTGAGAGAATATTTGGAAACTTCTTCATTAATGACCGATTTGGATAAAACTGATGATAATACAAAAGGTGTATCAATGATGACAATCCACGCTGCAAAAGGCTTGGAGTTTGATGTTGTATTTTTTACAGGACTTGAGGAAGGGACTATTCCATCTAGAGTTGATGAAGATGTAGAAGAAGAAAGAAGATTGTGCTACGTTGCAATCACTAGAGCAAGAAAAAAATTGTACATAACAAGTGTGCAATCGAGAAGAAGATTTAATGAATTTCAAACAAAAGCTGAATCGAGGTTTATAGAGGAAATGGAAAATAAATATAAAGACGAATCTCCTAATAAAGAGGTTAGTTTTAGAGAATCGTTCAACACAAAAGTAGTTGATGATTACAGAACAGAAGCATCTGCTTCAATCGCTAAAAAACAAAATACTATTACTAAAAACAACGAAAAATATAGAGCTGGAGACAAAGTTTCACATAAAAAGTTTGGAACTGGTGTAATCGTTGGAATTGTAGAAAAAGAAAATGGAGATGAATTGACAATTAATTTTGACAAGAAAGGGTTGAAGAAACTAAATTCTTCACTAGCACCACTAACAAGGGTTGAATAATGGAAAAACAAGATAGAATAAAATATTTAGTAGACATACTAAATAAATACGCTTACCATTATTACACTTTGGATGATCCATTGATTGCGGATTCAGAGTACGATGTTTTGTATGATGAGCTTGTAAATCTAGAAAAAGAAACTGGAATTGTTCTACCAAATTCTCCTACAAATAGAATAGGTGGAGAAGTTTTATCAGGGTTTGAAAAGCATGAGCATTTGAATACTTTGTACAGTTTAGGAAAAGCGCAAAGCAAAGAAGAAGTTAGAAATTGGGTAGATAAAACCATTGAGTTTGTAGAAAATTACAATGAAAATAACGTAAACAAATTACCGAAAGTTGAATTTTATGTAGAATTTAAGTTTGACGGGTTGACAGTGAACTTAACTTATGATGGCGGATATTTGGTTATGGCTACAACAAGAGGAAACGGTACTATTGGAGAAGTTATTACAAGTCAAGTAAAAACTATTAATTCAATTCCATTGAAAATAAAAGATAAAAGATTAATGGAAATTCAAGGTGAAGGAGTCATGCCACTTTCTTCATTAGAAAACTACAATAAAACTCATGAACCAAAACTAAAAAATGCAAGAAATGCTGCAGCGGGAGCCCTTAGAAACTTAGATCCAGCTGTTACTAGAGAGAGAAATTTGGATGCTTATTTCTATAATGTAAATTATTTACAAGATAACGAGCTTGAAACTCAAGAAGAAATGATGAAGTTTTTGGGAGATAATTATTTTAAATTGTATCCATACGAAAAACACGCTACATCATTTGAAGAAATTTCAAAATTTATTGACGAGATTTTTGAATTGAGAAATGAAATTGACGTGTTGACAGATGGTGTGGTAATTAAAGTTAATGATTTTAAAACAAGAGAAAAATTAGGATACACTAATAAATTTCCTAGATGGGCAATAGCTTACAAATTTGAACCTGAAAGATTTACAACAATTGTAAAAGAAGTAGAATGGAATGTTGGAAGAACTGGAAAAGTAACCCCGACATCTTTGCTGGAGCCTGTAGAAATTGGAAATGTAACTGTAAAAAGAGCTACTCTGAATAATATTGACGATATTGAAAGAAAACAAGTGAGATTAAATTCAGAAGTTTTTGTTAGAAGATCAAACGATGTAATTCCAGAAATAATGGGAGTTGTAAACCCTGACCAAGAAGATACGGAAGAAATTGAAATTCCGCATTACTGTCCATATTGTCACAGTGAATTATTCAGAGATGGAGTTCATATCTTCTGCCCAAATTCTATGAGTTGTACTCCGCAATTGGTTAAGAGAATGGTTCATTTTGCAAGCAGAAATGCGATGAATATAGATGGATTGAGTGAAAAAACATTGGAAGTTTTGCTAGAAAAACTCAATATAAAATCAATAGAAGAAATCTACGATGTAAAAAAAGAACAGTTGATGCAATTAGATGGTTTTAAAGAAAAGAAGAGCCAAAATCTAATAAATGCAATTGAAAAAAGTAAAAATGTGGATTTAGCTAATTTTATTTTTGCACTCGGAATTCCTGAAATTGGAGAGAAAACAAGCTTTGAATTGGCACAAAAATATAAAAGCTTTGATAATTTGAGAGAGGCGAAGTTTGAAGAATTAATTCAAATCGAAGATATAGGAAATGTTATAGCAGAAGAAATTGTAGAATTTTTCCATGACGAAACTATTTCTAATTCTATCGATTCACTTCTATCAAAAGGAATTAAAATCAAAAATCCTGAAAATATTGAAAAGAAATTGGATAATTTAACTTTTGTGTTGACGGGAAGCTTAGTAAATTATTCTAGAAAAGAACTTACAGATAAGTTATCAAATTTGGGAGCAAAAGTTTCATCATCTGTATCCAAAAACACTGATTACGTTGTATATGGTGAAAAAGCTGGATCCAAACTTACAAAAGCGAAGGATTTAGGTGTAAAATTAATGACAGAAGATGAATTAAATTCGTTCTTGGACAACTTATAAATTTAATTTATTTATGATAAAATTTAATCATGAATTAAAAAGGAGTTAGTATGATTAATCGCGATGAAGTAGTAAAAATCTATGATTTGGCTAACCTTGAGTTAACTGAAAATGTGGATGATTTATATGAAAAATACAATACTGTATTGGATTTTGCAAGTATGATTATGGAATGTGATACTGAAGGAGTAGAATACCTAGAATTCTTGCCACAATATCACAGCATACTTAGAGAAGATACACCAAAAGAATCAATTCCAAGAGATGTTGCTTTGAAGAATGCAAAATCTCGTGAGTATGGTTATTTTAAATTGAAGAAAGTGGTGGAATAATGATAGAAAATCTTAGAAACAAATTTGTAGAAAATCCTGAAAGTTTAAGGGACTACTACAATGATTTGGATAAATTAATAGAATCAAAAAAAGATTTGAATGTGTTCATAACTTACGACAAATCATTCGTCGATGAACAAATTGAAAAACTAATTGAAAAAGCAAAAAACAACGAAAATTTGGGAAAAATGTTCGGCGTTGCAGTTAGTGTTAAGGACAACATCAATGTAAAAGATTTGAAGATGACTTGTGGATCAAAAATGTTAGAGGATTATGTTTCAATTTATGATGCCACTGTAATCAAAAAATTAAAAGAAGAAGATTGCATTATAGTTGGAAAAGTTAATATGGATGAATTTGCGATGGGATCTTCTTCAGAAACAAGTTATTTTGGCCCTACAAAAAATCCTGTAGACACAAAATTAATCCCAGGAGGTTCTTCATCAGGATCAGCTGCCAGTATCAAAGCTGAAATGGCTGTTGTAAGTTTAGGAACTGATACAGGTGGATCTAGTAGACAACCGGCATCTTGTTGTAATGTTGTTGGTTTTATGCCAACTTATGGTTCAATTTCAAGATTCGGTGTTCAATCAATGGCAAATACATTGGATGAAGTTGGTATATTATCAAATTCTGTTGAAGACATAATGGATACTTACAATGTAATTGCAGGTCACGATGACAATGATATGACCACAATACAATCTGAAGTAAATGTTAAAAAGAAAGATTATGACTTCAAAGGCAAAAAAATTGCCGTTGTTGATTTGAAAAAATATAGCAATGATGAGACAGTTATCAAAGAATACAAAGAAATATTAGAAATTCTAAAAAATATGGGAGCAGATTTAGTTGAAATCGACTTCGAATATTTAAAATACGCAAATGCTTTATACAACGTAATCGTAACGAGTGAAGTATCATCTAATATGTCAAGATTTGATGGAATTAGATATGGATATTTGACAGATGATTATGAAAATACGAGAGATTTGTTCGTTAAAGTTAGAAGTGAAGGATTTGGAGAAGAAGTTAAGAGAAGAATTGCTATGGGAACTTTCTATCTAGCAAGTTCTAACGACCAAAAAGTTTACAAACAAGGTTTAAAAGTTAGAAATCTACTTTCACAAGAATTCAAAAATATCTTTAAAGATTTTGATTTAATCGCCACACCTACAATGACAAGTTTACCTTATGACTTAGACAGCAGAAAAGACGATCCATTGGCTGTGTATGATTCTGGTATTTTTAATGTAATTGTAAACTTGAGTGGATTGTGTGCTATTTCAATTCCTTACAAATCAGGAATATCTACTAGTTTGCAACTAATTGCAAATAGTCACGACGAAGAAAATTTATTGAATGCAGCTTTAGCGTTTGAAAGGAGATAGCATGAACTTAAAAACACTTATAGGATTGGAAATTCACGTAGAACTATCAACTAAAACTAAAATGTTTTGTGGTTGTAAGAATGAGTTTGGACAAATCCCAAATACAAATGTCTGCCCAATTTGTTTAGGTCATCCAGGAGCACTTCCTCACATGAACAAACAAGCTTTAAGATATGCTATAATGGCTGGACTTGCTTTTGATTGTGACATTGCTAATGAATTTAAGATGGACAGGAAAAAATACTTCTATCCAGATTTAGTTAAAGGATATCAAATCACACAAGAAGATCAACCACTTTGTACAAATGGATATATCGAATTAAAAACCTCAACTAAAAATAAAAAAGTTAGAATTAGAAGAATTCACATAGAAGAAGATACTGGTAAATCAATCCACAACGAAAGTGGAAACACTTTAATGGATTATAACAGGGCGGGAGTTCCACTAATTGAAATAGTTAGTGAACCAGACATGAGCAATCCTGATGAAGCGAGAGAATTCTTAGAAACTTTAAGAGAAAGAATTAAATATTTGAAAATATCAGATGTTAAGATGAGCGAAGGATCATTAAGATGTGATGTTAACATCAATGTTTACGATGAAGATTCTGATTTTAAAACTAAAATTTCTGAAATCAAAAACTTAAACTCATTCAAATCAGTTTCAAAAGCTTTAATTTACGAACAAGAAAGACATATGCAACTAGCTAAGGAAAACAAAATTGGAGAAAAAGAAACTAGAAGATGGGATGAAGATACTCAAACTACAATAGTTATGAGACACAAAGAAGAAGGAAATGATTATAGATTTTCAGTTGAAGGCGATATTCCTAAAACTTATGTAGAACAATCTTATATCGAAGAAATCAAAAAGAATTTACCAGAACTTCCAGAAATGCGTAAAGAAAGATTCATGAACGAATACAAGATTGATGAATACGACGCTGATATTTTAACCAGAAATGGATACTTAGCAGACTACTACGAAAAAGTTGTTGAAATTTCAAATGATCCTGTTCAATCTTCAAATTGGTTATTGGGAGATGTTCTTCGTCAAGTAAACGAAAATGAAATTGAAATTGAAGAAATGAATATGTCTGCTGAAAATTTGGCAAAATTGATTAAACTTTCTTCAGCTAAAAAGATAAACAATCAAACTGCAAAGAAAGTTTTGAGAGAAATGTTCAACGAAAACTTTGATCCAGAAGTTTACGTCAAAGAAAAAGGATTATTACAAGTTGATGACGATAATCTTTTACAACAAATTGTAGATGAAGTGGTAGCTGAAAATCCAGAATCAATTGAAAGTATCAGAAATGGTAAAGATCGTGCTATAGGATTCTTAGTTGGACAATGCATGAAAAAGTCAAAAGGTAAAGGAAATCCACAAAAATTCAACGAATTAATAAAAGAGAAAATCTAATGAAGAAAATATATTTATCTACAGGAAACAAGGGAAAAGTTTCTGAAATAAAAGAAATACTTTCTGATTTAACCTATGATGTGTATTCTAAATCTGAATTGGGTATAAATGAAGATGCAGTGGAAGATGCAGAAACTTTGGAAGAAAATTCGCTTATCAAAGCTAAATTTCTAAAAAAATACACAGATGATATTGTAATGAGTGATGACACTGGGCTTTTCGTAAATTCTTTGGATGGAAGACCTGGAGTATACTCTGCGAGATTTGCAGGAGATGAATGTGACGATAGTAAAAATCGTAAAAAACTTTTATCTGAATTGAAAGATAAAGAAGATAGAAGTGCTTATTTTGAAACTGTGATTACAATCATAGATTCAAATAATGAAATACATCAAGCAAAAGGCAGAGTAGATGGCAAGATTTTACTTGAAGAATGTGGAGAACATGGTTTCGGATACGATAGTATATTCATGCCAGATGGCTACGATAAAAGTTTTGCACAAATGGAAGATTGTGAGAAAAACAAGATTAGTCACAGAAAAAGAGCTTTGGAAAATGCCAAAATCATCTTGAAAGGTTTAAATGAAAGTAGCAATAATTAGTGATACACATAATAAAATAGCAAAAGTTTATGACTATTTATTTGATAAAGAAATTGACATCATCGTTCACTTAGGAGATGTGTGCGATGATGCAATTTTACTTGAAGATTTATTAAAAAAAGAAGTCATTTATGTAAAAGGAAATAACGATTTTTATGTCGTTGGCGGTGAATATGATAAGGTTATCAGGATTTCTGATAAAAATATTTTCATAACACACGGCCACAAATACAATGTATCTTCTGGAGTGAAAAGATTAGTTGAAAAAAGTAAATCATTAAATTGTCAAATGTGTTTGTATGGGCATACGCATAGGTATTTTAATGAAAAAATTGATGGCGTTTGGGTTATTAATCCAGGCTCTGTAACTTATCCAAGAGATGGACAAGCTGGATTTGTAATATACGATACAAATAATGAAAAAATAGAAAGGATACTTTTATGAACGTATTAGACATTAAAGAACTTAGAGAAGATTTAGGTAAAAGAATTATCGATGGTGTTGAAAAATTAGGCAGAGAAGTTAAGGTTGCAACTGTAAGAGTCGGCGAAAACGCGGGAGATATTTCTTACGAAAAAGCTGTAAAAAACAACTGTGCTAAGTTGAATATTACTTGTGATCAAATAGTTTTAGAAGAAGGAGAAAATGAAAAATTAATCCAAACTATCAAAGAACTAAATGAAACACACGATGGTATTTTGATGTTTAGACCATTAAAAGATAAAAACTTGGAAAAAGAAATTCAATATATAATTGCACCAGAAAAAGATATTGATGCAATGGGAATGGTTAACTTAGGAAAAGTTTTGGCAGCAGAAGAAGACGCATATTATCCAGCTACAGCAAGAGCTGTTGTAGAAATCGTAAAATACTATAACTTTGACGTTAAAAATGTGGTAATCGTAAACAGATCATTAGTTTTAGGTAAGCCACTTTTCAATATGCTTATAAAAGAAAACAAGACTGTTACAATGTGCCACTCTAGAACAGAAGATATCAAATCATTTACTAAAAATGCTGATTTAGTTGTAACTGCAGTTGGAAAAGCTAAAATGTTTGACGATTCGTACTTTACAAAAGATTCATATGTAGTAGATGTTGGAGTTAGCTTGGATGAAAATGGCAAATTATCAGGCGATGTTAATCCAGAAGTTGACGTAAAAGTATTGGCAAATAGCGTTGGTAAAATCACAACAAGAGTATTGTTGTTGCAAATGGTTGAAGGCGCTTTGAATAGACAATAATTTTAATTAATAAGACCTCTTTATCATAATTGATAAAGGGGTTTTTGATTGCAATAAATTAAAAGTGTATAATATATTAGGTGATAATTTTGAAAATAGGCGCAGTAATAATGGCGAGTGGTTTGTCCAAGAGAATGAAAACAGACAAATTAATGCTAAAATATAATGACAAATTTATTTTTGAATATATTATTGATTTGGTGGTAAAATCAAACTTTTACGATAGAATTGTAATAACAAATAATTCTACGATAATAGAATATTGTAAAAATATAGGTATTAAAGCGATTAACAATCCAAACAATGAAATCGGACAAAGTGAATCAATCAAATTGGGAGTTAAATATTTTAATGAGATGGATGGTATCTGTTTTCTAGTTTCTGATCAGCCGTTTTTAACAGAACATTCAATAGAAAAATTAATTAATTCATTTGAAAAAGACAAGATTTGTCAATTGAAGTTTAATGATAAAGTCGGAAATCCTGTTATTTTTTCTAATAAATTTTTCAGTCAATTATTATCACTTAGAAACGACGAGAAAGGTTCAATAGTTAAGAAGAATAATTTGAATCATGTAAAATATGTAGACGCTTTTTATGAAAGAGAACTGATGGATATAGATACGATTGATGATTACGAAAGGATATTAAATGCATAAAATTTGTTTGATTAGAGGCGCAGGTGATATAGCTACAGGTACAATTCAAAAACTTGTTCATGCTGGGTTCAAATGCGTTGTTACAGAAGTTTCAAATCCAAGTAGTATCAGAAGGAAAGTATCACTTTCAGAGGCGGTTTACGATAAAAAAACAAGTGTTGAAGATATAGAAGCTATTTTGTGCGAAAACATAGATGAAATTGATAAATACTTAGAACTTTACAATCCTGTTGTTATAGTGGACCCAAAACTTTTGATATTAAATAAGAAGAGATTTGATGTCGTAGTGGATGCGATATTAGCGAAGAAAAATACTGGATTGAAAAAAGAAATGGCAGACATTACTATAGCTTTGGGCCCTGGTTTTGAAGCTGGCGTTGATTGTGATGTTGTGATTGAAACAATGAGAGGTCATGATTTGGCAAGAATTATCGAAGAAGGATTTGCCAAGAAAAACACAAAAATTCCAGGTGTTATAGAAGGCTTTTCAACTGAAAGAGTAATATACTCTGATTTTGAAGGAAAATTTACTAGTATCAAAAAGATTTCAGATATTGTTAAAAAAGGGGAAATCATAGCAAAAGTTGGAAAAAATGATATAAGAGCGACTTTAGATGGCGTTATACGAGGTATGATACGAGATAATTTTGATGTTACAAAAGGGCTTAAAATAATCGATATTGATCCACGATATGAAGAAGTGAAGAATTGCTTTACAATTAGTGATAAAGCAAGAGCAATTGGTGGAGCTGTTTTAGAAGCGATAATGATGTTAGAAAACAGGAGAGAAAAGGATGCAAAATGATGTTTTGTTAGAAATGTACAAATCTTTAGAAGAGGGATATAAGTGCATGATGGTGACTTTATTTAAAAATAAAGGCTCAGTTCCAGGAAAACAAGGAAATATTATGGCTGTTCGTGAAGACGGAAAAACTTTTGGAACTGTTGGCGGAGGAGCTATTGAATACCAAGTAATCAAAGATTCTATTGAAAATTTAAAAAAAGATAATGACTTTGAGTTTGATTATGTACTTAATGAAGGTGAGAAGGTTAGTATGAGTTGTGGGGGAAGAGCTAGTGGATTTGGTAAAGTGTTTTTTCCTAAACCTACATTGATTATTTTTGGAGCGGGACATTGTTCACAAAAACTAGCGAGAATTGCAACTTTAACAAATTTTGAAGTAGTAGTTGTAGATGATAGAGATGAATTTATTTACAATGAAGATTTTTCTAATATAAAGAAATTCATCAATAAAGAAATTGAAGATTCTATTGATGATTTGATATTTACTTCCGATACTTTTGTAATAGCCGCCACAAGAGATCATAAGCACGACGAAGAAGTTGCTTTTAATATTTTGAATAAACCTCATAAATATTTCGGAATGCTTGGTTCAAGAAAAAAAGCGAATACATTAAAACAAAATTTGATAGATAGAAATGTGGACAAGAATTTAGTCGAGAGCATAAATGTTCCGGTAGGTCTTGATATTGACGATGGATCCGTGGAAGAGATTGCTATTTCAATAATGTCTCAAATTCTTAAAGTTAAAAACAATAAATAAAGCATGACTTTTAAGTCATGCTTTTTTACTTGTTTTCATTTTTCTTTTGACAATCTGGACAAATTCCTCTGAATTCAAGGTTGTGAGAATCTATTTTGAATCCTGTTTTATCTTCCAAATCTGTCTCAATTTTTTCTACTGGACAGTGATCTATTGGAATGATTTTGCCGCAAGATTCGCAAATTATGCTGTGTTTATGTTTCTTGCCCTTTAATCTGTAATAAGAAATACCATCAATTTCACAAACGACTTCAACTATTTCTTTGCTTTTTAAAATTTTTAAATTTCTGTAGATTGTAGATAAATTAGAATTTTCTTTTTTCTTAAAAATTTCATACAAATCTTCTGCAGAAATTGGATCTTCTTCTTTTTCTAAAATCGATATTATAAGTTTTCTTGCTTTTGTGATTTTTAAACCATTTTTTAATAAGACTTCGTTTTTCATATTATCACCTATAATTATTATATCATTTTATTATGAAATATTTTAAGAATGTTTAAAATTAGAAATAAAAAGAATACTACAATTTGTCAACTTTTTCGTCATTTATATCTAAAAATTAGCAAATTAGTGGTATAATATATAGTTAGTGAAATAAGGAGAGTTGTTTATGAACATTTTATTTTCACCACCTGATATTTCTGATAAAGAAATTGAAGAAGTGGTAGACGCATTAAAATCTGGTTGGATTACAACTGGACCAAAAACTAAACTATTAGAAAAAAAATTACAAGAATATACACAATCAAAAAAAACTTGTTGCTTTAATTCAGCAACGGCTGCATTGGAATGTGCGCTTCGAATTTTGGGTGTAAATGGCAAGAAGGATGAATGTATTACTTCGGCTTACACTTATACTGCAAGTTGTTCAGTTATTGATCATTTGGATGCTACGATTAAATTGGTAGACGTTCAAAAAGATTCCTACTTTATGGATTATGATAAATTATATGATTCCATAAATGAAAATACTAAGGCTATTATTCCAGTTGATATCGCAGGAGTTCCTGTTGATTACGATAAAATTTACGAAATTATTGAAGCTAAGAAATCTATATTCAGACCTTCAAACGAAATTCAAGAATCATTGGGAAGAGTAGCTTTGATTTCAGATAGCGCTCATGCGTTAGGTTCAACTTATAAAGGCAAAAAAATTGGATCATTCCAAGATATTGCATCTTTTTCATTCCATGCTGTTAAAAACTTTACTACAGCTGAAGGTGGAATGCTATCGATAAATATTGGCGATGTAGATAAGATTTACAATGATTTACAATTATACTCACTACATGGACAAAACAAAGATGCATTAGCCAAAACAAAATTAGGTGCATGGGAATACGACATTAAAGGTCTTTATTACAAATACAATATGCCTGACATTTTAGCGGCAATTGGGCTTGCACAATTAGAAAGATATGATGATTTATTAGCTAGAAGAAAAGAAATAATCAAAATGTATAACGATGGATTTGATAATACTTCTATTAGTTATTTGAATCATTTTGGAAAAGATTATACAAGTAACGGTCATTTGTATTTAACAAGAGTCGAAGGCATTGACGAAGAAACTCGTAACGATATAATTGTGAAGATGGCAGAAAAAGGTATTGCTACGAATGTTCACTACAAACCAATTGCAATGATGACAGGATACAAGAATTTGGGATTTGATATAAAAGATTATCCTAATACTTTTGAACAATACAAAAATGAAATAACATTACCACTTCACACATTGTTATCTGATGATGAAGTAGCATATGTTATCGAAACTTACAAGGATATAGTTAGTGGTAAATAATATGGACAATCGAGTAGATGAAATCCTTAAAAATAGCAAATTTAATCTTTTCATCAAAAGATTATTTGATATTTTGGCATCTTTATTTGGAATATTGGTTATGGCAATCCCAATGATTATAATTTCCATAGCTATCAAACTAGATTCAAAAGGACCTGTGTTTTTCAAACAAAAAAGGGTTAAGAAAAATAACAAAGACTTTACGATTTTGAAATTTAGAACGATGGTTGTGGATGCTCCAAAATTGGGAATGGCAATAACAGTTGGAGACGATCCTAGAATAACTAAAGTAGGAAAGTTTTTGAGAAAAACTAAATTAGATGAGTTTCCACAATTATTCAATGTATTAGTTGGAGATATGAGTTTTGTAGGTCCGAGACCTGAAGTGAGAAAATACGTTGACTTGTATTCTGATTCTGACAGAGATATTTTAAAAATTAGGCCAGGAATTACAGATCTAGCTAGTATAAAATACAGAGATGAATCTGAAATTTTGGACAAATCAGACAATCCTGAAAAGACATACGTTGAAGAAATTATGCCTAATAAAATCGAATTAAACAAACAATACATTGAAAATATTAATTTAATTAATGATATAAAAATAATTCTTCAAACATTGAAGATTTTATAAATTATTAACTTGTATGAAATAAGAGAAAATTAAATGGGGGATTTTAATGAATATACCATTGTTGAATTTGAAAAGACAATATAAAAACATTGAAGAAGAAGTAAATGCAAGTGTTTTAGAGTGTTTCAAAAATGCACAATATATAATGGGTGAAAATGTTAAACAATTTGAAAAAGAAATTGCGGAAAAAATTGGCGTAAAACATGCGATTACAGTTGGAAATGGAACTGACGCATTGATTATAGCTTTGAAATCTTTGGGAATAAAAGAAGGAGACGAAGTTATAACTACCGACTACACTTTCTTTGCAACAGCTGAAGCAATAAGATTTGTAGGAGCTACACCTGTTTTTTGTGATGTTGAATTAGACACTTACAATATAGATCCTTCTCAAATAGAAGAAAAGATAACAGATAAAACAAAAGCAATTATCTGTGTTCATTTATTTGGAAATGCATGCAAAATGGATCAAATAAATGATATTGCAAAAAGACATAATTTGTACGTAATTGAAGATGCTGCGCAAGCAATTAATTCACAATATAAGGGAAAAAATGTTGGTAATTTAGCAGATTTAGCATGCTTTTCATTCTTCCCAACAAAGAATTTGGGATGCTTTGGTGATGGTGGAATGATCACAACTAATGATGATGATTTGGCAACTATTATAAGAGCTTTGAAGGTTCATGGCAGTGGCGAAAATGGAATGAAGGCTTACGCTATATTAAATGACGAAGAAGTTGAAGTTGTAGAACAAAATTCAGGTGATAATACTGTTTACAATCCATTGAAATACTACAATTACTTAATTGGTCACAATTCTAGATTAGACGAAATTCAAGCAGCTATTTTGAGAATTAAATTAAAACATTTAGATGAATACACTGAAAATAGAAGAAGTATTTCACACAAATACATTGATGCTTTGAAAAATACTTCTTTGGTGATGCCAACTGAGACTGAAGGCGGAAAGCATGTTTTCCATTTATTCATTTTACAATCTGAAAACAGAGAAGAAATAGAATCAAAATTAAAAGAAAAGGGAATCGCTACGGGAACTTATTACAAGGTTCCAATGCATTTACAAAAAGCTTTTAATGATTTAGGATATAAAAAGGGAGATTTCCCTAATGCGGAATATCTTTCAGAAAGAACTTTTGCAATTCCATTGTTCCCTGAAATGAACGATGAGGAAAGAGAATATATTATTAATTCTATAAAGGAGATAGTATAATGGATTTTTTTGCTCATGAGTCTTGCTATATAGATGAAGAGACAAAGATTGGTAAAGGTACTAAAATTTGGCATTTTAGTCATGTCATGTCAGGATGTACTATTGGAGAAAACTGTAATATTGGTCAAAATGTTGTGATTTCTCCTGATGTTACACTTGGAAATAATTGTAAAGTTCAAAACAATGTCAGTGTTTACACTGGAGTTGTATGTGAAGATGGAGTATTTTTGGGACCTTCATGTGTATTTACAAATGTAATTAACCCAAGAGCTTTTATTGAGAAAAAGGATGAGTATCGAAAAACAACTATAAAAGAAGGCGCTTCTATTGGCGCTAACGCTACAATTGTATGTGGAAACACAATTGGCAAATATGCTATAATTGGAGCAGGAGCAGTTGTTACAAAAGATGTCGGAGATTATGAGGTTGTAGTAGGCAATCCAGCAAGGCATCATGGATTTGCATGTTCATGTGGAGAAAATCTAAAAAGAGTTTCCCTCACAGATTATATATGTGAAAAATGTGACAAGAAATATTTATTAAATGATTATAAATTGAGTGAGGTATCAAATGAATAATTTAAAAGAAGAATTATTGGGAAAAATCGAAGATAAATCTCTAGTTGTAGGGGTTGTAGGATTAGGTTATGTAGGATTGCCATTAGCAGTAGAAAAAGCAAAAGCGGGCTACACTGTTATTGGATTCGATGTACAACCAGAAAAAGTTCAAATGGTTAATGATGGAGTTAATTACATTGGCGATGTTGTAGATTCAGAATTAAAAGCTATTGTTGAATCTGGAAAATTAAGAGCTACTAGTGATTTCAAATCAGTTGCAAGCTGTGATTTCATAGCTATTGCCGTACCAACACCATTGGATATTTACCAACAACCAGACATTTCTTACGTAGAAAAATCAACTACAGATGTTTCTAAGCATTTGAAAAAAGGATCTATTGTTGTATTAGAATCCACTACTTATCCAGGAACTACTGAAGAATTAATGAGACCTATTTTGGAAAATGGTTCAGGATTAAAATGTGAAGAAGATTTTTACTTAGCATTCTCTCCTGAAAGAGTAGATCCAGGTAACAAACAATATAAAACTAAAAACACTCCTAAAGTTGTTGGAGGAATTGGTTCAGAATCTACAGAAGTTGCAGCAGCATTGTACAGAAATGTACTTGAAGGAGAAGTTATGACTGTATCTTCACCAAGAGTTGCTGAAATGGAAAAAATTCTTGAAAACACATACAGAAATGTAAACATAGGATTGGTAAATGAATTTGCCAAATTAGCTAATAAAATGGATATCAATATGTGGGAAGTAGTTGACGCTGCTAAGACAAAACCATACGGATATCAAGCATTCTATCCAGGTCCTGGTGTAGGTGGACACTGTATACCATTAGATCCATTCTATTTGACTTGGAAAGCAAGAGAATATGATGTACACATGCCAATTATAGAAGCAAGTGGTACTGTAAATGATAGCATGCCTGAATGGGTAGTAGATAGATCAATGAAGATTTTGTCTAGAAAATTCAAAAAACCATTGAATGGTTCAAAAGTTTTAATTTTAGGTATTGCTTATAAAAAAGATATCGACGATTTGAGAGATTCTCCTGCATTTGTCGTAATGGATAAATTCAGAGAAGAAGGAGCAATCGTAGATTATTATGATGGATTCAATCCTTCTTATTTCAACCCAGATGGATCTAAGACATACTCATTAAAAGAAATTAATCCAGAAGTAGTTAAGGGTTATGATTTAGTTGTAATAACTGCAGATCACACAAATGTTGATTACCAAATGGTTGTAGACAATGCACCATTTGTATTTGATACAAAATACGCTACAAGAGAAGTAAAAGACAATAGAGATAAAATAGAATTATTATAAGAGGTAATATGCAAAAAATTAAATGTGCAATCATTGGTTGCGGTAGAATTTCTTATAAACACGTAGAAGGAATTGCAAACAACGATTCAGAAATAGAATTAGTTGCAGTATGCGATATTATTGAAGAAAGAGCCATAGAAAAAAGAGATGAATATTTGGAAAGATTTCCTGACAGAGATGTAAAAGTATACACAGATTACAAAAAAATGTTAGAGGAAGTCGACATCGATATGTGTTCTATTTCAACAGAAAGTGGATATCATGGTAAAATAGCTCTTCACTGCTTAGAACAATCAAAACATGTATTGATTGAAAAACCAATGGCTATGAGCTTGGAAGAGATTGATCAAATTAATAAATTAGCAGATGAAAAAGGATTAAAAGTTGGTGTGTGTCACCAAAACAGATTTAATCCTCCAATTCAAAAATTGAAAAAGACAATTGATGCTAATAAATTTGGAAAGATGACAAACATCACAGCAAGAGTTTTATGGAACAGAAATCAAAACTACTATAACTTAGCACCATGGAGAGGAACAAAGACGCTAGACGGTGGTACATTGATGAATCAATGCATACACGCACTAGACTTATTGTTGTGGATGATGGACGATGAATTAGTAAGCGTAAAAGCTGAGACTGAAACTTTCCTAAGGGATATAGAAATGGAAGATTACGGCGTAATTTTAATGAGATTTAAGAGCGGTAGAATTGGATTATTAGAAGGTAGTGCCGATGTTTATCCTAAAAATCTTGAAGAAACTATTTCTGTGTTTGGTTCAACAGGAACTGCTGTTATCGGTGGATTAGCTGTCAATGAAATCAAAACTTGGGTATTTGAAGACGAATCTGAGACTGGAGAATTAAAAGATGATAAATCAATCGACAATGTGTACGGAAACGGACACACTCCATTATACAAAGATTTTATTCACGCAATAAATACAGATACTCAACCTTTAATTAATGGTCATGAAGGAAGAAAACCAGTTGAAGTATTAATGAAAGCTTACGGCTGGATTGACTAATATAACAAATTTAATATTTTAAAAGCAAACAAGCTCTTGATTTTAATCAAGAGCTTGTTTTAATTGATGACTTTAGTCAGTTGAGTTCGCTTGCGAACGAAACAATAAACTACCCGCTATGCGGGTAGGCGTTCTTAGGTTATACCAAAAAAATCACCAAGTATTATAATAGAGTTGTTCAGACCTGAAATAATAAGAGGTGATTTTATGGCAAATAAAACTAATTCATTGTCTCACACAAAATGGATGTGCAAGTATCACATAGTCTTCACTCCAAAGTATAGACGAAAAGTGATATTTTATCAATATAGAGAAAGTCTCATAGAAATATTCAAATTACTTTGTAAATACAAAGGAGTAGAAATAATAGAAGGGCATATGATGCCAGATCATGTACACATGTTAGTAAGCATTCCACCAAAATTATCGGTATCAAGTTTTATGGGATATTTAAAAGGGAAAAGTGCCCTAATGATGTTTGACAGACATGCGAATTTAAAATACAAATTTGGCAATCGTCATTTTTGGGCAGAAGGATATTATGTGAGCACAGTGGGATTGAATGAAAATACAATAGCAAAATATATAAGAGAACAAGAGCAACATGATATAGCACTTGATAAATTGAGTGTAAAAGAATATACAGATCCGTTTGGGAAATAGAAATTAAAAATCCCTTTTAGGGATAGGCTAAAGTGGCAAAAACAGTTAGGTTTGAACGGAGTGAAAACCAGCGCCTTGAGACGCTGGTTGGTATCACTCGGGCTTATAGCCCTTGAACAAACCACCCGTTTTACGGGTGGTCATGATTTAACGAAAATTTTTAAGCTCTATTATTTAAGTGAGTAATATATATTGTAAATTTATACGAAACTAACATGCTTTTATCAATAATTTTACATATCATATATCAACCATTCAAGTGTTTGTCTAATTTTTTAATATAAATAATGTTTAAAAATTTATAAATAGGGTATATAAATATTAAGGGTTGAAAAAATGCACTATACTAACAATTTATATATATAAATTTGAATATTATAATATCAATAATGTACAAGGAGGTTTTATGAGTGGATTTAAAAAATTTGTCCATATATTGTTTTCAATATTACTAATTTTGTTTTCTTTAGTAATGTTTTTCACAGTATTCAATTTTGGACAAGTTAGTTATAATCTCAGAGAGTTCATGATGAATGAGGTATGCTTTTATATATTTGCTATTATAGGAGCATTAGTCTTAATTGGGGCAATTTTCATAATGTTTAAAGCAATTCTCTCTGATGATTTAAGTGATTTCTTGATTTCAAAAGACAAAGATGGAGAAGTTATGATATCTACAGATGCCCTAGAAAATACTGTTAAACGTACTGTGGATAAATATGAAGGCATTAGAACTTCTAATGTTAATGTAAGAGTAAACAATTCTAGTGAACCATATATGAATTGTGATGTTGAAGTTGGAGTAAGGGATATGTCAAATATCGCTGGTCTTGGCGAAAATATAAAAGAGGACATTAAGTTAAATTTAGAAAACCTATCAGGTTATAAAGTAAAAGATATAACAGTTAAGTTCTTGGATTTGACAAAATCTACAAATAAAAGAGTAGTATAGGGGGAGAATATGAACAATAATAATATGTTGGATAATTTTGAATCCCCTGATGAAGAAAAGAAAATAGTTTTTGTAAGAGAATATTCAAAAGATAAGTTTGATGAAAGATTAATAAAAAATTTATCAGGATTAAGAAAACCAACTAAATATGGAATTTTAGGTGTAATAATTGCACTTTTATTTTTGAAGCTTGGTTTTTGGGCAACAATATTAATACTATTGCTTTTTAGTATAGGTTATGGCTATGGATTGTATAAAGAAGGTAATCCTAAATTTATCAGATTTTTGATGAATTTATTTAGGAAATAATATAATAAAAAAAGGAGATTAGAAACATGGAAGAAAATAAATACAATGAAGTAAACAAGGTAAATGAAAAGAAAGCTGAAAAGGAACAAGAACAAAAACACGAATCAAAATTAACTTTTGATAACTCAGTAGTTCAAAAAATAGCTGCAATAGCTGTTAGAGAAGTACCTGGCGTTTTAGATATGGAAGGTGGATTTTTCTCAGGGATTCAAGAAACTTTCGGTGGATATGATGCTACAAAAGGTATAGAAGCAGAAGTTGGAGAAAAGGAAGCTGCAATTGATGTTTCAGTAATCTTAGAATATGGAGTATCAGCAGTTAAAGTATTCCATCAATTACAAGAAGTTGTAAAACAAAGCGTAAATAAAATGACTGGATTAGATGTTGTTGAAGTTAATTGCAAAGTAGTTGATGTTATGACAAGAAAAGAATTCAATTTGAAGAATAAAAAAGAAGAAGAAAATAAGAGCGGATTAAAATAAACTAAATAAAAAGGGAAGGCAGTGCACCTTCCCTTATTTTAATGTTACAACAGCTCCATAGATATAAGGACCTGTATGTATTACAAAAAGACTTGATATAGATCTTTTATAAATTTTAACATTAGGATAATAATCTTGTATTACTTTTTCTAATTCATCTGCATTTTCTTGTAGGTTTGAATGCATTATATAGATATTGTCTATTTGATCGTTAGCTGCGAAGTCAATTATATAATTAAGAATTTGTTGGTTGACTTTTTTTCTGCCTCTTACTGCATCTATAACTTCCAAATTTCCAGTTTTCTTGATGCAAGTTATAATTGGTTTTATGTTTAATAGATTTCCAACGACTTTACTTGAGCGTTTAATACGACCACTGGTGTAAAGATAATCCAATTTGTCTACAGTAAAAAAGAAATCTTCTTTTGTTTTTAGTTTTTCTAATTCTTTTACTATTTCTTCGTAACTTATGCCATTTTCCTTCATTTTTACAGCTTTTTCAATTAGAAAACCCATTCCCATTGAACATGATCTACAGTCTATCAAATGATATGTAATTTTATCAGAGTATAAGTTTAATATTTGTCGAAATAGATTATAGGTACCGCTAATTCCGCAGCTCATGCATGTAGCTATTATATGTGTGTATCCTTCTGATATGATGTATTCTATTTTTTCAATCAAATCACTTGTTAAGGGAAGCGAACTGCTAATAGTGTTACTATTAATGTCGTTTATAACGTCGTCAATATTTTTTTCATATTTATCTTTATACGTAACTTCCGAATTGTAAATGATTTGAAGAGGGACTTCAACAATGTTGTATTCTTTGATAATTGATGGATCAACATCGGATGTAGTGTCAGTTAGAATAGCAATTTTTTGCATATTTTATTCCTTTCTAAATTTTAATACGATATTATAAACATTATACCATTTTAACGAAAAAAATACGACAAGCAGTTGCCGTATTTAAATCGTTATCGTGATTTTTGTTCCAACATCTAATTTAGATTCAAGCTCTATAGTTCCATCATGAATATCCACGATATGTTTAATTATTGAAAGTCCAAGGCCTGTAGATTCTTGTGAAGAGCGTGATTTATCAACGACGAAGAATCTTTCAAATACTCTTTTTTGATATTTTTCGGCAATGCCAATACCTGTATCTTCACAGATTATTTTAGTTTTATCATTATCTTTGAATATCGAAATCTTGATTTTACCGGAAATCTTATTGTATTTGATTGCGTTTGTAACCAAGTTTTCAATCATTTCTTTGATTAGATTTTCATTACCGTATATTAAACAATTTTCTTGTAAATCTGTAATGATTTCGATTTGTTTACTATCCAACTTGTTTTGATTGGACTTAATTATTTCATCGATTATCTTTTCAGGATTGAAAAGAGTTTTCTCAACATTATCACCAGATTCGTCTAATTTGGAAAGTTTAATTATATTATCAATTAATTCCAATAATCTCAACCCTTCTTGGTGAATAATTGATGCAAATTTGCTTACATTTTCAGGACTTACCATGTTGTTTTCAATCATTTCGGCATATCCATTTATTGAGGTAAGTGGAGATTTTAATTCATGACTAACATTTGCCGAAAATTCTCTTCTTCTTTTTTCGGCTTTGATTTTATCACTTTCATCTACCAAAAATAGTAGAACTCCATTGATATTTTCTTCATCTAATACTGGCGCAATATACATAGACAATAGAATTCCCTGCATTTCTATATTAATATGGTGTGCTGTTTTTGTAGATATTACATCTTTAATAGCAGAATGGATTTTCAAGTCTCTATTCAACGAAATAAATGGTCTACCTTCGTATCTCGAATCAGATGCTCCAAACAAAAACTCAGCAGATTTATTTACTGACAAAACATTAATATTTTTATCAAGCAAGATGAGGCCTTCTCTCATATTATCCGTAATAGTTTTTATTGTAGTAGATCTTTCTTGTAATTCATCCACATATTTTTTTATAGTTTCGTTTTTTCGCCTAATAATATTGATAAATGGTATAAGTTCATCGTAAACTGGTTGTTCTAATAATTTTGATTCTTTGTCATTAACGATGTTATCATCTAATTCATTGGCAATAGTTTCTATAGGATCTAAGATTTGTCTTATTTGTCTTCTATTAATATCGATTAATAATATTAATGATAATGCTAATATCAATAGGGTATAAGGCAATAAATCCAAAATAGTTTTCAAAAAACTAGCAGATTCACAACTAACTCTAAGGACATCAGAATTTTCTTGTAGAATAGCTACGTAATACATATTTTTACCAAAACTATCAGACTTACGAGTTATTGAACCGATTTTGGATTCTCTTGCATCTTTGACTTCTTCTCTGTTATTGTGATTATCCAAAGAATCTACATTTGTGTCAGTATCATAAACTACATTTCCATTTTTATCTATAAGTGTAAATCTATTTGAAGGATTAATTATTTTAAATTTCTTAATATTGGTAATGGTATTATCACGACTATTATCGCTGATAGAATCTAAATATTGGACTTGTCGAAGTAGGGTTGTCTCTTCTTTTGATTTGTTGTAATTGTAAAATATAAAATTCTGTAAACTCAATCCAACAGCCAGGGCTATTATAATTACAAGAGAAATTCTAGTGTAAATTTTTCTTTTCATCATTCACCAGCTTTATATCCCAGATTTCTTATCGTTTTGATTATGCTGGAAGCGTTTTTAAGTTTTTGCCTTAAAGTTGCTATATGAACATCAACTGTACGTGATTCTCCTTCAAAATCGAATCCCCAAATTTTTGTCATGATATTTTCTCTAGTCAAAACTTTTCCGACATTTGATAGGAGATAATACAATAATTCAAATTCCTTGTAAGTTAATTCTACATTTTCTCCATCAACACTAACAGTTCTCTTATCATAATCTAATTCAATATTCTTATAGATAATTTTAGATTTTGTTTTACTTAGTGAGGATCTTCTTAGTAGTGCTCTCACTCTTGCTAAAAGTTCCATAATACTAAAAGGTTTGATCATATAATCATCAGCGCCACTATCAAGACCCACTATTTTATCGTATTCTGTAGTCTTGGCAGTAAGCATCATTACTGGGATGTTTTTTGTTTTTTCATTATTTCTGATTTCTTTTAAAATTTCAAGCCCGCTTTTTCCCGGAAGCATAATATCTAGAATAATTAAATCTATACTAGAAGAATACAATGTGGATTTGAATTCTCCATAGTCTCCAAATCCCATTGCATCGTAGCCTTCATTATTAAGTGCGTAGATAATTAATTCTCTTATGCTTTTGTCATCTTCCACACAGCAAATCATTGTGCATTTTCCTCGTATCTTTCGCCAGTAACTGAGAATATTACCCAAGTTGCAATTCTTTCTGCATTATCACCAATTCTTTCAATGTATTTTGCAACTTGAATTAAATCGATAATTTGTTCAGGATTTTCACAACCAGATTTAATCAATTCTATTGATTCTTCCATGAAGTGTGCAAAAAGTTCATCAACTTCATCGTCTTTTTTGATTACAGAATTTGCCATTTCGACATCATCATCAGTAAAAGCGTTGATACTTTCTACAAGCATTTTTTGAGCGCTTTTGCCCATGGCTCTTATCATCGTCAAATCTTTTGGAAGCTGTGATTTACCAATCAACATAACAAGTTCCGAAATTTCTTGTGCATGGTTTCCGATTTTACTCATACAAGAAAGAATTCTAAGTGCTGATGAAATAAATCTCAAGTCTTTTGCGACAGGAGATTGTGTAGTCAGAAGTCTCAAACAAGTATCTTCTACTTCTTTTGACATTTCATAAATAGTTTCTTGAGAATCATAAACTTTTTGTGCTATTTCCAAATCTTGAGTTTCCAATGCATAAGTGCTTTGTTCGATCTGTCTTTCGACATTTGCTCCAAGAAAAATTAAATTATGTTTTAATTCTTCTAATTGATGCGTAAAATATTTTCTCATAATATCACCTCTTTTTAACCGAATCTACCAGTAATATAATCTTCTGTTCTCTTATCCTCAGGTTTTGAGAACAGTATATCAGTATTATTAAATTCTATAACTTCACCTGTCAAGAAAAATGCTGTCTTGTCAGAAATACGAGCAGCTTGTTGCATGTTGTGAGTTACCATTACTATTGTGTATTTTGCTTTTAAATCTTGGCACAAATCCTCAATTTTGTTTGTAGAGATAGGGTCAAGAGCAGATGTAGGTTCATCCATTAATAACACTTCAGGTTCAACAGCCAAGGCTCTTGCAATACAGATTCTTTGTTGTTGTCCTCCTGAAATTGAAAGTGCATTCTTTTTTAAATTATCTTTTACTTCATCCCAAATTGCTGCACCTTTTAAAGATTTTTCTACAATTTCATCTAACTTAGATTTATTTTTTTCTCCATGTAATCTTGGACCATAAGCGATATTATCATAGATGGACATAGGGAATGGATTAGGTTTTTGAAAAACCATACCGACTCTTTTCCTTAATAAGTTTACGTCGTAATTTTTATCGTAAATGTCTTTACCGTCTAAAGTTATTAAACCTTCGATTCGACATCCATCAATAAGATCATTCATTCTATTTAGGCATTTAAGCATTGTAGATTTACCACAACCAGAAGGTCCAATAAAAGCAGTAATTTCATTAGATTTCATTTCCATGTTGATTTTCTTTAGAGCTTTAAAATCATCATAATATAAATCAACATCTTTTATACTTATCTTAGACATTATTTACTTCCTTTCGTCAATTTTTTTCCTATTAAATTGGAAATTATATTTATTATTAAAACTAAAATTACCAATACAACTCCAGTTGCATAAGATTCTTCTACATGAAAACCTTCAGAAGATAATACATACATGTGTAATGCTAGACTTCTTCCAGATTGCATCAAACTTGATGGCACACGAGGATCTGTTCCTAATGTAAACATCAATGCAGCCGTTTCTCCTACAACTCTTCCTATTGAAAGGATTATACCAGCCATGATTCCAGGCATTGCTACAGGAAGTAATACCTTTCTTATAGTATACAACTTTCCAGCTCCTAATGCATAACTACCAGCTCTTAATTCGTCATCGATTGATAACAAGGCTTGTTCACTGGCTCTAATTATTAATGGTAGCACCATTATGAACATTGTAAGAACACCTGATATTAAAGAATATCTAAATTTTAATCTCATTACGAATAATAACATACCAAATAAACCATAAACTATTGATGGAATACCAGATAATGTTTCTGTTGCAAGTCTGATAAGAGTTACTACTTTAGAATTTGACTTAGAATATTCCGACAAATAAATTGCTGTAAATATTCCGATAGGACTTGCAATTAATAATGTCAATAAAACTAATATGATAGTAGTTTTAATTGAAGGCATCATTGAGACGTTTTTGGAAGTATAGTGGTTTGAGAACATACTAGGTCTCAAATGGGGTATACCATTAACTAACATGTAAATAATTAAATAAAATAATACAGCTAAAGTAATAAAAGCCATCAAATAAATAAAACCTTTAATGATTCTACTTTTAGTTTTATTTTTTCTTAAATTTTTTAAACTATTTGTTGATATATCAATAGAATTATTTTCCATTATTTACACCTCTCTTGATCAAATTAAACGCAAGATTAATTAATAGTATAAATACGAATAATACCATCGCAGTTGCAATCAAAGCATCTCTATGAGTACCAGACGCATAAGCCATGTCCAATACGATGTTAGTTGTCATAGTACGTGTTCCTGAAAAAATACTTTTTGCTATTACAGGTTGATTTCCTGCAACTAAGTATACTGCCATTGTTTCTCCGATAGCACGTCCAATTCCGAGAATTACTGATGATAATATACCAGACTTTGCAGCAGGAACTACAACTCCCATTACAGCTAATTCGTGACTAGCTCCAAGTGCAACACTTCCTTCATAATAAGAATCTACAACAGTATTTATTGCACTTTCAGATAAAGTAATTATAGTAGGTAAAATCATAATGCCTAGAAGAATAGAAGCTGTGACTATGTTCATACCAGTTCCTCCAAAAGCTTTTCTAATCATAGGAACGATAACAACCAAAGCAAAGAAACCGTAAACTATGGATGGAATACCAGCCATTAAATCAATACAAGGTCTCAAAAAATTATATAATTTTTTTGGACAGAACTTTGCAAGATAAATTGCTGTGAAAATTCCAATAGGTACTCCTATAATTATGGAGCCAATAGTTACATAAATACTACCGATAATCATTGGAAGTATACCAAATTGAGCAGGGACATCGACCGGAGCCCAATCCTTACCAAATATAAAATTAGTTAAGCCAACTTTTTTTATAAAAGGCAGTGATTCACCAAAAATGAAAAAACATATCAAAACTATCGCAAAGATAGAAGTCAATGCTGATACTAAAAATACATATTTCATTATTGATTCAGATAAATATTTCTTTTTCATATTAAATCCTTTCTACATTTTTATCACCTTAATATTATCAAGAGCTTGTAAAATTAATGCGATAAAAATGTTAATTAAATGTAAAGTTTTTTAATTAGTATCGTGAAAATCTATTGAAATAGGGAAATATTAGATTTTACAAATGTAAAATAAAATTTTTTAAAATAAAAAACAGACCTCATAAGAGATCTGCCTTTTGAGAGGAATTATTTAGAAATTTCTGACCAAGATTTAACTTTACCTGTGAAAATATCTTTTACTTGTTCTAGAGTTAAATCTTTTGCGTTAGTATTTTCCTTGTTTACTATAACTGCTATACCATCAATAGCGATAGGTTGTGATTTTAATTGTTCTTTTTCTTTGTCTTTTAATTCTCTTGAAGCCATTCCAATATCACAAACTCCTTCGATAGCTGAGTTCATACCAGCTGAAGATCCTGTTGATTGGATTTCGATTTCTACTTCTGGATACATTGCTTTGTAACTTTCTGCTATTTTTTCCATTAATGGAGAAACCGAAGTTGAACCTGCAAGAACAATTTTACCTTTTTGAGAATTTTTGTTGTAAGGTTTAGCTTCTTGAGGAAGTTGTTCATATCCTTCTTTTTTAACAATTTCTTGTCCTTCTTTTGAAAGAATATAATCTAAGAAATCTTTTGGAAGTGGTTTTAATTCTCCTTTGTAAGCAATATTAAATGGTCTTGAGATTTTGTAGTCTCCTTTTTGAACATTTTCTGAAGTTGCTTCAACACCGTTGATTTTAACAGCGTTAACTTTGTCATTTAAAGATCCTAATGAAATATATCCAATAGCGTCTTTGTCTTGACCAACAGTCATCATAACTGCGTTTGTACTGTTTTGTACGATTGCAGATGCTGCTGTTTTGTCTTGTTCTTTTCCGTCAGCACCTTTTTCTAAGATTTTAGTGATTTCTGTAAAAGCTCCTCTAGTACCTGAACCATTTTCTCTTGATACTACATGGATTTCTCCTCCAGCACTTTCGTTTGATTTAGAATCTGTAGAAGTAGTTTCTGTTTTGCTTGAGTTGTCTGATGTTTTTCCATCGTCTTGTTTTGCACATGCTACCATGAATACTCCAAATACAAGCATCATCGCAACTAACATAAATTTTTTGATTTTCAAATAAATCATCCTTTCATATTTAATTCACTAATAGAATACATGTTATGTTTAAAGTTCATATAATATTATTGTAAATTGTATGTAAAGTTATTTGTTAACATTTTTTAAAAATAAAGTGTTATACTATTTTTAGGGGGAATGTATGAAAAAATTACTATTGATTACAACGGGAGGAACCATAGCTTCTGTTGCTACAGATAAAGGATTAGCTCCAGGTCTTCAGGCTAAAGATATTTTAGAATATGTAAAATTTAAAAAATTTGATTTCGAATTGGATACTATTAGTTTATTTAGTATTGATTCAACAGACATTAGACCGAAACATTGGTTACATATCAAACAAACTATAAAAGAAAATTACGATAAATACGATGGATTCGTAATAACACATGGAACTGATACGTTGGCATATACAGCATCTGCTTTGGGATATTTAATTCAAAAAAGTCAGAAGCCAATTGTAATTACAGGTGCCCAAAAATCTATTTCAAATGATATTACTGATGCGAAGAATAATTTAATAGATGCATTGATATTTGCAAGCAAAGAAAAATCACACGGTGTTAATATCGTGTTCAATGGGAAAGTTATTTGCGGAAATAGAGCCAGAAAAGTTAGAACAAAAAGTTTCGATGCTTTTGATTCTATAAATTATCCACTAATTGCAATAATCCATGATGGAAAAGTTTTAAGATACATTGATGACAAATCAGATAATGAAGTAGAATTTTACGATCATTTAGATGACAGCGTGTATTTGTTGAAATTGATTCCATCGATGAGGGCAGATATACTAGAAGATATTTTTGAAAAATATGACTGTATTATCGTAGAAAGTTATGGAGTGGGTGGAATGCCTGCAGGAATATCTGAAGAATTTCTAAGATTAATGGATCGATACTCTACTAATAAGATAATTGTAATGACAACACAAGTTCCACAAGAAGGATCAGATATTGGAGTATATCAGGTCGGAATGAGAATTAGAGAAAAGCTTGATGTTTTAGAATCAAAAGACATGACATTGGAATCAGTAGTATGCAAAATGATGTATGTTATGGGAAAGCACAATAGAGATATTCCAAAGATTCAAGATGAATTTTATTCAATAATAAATCACGATATTTCGATAATAGAATAATAAGACAAACGATAAAGTATTTTTTAAAATATTTTATCGTTTTTTATTTGCAAATTTTGAAAAGTTTGAGATATGAATTATAATTTAATTAGAGGAAAATTATGAAAAGAAACGTAGATTTTTATGTAAAAAAAAGAAATGAATTGATTGATTTATTAGATGAGGAGAAAATAACAAAGCAAGAATTTATTTCAAGAAACAACGTATTGATTAATAGTTTTAATTTAAGACCATTTACTGAAATTAGAACAGTAAATGAGGGGATTTTTAACTATCAATATTATAATTTAAAAGCAAAAGAATACAATACAATAGCTAACAAATACAAAAACAAAAAACCTAAGAAGTATATTGTATCTTTAAATAAATGCAGAAACTATTACCTAGAAAAAGATAATACAATTTTAAAGATTTTGGAATTAATAGAATACAAGAATGTTGAAGCATACTACATAGACATTTTGTCTTACAGAATGAGGGATAATCTTTTTGAAATTGTACTCAAAGATTATGAAAAGATGATTTTTCACACAATAAATGAAAATATCAAACAACATTTGATAGCAAATAATGTTTTTGAACCAATAAAGAAAAAATCCCTTATCGATTCTTATGTCAATAAGGGATATTAATTATTTCTTTATTTGATTTACTATTTCTTCTGTAGTCATATTTTTATTTAATTTGTAATTGCCATCTTTAAAAGCTGTAACATTATTTTGTTTTAAGTAGTCCAAGAATTCTTGTTCATTTTTTATTATGTTTCCACTGATTAAAATCTTGGACACATCCAAGTCTTTTGCTTCAGGTGGAATTGTGATTTCAATGTCTTTTACTTCGTCAGTAACTTGTTGGATTTTTAAATCCTTTGAATAAGTTTGAGAACTTGTGTAGTTTTTAGAAAACATTGATTCAATTGTTTTGTAAACATAAAATGTTGTGAATACTAGGATTAGTAATAATAACAAAAGCTTTGCAAATTTATAAATAAAGTCTACTATTATATCAATAAAATTTTTCATTTTTCACCTTCCTTATTAAATTATAATGATTTTTTAACAATTTTTCAAATAGGAGTAATAATGAGACATATTAATATAGATGATTCAAATAGCAATCAAAGAGTAGATAGGTTTCTTATGAAATTGATGCCAAAAATGAGCAAAAATCATATCCAAAAACTTATTAGAACTAAAAAAATAAAAGTAAATAAAAAAAGGACAGAACCTGATTATGATTTAAAAATTGATGATGTAGTAAATATTTATTTGTACGATGAAGTAATTGAAAAATATCAAGATAATAAAATATACACTGCTGATGATTTTAATTTGGATATAATTTATGAAGATGATGATTTGATATTGATAAATAAAAAAACTGGAGTATTATCTCACGCAGCAAACCCACAAGATTATGGGAAAAATATAGTAGACATGATGGTAAGTTATTTGATTAAAACAAACCAGTTTAAACCAACACAAAACTCTACATTTACACCAGCTTTAGTTAATAGATTAGATCGAAACACATCTGGTATTGTCGTTGGTGCAAAAACATACGATAGTTTGAAATATTTCAATGATTTATTTAAAAAACACGAAATTACCAAGATTTACGAAACTATTGTAGTTGGCAATCTTAAAGATCAAACAATTGATTTGGCATTGGAAAAAGATAATGATAAAAACAAATCTGTAATTAATTCTAGTGGCAAAAAAAGCATGACTAAAGTATGGAATGTGAAGAATTTCGGAAAATATTCTCTAGTAAATGTTGACTTGTTGACTGGAAGAACTCATCAGATTAGAGCTCATTTATCTCATATAAATCATCCAATTATAGGTGATATTAAATATGGGAACAGAGAAGTTAACAAATATTTCAAGAATAAATACGATTTGAATTTTCAATTATTGCACTCATACAAGCTAGTATTTCCAGAAAAAATGGAAAAATATCAAAAATACGAATCTATGGTTTTTGAAAGCAAAAGAGATGATTTATTTGAAAAGATATTGAACGATTTGGAGAGCAAATATGATTAAGATAATTAACAACAATAAAATATACGACTATGAAGATAAAACGATTTATGATTATGCTATTAAATATGGATTCGAAGATAGCATTGTCGCATTAAAAAACAATAAACTTGTCGATATTATGAGTTATGTTGAGAATGGAGATACAATTGAGTTTGTAAATGAAAAAAGTGTTTACTCACAAGACACATTGATGCAAACGGGTATTTTATTGTTGCTATTGGCATTTAAATTAAAATTTCCAAAAGACCAATTGGAAGTTGAATACACAATTGGTGACTACATGTATCTTGAATTTGAAAATAACAACGAAATTCATTTTAAAGATTTGGAAGAAATTAGGAAATTGATGGACGATTTGATTAATCAAAATCTGAGAATTGAAAGAGTAAAAGTTTCTAGAAAAGAAGCTTTTGATATTTTCGAGAAGGAAGGCTACATTCAAAAATCAAGACTACTAAAAAGTCTAGATAAAGAAGAGGTGTATCTGTACAAATGTCTTGATCATTACTTTGGAATAGAAGGATTTGTTGCTCCATACACTAGATTTTTGAAACACTACAAACTTATCAATTATTTTCCAGGAATTGCATTGAGTGTTAGCAATAACAATGAATTTACTGATTTCAAAGAACAAAAAGCACTATCCAAAATATTTTCCAAATCAAAAAAATGGACAGATATGTTGGATATAGGATATGTGGGAAGCTTGAATGAAAAAATTCAAGATGGTAATATGGATTTTTTAGTTAGTGTTAATGAAGCTTATTTTGAAAACCAAATTTCTTATATAGCAGATAAGATAATTTACAATAATGCAAGATTAGTACAAATATCTGGTCCTTCCTCATCTGGCAAAACTACAATGGCAGAAAGACTTTCTGTGCAATTAGCTGTCAGAGGCAAAAATCCTATACCTATTTCTATGGATAATTATTTTGTGAATAGAGTAGACACGCCTTTGGATGAAGATGGAAATAAAGATTATGAATCTATTAATGCACTTGACTTAAAAACATTTAACACAGATTTAATGAGATTATTAGAAGGAGATTATGTAAACCTGCCAATTTATAATTTCATTACAGGAGAAAGAGAATATGGCGACACTTACACGAAACTAGATAATAATGGAATTATTATTGTCGAAGGAATTCATGGACTAAATCCAAAACTTACAAGTCTAGTTCCAGAAAAAGATAAGTACAAAATTTATGTGTCAGCATTGACACAACTTAGTATTGATTGTCACAATAGAATTTCAACTACAGATATGAGACTTATGAGAAGAATGGTAAGAGATTTTGTTCAAAGAGATAAAAGTGTCGATGATACATTATCTGAATGGCCAAGAGTTCATGCCGCTGAATATATCAATGTTTTTCCTTATCAAAATGAAGCAGACAGCATAATAGACTCATCATTAATTTATGAAATTAATATTTTGAAAAAATACGTTTTGAAATTAGTAGATAATTATGACAAGAATGGTCCAAACTTTACAGAAATTGAAAGGTTAAAATCGATTTTGAATTATTTTATAGAAATCAAAGACGATTCAATAGTTCCTAAAAACTCGATTTTGCAAGAATTTATAGGAGATTATCATGAATAATAGAATTGTGTACACTAATTCAAATTCTTCTAAGCTTTTTGACGATAATATATCTTATTTAAAAAATCAGATTACGAATGGAAATACTGATTTTATTTTGATTTTGCCAAATAGAAAGTTGATCAAAAATATTCGAAACAAGTTTTTGAAAGAACAATCAGTGTTATGTGATGTGAAGATATGGACGATTGACGATTTAGTTAATGCTTCAGATATTTCAACTTATTTGACAGACCTTATTTTGAGAATAGCTATTCAAGAACTCATTGATGAAGGTGAGTTTGAAGATAATAAATTCTTCAATTCGAATGGAATGATAAATTCATCCAAAAGATTTATTTCTGCATGCAAGTATTCAAATAAAAGCACAGATGATCTTGGAGAAATTTCAACACACAATGTTAGCTTAAATATTTTGAGCAAAGTATACGAGAGATACCAAAAAATTATGAGTCAATATAATCTTCTGGATAAATTTGATGCCTATGAAACACATAATTTCAACATACAAAATAACAAGGATATTTACATTCATGGATTCAGTGAGTTTCGCCCAATCGAATTGGAAATTATAAAGCAGTTAAAAAATTACGATATCAATGTCTATGTTTTTGTCGATTATTACAATGAATACAAAAGCAAATTGGCAAATCAATTGCAAGATATTGGATTTGAAGTTGTTCAAAACGATGAAAAATCAAATCCAAACAAATTTATAGAAAAAAAGGTTGTTAAATTAACCAACGAAATATTAGAAAAAGACAGACTAATCGATGAGATTGCAAATGATTCATATATCTATGACTATAATAAAATGGCAATTCTTTTAGAAAAGGATTCATCAAAAAGAGAAATACTAAACACTTTAAAACTACACGATATTCCAGTTTTTGGAGACGATTATATTTCATACCGAGACTACAAAATTTTTTCTGATATTATTAATCTATTAGATAAAAATAGATCTTTTAAGCAGTATATTTTTTCTTTACTAGATAGTTGTTTTCTTGAATTTGATTTGAAAGATAAAATTAATTTCAGAAATATATTGTCGGATTTTGATTTTGACAAATGGGAAGATTTAGAAAAAATTTTAAAATTAAATGTAAATTACGGAACTAATTTAGAAATTTTAGAAAAAATTAAATCATATTACCATTCTTTTATAGAAAAGGACAATATGATTTTGTCTAATCTTATTGAGCTTGTTCAACAAAAAGAGAGCGAGGATGTAGGATTTAAATTGTTTGCTGAAAAACTTTTAATAATCCTTGAGGATTTGGACAAAACATATGCTGAACTTGTCAAAAAGTCGAAAAATATTAACTCTTATTTGATAGATTTGATAAAAAATTTGAAAGTGGATTCTACAGATTATTTGGTTGATGGAATTAGAATATACAGCTTGACAGATATTAGGCTTTCAAACTATGATGTTTTATACGTCGTAAATATGAATGATGATGTAATTCCAGGGAAGATGAATTATGATTTCTTTAACAACGAGGACAACATAGTTTTTCTACAAAACAATGGAATTGATATTTTGTCTGATGCAGATAATAGAAGACGAAATATTGACAGATTTATTGATGCTGTTAGCAGAGCGGATAGGAAAATTTATCTATCGTATAATACTGAAAGCAATGTAAAATCAAGGTTGATTTTAGATAAAAATATAAAACAAAATCAAAAAATCGCTAAAATTAATTCACAAAACATCAAAAAAGTCGATACCAAAAAATTACACAGTATATCAGTTTATGAAAAATATTCTCTAAAACAACACTTGAACAGAATTGAAAGTAGAATATCATCAAAGGATATTTCTGATTTTGAAGTAGACGATAAGACTACTCAATATATTTTGAACAAAGAATTATCATCAACTAAACTTGAAACATACTTTGAATGTCCAATGAAATTTTATTTTAGATATTATTTGAAACTAAGACCACAAATAAAATCAAGACTATTGGATATTGGAACTATTTTGCACAACACATTAGAAGAATTTTACGGAATTAATATTTCTCAAATAAAAGATGCTATTGATGGGAAGTGTGAATTAGATATATCCAGTTTAGATGGTTTACTTAAAAATTCATTTGAAAAGTTCGGCTTAAACACAGATATCAAGGAAAATGAATTCGATTACGAAAAATACTTAAATAAACTCAAAGATTTTGTGCGAACTGATATTTACAATATGAAAAACGAACCAGAGAAGTTCTATCCATTCAAATTAGAGGAAGATTTTATCATTAGTTTGGATGAAAGTACGAAATTTACTGGAAGAATAGACAGAGTCGATAAAACAGATTCAGGTAAGATTCGATTAATAGATTACAAATTATCAAAGAATAGTTTCAGAAAAGCAAAAGATTTGGATAAGAACAAAGGATTTCAATTTGCAATTTATTCTTCATATGGAGATGTTGTAAGCTGCAAATACAAGAGCATTAAAGATAATGAAGAATATGAATTTCTTCAAAATATTTCAAAAGCTCAACTAGATGAAATAATGATTCAAAAAGTAAATGAGTTCAGAGAAAACATTAGAAACAAGAGATTATTTATAAAAGCGAGTGATGATAATTCTTGTAAATATTGCGATTATAATAAAATTTGCAAGTTAAAGAACACAGAAAAAGAGGCTAGATATGATTAAATTTAGCGAAAATCAAAAATTAGCTTATTCTACTATAAATCAAAATGTGTGTGTAAATGCAGGCGCAGGAACTGGTAAGACAGAAGTAGTATCTGAAAGATTTAGATATATGTACGAGAAAGGAATTGATATCAAAAGTATCGTGTGCATAACTTTCACCAACAAAGCTGCTGATGAAATGAAGGATAGAATCATTCAAAAGCTAAATAATCCTAGATTGATTGACGATATAAACGTATCTACGATTTCATCTTTTTGCAAAAAAATAGTATCAGATAATTCGTACTATTTATCTATAGATCCTAGTTTTCAAATCATAGAAGATGATCAAGCTAATAAACTGCTCAATGAAATTTTTGACAAAATCCTAGAAAATAGAATTGATTTTATCAAAAAGCTTGGTAGAAAGTTAGATATTTCATATTCAGATACACTTAAAATTATCAGAGACTCATTCAATAAATTAAGAACCAACAACATTGATTTTAAGCTAATCAAAAGAGAAACACTTCTTCTATTAACTAATTTGAGAAATGTTGACGATGAAGATATAATCGGAATCAAAAATTATCTTTTCGATTTAAAAGAAGAATCAGGTAGTATCAAAGGACTTACAAAAAATAGCAGACTTTACAAATTTTTGCATGATGATAAGCAAAATTTGGAAATCCAAGAATTTACTCAATTTTTGTTAGAAAGTTATGATAATTTGGGAGAGAGCAAGAAAGAAAATGTTCAAGAAATTATAGATGAAATTAACAAGAGAGTTGATGCTATACTTTCTAATAAAGAAAAACAATATGTAGATTTGTATGAAGGCTTTTTTGATATTTTAATAGATATTAATAGGGAGTATTCATTAAAAAAGAATGAAAAAAGCTTTCTAGATTTTAATGATATTGAAATGATGTGCAAAAAAGCTTTGGAAAATGGAGATATTCTTAAATCTTGTAAACAAAAATACAAATATTTTATGATAGATGAATATCAAGACACATCAAATCTTCAACGAGATATTTTTTATATGTTGTGCAGCGATAACGAGACTTTAGATAGAAATAATCTTTTCGTAGTAGGTGATCCTAAACAAGCTATATATAGCTTTAGAGGAGCTAACATAAAAGTATTCGAAAAAACTAGAGAAGACATCAAAAAAAGCGGCGGAAAAGATATAACTTTCCATGAAAATTATAGAACTCATCCAAATATTATGGAACCGATTAATTATATTTATTCCAATAAAATGAAGGATAGATATGATAGCTTAATTGCAGTTAATGTGGTGGGAGATGTTATCGGTAGAGATGAGTTTAAGCTAAACAATAAGGATGCAAAAACAAAAGGTGATTCAACAGATGTTCTGGTTTCTTACATCAATAAAGATAATTTCAAAGACACTGCAATTCTAGCTAGAACCAAGAATGATTTCTCTGAATACGAAAAAAGTTTGAATGACAGAAATATTCCGTATTATATTTTCGACAAACAAGGATTAGAAGAGTGCAGAGAAATATTAAATCTGATTCACTTCATAAAATATGCAAGGTACGGTGATGAAATAAGTAAAGTAGGAATTCTGTCTAATGTTTATGATGTGGATTACAATGAAATATTAAACCAAACTGAAAACTATCAATCAACTATGAAAAAAATTGATGAAGAAGTTAAGGATTTCACTGAAAATCTTACAAAATATACACTATATGATTCAATATCCAATTATATTGAGAAAATTGATTACTTAAGAATATTTGATGATCTTCAAGCAAAAGCAAATGTTATTAAATTTTTGGAAATTGCAAAGCAATTTGATTCCAACAACTACAGTGTAGAAGATTTTGTAGAGTATTTTGAAAATAACAGTAATTTATATCAAATGTCTTATGAAGACGAACACAGCGATTTGGTCAAACTTATGACTATTCATAAATCAAAAGGTTTGGGATTTGAAAAAGTTATAGTGGATAATTTGTCAAAACCTTCGAATAACAAAGATAAATTTCTATTATTTATAGACAACGAAAACATTCAGATGCAATTCGTATTGGATTTTCCTTTTTCAAAATTTAGAATGTCTAAAGTTGAGAAACTAATAGAAGAAGAGGAAGACTACGAAGTTGATAACGTGTATTATACAGCATTCACTCGTGCTAAAAAAGAATTGTCGTTTTCAAATTCGAAAAAATCAGGACATTTTAAGCAAATTAGTCCATATATTGAAGATTTGCAACAAAGAGGTAGCATCAAGTTTTTGGATATGAGAGATATACCTTTTTTATTAGAAACAAAAGAAATTAATTTCAAAAGAGCAGAACCGAAAAAAATTGAAATTGAAAAGTTTATTCCTATTGGTATTACTAGTATATTAAATTCTGACGAAGAAATTTTTGAAGGTAATCTTAAAAAAACTACAATAAATTATATATTGCTCGGTAATTTGGTTCATATGTATGCAAAATTATCTGACGGAAACAATATTCCACATATCACAGAAGTAGATTTCTTAAATAACGATGAAAAGAAAATTTTCGATGTTGCAACTGAAAATTTTAACAAATTTATAAAAGATTTTTCCAATTATAAAAATGAAATGGATTTTAATTTATTGTACGAAAATCTTATGATTTCTGGATTTATGGACAGAGTAGAATTTGGTGATAGTGAAATAAAAGTTTATGATTATAAAATAAGTTCACAATCACAAGAATACTTGTACGAAAAATACCACATGCAATTGAAGTTTTATTCTTACGTTTTGAACAAAAAATACAATAAAAATATTAAAATGATTCTTGTAAATTTGAGAAAAGGATATGTAATAGAGAAACATTACGACAAAAATTGTGAACAAGAGGTTGAAGATTTTCTTAACAATTATTTAAATCAATTGAATTAGCTAAATTATGGGTTATAATAATACATGAGGTGTGATATGAGTATTAAAGTTCTTTTAGTAGAAGATGAAGATAATATTAGACAATTTACAAAAATAAATTTAGCAAGAGAAGGATTTGAAATTTTGGAAGCGGATTCTGGAGAAAAAGGAGTAGAACTTGCAGAACTAAACAAACCAGATGTTGCAGTATTGGATATAATGCTTCCTGGAATTGACGGGTTTGAAGTATGCAAAATCCTAAGGAATAAATTTCCGAATATAGTTATCATAATGTTGACTGCAAAAACTCAAGATAACGATAAAATCGAAGGGCTTGAGAGAGGCGCAGACGATTATTTGACAAAGCCTTTCAATCCTCGCGAGTTGATACTTAGAATAAAATCTGTTTTAAGAAGAAGTCCGCAAAAACAAAATAATAGTCAAATTATTGAAGATGAAACATTCAAGCTTGATATGTATTCGAGAACTTTTTATAAAAATGGCAAAGAAATTACATTAACTCCAACAGAGCTTAGCATCATAAAACTTTTGATGCAAAACCCTGGAAAGGCAATTACTAGAGATGAATTGATGGATAAAGCATGGGGTGAAGATTTTATTGGCGATGCAAAAATAGTAGATGTTAACATGAGAAGATTGAGAAGTAAAATTGAAGAGGATTCAACTCATCCAAAATATATTGTTACGGTTTGGGGAGTTGGTTACAGATGGGAAAATAAAAAATAATGAGTATTAAAAACAAAATAATGTATTCCTTTGTATTTTTAACAAGTATTACTGCGATAATACTTGTTATATTTTCGATTTATGCTACAAAGTTTTACTATTATTCCACAATGGAAGGTGTTCTTAACAACGAAATAAGATATTCTACAAATTTGTACAGTTCCTACATGGCTGATTATGAATTAGATGAAGTAATCGCAGAAGATAAAAACCAATTTTATCGACAAACAGATTGTCAAGTACAAATTTTGGACAATAACCAAATTGTTGTATTTGATTCCATTGCAAGTCCCAATCTAGGAAAAAAAATAGAAACATCTGATGTAGTAAACGCGGTAAATGGCCAAAGTGGTAGCTATACTGGAAAGGTCAGTTATTCTGATTCAAATATAATTTCAGTATCCGTTCCATTAGAATCTCGTGGAAAACAAGTCGGAGTTTTAAGATACATTTCAAGTTTAAAAGACGTTGACAGAGCAATAAGAGTGAAGTCAGTTTCGTTTGCACTATTTGGATTTTTAGTAATACTATTTAGTATTTTATTGAGCAAAATTCTAACAAAAAGTATTGTAAAGCCAATTAATAGCTTAGCAAAAACAGCTGAAAAAATGGCAAAGGGCAACATGGAAGTACGAGCAAAAGAAAATAATACCGATGAAATTGGAAGATTAGGAATGACTTTGAATTTGTTAACGGATAATATCAACAAAAAAGAACAATTAAAAAATGAGTTTATTTCCAGTGTCTCACATGAATTGAGAACTCCATTAACTTCTATCAAAGGATGGGCACAAACGTTAAAATACGATCCTTCGGATTTAGAAACAACTACAATGGGAATTGATATTATAGATAGTGAATGTGATAGACTGACAACTATGGTTGAAGAATTGCTTGATTTTTCAAGATTTACTTCCGGAAGAATTTCTATTGTAAAAAGAAAACAAAATCTAATAGAATTAGCTGAGCATATCAAAAATCAATTACTTCCTAAAGTTCGTTCCAAAGGCATTGATTTGATACTGAATTACGAAAGCCCAGAACTAATTGCAACTTTTGATGAAGATAGAATCAAACAAGTTTTTATAAATATTTTGGATAATGCTATAAAATTCACACCGGATAAAGGAACAATAATTATTAATATTGAAAAAACTGAAAAATTTGTAGAAGTATCCATAATAGATACTGGAATTGGAATTTCATTTGAAGAAATCGAATTAGTAACTGGTAAATTCTACAAAGGTTCTAATTCAAACTCACATGTTGGTTTGGGGCTTTCTATTTGTGAAGAAATAGTAAAACTTCACAAAGGCGAGTTGATGATTAAATCTAAGATAGATGAAGGAACTACTGTTTCATTCACATTGCCATTAGGAGATGATGAAAATGAAAAAGACAACTAGTATATTGATAGGTACGATTGTTTTGATATTATTGATTGTTTTTATAATGTTTAGAAATAAAGAACAATCAGCAGTCGAAAATGTAAAAGTTCCTGATAATAATTTATTGGTCGCAGCAGGAGTATGGCAAATAGACAAGAAAGAAAGCTTCGCAGATTCTAAATCAAAAATATCAGATGAAATAGGGAAATTTTATGTCGATGAATCAATAGTTGTTTTTGGGAAAAGATTTACAATCAACCCTAAGTTCTCGTCAAAATTTGTAAGCTTACAAAATTATATTAACAAGAAGACAAGCGATGAAAATTTGAGTAAAAATTTTTCTAAAGATAAGAAAATGGTAATTACCATTTCTGATGGCAGCAAGTTTTACCAAGATGTAGTTGTAATGGATAAAAACAATCTAATTCTTCCATATAATGGCGTGCTTTATTACATGAAAAAGACGGAGAATAAAGTTAGTCGAACATTTATTGAAAACTACCAATCAACATATGAAAGCAAGTATTATGAAAACAAAGGAAATAATTTAAAAGACAAAGAAAATATTGCCATGTTAATTGGTATTAAAAATAAAGTTGTACGAAATGGTAAAAGTGATATTTCATACAGGACTATTTTATTAGATATTGACAAGAAAAATAGCGCTCAAATTTATCAAACATCAGCATTGTTTTTCCCAAGGAAAAACGGATTTTGGATAATGGAATATAAAAAGAACGAATTCGATAATAATTATGTAGAACAATTTATAGCAAAACCAGTTTATTCAGGTGAAAATATAAAGGACAATAGAAAATTAGAATTTGATTCGCCTTCAGAAATAACGTATCTTGGCCCAGAGTATATTTCTATTTTGAAAATAAAAGATCAATTTGAAAATTATTCTATTTTTGATATAGATAAAATGAGTAATAATAATGAACTTAATATTGACCAAATCGGGGGCAAAGAAGCTGTCAATGTTTTAAAAAGTTCTATAGCTGAGGAATCTGCTGACCCTAATATAGAGGTAACTACTGAAGATAAGAATGAAGATTACAAAAACATAGGAATAACAAGAAATTCTGGTAAGTGGAGTTATCAAACTCAATACACTTTAAAAGATAATAACGAAATTAAATTAAAAAATATAAACTTAAATATAGTTTCACATTTGAATATATCAACAGATGAATTATCGATGAACTGGCAATCAATTAAAAATTTAAAAAGCAGTGCTTTAGATGCATATTCATCTCCAGATAAAAGAATATTAGTTGTACAAACAACTGATGAAATTTTAATTTATGATTACTCTAACGACAATAAATTGATAGGGAGTATTCCTATAACAAAAGATGATTCCATTATAATGAGTGAATGGGCGATAGGTAACTATGCTGAAATGTGGAAAAAAGAATTTAAAAACAATGAAAAAATCCCATCTTCATTCATAATTAATCAAAGGTAATAAATTTATTAAATTTAAAATAAGAAGTAGATAATTTTGAAAATTATCTACTTACTTTTATTTATAGCTTTAATCATAACATTAAAATTATTTAAAACTCTTTACAAATTCTTAAAATAGTGTATAATAATATTGTTGTGGTAAAGATGTGCGCCTTTAGCTCAGTTGGTAGAGCAACTGACTCTTAATCAGTGGGCCCAGGGTTCGAGTCCCTGAAGGCGCACCATTTTTTATAACTTAATATGCGCCTTTAGCTCAGTTGGTAGAGCAACTGACTCTTAATCAGTGGGCCCAGGGTTCGAGTCCCTGAAGGCGCACCATCTAATCCGAGTTCACTCGGGTTTTTTTATTGATAATTTATCATAACAAGTGCAACACAAAATAACTCATAGCTAATCAGCTGTGTTAATATGTAAGTGACCAAACAAAACATATTAAAA
>QWCP01000100.1_pt1 | contig 54093 bp, 30 predicted proteins | sample 1972561 | NCBI WGS metagenome assembly QWCP01 (sample SAMN09866705, study PRJNA288562) | Human vaginal metagenome isolate pre4_vaginal, whole genome shotgun... | isolation source: vagina | host: Homo sapiens | place: USA: California
TCAGGCTTCGCTGGAGTAGTTTCAGCTTCCGGCTTCGCTGGAGCAGTTTCTGGCTTCACAGACTCGGATTCAGCTGGCACAACTTCAGCTTCCGGCTTCGCTGGAGTAGTTTCAGTTTCAGGCTTCACAACATCAGTTTCAGCTGGCACAGTTTCAACTTCAGGTTGAGATGGAGCAGGAGCAGGTGCCGGCTTCGCAACTTCGGCTTCAGGCTTCCCAACCGGCGGTTCTACTGGTGCAGTTTCAGTTTCCGGCTGAGCAGCTTCGGCTTCAGGTTGAGACGGAACAACCTCAGTTTCCGGCTTTTCTGGAGCAGCTACTTTCGGAGTAGATGTTTCAGGTACTGCAGGAACTGGGACAACAGGATCAGTCTGTTTTTCAGATTCTTTTGCCTTATTATTACCAGCAGAGCTGCTACCATTTTGCTGATTCTTTTGAACTTTTTCCTGTTCCAATTGAGCTTTTAGGGTAGTAACTTTAACTTTAGCTTCCTCAAGTTCCTTTTCTGCGTTGCTTAAAGAATTTTCAGCTTGCTTTTTTAGTTCATTATTCTTGGCTCTTGCATCAGGCTGATTATTTTTTAATGCTTTAACACCAGCAATAGCACTTTTTAGTGATTCAATTTTTTGGCTTAGATTATCCCCTTTGCCAACTGACTCATAGTTTTCAATAATGCTATTAAGACTCTTTATCTCAGACTCTGCTTGCTTTACTTCAGAATCTTTACTGTTAAAAGCTTCAAGTTTTTTGGCTACGTCCTTTTCAGACTCCCCAATTTGGTCTTTAATCTTTTGAAGTTGTTCACTTGCTTGTTCAAATTCTCGCTGTTCTGTTTTGAAATTAGTATCTAATTCGTTCACAGTTCTTTGTTTATCAGCAACAAGTTTCCTATTTTCTTCAACTTTTCTACTAAGTAAAGTATGATTATTAGAGATTTGTCTAAACTGCTCCGCTATAGAATAAATATTACCGCCATTATTTTGATCAGCTTTATCTAATGCAGATTGTAATTCATCGATTTTTGTATCATACTCTCTAATTTTAGCAGAATCACTTGCAATAGATTCATTAAGAGAATCTACTTCTTTGTGAAGATTTGAAATTTGTGATTCATACTTATTTACGTTAGCTTCTGCTCTCTCTTTTACTTGGATTTTTTCTTGTTCGTTACTTTGCAAACCATTGAGATATATTTTTGCATTATCATATTGTTCTTTTGCAGCTTTATATGCTTCTTTTAATCCATTAAGCTCAATCTCTTTTTCTTTTTTGGATCTTTCAAATTCCGCAGCCTTTGCTTTTGCATCTTCTGCATTCATTTTAGATGCCTTTTCAGCTTCTAAAAGTTCATTTTCTTTAATTTTAGTAGCGTTTTCAGCTATTTTTTCAGTCTTATCGATGTTATTTAAAGTTTCGTCAAATCCTGCAACTTTTTTCTTATAGTCTTCAATTTGAGCTTCTAATTCGCGAACACGCTTTTCAGCTTTTTCAATTGCTTCTTCAGTAGGCGCTTTTTTAGTCACCTCTGCTTGAGTTGGTACATTCTGTACTTCATTAGCAGCATCTTGCGCCCACGCTGGCATTGGGCTTTGCATTAACAATAAGATTCCTGCAATTGCTGCGGCAGATTTTTTATTGACCGTTACCATATTTTCTACTCCTTGCTCGTAGCGGCCTTCATGTCTAACTTATGTCAGCAGTCATTTTGAGCATAACAAAGAAATAAATACATTTTCAACGATATTTATTCGGAAAATTTCCAATAAAACTTGTCATTATGAATAATAATCGTATTATTTTTGAATATCTTTAATAAAAAATGCTATTTTTATACATAATATTATAAGCTTCGCATAATTATGCGCATGTTTTAATAAAAAATAATAACGATAATACAAATTTTTTCTGCGTGTCGAAAACGCTTAAGAAAAAGATAATGCCGGCACGTAAAATTTACACACCGGCATGATTTTTATTTTTCTGCAATTTAACTTCTATAGACTATCTTTTTACAGATAGTTTTTGCGAAATTTAGTCCTCCGCGAGCGCAACTACTGGCGAAGACTTCACTGCTCTGCGAGCTGGAAGCACGCTGGAAAGAAGCGCTGCAAGCAAAGCTATGAGAGCAAGGACCGCGTAAATAGCCCAATCAACTACAAATGGAACTTTGCCAAGTATGCTAAACACCATGTAGGATCCAATCCATCCAAACGCTGTTCCAACAATCAAGCCCGAAACAGTGCTTGTTAGGGAAATCAACGTTGCTTCCAACGCAAGAGACCTTCTAACCTGGCCTCTCGTCATGCCTATTGCGCGCAAAGTTGCAGATTCTTTGGTTCTCTCAATAACAGACAAGCTTAATGTGTTTGCAACACCTATTAAGGCAATCACAACAGCTACTGCTATTAAGCCAACAAGCACCATCATCATTGCGTCGATAGCACTCTCCCACTGCGCTCTCTGGAACACGCTTCCAGCAGACATAACCTCCGCATAGCTAGATGTAACATTTCGAATGTTTTTAACAATATCTATAAGATTAGCTTTGCTAGAATCTACCGAAATAAGCAGCATATGCGTTGTAGGCTTAAGGTAGTTATTGAAGTAGGATTTGCTCACAAAAGCAGTATTATTTGAATACACACCAATATTTCGATACGTCTTAAACTGAACTTGCTTTACAGTAATGCTCTTATCGTTATTACTAGAGTCTGTATTCATGCCAGTAAATGGTGTAATATTATTACTGTCTGTTTCATCAGAACTGTACTTTTCTACGTAAGCCTGTAGACTAAGGTTTCCTTTTCTAAGGTCAAAAGGCTCTCCACCTTCATCATTAAACTTAGGCAAAAGCACAGAATCTTTGTTTATATTGACGCCATCAAGGTCAGTGTGCATTACATTTCTAAGTTGATCTGCATTATCAACTCCAGCTGCCATAGCGTACTCAGTTTTGCCCTTAGCGTTCTTAAAAGTCATAGGAACTGCAGGAAGCAACTCAGTATTCTTTATTCCATTAATCTTTGAAATATCGGCAGCTAGAGACTCATCAACATTCTTGCCTTGAAGAATAATGTCAACACTGTAACGGTCATCAACAACACCTTTAAGAGTTGCTTTACCGCAGATTGCGCCAGTTACTACTGTAGAAACAAGCGTTACGCCAATAAGCAAAGCCGTTCCAGTTGCTGCAACTCGTCTAGGATTTCGTTGCACGTTTGCGTTGGCAACTTTAGAAGCAGGCCCACAAAGCGCCATGATTGCGCCAGTTGCCTTCATAGCGAACGGCATCCAGAATGTTGCAGTAACAATAATTCCAATGAAAACAAGCGCACACCCAAACACTGCCCCGAGCAAAGTCATCCAAGAGTCAGCACCAGCATTAGGCGACTGCTGAGCAATCATGCTTGCCAAAGAAGTAGCACTTAAAGCCGTAAATAAAATACCTACAACAATAAATAGAACACCAAGAACAGCGCGAAGAATGCTTGCACGCTTATCTTTCATCAAATCCATTGGTCGCAGCGCTTCCATAGGCGTTACTTTTGTAGCAGATCGAGCAGCACTCATAGACGCAAGAACTGTTACAATCGCGCCAATTACTATTGGCCACACAATTGCCGGAAGTGAAACAATCAAAGGAATCTTAGATAACGGTCCAGAGTTAATATTCACGTTACTAATTGCGCCCATAAATCCGATTGCACAAAGCACGCCAACGCACGCAGAAATAACCCCAAGTATTGCAGCTTCAAGCAAAACTGCCGCATAAAGCTGGTGCGACTGTGCGCCAATTACGCGCAAAAGTGCAAGAGTGCGTCTGCGTTGAGCAACCAAAACTTGGAATGTGTTTGCTATAACAAGCGAAGAAATAAGCAACGCTAGAATACCAAACGATAGTAAGAACATGGTTACAAAATTAGTGCCGTTGGACACATTTCGAACAGCTCTTACACCAACTTCGTGCCTAGACATAAGAGAAAATTGCTCTGGAAGCAAAGCGCTAATCTTAGGAGATAAATCGTTTATTTTAGATTCATCAATACTCATGTACACTTTGCTTTGCACAACTTGATTGTCAAAATTCTTAAGATTGTTGAGTTTTGCACAAAAATCATTCGTTACGCCACCAAGATACGTGCCGCGATTTGAAACTGGTATTTGAGAATGTTCTCCATCGTTTACAAGACCAACCACACGAACATCGTACGATTTTTCTTTATCTCCGCCAGTGTCATCTACTTTAACCAAAGTTATAGTATCGCCAACGTTTGCATGTATTGATTTAGCAATACTTTTAATAAGCGCAATTTCGCCTATTTTTTGCGGATCTCTACCTTCTGTTGATTTATAAACAGGAAGATTTCCATACAAACCACTAGACCAAGCAATACTTGTAACTGATTTATCACCTTTTTCCACTCTTACAAGCGCAGTCGCATCGTCACTGCGAATGCCATTAACACCAGGCATCTTCGATATTTCATCTAAATGAAGGTCCTTATAATGAATTGCACCACTCGGAGAATTGTTAGAACCTTTAGATGAGATTGCATAATTTGCGCTACTGAATTCATTCGTTGCGTTGCGAACCATCAAGTCGTCAACACTATTTACAAAAAGCAAAGTAGCGCTCATAAACATGCTGCCTATAAGAATTGCAATTCCAGAGGCGATGAGCATGCGCACACTTTTACGCATAAGTTTTAGTGCGATTTTCCACATTCTAACTTCACCACCTTTTATTGCAATTGAGCAGGCTGATTATTAATACCAGCCTCGCTGCGTTCCATAAGCATTTTGCTCATGCCTTCTGCAGTAGGATTTTGTACGTCTTCAACGATTTGGCCATCTGCAAACACGATTGCTCGATCCGCATAAGAGGCTGCAACAGCGTCATGCGTAACCATAATTACAGTTTGACCAAGTTCCGTTACAGACTTCTTCAAGAAATGCAAAACTTCTGAGCTGGAAGCAGAGTCAAGATTTCCGGTAGGCTCGTCTGCAAAAACTACGGAAGGCTTAGAAATTAAAGCTCGAGCGATTGCAACGCGTTGGCGCTGACCACCAGAAAGCTCAGCAGGCCTATGCTTTAAGCGATCTTGCAAGCCAAGAGTATGAACCAAAGTATTAAACCATTGCTTATCTGGCTTTTTACCTGCCAAAGTAAGAGGCATAAGAATATTTTGCTCAGCGCTGAACATTGGAAGAAGATTAAAACTTTGGAAAATGAACCCAACCATTTCGCGACGCATAAGTGTAAGCTGCTTATCGCTCATGCCTGTAATATCTAGGCCATCTACCAAAACTTTTCCAGAATTAACGCTGTCAAGACCAGCCAAAGAGTGCATTAACGTTGACTTTCCAGAGCCAGACGGACCCATAATCGCCGTAAACTTGCCGCGTTCAAAACTTACGCTTACATCTCGCAGAGCGTGAACAATGCCCGCACCCTTACCAAAATCTTTAACAACGTGCAAAGCTGCAACCGCAGTCTCACCAATCAAGTTTTGATTAAAATCTGCTCTAAAATCTAAATCATTTTCTTGCTCGTATGAGCTTGTTTCGTACGGACTGTTCATAACTGCTCCTTTTCTTAAAAAGTAGTAATCGCATAGTTATCTACTGCTAATACTTAAATTTACGGGAAAAGACTGCCGGTTACCATCGTACGTAAGGCGGAAATTATTGAGAAAAAATTAGTATCTCATCCTAAAGTATGATGCGCAAATTTACAAAATGTATAAAAAATCGGAGCACATACAAATACAATATGCGCTCCGAATAAAATGGTAATGGATCTTCAGGAATATTTTTAATGAATAATTTTTACTTTTACTTTCGCTTTCTCTTTTTAAGCAAGTCCTGCTTTACGAACTGCATCAAATCCGCGCTGCAAATCGGCAAGAATGTCGTCAATATGCTCAGTTCCAATAGACAAGCGAATAGTGCCCTCATGAATGCCTTGATCTTCCAATTCTTCAGGAGTTTCCTGAGAGTGCGTAGTAGATGCAGGATGAATAACCAATGACTTCACGTCAGCAACATTTGCAAGCAATGAGAAAAGCTGTAAATTGTCAATAAATACGCGAGCTGCATCCCTTCCACCTTTAATATCAAACGTGAAAATAGAGCCGCCGCCGTTCGGGAAGTAGCGCTTATAAAGCTCATGGTCAGAACGGCCTTCAATAGAAGGATGACTTACAGATTCAACTTCTGGCACAGTTTGCAAATATTGAACAACTTTCAACGCGTTTTCAACGTGACGTTCAACTCGCAAACTCAAGGTTTCCGTGCCTTGTAAAAGCAAGAACGCAGCAAACGGGCTAATGCAAGCGCCAGTATCGCGCAAAATAATCGCACGAATACGAGTCACAAAAGCCACAGATCCTAAAGCTTCATAGAAGTTCAAACCGTGGTAACTTGGATCAGCTTCTGTAAGAGTTGGGAATTTTCCAGGAACTTTAGCCCAATCAAAATTGCCGCCTTCAACAATAACACCGCCAAGAGTTGTGCCGTGACCGCCAATAAACTTCGTAGCAGACTCAACTACAATATCTGCGCCATGCTCAAGCGGACGGAAAAGGTAGGCAGTTGCAAAAGTGTTGTCAACAAAAACAGGAAGATTATGACGATGCGCAATTTCGGCAATAGCTTCAAAATCAGGCAAGTCTGCGTTAGGATTACCAAAAGTTTCAAAATAAACTAGCTTCGTATTTGGCTGAATTGCATCCTCGAAGTTTTGAGGATTCTTAGGATCGACAAAAGTAGTTGTTACACCATCTCGAGGAAGCGTATGACGAAGCAGGTTATAAGTGCCACCATACACATTCTTTGAAGAAACAATATGATCGCCCTGCTGCGTAATATTGCGAACTGCATAGTCAACAGCCGCAGCACCGGAAGCAACAGCCAAAGCTGCAGTTCCACCTTCAAGAGCAGCAATCCTGCGCTCAAAAACATCTTGAGTAGAATTCGTTAAACGACCATAAATGTTTCCAGCATCACGCAAATCAAAACGAGCTGCAGCATGATCAAAATCATGGAACACGTAGCTTGTTGTTTGATAAATAGGAACTGCACGAGAATCAGTTGCCGGATCCGCCTGCTCTTGGCCAACATGCAATTGCAATGTTTCAAAATGATACTTTCCTTGCAATTCTTCAGTAGCGCTCATAATACCCCTCCAGTTTAGCGACTTTTTAAACAGTAGATTAGTTTGCTTCAGCTTACTTTGCGCATCCGCTTACTTTTCCGTTTTCTGTTTACATATTTATTTAAGTGATAACGACAATATGCCACTATGGTTCATTCGTACATACCTGTGGTTATCAAAATTAGCTATAACGAATTAACAGTTTGCAAAAAATAGCGAAATTTGTTTTAGAAAAATACAGAAAATATAGTGAATTTCTAATACAACACGCCGTATATAGCTTTTATCCACAATGCTCAAAAAATCTGGATTACTGCTCAATAAGCACAGAAAATAGCAGCATGATTACACAAAAACATATTATTGACGATGAAATTATCTCGTTTGACGAGATTGACAACGCTGAAACTGCTCAAGTATTTTTGCAAGAAAAACTTGAACAAGTATCTGACGAACTTCAAGATGATTCTCTTGAAAGTAAAGAGTTGGGAAGACTTGGAGAGACATACGCCGCTTTGCGACTTATGCAAAAAGGGTGGCATGTTATTGACCGAAACTGGCATTGCCGCAATGGAGAGCTAGATTTAGTGATGATTACTCCAGAACAAAAATTGGCATTTGTGGAAGTAAAAACTCGAAGAAGTATACGTTGCGGCACTCCACTTGAAGCAATTACTCAAGAAAAACGTAGCAAATTACGCACAACAGGAATGAAGTGGCTAGAAGAATTCGGAAGTGACATACCTCACTACCGTATTCAATTTGACGCTGTATCAATTCTTGTTATTAACAAATACACTTACCCAGATTCTGCATATGAATTGCAAGCTTTGGAAGAAATTGAAGATAATTCATCAATTCAATTCACACATGTTCAAGGAGCATTCTAATGCATATTGGAAATGCAACATCAATCGGACTTATTGGTCTTAAAGCTTTTACTATTCAACTGCAAGCATTTATATCCGGGAATATGCCAAACTTTTCTATTGTCGGACTACCAGACACTTCATTAAGTGAGGCTAGAGAGCGCGTTAAATCAGCACATTTTGCACTGCATTGCAAATGGCCAGAAGGAAGGGTAACAGTAAACTTATCCCCTGCTTCAATGCCTAAAAGTGGAGCATCTTATGATCTTGCTATTGCAGCGAGTATTTTAAGTGCAGAAAAATACATTCCACTCCCGGAGTTGGAAAACACAGTTATTTTAGGTGAACTAAACCTTGATGGCACAGTATTACCAATTCAAGGAATGCTGCCTATTGCGCTATACGCGAAAAAGATGAAGTTCAAACGCATAATTATACCTCAAGAAAATCTGGCAGAAGCACAGCTCGTAGAAGGAATCGAAACTATCGGCATCCACCATATTCTTGACCTGATAACACAGCTACATGGCACATTGCGGGAAGAATCACTCAAACTTATTGAAGAAGATCCCGCTTACCAGCATATGCAAATTCGCGAACACAACAACAGTAACGATAAGAACGAAAATTGCACAACGCTATCAATGCGTGAAGAAAACGTGTCTCCTCTACAAGTTGATTCAAAATATGAGATTGGCGACATGGCTGAAGTTATTGGGCAAGAGCACACTAAGTGGGCTCTACAGGTTGCTGCTGCTGGAGGACATCATGTGATGATGATTGGCCCTCCTGGCTCTGGAAAAACTATGCTTGCTTCTCGCTTACCAAGTATTATGTGTCCTCTAAATGAACAAGAGCAGCTTGAAGTTGCATCAATCCGTTCACTTTGTGGCACACTTCCTTACTATGGAATTAGTGACATACCACCGTTTGAAGCACCACACCATACTGCTTCTGCTGCCTCACTTATTGGAGGAGGCACAGGAGTTGCAAAGCCAGGAATTATTACTCGCGCACATTGCGGAGTACTCTTCATGGATGAAGCACCAGAATTTTCTCCAAGAGTATTACAAACATTAAGAGAACCATTGGAATCTGGATATATTGCCATTTCACGCTCAAAGGGAACTACTTTATATCCTGCTAAATTCCAACTTGTTATTGCTGCAAATCCTTGTCCATGCGGATACGCGTATGGAAACGGCGAACACTGCACTTGTAAAGAGCGTGAACGAACGCGATATTTTTCTAGATTATCTGGTCCTATTCTTGACAGAATCGATATTCAAATGGATGTGCCCCCTGTAGAGCGCATTATTATGCCGAATCTGCAGCAAAATAACGCTCAGAATACAAGTTCAGGCACATCTCTTACAAGTAACATGATGCGACATAACGTAATAGTGGCACGTCAAATTGCGCGCGATCGTTTTGCAAAACAAGGGTGGGATTGCAATGCACAAGCTTCAGGAACATGGCTGCGCAAATACACATCGCAGCAAGCAGTAGGACTTATTAATCAAGCATTAGAAAAGCATCAATTAAGCTTGCGCGGAGCTGATCGCGCATTACGCCTTGCCTGGACACTCGCCGATCTTTATGGACACACTTCTCCCAATATGACAGATATTGCTCAAGCTATTAGTTTAAGGACAAGAATATGAATATAAACAACACAAACAACACTATTAACGCATTGAACGATCTTGCACCAAATGAAGAAACAATATCTCGTGCAATACTTACATTCTGTCTTGAAGGCGCAGATGCAATTATGTACACGCTACTATTAGGGTCTCAAAGCGCTAAAGAAATTGTTGCAGTATTGAGAACAATGGTAAAAAATTATACAGAACAACAATTAACAGACTCAGCGCAGCAAATGCAACTTCCAATTATTAGTGAAGTAGCAGCTCAAGAAAACGAGACTAATGCTAAAACTTTTAACTCTAGAAAGCGTAACAAAAATCAAGAATTAGTATCTACAATGGTAAGTTTCATAAAGAAACATAAAGATCTTTCAATTTTAGAAAATTATTTTAACAAGGGACTAACAGCATGGGGATATCACAACGATAATGTGTCTAAATCTTTAGGAGTATTACATAATTCTATTTCAAAATGGTGCGTTCGCTTATTGCATTTACCAACGTGGAATAATGAATCACTATGCCAATGGTTCACTTCTGGCGGAAAACAATGGATTATTGCACCCAACAGTAAATACTGGCCAAAACAATTGCAAGATATAGCATTACATAGCCATTTTGCACCACCACTATGCTTATGGGGTATGGGAGACCCACAAGCTCTTACTCAATGTCACAACCCTCTCGCTATTGTTGGCTCTCGATCTTGCACTGATTATGGTAGAGAACTCGCTTATCAGTTTGCATACGATTGTGCTGCAAAAGGTCATACTGTTGTCTCTGGAGGCGCGTACGGCATTGATGCAGCAGCACATTGGGGTGCACTTGCAGCTTTTCAATGCGCAGCAACAAATAAACCTATCGGCAAAACTATTGCAGTTTTTGCAGGGGGATTAAATCATATGGGACCACAAAGCAACACGCAGCTCTTCCAACAAATTATCGCCAATAACGGCGCTTGTATTAGTGAACTATGCCCTGACACTACCCCCGTAGGACATCGTTTTCTACTACGCAACCGTATTATTGCAGCATTATCTTCAAAAATTTTAGTAGCTCAAGCACGATTACAATCCGGAGCTTTAAATACCGCTAGTTGGGCAACAGATTTAAACCGCGAATTGTACGCAATTCCTGGTGATATTACGCATCCTCATCACGCTGGGTGCAATAAACTTATTCATGATTCTCAAGCAATAATGGTGTGCTCACAACAAGACATTAATATATTATTCCCACAATCTCACCATTATGTAGCTTACACATCATCTCAATATCAAACGAATAATACGTCTAATAACAATATGAATCAACTGCAGAAAAATAGCACCACTCATACACAACAACAAATAGTATCAACTTTCATCATGCCTTCCGATTGTGATGCATTGCAACAGCAGATTCTTGAAGCAATTTCCACTTGTAAACGCAAACGTAAACCTACAAATATCGACAACATTTACACCATTATCGCATCATCATATGCAACTAAAGAACCCAAAATTATTCCATCCATTGCAGAGGTATCTGGATCTATTGCACTGTTAGAATTAGGAGGAACGATTGCTTATCAAGGTGAAAATATAGTGCTCGCACAGCAAAAAGTCATATAACACTCGTAGCACAAAATAATAGTTATGAGAAAATAAAAGTATGCAATCAGAAATTAACGAGTCTACACAAAAGAACACTCCTCCATCATTAAACGCCCCATCGCCAGAAAAAAACATTCTTCAAAATTCAACAACAAGAAATGAACATTATGATGCAATTATTATCGGCGCAGGAGCTGCAGGGCTTTCAGCAGCACTAGGATTAGTCCAATCTACTGAATATTTGGAAATGAAGAAGCATGGCAAGACACCATCACTTTTAGTAATTTCTAAAATACCTGCATTGCGATCACATACAGGCTCTGCAGAAGGTGGTATCGCTGCCAGTTTAGGTAATATTGAAAATGATACTTGGCAGTGGCATTACTATGACACTGTTCACGGAGGAGATTGGCTAAGCGACCAAGATGCGGCTAAACTTCTTGCAAAAGAAGCACCACAAACGATTATTGAACTTGAACATAATGGTGTCGCGTTTTCTCGCACACAAGATGGGCATATTAACCAGCGTCGTTTTGGCGGGCATACTGCACATTTTGGCAAACAACCAGTTCCACGAGCAGCTTTTGCTGCAGATCGCATAGGGCACCAAATTTTATACAGTTTGTGGCAACAATGCGTTGCTGAACACATTACGTTTGCTGAAGATTGTTATATAACAGATATTGCCATCAATCATGCTGATCAAACAATTGAAGGCATACTCGCTTTTGATCTCACTACAGGCAAATTACGCAAAATGTGCACTCGCACAGTTCTCATTGCTACAGGTGGAGCAGGAAGACTTTTCGCTACTACATCCAATTCATGGGATTTAACAGGCGATGGCATGACATTAGCGTTAAAAGCAGGATTACAACTTGAAGATTGTGAGTTTATACAATTCCATCCGACAGGTCTTGCACACACAGGCATATTGCTGTCGGAGGCTGCACGCTCTGAAGGCGGTGTATTAAGAAATGCACAGGGTGTTGCATTTATGAAAAATTATGATGCAATGCATGCAGACTTAGCACCTCGAGATATTGTATCGCGTGCAATAGCGCAAGAAATTCGTGAAAATCGAGGCGTACCCGATCCAACGAATACACAACAACAAGATTCATTGCACGATTGCGTATGGCTTGATATGACACATATCAGTAACAGGCATATGCACGAGGTTTTGCCACAAGTTGTAGAAACCATTGAACAATATGCTCATCTCGATCCAACTCATGATTTTATTCCTATTCGACCCACTGCTCATTACACTATGGGGGGCATACCTATCACACTCAACGGAGAAGTGTACCAGTGGCATCATAACACTCAACATATTGTTCATGGATTATATGCTGCTGGAGAATGCTCATGCGTCGGCGTACACGGAGCCAATCGCTTAGGAGGAAATTCATTACTTGATGCCTGTCTTTTCGGAAAACGTGCAGGGATCAGCATGATTAAAGCTTTGATGGATATTAATAATCACAATAGCGGTAATACCACAAACACGAATAACAATGCTGTGCTAGAGCATTTGTATCAACAACGCAAGAGTGAAATACATCAATTTATAGAACCGAACATGTTAGCACAGGTGAATAATGGTACGACTGATACTAGCAACAGTCATACTGCAACACCACTCAAAGACGATGATAATCCATATGCCTTATTTACATTGTTAGGGCAAATTATGGAAGATGCAGTCGCAATATCCTGTAATAAACAATCGATTGTTAATGCACTACGCAGTATACAAACTTCAATTATTCCCCGTATGCATGTACTACATCCTCACAGCAAAAACTTAGTTTTTAATCAAGAACTTATCGCAATATGGGAAATTCAACATATGGTGACACTAGCACAAGTTGTATTACAAGCTTCATTATCTCGCCATGAATCACGGGGATCGTTCTTCAGACAAGATTATCCAAATCATGACACTACACAATTACCACAACATTCTTTTGCTGATATTGAAGGCAATATAGAGCAAAAAACAGTACATATCGTTGATTTTCAACCGGATAGCAAAGGAAATTTTAAAGTTCACAACAACGTAATATGAAGAAACGAACCATTAGCACATAAATATCGCCAAAAAACGATAATTTTTTCAACACGCCGAAGCAAAGAGTGCGAAAAGGTGTTATAGTCTTATCTGTTGCCTAAAGCACCTGTCCGGGTGGCGGAATGGTAGACGCGCTAGCTTGAGGTGCTAGTGCCTATTTGTACAGGCGTGCGGGTTCAAGTCCCGCTCCGGACACGAACAAGTCTTGCTGAGAAATCAGCAAGACTTTTTTGTTTTGTAAAACCAAATTTGCAAGAAAACAAAACGCAAACCCGCAAAATATAGCGTAAGAAAAAATAGCGCAGCAAGAAGCTACGCTATATTACAAATAAGTACTACAAATCATGCACAACTTGCGCAGATTGTAAATTAATTATTATTACTTGCTAAATATTAATAATTATTCATTAATCGTTACCGTGCAAATGGAAAGTAATCTCACCAGAATTTGGCGTATATATAGCAGCACCAAAAGCAATAATCGCACCAAACTTATCTTTTACTGTTGATTTAGCTGCAATTGCAGGAGTGCCATCTTCAAGATTAAGTATTATAGCAAGTCTGCCACACAGTTTTTCAACATAAACTGACACTTCGCTTTCAACAAGCTCAACAGCATATGCTTTATTCAAGAAATCAGATAAAGATTCCTCTGAAAAATCATGAGTCAACACCTTTGGAAAACGCGAAGCAGGTAAATACAGAACGCTGTAGCGTGAAAGCACACCGTCTACATATCGTAAACGCTTTAGGCAAATAAGCTCATCCGTTGGCTTTAAGCCTAATTGCGCAGCAGCATCTTCATCATGAACAACATCATTTTCTAAAACTTTTATTGTAATAACAGAGTCGCTTGAATACCTTTGCTCGTAAAAACCTTGCGCACGATCCGAAATAAACACTTTATTACGACTATTAATAATTTCAGGCGCACGGAATGTTCCTCTACCCTGCTCACGCACTAACAAGCCTTCTGCAATAAGTGTGTCTACAGCATGCCTCAACGTAATGCGACTAACGTTGTACTGCTTGCACAATTCAATTTCGGGAGGCAATTGTTCGTTTGCTTCCATAGAATCAATGCGAGCGCGAAGATTATCTCGCACAGCAATGTATTTAGGAACACCTTCGACCATTATCACTCTCCCCTAGCTAAACGATAACATGAAAAGCCGTTGATACTAGTTTGTGTAAAACACAGCGTAGTAACAACGGCTCATGCAAAACTAATAACTCTGTTATCCTACCAGTCATACAATAAAATGTACAAATAAATAAGAAATGAGTAAAAAATTTTTAATTTTTATATGTCTACACAATTATTTAGTTGTGTTTTTATTTTCCTTACTTATTTTATTTCTTCAACTTTTTCAAAATTATTAGAATCGCGTTTATTCATAAATATTGAGACAGAGTAGAACAATATTAGCGCAATAAGTACTACAGAAATTAGAACAGTACGGCCGCCAACAATATTTACGTAACCAAGCATTACGCCAAATACGCCATAATCCGCATCAGAATATGTAGAATTTGCGCTTCCCAAATCGCCAAGCACTGGCAAAAGGAACAACGGAAGGAAAGTAATAAAAAGACCATTAATAAATGATGCAGTCAAGCAACCACGTATTCCACCTTGACCATTACCGAATACTCCTGCAGCACCACCAGCCATGAAATGCGCAACAATTCCAGGAATAATAATTGTCGTTCCCAAAATCGCCATAAGCGTCATTCCAAGCAAACCGCCAAAGAAACTAGCTAAGAAACCAATAAGAACAGCATTAGGAGCAAAGCCAAAAGTCATTGGTGCATCTAAAGCAGGACGAGCATTTTTAACAAGCTTTTCCGATATTCCCTTAAAAGCTGGAACAATTTCGTCAAGAACAATCTGCACGCCTGCAAGAATAATATAAACGCCTGCAGCAAAAGTTGCAGCCTTCAACATAACGAAAACAATGGAGTTTTGACCATTAGATAAATGTGTTTCGACATACGAAGATCCAGCAAAAAGTGCCACTACTATATAAATAACAGTCATAGAAAGCGTGATAAGAACTGTTGTATCACGCAAGAATCCCAATGCTGCTGGGAATTTAATATCCTCAGTTGACTTAGAAGGACGCTTTTTTGAAGCAGTAATTTTTGCAATTAACGCACCTAAAGCAACACCAGTACCAGCAGGATGGCCTAAAGCAACATCATCTTTGCCTGAAGCTTTTTTCATAAACGGCTGCACCAGTGCTGGAGAAATTGTTGTAAACAATCCTTGAGCAATTGCGCCCCATAAAAGAACTTCCCACATGCTAAATCCTGCAACATTAAATATAACTGCAAGCATACTTGCCATATAGAAAGCTACGTGACCCGTTAAATATATAAATTTAAAACGAGAAGTAATAGAAAGAATAATATTAACAATCATTCCAAAGAAGAAAATAAGCGCAGATTCAGAGCCATACTTCAATAAAACAGTTCCAATAATTGCTTCATTATTCGGAACTACGCCTTGCACATGAAATGCGTATTGGAACATTTTGCCAAATGGGTTCAAAGCTTCAGTAATAACTCCAGAACCAGCTGCTAAAACAAGAAAACCGACAAGAGTACGGATTGATCCTTGCAAAATATCCGAGAATCTCTTTCTTTGCACTGCAAGCCCAATAAAAGAAATAAGCGCAACTATAACAGATGGCTGTCTGAAAATATCGAGCAGTACAGACAGAATGCCGTCCACGTAACTCTCCTTACCATATTAATCGATATAGTTTGAGCGGATTACGCAATTATTGGCGGCAAAATATCTTACAAACTTCGCAAACGATACCGTAGGCGAAACTATTCGAGATACACGATTAGTTTCGTAGCACAGTAAAACTACACTTACAAAATTCACGGTTCCGCAATGAAGCAAAGTAGTAAGAGCTACTACGAGCAGTAGTTTTTACACCCAGCCAACAACTACTGTTACAGCTCATACTGTTGTTTCATGTCAGATTCATTATATCTTTTAAGCATTATAAATAATTAAAATAACCTTATTTATTACTAAAATATTCATTAAATATCGATAAAATTCGAAAATTTACCTGTTTTTAGAAAATTCGACACACCGATATACAGAAAAAAGCACTCCATTTTCACGAAGTGCTTTATAAAAAACAGTAATTATTACAGTTTTTAATGAAAATAAGCATATGTTTTACTGTATAAACATATGCTTATATTTTAGTCGATAATTCTCATCAAAAACTGTCACTCCCACTCAATCGTGGCAGGTGGCTTAGAAGTTACGTCGAGCACAACGCGATTAATTTGACGGCATTCGTTCGTAATACGCGTCGAAATCTTTGCCAACACATCGTAAGGAACGCGAGACCAATCAGCAGTCATAGCATCCTCAGAGCTTACTGGACGAAGTACAATCGGCGAACCATACGTACGCTCATCACCCTGAACACCAACAGAATGAACGTCAGCAAGCAATACAACTGGGCATTGCCAAATGTCACGATCCAATCCAGCTTTAGAAAGCTCTTCGCGCGCAATGGCGTCTGCTTCGCGAAGCACAGCTAAACGTTCACGAGTAATTTCGCCAACAATGCGAATACCTAAGCCAGGACCTGGGAAAGGCTGACGCCACACAATTTCGTCTGGAAGACCAAGCTCAGTACCAATAGCGCGAACTTCATCCTTAAACAGCGTGCGCAAAGGTTCAATAAGCTTAAACTTCAAATCCTTTGGCAAACCACCAACATTGTGATGCGACTTAATATTTGCAGCACCGTCACCGCCGCCAGATTCCACGACATCCGGGTAGAGAGTGCCCTGTACTAGGAATTTAACTTCTGCTCCAGTTTTACCAGCTTCTTCAATAACCTGACGCTGAGCTTTTTCAAAAGTGCGAATGAACTTTTCACCAATAATCTTGCGCTTACGCTCTGGTTCGCTTACACCTTTAAGCGCATCCAAGAAATCATCTTCAGCATCAACTGCAATAAGTTTAATGCCAGTTGCTTCTACAAAGTCATGCTTGACCTGCTCAACTTCGCCTTTACGAAGAAGACCATGATCAACAAATACGCAAGTAAGCTGATCTCCAATTGCCTTATGTACCAACGCTGCAGCAACAGCGGAATCGACACCACCAGAAAGACCACAAATAACTTGCGCATCCCCAACTTCGGCGCGAATCTTCGCAACTTGATCTTCAATAATATTTGAAGGATTCCAATTATTTCCAAGACCTGCACATTCGTGCAAGAAAGTAGAAATAAGTTCCTGTCCTAACGGAGTGTGCTTCACTTCAGGATGCCATTGCACACCATAAAGTTTGCGACTTTCGTCTTGCATTGCAGCAACTGGAGCACCTTCGGTATGAGCCAGAACTGTAAAACCCTCTGGAGCGCGCTTAACAGCAACACCATGGCTCATCCAAGTATTTTGCTCAACAGGAGAATTAGCAAGTAAGCCCTCGGCATCGTCAATAGTGGCAGCAGTCTTACCATACTCACCAAGGGCAGCTTTATCTACATCCCCACCGAGTTCATGAGCCATTACTTGGAATCCGTAGCAAATACCGAGAACTGGTACACCTGCTTCAAAAATCTTTGGATCAATATCAGGAGCACCTGGTTCATATACAGAAGCTGGTCCTCCTGAAAGAATGATGGCTTGAGGATCCTTAGCAAGCATTTCATCAACTGGCATAGAGTGAGGAACAAGTTCTGAATACACGTTAGCTTCTCGCACTCGACGAGCAATAAGCTGAGCGTATTGAGCGCCAAAATCAACGACAAGCACTGGTCCTTTTGCCATGATTCTCCTTATATATAGGTTCTAATACGATTCAACTCATAATAGTGAAGCTTTGAGACGTTACATAGCTACAAAACGCCGAAATTGGGCATAAAAGTTACATTGATATTTTTATTGCAGTACAGAATGTTGATATATTTTTTGCACAAAAATAAAGCAGCGAAGCAAAAATGAACAATAAATATAACATAATCTATACAAATGGCTCATTTTTTACGCACATAATCACACATTTTTTCAACATAAATGCACGAAGAAGTAACCAAACGAACAAAAGTCAGACGCTGGCACTATAATGAAACGGATGGAAAAAGAGCTGTAATACATTTGTTTTCCAGACTCTATAACCAAATGGTAATGATCAAGTTGCACTGAAAAGTGCTTGAGTACAGGAGTACACATGACGAGTCCTGTTATTGGCACACCTTGGAAGAAGCTTAACGCTCCAGTTTCCGAGGCGGCTATCGAAGGCGTAGACAAGTACTGGCGCGTTGCCAACTATCTTGCAATTGGCCAAATTTATCTTCGTAGCAACCCTCTAATGAAGGAGCCGTTCACTCGCGAAGATGTTAAGCATCGTCTGGTGGGCCACTGGGGCACCACCCCAGGCCTGAACTTCCTTATCGGCCACATCAACCGCTTCATCGCTGATCACCAGCAGAATACCGTGATTATCATGGGTCCAGGCCACGGCGGCCCAGCTGGTACTGCTCAGTCCTACCTCGACGGTACTTACACTGAGTACTATCCAAAGATTACAAAGGACGAAGCTGGTTTGCAGAAGTTCTTCCGTCAGTTCTCTTATCCAGGCGGCATTCCTTCTCACTTCGCTCCTGAGACACCAGGTTCCATCCACGAAGGTGGCGAGCTTGGTTATGCACTTTCCCACGCTTACGGCGCTGTTATGAACAACCCAAGCTTGTTCGTTCCAGCAATCGTCGGCGATGGTGAAGCTGAAACTGGTCCTTTGGCCACCGGTTGGCAGTCCAACAAGCTTGTGAACCCACGTACCGACGGTATCGTTCTTCCAATCTTGCACTTGAATGGCTATAAGATTGCTAACCCAACTATCCTTTCCCGTATTTCTGACGAAGAGCTTCATGAGTTCTTCCACGGCATGGGCTACGAGCCATACGAGTTCGTTGCTGGCTTCGACGATGAGGATCACATGTCCATCCACCGTCGCTTCGCCGACATGTTCGAAACTATCTTCGATGAGATTTGCGATATTAAGGCTGAGGCTCAGACTAACGATGTAACTCGCCCTTACTACCCAATGATTATCTTCCGCACTCCAAAGGGTTGGACCTGCCCGAAGTTCATCGACGGCAAGAAGACCGAAGGTTCTTGGCGTGCACACCAGGTGCCACTGGCATCTGCTCGCGACACCGAAGCTCACTTCGAGGTTTTGAAGAACTGGATGAAGTCCTACAAGCCTGAAGAGCTCTTCGATGAAAAGGGCGCTGTGAAGGAAGACGTTCTTTCCTTCATGCCAAAGGGCGAACTCCGTATTGGTGAGAATCCAAACGCCAACGGCGGTCGTATTCGTGAAGACTTGAAGCTTCCAAAGCTTGAGGATTACGAAGTCAAGGAAGTTAAGGAATTCGGTCACGGCTGGGGTCAGCTCGAAGCTACCCGTCGTCTTGGTGTCTACACTCGTGACATCATCAAGAACAACCCAGATTCCTTCCGTATCTTCGGACCAGATGAGACTGCTTCCAACCGTTTGCAGGCTGCTTATGAAGTAACCAACAAGCAGTGGGATGCTGGCTACCTTTCTGGCTTAGTCGATGAGCACATGGCTGTTACCGGCCAGGTCACCGAGCAGCTTTCCGAGCATCAGATGGAAGGCTTCATTGAGGGTTACTTGCTCACCGGTCGTCACGGCATCTGGAGCTCCTACGAGTCCTTCGTACACGTTATCGACTCCATGTTGAACCAGCACGCAAAGTGGCTTGAGGCTACCGTTCGTGAGATCCCATGGCGTAAGCCAATCTCCTCTGTGAACTTGTTGGTATCCTCTCACGTATGGCGTCAGGATCACAACGGCTTCTCGCACCAGGATCCAGGCGTAACCTCCGTGCTCTTGAACAAGACCTTCAACAACGATCACGTAATCGGCATCTACTTCCCAGTAGATTCCAACATGTTGCTTGCTGTTGCTGAAAAGGCTTACAAGTCCACCAACATGATTAATGCTATCTTCGCTGGTAAGCAGCCAGCTGCTACTTGGTTGACTCTTGACGAAGCTCGCGAAGAGCTCGAGAAGGGTGCTGCTGAGTGGAAGTGGGCTTCCAACGCTAAGAACAATGACGAAGTTCAGGTTGTTCTCGCTGGTGTTGGCGATGTTCCACAGCAGGAATTGATGGCTGCTGCCGACAAGTTGAACAAGCTTGGCGTTAAGTTCAAGGTTGTTAACGTTGTTGACTTGCTCAAGTTGCAGTCCGCTAAGGAAAACAACGAAGCTTTGACTGACGAAGAGTTCACTGATCTCTTCACTGCTGACAAGCCAGTCCTCTTCGCTTACCACTCCTATGCACATGACGTTCGCGGCTTGATTTACGATCGTCCAAACCACGACAACTTCAACGTCCATGGCTACAAGGAGCAGGGCTCCACCACCACGCCATACGACATGGTTCGCGTGAACGACATGGATCGTTACGAGCTTACCGCTGAAGCTTTGCGCATGGTTGATGCCGCTAAGTATGCCGACGAAATCAAGAAGCTCGAGGACTTCCGCCTCGAAGCCTTCCAGTATGCAGTCGACAAGGGTCTTGATCACCCAGACTACACCGATTGGGTATGGCCAGGCGTTAAGACCGACAAGCCAGGCGCTGTCACCGCTACCGCTGCAACCGCTGGCGATAACGAGTAGTTTTAAGCTCTTAAAGCTAAAACTGGTTAGCTAAATTTCGGGAGTCAATCGAAAGGTTGGCTCCCTTTTTGTATGCTAAGTAACAAAATTAATCCACTATAAATTCCTCTTGCGTGCGTGTATACCACTAAAAAGCCGTACAATGGAACAAGTTTGTTCATATCGTAGAGTCAACACTGTTTGCGCATATAATATGAACCGCATAACGGAACACGAAAAGTATCAAAGGAGAGCAATCGTGTCACACATCAATGTAACGATTATTGGCAATGAGGATATGGCTGGGCGCAATGTTGTAGCTCTTGGCGTAACAAAAGCATTAGTTAATCATTACCGCACTACTATTTTTCGACCTTCAGCGCAACTCAATGACGATTTTACTAACGATCTTCTGCACATTACTAACACGCCAACCACAGTAGAACAAGTTATATCAAAAACTCCTACAACAATTTTATCGCATAAAGAAACAGCCCGAGGAGATATTGTTGCAAGATACCATGAAGTATTAGCAACCACTAACGCTCAGGCTTCAGTTATAATTGCAAGCGACGCAACACCAATTTATGACCCAGACTTATTTACTTTTGACGCAACTATTGCCGCAGATTTAGCTTCGCCTGTACTACTTGTTGTTTCCGCAGAAGATAGAAATTCGCAACAAATATTACAAACTATTGATGCTGCAAACGCATGCATTATGAAAGCTTGCACGCAAGTTCTAGGAGTATTTGTTACGAATTGTGATGAAATGCTTGGAGCTCAATTAGTACGCGATTATACATCTAGAAATTATGCAAATTCGATTGAGCAAGAATCAAGAGTAAGTCAAACTCCATTATGGGTGTTACCTCCATTTTCAGGAGAAAGCGAAGAATATACTTCAGAAATATTTGAAAAATATGTTCGTGAAGATGACATATTAAACGCTCTTCGTCAGCCTCATAAAAAACCGGTAACTCCCTACGCTTTCCAATACAGCCTGCTAGGAAAAGCAAAAGCAAATAAAAAAACCATCGTACTTCCAGAAGGCGAAGAAGATCGTATTTTGAAAGCAGCAGACTATCTGCTTGAACGAGACATTGTAAATATTATTATTGTTGGAGAACGTGACACTATTCTTGCACGAGCAGAAGAATTAAATCTTAACTCTCTTACCAAAGCTAATTTCCAATCTATGCACGATGAGGCAATGCTTAACCATATGGTTAGCAAATTATGCGAATTAAGAGCCAAAAAAGGCATGACAGAAAAACAGGCACGCGAGCAACTTGCGGACGCCAGCTATTTTGGCACCATGCTTGTTGTACTTGGACAGGCTGATGGTCTTGTTTCTGGTTCTATAAATTCAACAGCAAATACTATACGCCCAGCATTACAAGTAATTAAAACGAAGCCCGGTTCTAAATTGGTTTCTGGCGCTTTCCTCATGTGTTTCAAAGACCATGTAGCCGTGTTTGCAGATTGTGCTATTAATCCAAATCCAAACGCTGAACAATTAGCTGACATTGCTATTCAATCTGCAGACACTGCAAAAGCTTTCGGTATTGAGCCAAAAGTTGGAATGCTCTCCTACTCTACACTTGGATCAGGCAAGGGGCCAGATGTCGATATGGTAGAAGAAGCAACTCGCATTGTAAAAGAAAAAGCCCCTAATTTAGCAATTGTTGGTTCTATTCAATTTGATGCAGCATGGTCACCTACAGTCGCTGCAGCAAAGGCAAAAAACAACTCAATAGCTGGTCATGTAAACGTGTTTGTGTTTCCTGACCTATGCGCTGGAAATATTGCATATAAAGCTGTTCAACGTTCCAGCGGAGCATTAGCAGTTGGTCCTATTCTCCAAGGGCTTAATAAGCCTGTTAATGATTTGTCTCGCGGTGCATTAGTACAAGACATTATTAATACTGTGGCTTTAACTGCATTAGAAGCTCAACAGGAGTAACATTACAACATACAAAAAATTAAGAAAATTATTGCAAAATAAGCGTTTAAGCATCCTTCATATTGTTAGTAGTTCCTACAATGCGAAATAACTCTCCGTATTGTAGGAACTTAAAGGTAGACTGAGATACGGCAATTTATAGGCCTTATCAGTACTTTATGGAGGATGCCCACATGGCAAAGACCGTTCTTGTTATCAATTCTGGTTCCAGTTCGATTAAGTATCAGCTCGTTGACTTGGAAAGCGGTGAAGGTATCGCTTCCGGCATCGTTGAGAAGATTGGTGAACCAGTTGATGGTCACTACAAGCACGTATTCAATGGCGAAAAGCATGAGTTTGATGAGCCAGTTCACGATCACGAGCAAGGTTTGAAGCGTGTACTCGGATTCTTTGAGGAATATGGTCCAAAGCTTTCTGAATCCGGCATTGTGGCCGTTGGTCACCGCGTTGTGCAGGGTGGCTTGACTTTCCCTAAGCCTGCACTAGTCAACGCGAAAACAATTAATAAGGTGAAAGATTTGGCAGTTTTGGCTCCACTTCACAATGGTCCAGAAGCTGTTGGCGCTGAAGTCATGACCGAACTTTTGCCAGACGTTCCACAAATTATGGTATTCGATTCTTCGTTCTTCCATGATTTGCCACAGGTCGCAGCAACTTATGCTTTGAATAAGGAAATCGCAGACCGCTACCATATTCGTCGCTATGGCGCTCATGGTACTTCTCACGAATACATTGGTTCCGTAGTTCCACAAGTTGTCGGTAAGCCTGCAGAAGGTTTGAAGCAGATTGTTTTGCACATTGGTAATGGCGCTTCTGCTTCTGCTCAGATTTCTGGTAAGCCTGTTGAAACTTCCATGGGCTTAACTCCACTCGAAGGCTTGATGATGGGCGGTCGTACTGGCGACATTGACCCAGCGGTAGTATTCCACTTGATCCGTAACGCTCATATGAATGTGGATGAACTTGATACACTCTTCAACAAGCGTTCTGGCATGATGGGTATGACTGGTCACGGCGATTTGCGTGATATTCATAAGCTTATTGCTGAAGGTGACAAGAACGCTGAGCTTGCTCTCGGCGTATACGTACATCGTATTGTTAGCTACATTGGCAACTACACTGCTCAAATGGGTGGCGTTGACGTAATCACCTTCACAGCAGGCGTTGGCGAAAACGACGAAATCGTGCGCGCTCGTGTATGCGAAAAACTTGAGCCATTCGGCGTTAAGCTCGATAAGGAAAAGAATTTGGTTCGTTCTAAGGAACCACGCATTATTTCCACTCCAGACAGCTCTGTGATTATTGCTGTGATTCCAACGAATGAAGAGTTGGCAATTGCACGCAAGGCTGCAGCTATTGCTGAAGCTGGAGAGGATACCTACGGCAACAAGTTTGAGCACTAAATATTTTATTCCGTGCTGCTAAACAAATCTAAATAAGAAATTCCCGGGCAGGTTACCTGTCCGGGAATTTCTTATAATCATTGAAATCATTGAAATCATTGAGAAATCATATTAACCCACATACCCGGAAAATCAGGAATCGTTTTGCGAGTTGTAGCAATGTTTTTGACGCGTATATTTTCTATACGCAATCCAAGCATTGCAGCAAACGTCGCCATGCGGTGATCCGCATAACTTTCCATCACTTCCCCATGCATATTCCTATGAGGTTCAATACGAATACCATCCTCAAGTTCTTGCGCACCAATACCAACGCGCTGCAATTGAGCAACTAACGCTTCCAAACGATTAGTTTCATGACCCCTTAAATGAGCTATACCATGCAATTCACTTATTCCATCTGCAAACGCGAGAATAGCAGCAATACTCGGGGCAATCTCACCTGCTTTACTTAAATCAAGCGAAGGAATTGCACGAATACTACCATTCGCACTAACAGAAAGCGTACCAGAACCACTATTTGCAGTATTTTCTTTAAAAGTAACAACAGCGCCCATCTGCTCAAGTATTCCTGGCAATAATCCACCAGGCTGCGTTGTGTTCTTAGGCCAGTTTGGAATCCTAACTGTGCCACCAGAAATTAAAGCTGCACCTAAAAATGGCGCTGCATTCGACAAATCCGGCTCAACAACTACCACATTCGGTAGAACCAATTGCGATTCCTTAACAGTCCAATTACTAGGCTTGTGCATTTGTACAATGCCACCAGCTTTTTGCACATCATCAATTGTCATTAAAATATGTGGCATACTCGGTAAAGTTTTGCCAACATGATTAAGATTTAATCCTCCAGGTATTCGTGAAGCAATGAGCAATAACGCTGAAATGAATTGTGAAGAAGCAGAAGAATCAATGCGAATAATATTTTCTACATTGCGTTTTTTAAGTTCTACTAAATGAGGCGGAGTAATCGTATACGGCAAAAATCCAACCTCACCATGGTACGTAACTGTTGCACCAAGCTGCTCTAAAGCATCAAGAATTGGCTTCATAGGACGAGCATACGCTTGCTCATCTCCATCAAAAAGTACTGGCTTATCTGCAAACAAGGTCAAAGCGGACACAAAACGCATTACAGTTCCAGCTAAACCGCAATTTATAACTGCATCAGAGGTCACATGAAATGCACCATCTTCATTTGGTTCAACTCGAACTACTGTGCCGTCATTATGAAGAGATACGCAGGTAACACCAAAAACCTTGAGCGCCTCTATCATTAGTTCCGTATCCCTAGAACGTAACAAGCCTTGCAACACAACAGGTTTTTTCGACAGTGCTGCAAGAATCAAATATCGATTAGATAATGATTTACTTCCTGGAATATTCACTGTTGCATTCAGAGGCGTATTGCATAACGGAGCTTGCCAAGGGTCAGCACAACTATAAGAATTCATTATTCCACTCATACTATGAATATTATCTATGAATATGTACGCATCATAATTTTCAAGACGCTTTACATGATATTTTATTACCATTCATTACAGTAAATTTACATATGAATGAACGCATTATGCCAATATCCTGTTCGTATTGAAGCATATAAAGCAATAGTAGGAACAGCAATGCAAATTACATAAAATATCCAATCGTATGCTGTTAACTTCGATTTTCTTGCTGGAACACGTTTAATACTACTTCCAAAAGCTCTAGCTTCCATAGCGGTAGCAAGTTTAGTGCCCCTGCGAATAGATAACACAAGCAAACCAAAAGACTGCGAAAGCATGCGTTGTAACGCTTTACCATCCGATATACCACGAGACCTACGAGCTAAACCAAAAGCACGCCAATCATTCTGTAATAGACTAAACATTCTCAACCCAGCTAATGCTCCGTACACAAAACGTGGAGAAAAATGCAGAATCTGCACTAAACCGTCTGCTAAATCAGTTGGATCTAATCCAATGGCCAATATCACACCTGGAACCGCTACAGCAGCAACGCGAACAAATGTACAGATTGCCAAATATAACGAACCTTGACTTATATGCATCCAACCAAACTGAAATATCTCACTTCCAGAACTTTTACCATATAAAAGCACCGATATAAAACTACCAGAAGCAGCAATCCAAACTGGCCACGTATGGCGTAAAACATACCAAGGAGTTACTCCAGCAATTGCCAATAACAGCATATCTAAACCGAATGCAATAGAAGCAGAAACAATATCTAATGTAACAAACATAGGCAAGCAAAGTAATAACGCTCCAATAAAACGGCTTATTGGATTGAGCTTACGAATCAACCAAGACGGTGAAACTAGACGCTCACTTTCTAAACGTTGAGAAGATGGAGTTACATCAATGTGTGAAACTTTTAATAAATTTTCAAAGTTCTCAATTTGCATACTGCTATATGATACCTCTGCACTACTAGTTTTATTCACTTCTACTCATTCCTTTCATTGTAGTTATGAGCAGAGTCTGTGACTTTTTCATACTCAACTCGTATTACTCTGGCATCTAAAGACTTTACAAGCTCATCATCATGAGTAACCACGATCACTGCTGAGCCACTATCTCGTATTTGTGCAATAAGTTCCACCATCGCTGTCCAAGTTTTAAAATCTTGTCCAAAAGTAGGCTCATCCATAATGACAACACGTGGAGCAGCAGCTAAAAGCGTAGCTACAGAAAGTCTACGTTTTTCTCCTCCAGATAAGGTATAAGGATTAGCAAGAGCAAAACGCTTTAAATTCATACGTTCAAGCATGTTATCGGCAATATCGTAAGATTCCTTTTCGCTTTTTCCTTGCTTTTTAGGTCCTACAGCAACTTCGTCTCTCACAGATGATGTTATAAATTGGTGTTCTGGCTCTTGAAACACCATGCCAACTCGACCTAATAATTCTTGACTTTTCCACGTAAAAAGATTATTCTTTCGTCGCTTCGGCACGTACTTGTTCATCATGCATACGCAGCCGTCAATCGGTTTTAATAAGCCTGCAAGTGTTAACGCTAACGTAGTTTTACCAGCACCATTAGGCCCCATTAAAGCTGCTACTTCGCCAAAACGAAAAGCTACATTAACATGTTCAGCTAGTGGTAGAGTTCTTCCAAAAGAGCAATCATTGGTATAAAGTGCAACAGATTTTTCCATATCCTTCATTACGCTATCACAATGTTGAGGAGCAAAAGATTTCACTGTTCTTCCTGGAACCCAAGCACCACTTTCTGCAAGCATATCACCATATTTTGCAAAAACCTCCTCAGGTTTACCATCTGCGATAACACAACCTGCATTTGCACTATTATTATCTTCATTTTTCCCAACAACAATAACTCTATCAATCAGATCCAGCCAAACATCAATATGATGTTCAACTACAATCATCGTAGAACCTGTTTTTTTAAGAATATTCGCTACTGCATCATGCACTTGTTGAACACCCTCAGGATCGAGATTAGCTGTAGGCTCATCTAAAAGTAGTAATCCAGGGTGCATTGCAAGCACTCCTGCTAAAGCAAGACGTTGCCTTTGACCTCCCGATAAAGATTGTGTTGAACGTCTAAGACCCTGACTTCCTTGAGTAATATCGTCTAATCCAACAGCTTTTAATGAAAGCTGCACACGATTCCAAGTCTCTTCAGTAGCAATTCCAAGATTCTCACTTCCAAAAGCTACATCATCACCTATTCTCTCAAGAATAATTTGAGAATCTGGATCTTGCATAACAAGTCCAACTTGCCCGCGAGCATCCCTAGCATGAACACCACCGATGAGAAGACTACCTTCTTCCATGCCTTCTGTTTCATCGCCTAATACACCTGCTAAACCTGCCATAAATGTGCTTTTCCCAGCGCCAGAAGCGCCTAAAAGCAGCACATGCTCACCAGGCTTAATATCAATATTCACATTCCTTAACACAAAATCTTTGCGTGTTGCATGCCTCCAACCCCAGTTTTGAGCAACTACACTCGCTGGAGTCCACTCAGTTTTATCCACAAATTGCATACCAACAAACTTTCATTGCATAGCATAATTTAAAAAAATCAAAATATGAAATAAATACAATAATAAGAGCATCATATGAGTAAACTATCGTGTTTTTGTCATTTTGACATGAAACACGATAGTTTATAAATTGCAATAAATATTCCAGATATAACTCACACTAATGCCTGAGGGCGGCCTGACTCAAAACGATCAAGCACACCCGTTGCAGCTAACGCCTTTTGAACAAGCCACACGACAACGCCTGCAACAATGAAACCAGAGATAATAGAAGTAATGAGATTTGCAACAATATACTGAGTATTCCAGCCTTGGCCGCCACTAGTCCAATTGTAGATAAAGCAAGCTACGCCTGCCAATGAGCCAGATATTACAGTGGAAAGCAAATTCCATGACTTGTACATAAACAAGATGAAGGCAAGTTCTGCACCAATGCCTTGAATGATACCAACAATCAAGGATCCGCCAACGCCCCACTGATTTCCTAACATAAGTTCTACAAACGCACCAAGCGTTTCAGCAAATAATGCAGCACCAGGCTTACGTACGATTATTGCAGCTAAAGGTCCAGCAAAAAGCCAAAAACCATTAGATAAACCTTCAGCACCAGGCAACAGGCTTGCAAAAAGATTAGTAGGAGCTGCACACACAATATCCCAAGCCCAGAATAATACGCCAGATGCAACAGCAATAATAGCAGCAATTACGATATCTAGAATACGCCAGCGATTAGAATGTTCAATTGAAACATTAGTCATAGTAAAGTGCCTTTCTTCAATATTGAAAGATTTGGGCACGGGAAAAGAGCGACATCCGTTGCTAATATTACTTAGCACACGTTCAATCGGTCGAAGCTTTCGCTTCCTCTCAGCCAAACGGCTCCCGAGTCAAAATATTTATAATCACAGTATAAGAATGTAATGCAATGCTGCAGCACAAACTTACGCTTATAAGAGTACACATAGACTGCTTTTTTGTATAGTAAATATTTAAATACAATTGTACAATTTTATTAAAAAGTGCGTTGAAAACGAGCAACAGAACGTCTCACAAGCGAGCTAAAAAAAAATAAAACCCGGAAAACAATCCGGGTTTCAAAAGTCGGGGTGACAGGATTCGAACCTGCGACATCCTGCTCCCAAAGCAGGCGCGCTACCAAACTGCGCTACACCCCGAGGCTTTCAAACTACTTAGTAGCTCCAAGCACAATCAAATACAATAGCGCACTTTGCCGACAAAAGCAAATTTACGACACACCTAGCGTGTCCAATTTTCAAAACATGATTGACTTGAGCACCACCAGTTACAATAGAAAGTATTCTATTCATAAAGGAATTAATATTATGGGACGTTTCCAGCGAACTGAGGCAATGGGGTTAATAGCATTTCTTATATGCGCAGCATTCGGAATGGTTATTATGTCTACATACATGTTGGTTATGCCAGCATTTTGGCAAATTAGTCAAAGACTTTTTCTTACATCCTCAGGAATTGTGGCGTTGTGCAGTATTGGCGCTTTTATTATTGGTTACCTGCGCACTAATAAAAAATTTACTGGACACCATCTCATTCGTATAGCAAAACATACATTTGAACTTACTGCGCTTTCTACCATTTATGGCGCAACAATGTTTCTTATGTCTTTTGCATTACTTTCTATTATTAACAGCATTATCGGCAGAGCCGCAATGAACAATTATTTGCCAGTATTATGCTCGGCATTATCCGGAATTGTTGGTTACGCAACACTCATTCAAGCTGAACTTCTTGAGGCTAAAACAGTAGCTTCCTTACTTCCACTTTTCGTTATTTCAGGCGCCGCTGCTGCAGGTCTTACTACCGACGACCCCTATTGGTATAACAATAATTTTTCTCAGCTCGGTGATCGCACCACATTCGCAGCCAGCATGTTTAACGCAACGCTTGTACTATCTGGAATTTGCATTATTATAACGAGCTACTTTGCTGTTACAGAATTTGTTGCAACTCAGCGTGAAATATTACAACATAACAATGAGGAGCGCACGCATCATTTCAAAACTCGCACAACCATTATGGCTACTTTGCTTATTTTAGGCGGTATTGCTTTTATTGGCATAGGAACTTTCCGTTATACTCCTCATCCTTTTCTTCATGACTTGTGTGCTAGAGGCGTAACTGGATTAATTTGCACCATGCTTATATGTTTGCCTTGGTTAGCTCCTCGCCTTTCTCGCACATTCTATGTAGCTTCTGATTTAGCTGTTGTTCTTACAGCTTGGGCTGGAAATCAGTGGATGCACGGTCACAATACTCTTACTAATGTTGAAGCATTATCTTGCCTGCTATTTCTAGGATGGATTATTGTTTTTTCAAGACAGGTTGCAGCTATGCAAACAGATCGTATGCAATCAAAAATTAATCAAGCTATTATAGCAAATAGCAGCGCAGGAAACTAAATTCCTACGCTGCTTTAATCGTATAAAATTATAAAATTATTTGCGATTAAATTATTTTTATTCGACTCTTATTTAATGTTCTGGCTTATGCTCGCTCATAAGTAGCAAGAAGCTGCGAGATTGAGCCACAATATTAAATCCAGCCTCATATAAAAGCTCAGGACCTTTTGGATTATAGGTGTCTACAATCAGCTTCCACTTTTCACCATAACGCTTGTCTGGCAATGTAAAAGTAATTGGTTCATAATGAGCGTTAAATATAAGAATAAAGTCATTATCGATCATTCTTGTTCCATACCAGTCTGTTTCTGGAATGTCAGAACCATTCAAATAAATCATCACAGAAAGCGCGTGAGTATTTGACCAGTCTTCCATGTCCATAACAGTTCCGTTATGATCAAGCCATTCTACTTGTGGAATATCACAAACATCATCATTGTTTGAACGTCCAGTAAAGAAACGACGACGATGCAAAACAGGGTGATGAAGACGCAAATGAATAAGTTTAGAAACGAAATCAAACATATCACGTTGAGTTTCGTTATAATCCCAGCTCATCCAAGAAATAGGATTATCTTGACAGTAAGCATTATTATTGCCATGCTGCGTACGCATTACTTCGTCGCCTGCGCAAATCATAGGAATACCCTGACTCATAAGCAATGTTGAGAACAGGTTACGTATTTGCCTCTCTCGCAGTTCATTCACATCGTGAATACTGGTAGGACCTTCTACGCCACAATTCCAAGAACGGTTGTCATTTGCACCGTCGTTATTTCCTTCTTTATTTGCTTCATTATGTTTTTCGTTATAGCTTACTAAATCATTCATAGTAAAGCCGTCATGAGCTGTAATGAAATTCACAGATGCAACAGGCTTACGACCATTCTGCTCATACAAATCAGAACTTCCCATAAGCCTACTTGCAAATTCAGGCAAAGTCGACGGCTGTGAACGCCAAAAATCACGTACACAATCACGATAACGCCCATTCCATTCAGACCAGCTTGGAGGGAATCCACCTACTTGATAGCCACCAACACCGATATCCCAAGGTTCAGCAATAAGCTTTACGCTAGAGATAATAGGGTCTTGCTCAATAATGTCAAAGAATGCAGAGAGCTTATCTACTTCTTGGAATTGACGAGCAAGCGTTGCAGCTAAGTCAAAGCGGAAGCCATCAACGTGCATTTCAGTCACCCAATAACGCAAACTATCAGTAATTAAACGCAAAGCCTTTGGCGAGCGCATAAGAAGTGAATTACCAGTGCCAGTAGTGTCAAAATAATGACGCTGATCATTGTCTACAAGACGATAGTAGGCACGATTGTCAATACCACGGAAACTTAACGTTGGTCCCCTATCGTTACCTTCGGCCGTGTGGTTATAAACTACATCAAGAATAACTTCCATACCAGCTGCATGGTACGCCTTCACCATTGACTTAAACTCATTAACTTGCTCACCACGCTGACCAGAACTTGAGTAAGAATTTTGTGGAGCGAAGAAACCGATGGTATTGTAGCCCCAATAATTACTCAATCCCTTATTTTGCAAGAATGAATCGTTCACAAACTGATGAATTGGCATAAGCTCAATTGCTGTAACACCAAGCTTTCTTAAATAGGAGATAACGCTTGGATGCGCAAGACCAGCGTAAGTACCGCGAATATCTGCAGGAACACGTTTGTCGAGATTAGTCATGCCACGAACATGAGCTTCGTAGATAACAGAATCATGGTATGGAATCATAGGATGCTGATCATTACCCCAATCAAAATATGGGTTAATAACAGCAGCTTTCATTGTGTGAGCTGCAGAATCTAAAGTATTCATTGCAGAAATATCATCCGGATTAGCAAACCAATACGAGAATAAGCTTTCATCACCGTCAATATTGCCTTCTATTGCTTTTGCATACGGGTCTAGCAACAATTTGTGTGGGTTACACCACAAGCCATGAGATGGATCATAAGGACCATGAACACGATACCCATAACGTTGGCCAGGCTGAATTCCTGACACATAGTTATGCCAAACGTATGAGTTCTGTTCGGTCATATCGATACGTGTTTCATTATCATTCTCGTCAAACAAGCATAATTCAACGCGCTTTGCAACTTCGGAAAACAGCGCAAAATTCACGCCGGCACCATCATAATTGGCACCAAGCGGATACATGGAACCTGGTCTTATATGCATACTTATAAGTATCTCATATATTTGCTCAGTTTTCACGCTATGTTGCTGATATTTGAAAAAAGCTTAAAATTTATAGTTTCTTTAACAATTTAATTAATCACGTAATTCCATGGATCACAAGAATCAGGTAACCAAGTAATTTCAGGGCATTCACCAGAAATTTGAGCAACCGCATGTGCAATATCACTTATAGCATAGTTAAACCATAATGACTCAATAGCACTGTGAGGAGTGTTAATAAGCATTGGATAAACTTTTTTCTCACAATCAGGATTAATCTTGCTGCGTAATTGCGATTCATATAATGCTTGCTCAAAAGCGTCTGTAGCGGGATGATGGCGTAAATCACTTGTAACATATACATCCGCTTGAGACTCTCGAACAGCATCAAATAAGCTATCCCCAGATCCAGGTAAAACTGCTACTGTTTTCACTAAAGCATCCAGATTACCAGCGACTTGTATTCCAAGTTGTGTGCGAGGAAGAACATCGAATACACGTTGTGAAAAATCACGTAAAGACATTGATGTATCTAATGCTCCAACACGACCCAAGCCAACAGGATGCTGAGCACTATCACTTTGACCAGTTGAAACTAGAGGACGAAGATTACGCAAACCAAAAGCATCCGCAGCAGCATGGGCAACACCGCGCCACGCAACATCAGCATTAGTATGCCCAACCCACAAACCACAGTGATGAGTCATCAAACGCTGCACAATTTCACCACGCACTCCTCTACCGGATACATCATGCACTGCCTTGAAGAATAATGGGTGATGCGTAACTAATAAATCAGCACCCATGTCTATTGCATGAGTCACTGTACTTAGCTTAGGATCACAAACACACACAATACGTCGAACAGGTGCTAATAAATCACCAACAATAAGACCTGGAGCATCCCAATCTTCAGCATATTCAAGAGGATACAGCTTTTCTAAAGCTTGTACTGCTTCATATAATCTTGTCATACGATTCCTTGCTCGTAGATTAATGGGCAGCCAGTTGCCAATCAGCGCCAACACCAGTTGACACATTAAGTGGAACATCTAAATGAACAGCATGCTCCATGGCTTGACGTACTATATTTTCCACTTCTTCCTGTTCACCATGCGCAATTTCTAAAATCAATTCATCATGAATTTGTAAAATTACACGACTCATCAATCGAGCTTCACGCAACCCATGATCAACACGAAGCATAGCAAGTTTCATAATATCTGCTGCAGTTCCTTGAATTGGAGCGTTTAAAGCACCACGCTCTGCAGCTTCACGCGCAACACGATTATTTGAAACAAGTTGTGGAAAATATCGACGCCGACCAAACATAGTTTCCGTATAGCCAAGCTTTTTAGCTTCAAAAACCAAAGATTCCAAATAATCGTGCACGTTACCAAATGTATCAAAATATTTTCGTTTTAACACTTCAGCTGCAGCCGGAGAAATCGAAAGCTGCTTAGCTAAACCATAAGTACTTAAACCATATGCTAAACCGTAGCTCATTGCTTTTACGTGTGATCGCTGATCATTACTGACTTGCTCTACAGGAATTTGATACACCAAACTAGCTACATATTTATGAAAATCAGCACCCGAACAAAATGCTTTAATAAGTGTCTTATCATGCGAAGCGTGAGCCATAATACGCAGTTCAACCTGCGAATAATCGCAGCTCATTAAAGATTCAAAGCCTGCTCCTGGAATAAAAGCGGCACGAATTTCACGACCCGCAGCATTGCGGTTAGGAATGTTTTGCAAATTTGGATCTGCAGAACTTAAACGACCTGTTGCTGCGATTGTTTGTTCAAAAGTAGTATGGATACGCTGATCATCATAATGAGCTGCATCAATCAAACTTTGTACAATCTGTTTTAACTTATTTGTTTCACGATGCTTCAACAGTGCACCCAAAAACTGACTTGCAGGTTCTTCAGGATCCAATTTGGCATACATTGCTTGTAAAGCTTCAGCATTAGTAGTATATGAGCCATTTTTCGTGCGACGTGTTGGCTTAAGACCAAAATGTTCAAAAATTATTTCCTGCAGTTGCTTAGGGCTTTGCAAATTAATATGCTTACCTGCCACTTGCCAAGCCATATTTTGTGCAAACTCAGCGTCTGAAGAGAATTGGCGCAGCATACCATTTAAACGTTGCATATCAACCGCAGCGCCAACATCTTCTAATGCACGCAAAACGCGAGAAATAGGCATTTCTAAATCAACCATTAAGCCTGTTTGCTTTCTCGCATCCAAAATTGGAGCAAATTGTTGAGCTAAAAGACGCGTAATCGCCACGTTCCTTAACATTCTTGTTTCATTGCGTTGCGTTTCTTCTACAGCCACTTGCTTTTCAGAAGAAGTTACAAGATCGTCGAGCAGGAGTTCAAGCTCACCTTGCTTAGCTTCTTCATTACTCGCATTTTCTTCACTACTTGGAATATCTAAATAGTGTTCTGCCATCATTTCAAGTGTTTCTGCGCGAAAATCAGGCTCTAACAAGTAGGATGCTAAACGCGTATCAAGTAGCGGCATGACATTACGTTCACTCTTTGCATCAAGCAATTTCAGAGACTCTAATAAACCCAAATGTTTCTTATAATCATGCAAAACTATGTTAGAAGCATATTGCTGCAAAAACTCACGCAATAAATTCTGTAAGATTGATTCTTCAGACAGTAAATCTACCGCATATACTAATGCAGCATGATTATTAACAAGCATTATTACGCAATCAGCTTGCAAACCAAAATGATGTTTAGATTGATGCCCAGACTCATGCGCATATAACACTAACTCATTATTTTTTTCTATGCAATCAGCACATTGACGTGAATTATTTATATAATTCTCAGAGTCAACATTGCTTGATGCTTTCTTAGAATCTTTTACATCATGTTGCGTTGTTTCTAGTAAATAAGAACTTACGCAACGTCTCCATTCAAGCCAATCTTCTACTGTTCGCACATGATGCATGTGTATACTTTCTAGAGTTGCTTGAAAATCTTCAGCATCATTACTCAATTGGTTATTTTGTTGTACAGCATCATAATTTTCAGCATTCTCATGAGCAGCAGAGAGCATAATACGCATAGTATTTTCAATAGACTGCCGCGTTCCACGACTAAATGTTTTAAGAATTTTACGCTTTTTTAATTCACCAAATTCAAGTTGAGATAGCAAGACACCTAGTTGTTGAGCATTAACTTCACCAAAGCTTAAATCGTCAATGTTTACGCCAAGATCTAAATCACGAACTAAAGCATTAACTTTTCGATTCAAACGAACTTGATCAATATGTTCACGTAACGCCTCACCTTTTTTACCAGTAATTTCGTCAGCATGAGCAATAATATCTTCTAAACTACCAAATTGATTAATCCACTTAGCAGCATACCCGTCACCAACACCTGGGACACCTGGGATGTTATCAGCTGTTTCCCCTCTTAATGCAGCTAAATCAGGATACTGTTGTGGTGTAACATGATACTTTTCAAAAACTGCTGCTGCATCCATTGCTTTTAAATCCTTAAAATGCTGCCCTGGATACAACACTGTAATATGCTCATCGATAAGTTGAAATGCGTCACGATCACCTGAAAGCACCAAAGTGTGATACCCAGCATTAGCACCCATAGTTGCTAAAGTGCCGATAACATCATCTCCCTCATAACCAGGCTTCTCAATATATGTAACACCAAGAGCACGAAGCATTTGCTGAATAAGTGGAAGCTGCGAAAGCAACTCTTGAGGAGCAGCATCACGCGTACCCTTATATTGCGGCAACATAGTATTTCTAAAAGTACCGCCTTTAACATCAAAAGCAATAGCTAAACGATCAGGATGCTCTTTTTTTACCACTTGCGAAAGCATAGTGATAAAGCCCCAAACAGAATTCGTTGCTTGCCCAGAGGATGTAGAAAAATTATCTGCAGAAATTGCAAAAAAAGCACGGAACGCAAGAGAATGGCCATCAACGACCAACAACGTTCCTTTCTCATTCTCAAGTTGCGAAGAATGTTCTTCAACGATGTTGGCGTTCACTGTTGACTACTCACCCACGTTCCGTAACTACTGCCCACTAGCATACTTATTATTCAACTTGCGAGCATCCAAATGTAATCGAGTTCAATTATAGTAATTTCCTCAACTGTATTAATTTTCAGCGTTAGCTGCTGGTTTATCATCACCATATTTGGCAATAATAGCCAAAGCAAGACGCTTTTTAGGAATACGCTGATCCATAGAAGTTTTTTGAATCCAACGGAAAGCACCTTGCTCTGAGAAACCAGCCTTATCCATAAGTAAGCCTTTAGCACGATCAACAAGCTTACGTTCTTCTAAAGTATCCTCAGCTTTCTTTAGTTTTTCTTCTGTTTTCTTGAGCTGGTCTTCAGTGTCGCGCAACTTATTTTCAGTACGCTCAACACTATCTAGTAAATCATTAATTTCGCTAAAACGCCCCATAGCAACTTCTAAAGCAGGAAGCAGTTTAGACTCTTCATATGGTTTTGTTACGTATGCCATTGCACCAGCACCCGTCGCCTGTTTGACTAAATCTGCTTGAGAAAAAGCTGTAAGCATGACTACAGGAGCAATATTTTCGTCACAAATCGTTGCAGCAGCTGTGATACCATCAACTACCGGCATTTTCACATCCATGCACACTACATCTGGATGATGCTCACGAGTTAACTCAACAGCTTCCTGACCATTAGCAGCTTGACCGACAACCTGATAACCGTTATCTTCCAACATTGCTACCAAGTCCATGCGGTTGACTGACTCATCTTCAGCGACAACAACGGTGCGCGCGTGATGAACTTTTTTATCTTGCATCTCACGTTGAGCAGCTTCTTCATTAGCTGCTTCACGAAGTTCATCATCAGTAAGTACCTCAGGCATTGTTTGCTCTGCCCCTTCGTTATTTTCTACAACTGGCATATTAACAACCTCATTTCTTTGCCACATACTCACAGGGCAACATCGCCATGCATAATCAACACGGCGTGCACGCTACAGCACGTTCAAACACCAATAAATATCACGCCTCATAGCATGAATCCAGCATGTCTTTCAAAACCGCACGAGCACCATGTTTGTGACTCTCTATGATAGCATAAACTTCATAAGACTCGCGTACGAATATGCACAATTCGCGCTATTTTGCCTATTTTATATAATTGTCGACAATAATACAGCTACAGCACCAAGTATGGCTTGGCAAACACATAGAGGAAAAGCGTTCTTATAATCACCATGAAGCACGCTTTTAGCGAATTTATACGCTTTGATGACAACAGCAAGCAGCACAAGCCATTGTATACCAGCAAATAATAGATGCCACACGCTTCCGCGACGCATTCCATACAAGTCACTAAAAACTTCAATCTTATAAAAATGCCACATTGAGGGAACCACTGCAGGAAAAGCAATAATTGAAACTGAATATGCTAACAATAGCAGTGTCGCTATAATACTCATCGCAACGCATAAACGCCTACCGCTAGGCTCACCAATTCTCATCATTGCAGTTATTTTTCCATGCTTTTTATCACTTGCAATATCTCGAAGATTATTCACCATCATTAAGCATCCTGAATAAGCTCCTGGAATACACGACATAAGTACGCAAGCTAAAATTCTCAAAGGCTCACTCATCAAGATACTGTTAGCTGGCATACCAATACCGTATGTGATTGCGCATAATGAACCAACAAAAGGCACAGGTCCAAAGAACACGAACGCGCTTACTTCCCCCCAACCTTTATAACCATAGGGATGCTTTCCTCCAGCATAAAACCATGCCGCAGCAACACATAAGATTCCAAGCAGAATAAACCACCATATTCCTGTGCGCACAACAATGATCAAACCAAAAATGCATGCAGTTATTGCAGAGATTATTACAGCTTTTAGTACTGCTTGAGGCTTAATGCCAGCATCTGCAAGCCGCCAAGATACGTCGCACAACGGCTTGGAATCATTGCTATTATTTGAAGCGCGCAGACTACGATTTTCATCTAAACCATTCAGTCCATCACAATAATCATTAGCATAATTAACTGATATTTGCATACATGCAGCAACTACAGCACATAAGAAAAACTGAAGAATACACTGCCACAAATGCACGTCAGTTTTCTCAAAATATGAGAAACGAATCATTCTACAAGCGATAGCAAATGCCATAACAACTGGGACTAAACCTATTGGCAATGTGTAAATTCTAGCACCCTTAATCCAAATTTTTGCGCTTTGCATCACTCACCTCGCAAATTACGCACACTCATACACGCTCTTATATAAGCTGCGGCAATAACATTGAAGTACATATTGGCAAAGCAATAATAAACACAGCAATAGTTATAAGCAAGAGTCCACGCCAACCAAATGGGTACTTATAGTATGATGAATTGCGTGTCCGTAAATAAAAACCGCGTTCCTCAGCAGCAAGAGCACAACTATCTGCTTTCCGCACAGAAGTAACCAAAAGAGGTACAATAAGTGGCATCATCAATCGCAATTTCTTAAATGGATTTTTAGTATCATACTCCACACCGCGAGCCATTTGCGCTTCTGTAATTTGTGACATTTCGTAAGCAAAAATTGGCACAAAACGTACTGCTGTTGTAATAGTGAACACATAACAATATGGTACGCGCAAATGTTGAACTACAGCATTTGCTAAATCGTTTAATTTTGTAACAGTAAGCACACTTACCAAAGGTAACGCAAAGCAGAATAACCGCAAAGCGGCCTTTGCTCCAACATCTATACCATTGTGAGTAAACCACAAGAACAAATAATGACCTTTTTGAGCAATAACTGTTTGCAAAAGAAACATCACACAAGTAATTACAAACATAGCTTTCATAAGAGGAAACAGTGTTCTAAGAATACGAGCACAAGCCATTGCAAACAATATAAGTACTACAAGTGCAATCAACGCAGTATATTGCTGAGCAATAAACACACTTATTACAGTGCTTGCTGCAAGTATCAGTTTGGCAATAGGATCCGCCCGATGAAACAGCGTCTTTCCTGGTTGGTAAGTCAATAATCTCGTTTTCATAAATACAACTACCTTTAATCCTTACGATTGCTGTTTCTTGTAATTTATCTCGCATGATAATGCTGATACTATTTCAGCTCGCACATACAAGCCTTTACACTGCTTAAAACCATGTTTTACTAAACCTTGTGAAACTGCACACAGTAACGGAGGACACAATGCAGCTGCTTCACACACTACTGGCTTTTCAAACACGTCATATGCTGAACCATCAATAACAATCTTTCCATCATTGATAACGATAAGTCGAGTAGCATAATCAAGCACTACTTCCATATCGTGACAAACCATAATTATGCAGCAACCTTGATTGCGTAATCGTTCTACTACTTGCATAATTCGCATGCATTCATGATAATCAAGACCACAAGTCGGTTCGTCAAGAACCAAAATTTTAGGATTCGTTACCACTGTTGCAGCCAAAGCAACCATTTGACGTTGCCCGCGAGAAAGCATAAATGGACTAGCTTGAGGGTCAAGCTCTAATTCTTCAATAATTTCCATCGCATGTGCTTGAGCTTGATGATTATCTTCACCAATTAACATGCAACTTAATGCTACTTCTTCAAGAACAGTCTCTTTACATAACTGACGATCAGGATTTTGGAATAACGTAGATACATACTTAGCTATTTGACTAATACGAAGATGCTTAGTATCAGTGCCATCAATGGTAATAGTGCCTTCCGTAGGTCTTAATAATCCATTAATAATCTTTGTGATCGTTGTTTTACCAGCACCATTTCTACCAACCAATGCCACTAACTCGCCAGAATGCACAGAAAAAGAAACATCGCACAATGCTTGTACATTACTTTTATAAGCAAAACTTACATGAGTAAGCGAAAGACATGGCTTATCAGTAACGTCATTATGATTATTTGATTTTGCAATAGATTTTTGAGTACATTCTGCAATATTTGCATCGCACTGATGAGAAAGCGCAGAATCATCAGTGCGTAATGTTGCAACAATAGTATCTACAGTTTCATTAACTCCGACTGTAAGTGGCGAAGGTTTACAAATTTCTTCATCTTGCAACTGTTTCACTAAATGCGTAGTTCGAGGATAATTGATACCAACTTCACTTAATAAATCAATATCTTTAAGCGCAACGGAAACAGGAGCATCGAGCGCAAGCTCACCTTTTGAAAGCACCATGAGACGCTTGCAATATTCGCTTAATAAAGCTACCTTCTGCTCAATGACTACAATAGTAATACCAAAGTTCTTATTTAATTCACTGAGAATGTCAAAAATCATGCGCGAAGATACTGGATCTAATGCACAAGTTGGTTCATCTAAAACCATAACTTTGGGTTGTAATGCCAGAATCGCAGCAATCGCAACCTTCTGTTTCTGACCACCTGACAACGTATCTAAATCACGATTACGCAAATCAGTAATGCCAACAGTTTCAAGCGCATTCGCAATGCGATCTGGAATATCATCATGCGAAATACCAAAGTTTTCTAAACCAAAAAGCAGCTCGTCCTCTACATTTGCAGCAACCATCTGCGCATCAATATCTTGGATAACCGAACCAATTAAGCAAGCAATGTTAGTGAGCTCAAGTGAAGTAGTATCATGACCAGCAATACTTACTGTTCCACAAAGATTACCAGCATAATGGTGAGGAATAGCACCAGAAAAAAGCGAAGCAAGAGTAGTTTTACCAGCACCTGAAGGACCGATAATACCAACAAATTCACCAGAATAAATACTAAGGTTTACATCTCGAAGAGCAAAAGTGTCATTTTCTTCACTATCAGCATTTTCACTCTTATGAGTCGTATACTGAAAAGATACGTTACTTAATGCGAGCAAAGGTGTTTCTTTACGGGAGCTATTACTTTTTTCCATAGACTCTTTACTTGGGTCGGCAGAATCAACTAAATGATTATCTGCAATATATTCTTCGTGTTGAGGCATAACATTCCTAACTGTAACACACTGAGCAAACGCAATCGTAACTACTATGCAACACTCACAGGTACTTCTCCAAGTATTCATAACACACAAGTTGACACCAACCATATTCTTGATTGATGCCAACTTGCTGTTATACCTTTATACTTTTACGTTATACATACCTTATATTGCAGCACATAGATACACACATGTGCCGCCGCGCATTTTACTTATGTAATACTAATCTGATTGGCGTGTACAACACTTCAACAACAACAGCATTAAATGCTGCAGTGCCAAGAATAATTGGCAACATTACCATTACCATGTTCGGGGAATGAAGAATAAAGAATGCAGCAATGAGAGCAAAAATGCACCCCGAAATTACCGTAGTAATAAAGGTGGCAATAAGAGGAAACACACTTACTTTACGAGCTGCATCCTTAGGAAACACGCGTACATAGCCAAGCAAAAGCGCAGTCATAATAATTGCTGCTGGAATATCACATGCGTACTCCAAGAATGGGATGGAAGTATTAAATTGAATTAACGTTGCTGCAAGAGCACCAATAATGGCACCTTGATAAATCTTTGGACGCAACAGCAAAATTGATAAGCAGAAGGAAGCAATAACAAACTCAGGCTGAATATTGCCGATAGAAAGCGATTTTGCAACAGTAAAATCAAGAATGCATCCAGCTGCAAACAGCACAGCAACCAATACTAAAGATGTTATATCTAATGCATGGTGCTTAACTTTTACATCTCGCATCATCATTGTTGCAGCATTATGAGTTGCGCTTGTGACGTTGGTAGCAGTTTCTGCAATCTTTTCGTTCATCTCTTGAGTCATCATTTCTCTCCTTGTTTGAGTTTCATACCATTTGGCATAAAATTATCGAATGATTTTGTTTTGATTTGTATATTGATTTGTTGAAAGTTAAAAGCTTATATACAAAAAGACCTCCGGGCTTACCCCGGAGGTCTTCTACAAGCTTTTCATGTGCAGCTTCTAATAAAACTTCAGAGTAAACTCACGCCAAAGAGAAGACTGCCACCACCACATACGTGCAGCGCCAAAAGCATTACGAGACACAACGTTCATGTTCATACCACGCATGATACTTGCCTCCTTAACTCATAGACGCTTACTGTAGTGTACGCACAAACCTCAACCGAATCATTCGATATTCGTTTGTGTTGCCAACGATGTTAACACTGAAAATGTACAAATGCAAACGCATACTCGTCAATTACGTTCATTCGTACAGGATTACAAGCAAAAGCAATTCGCTTACATAATACTCAAAACCCTTGTTGCATATAGAAAAATGATGCTATTAATACAAAATACGCACGAAATTATGCATCAAAAAAAAATTGTAAAAATTATGCGACACGCATGAAATTTTCTATGCGAATTTTGTTGATGCGCAATTTGCAATTTCACAGCAATAATTCGTTTTACAGATTCATCAATGCGATTTGACGTAATAATACCTTGACGAACAGCATTCACAACTGCATAATACGCTTGGCGTGAGTTTGGCGAGCCAAGTAATATATCAAGACCAGCCTTAATACCGGTAATTGCAGCATTGCCAGGAGTATAACGCAGAGATACAGCGCCCATCCCTAATGAATCAGAAATAAGAATACCTTTGTAACCAAGTTTGTTACGCGCTATGCCAGTAACTATCTTTTCTGACATACTGGCAGGAGTATCATCTCCCGTAATTTTTGGGTACGAAACATGACTGACCATAATAAATTCCACACCATGAGCTATAGCATCTCTAAATGGAACCAAATCTACTTTTCTCAATGCTAAAGGAGTTTGATTTGAAACAGTCAGTCCTTGATGTGAATCAGCAAAAGTCGAACCATGTCCAGGAAAATGCTTATATGTAGCAAACACGTGAGAATTTTGTAAACCATCTGCAAAAGCACTAGCCATGCTGGCTACTGTCAATGCGCGAGAACCAAACGCACGTTTTTGCATCAACGTGTTATTCGGATTCGTAAGCACATCAGCAACAGGAGCAAAATCAACATTAAAACCTAACTGGAAAAGATAGTTTCCAATATATTTGCCAATTTTATAAGCTTTGAGCGGTTTATGCGTAGCTCCAATATCACTCATATTAGGCGAAGCTTTCACACCCATAGCAGGATTAGAACTTACACGTGCAACAGTTCCGCCTTCCTCATCAACAGAAACTAATGCTGGCAATGCTACACGAGATTGACTCATTGCTTGCAAACCTGAAATCATACGCTGAGTTTGTTCAGGATTTTGAATATTCTCCCTGCTCAACATTACGCCACCAACAGGTAATGTAGTAAAAGCTTGCTGCATTGGTGAACCAGAAATAGTCACAGCATTATAGGATCCTACCAATTCTTCAGGCTTTACCATGAACATTTGTGCAACTTTATCTTCAAGAGACATTTTTGACAGCACATTTTTCACTGCAGCACTGTTAGGATCAAATCCTTGCCAAGCATGATTTTTATGCTTGCGAACTACAAATTCCGGTTTTTCAACTTTTTGTACAGATTGATGAGCATGCGAAATGTTATGCGTTGCTGAATCATTGAAGAATTGCGAGCGCATAACAAATAAAGCCACACATATCATCACAACAAGTAACACGACAGCAACTCTTACAGCAAGTGTAGTAAAACGATTACGGGCTATTAACTTTATGACACGTTGACTGTGTGACGCGTTGCAATAAGTTAGTATACGTCCATTAACTGCGTGAGGTTTGCTTTGTAACTTACGTGTTCGTTGCTTTCGCATCACATCTTCCTCTAAAATATTAAGAGACCGTTGCCTTCAGTATTTTACTTATTTATTTACTTCACACACATAGCCGGTTTTACCGCTGAATGTTTTACGCAATGTAGGAGTAGTGAAGAGATTATCACGCTGATCATTCCATGACCATTCATCGTTTAATCTCCACAACATGAGATAGAACTCAGGTTCACCATCTTTATCATTACGACTTGGCTCACCAGGTAACCAGTTTTGGTAACCTACTTTTTCGCCAGTAACCCAGTGTGCAAACACATCACCATTTTCGCGTTGAGATGTATAGCCGCCAATCCACACATACTTAACTCCTTCTTTTTTAGCCATATTGATTACTTTGTTCTCTTTACGTTTATTAGTAAGAGTGACTAAATAACCACCATCTTGCATACAGGCGCTATTTGCTTCAGTCCACGTCACATCACCTTTATGCAAAACAAAACGAGAGCTACCCTTCTTATATGTCTTCTTCTTTACTGGCTTAAACGCCAAACCATCTCCAATACCGCCTGATTGATAGTTTTTAGAATCTGCCAGCAATGCGGAAACTACACGGTCAACATATGGACTTGTGGATGAGTCAGAATCGTATTCAAGGCAATATACGTTATCCTCATTGACTTTAATGCGATTCATTACTTCTTGCATATCAGAGATTGAATTCATATCCCAAAAGTAACCATTTGTTTCATTCGCAATATTTTGCAATACACTGGAATCTGCTTCACTCGTACCAATTAAGTATACTGGAATGCCTTTTTGTTTTGCTAAACTAATAACATCATCAGCAGTATGCGTACTTTCGTTATCTTGTCCGTCTGTAAAAGCAATAACACAGTTAAAACCAGGATGATTTGAAGCATTAGTAACGCCAGTGTATAACGCATCATATAAAGCTGTCATACCATAAGGCGTCATGTTATTAATGCCGTTCAGTAAACGATCTTTATCACTTGTATACGTTGCCATATACATGAGATAACTATCGAAAGATATTAACTCACCTTTATCACCGACTTTATAGTTAAGGCTACGCACAAAATCACTCATAGTGCGCTTCATAGTATCAATAGAATCTTCCATAGAACCAGATTTATCAAGCAGTATCTCGTAATTAACTCCTTGATTATCTTTAATGCGTTCAACCTTATGGATAAGTCGTTCCACTTCCTCGCCGCCACCAATTTTCTCACGTATAGCAGCAGTTGGGGAATCAATTTCCAATGCTTTACCACTGCTATCGGTTAACGAAAAATACAACTTCACGTGTGGATATTGTGACACATCAGAATTGACAATTTTCAACGTATAATCTGAATATTTGTGCGATTTCGTGAGTTCTGTACGCAATCTTGAATAAGGTATTTGACTTGGGTGAATATAGTCCCAAATTAGGCATCCCAAAATGCATGAAAGAATAAAAGAAACAACGACAATAATAGCTATAATAAGATTTCTGCGATTGTTATTGTTATCTGTCCACGAATTAGTTGCGTAAGCAGCGGTAGTGGCAGTGACTGCTGCCGCAGCAGCAGTATTTGGGGAAATAGATGCATCCATATGCTGACGCACGGAAGTTGCTGCAGGTGCATAAGCAGCAGCTGTTGTTATACCAATATTTGGAATTTTTGGACTATCAGTTGGCACATTGTTTGTTGACGCACTGTCAACTACAGTAGTGTTAGCTGCTGCGCCGTCTACTGTCGAATGATCAACTGCAGTTCCACATTGCGAACAAAATCGTGCGTTATTTTTAACGGGAGATCCACAGTTGGTACAATACATCATTTCTTCTTTCGCTCATTATTACTCTGCAAAATACCTATGCTATGCTATGCATACCTCAACGCGTTCATTCTATACCTTGCTTCCAACACAAAGTTGAGGGCAATAACATCATCGATGCTATTGCCCTCGTTTTATTGTATATGCTTTCTAGCGTAACTTACTATTCGAGAACTTACTCAAATATGTAACACACGTATTAAGCAATATGCTTAACATGTTTATTACGCATCAAGCATAAGACAGCCGCAGCTACAAGTACGCCACACATAACAACAACTTGCGCTATGCTACTGCCAGTTGCACTTAACGTGCGAGCCTGCTTTGTAAGAGTTGTCTTGGATCGTCGGTTTGAAGTTAACTTCTGATCTGAAATTGACTTTTCACGAGAAGACTGCTCTTGCGTTGTTGCTGTATTCGTACTTGCAGACCCATTCTTTGAATTTGAAGAATTCACGGCATGGGATTGATGATCTGAGCTTGAAGTAGAACCAGACTGAGGAGATGGGGACGGTGCCGGAGATGGAGATGGAGCTGGAGATGGCTGCGGCTTCTTTTCTGCATTAAGCAACACAGCTGTAGAAAGAGCAGCAACCTTGTATATTCCATCAGCAGCAACAGTCACAGCCTGTGGCTTACTATTCACTTCACCATGAGCAACCAATGCAGCATACTTTCCAGCCGGAATCTTTACTTGAGTTTCAGCATTATTAGCATTGAATACTACAACGTATTGCTTATCTGCATCTTTAAGCGTATAAGCAATTACACCATCAGGAGTGCCAGCAATCATCTTCATGTTCTTATTAATTGTTGCATAATCAAAATCATGAAGAGAAGCAATGCTCTTGCGGAGCTTCAACAATCCCTTGAAATAGTTTACAGAATCAGACTTTTCTGTTGCACGATTCCAATCAAGAGCGTTGTCTTTATCTCCAGCATTGTAACTATTCTCATTACCATTCTTAGTTCGCAAGAATTCCTGACCAAGCTGAATAAATGGCACACCGTGAGCAAGCAAAATCATGGAGTTTGCAAGCTTTACTCGCTTCATGCGCATTGCTTCAGTATCTTTAGGAGCAGACACCTTTAACTTATCATACAATGACAAGTTATCATGAGCTTCCACATACTGAATAATTTGACCTGCATCAGCAAAGTGCATTTCAGCATTACCATTCCAGCATTTAATCGTATTCTTACCATCTGCAGTCTTACCACCTGTGCCAAATTGGCAACCGAGCAAATTATGCTCAAGCAAAGCCTTAGTATCTTTACTCGTATTGCCATTGACAAAGCCAGTACCCTTAGCTTCGAATACAGAACCCTTCATAGCATCACGGAATGAATCGTTAAAGAACGCTACACCTGGAATCTTAGAACCATTAGGTTGAATAGTACTATCGCTCTTAGGAAGCATAGTATTCATATCCCAGCCTTCACCAAGCACAATAATTGATGGATCAATCTTATTAAGCTCGGCACGCACTTCCTGCATAGTCTTCAGGTCAATTAAGCCCATCAAATCAAATCGGAAGCCGTCAAGGTTGTAATGCGTAGCCCAATACTTCACAGAATCCAAAATATACTTGCGCATCATTTGACGCTCAGAAGCAGTATCGTTTCCGCATCCAGAGTTACCATTCAGAGCACCATCCTTATAGCGGAAGTAGTATCCAGGAACAGTCTTGTTAAACGCTTGATTTTGTACACTATAAACATGGTTGTAAACCACGTCCATAATCACACGTAAACCAGCCTTATGAAGGCCAGCAATCATTTGCTTAGCTTCCTTAACTCTTGCTGTTGGATTGGCAGGATCCGTAGAGTAAGATCCCTCAGGAACATTGTAGTTTTGCGGATCATAACCCCAGTTTTGAGCACCTTTCTGACCATAACCCAAGTTACCAGTTTCATTCACTGAAGCAAAATCATACATAGGCATGATTTGTACGTGAGTGACACCAAGCGACTTCAAATAATCAAAGCCAGAAACATTATGCTTATCTGTAGTCTTCGTACCTGCTTCCACTACACCAAGATACTTACCGCGATGAGCAGCACTAATACCAGAGTTTGGATTGATTGAGAAATCACGAACATCCATTTCTGCAATTGTTGCGTCAGTTGGGTGCGCAAACTTTGGCATACGCTTTCCAGCATTACCAGCGTCTTTATCTGCTAATACAACAGAACGTTCGCCGTTTACTACTGCAGCTTTAGCATAAGGATCAGCAGAAACATTCACTGTGCCATCAGCAAAATGAACTTCATATGCGTAAGCTGTATTAGCTTTGTCGCCATCAAGCTTTGCAGACCATACACCATGATCTTCTGCTTTCATAGCTGTTTCTTTGTCTTTTTCAGCTTTTTCAGCAGTCGACTTATAAGTAATCAGCTTTACTTCAGTTGCTGTTGGAGCCCAAAGCTTGAAAGTAGTTGAAGAAGCAGAATACACAGCACCTAAATCATCGCCATTGTACGCGTATTTCTTATCAAATTCATCGGTACGAATTACGCTAGCACCAGTTTTTGAGGAAGCAGAAAGCTTAATATCTTTAGCTAATCCCTTAATACTCAACTCATACTTGTGTTTAATATTAAGGTCATCTTTAGTCACAATGGTAACATCTGATCCTTTTGTCTCAACCGAAACAATTTCAATTTCCTTTTGAGACTTCTCACTCTTATCCAAAAGTGTTACATCAGATTTTTTCAAGGAAGACACGTCACCAGACACTTTTACAGCTAACTTCTTTAAGCCAGCAATATCAGCAGACATCACGTGAGCTGCAAGCTGTGGCATAGTGGCATTTACATATACGTTAGAATCTCCTTGCAAAAGCCAGATTTCCGCAGTTCCTTTAGTAGGATCAGTCTTATCGAGCTTGATAATGTTATTAGGAATTATACGATTCTGCGCATAATCTTTAGCATCCCATTCATTAGTAGGAGTTGAATGCCTTACTATAAATCCTGGATTTTCTATACCAGCATCATTCTTAGCAGTAAAGGTTGCAACTTTTCCATAATCGTCATGCGAAGTAAAGTAACGAGCAGTACCACCGGTTCCGTCATCCCAAGTCCACATATTCCAGCCTTGGTAATCACCTTTATTCCTATGGTAGTGAACTGTTACCTTTAATTCTTTTGGCTTCTTCTTAAGATTGTCTGGAGCAGTAAACTGCGTAGTACCCGTTCCGCCTGTTACCCAAGCTTCAGCAAGACCACTTGCACAGTTTTCAATAACACGATCGCCACCGTCTTTATTCCAATCTTTTGTAGTAGTAATAAAGGAAAGTGACTTGTTTTCAAAAGCACCGTCAACTGTAGTTTCAAAAACTTTGCCGAATTTATCCGTGCCAGTAAACTTATACCAAGCTCCAGGTAAATCTTTACCATCCTTGTCTTTGCCCCACAACCAAATGCCAATATCGCGAGTATCACCCGCTTTTTGTGCGTAGTGGATGCGAACAGTAGTCTTTGGCTCATATTTTACTGGGCAAGGATTAGCGCCAACACCACCCTTGTGATCTTGTACTACATATGAATCAGTATTTGCTGGAATCTTAAAGTTATCCTTATCTCCTTCGTGATACCAGTAATCTTTACCATCGTTAAACACTGCTTCATAATCTTTGCCATTGGTCTTAATTGTCTTCTTATACCAACCGTCGCAAGCCTTCTGCATCTCTTCGCCAGGAACTTTTGTCCAGCTTGAGCCTACGCCATAGTGAACGTATACTTTCTTAGTCTTAAACTTTTCGTCTGGCTTAAAGTAAACAGTTGTAGTAGAGTCTCCTGGCATTGAAGCATCAGGCTTCTCTTCACCATATTGAGGATCAGATGGGTCTGTAGCAGTACCAGCCGGATGTGCAGCTTTTGTGGCATTAACATGCAATGCTACTGCTTCGCGAGCGCCAATCTTGGTTTTAACTTCACCTTTTTCAACTTTAACAGTCTTAGAGCAGTCTCCCGCAGCGTAAACATTGCAATACTCACCATCAGGCAAATCAGTCTTATAAGAAACTTCTTTTGCATCAAGCGAATTGTTAATCGCTAAGAAGCCCTTCTTTTCGCGACTAAATGCAATGTTGTTGTCGCCATCATCCTGCCAATCGGTAACTTTCGCACCTTGAACAGCATTGTAGAATCCAACCATGCCGCGGATTGATGTCCAACGTTGAGCGCACTGCCACTTTGAATCCTTGCCACAAGTTGCGTCCGGTACAGAAGTATCAGTCGCACCAGGCGCACCCTCATCATGAGTATCAAACTTGTATCCAGAATACACGTTTGGCGTACCGTATGGCCATGCAAGCATGAACGCGTTTGCTAAAGCATAACGACGACCATCTTTATACGTAAGTACACTGTTACCACGCTCAGTATCCCAGTTTGTAACGAAAATAGCAGCTTTATCGCTTGCAATCATGCCGTCTTGAATTTTGTTCAGCGACTTGCTTGCCTTCATCAGCGAACCTTTGAAGTTCTGCTTAAGTTGATAAGAGTAGCCAAACTCGTTGACTTCACCTTCGCCTAAATGTGCAGCCGGCTGAATTTCTTGAGCTTCTGAAGGGTTGCCAATAGTTTCCTGCATCCACCAGATCTTGTCAGGAGTAGTGTTTGCTTGCTTCGCAGCTTCAGCTTTAATTGCTTTCATATCCGCTGGCGAAATATGCTTTACAGCATCCACACGGAAACCTGCAACACCGAGTTTCAACAAATCTGCAAAATACTTGCCTAAAACTTGCTGAACATGAGGCTTAGAAGTATCCAAATCAAGTAAGCCTACAAGCCTGTTATTCCACACATCCTCAGCTTTAGTGTAGTCTTTAATGTTTTCTGTGCTCTGATGGAAATCATCCTTAGTGTATCCAGCGTCTTCAAAAGTCTGCGCAGTCGCATCATATTTGCTTCCACCAACACCGATTTTATCCTTATTATCAGCTCCTGTTGTGTGATTAATTACAGCATCTGCAATAATTCCCACACCTTTTGCCTTGCAAGTAGTAATCATGTTCTTAAACTCAGCTTCAGTACCAAGTTTAGAATTTAATTTGTAGCTCACAGGCTGGTAAGAAGTCCACCAGGCTTTACCTTTAATATGATCCTGAGAAGGCGAAATTTGCACATACTTCACACCTTCAGGACCATACGTTTGTTCACATTCTTTAGCAATACTCTTCCAGTTTTGCTGGAATGCCGTAACAATAACACCTTTACTTTTCAGCGTTACATTACTTGACGTTTCCTTTATTGATGAATCAGCAGCATAAGCAGTATTAGTAGCAGCAAATCCTGTTACTAACATCGCAGTAGCCGCAACAATCGAAGTTATCTTCGACGCACAATGTCGATGAAAACTCATTCGATATCCTTTCCTCCGTTGGTATCAGCATACTTCTTCATTGGTTATGCTGATAGCTACAATACGCGAACAACAGCTAGCGCTACTGCGCTGCTAACTGTCACCATAATGCATATTACTAGCGAGGTAATTATACCACTTCAATACTGACATCATGCAAAAAGCACATACTCACTTTCAATGCAAATATGTGTGTAAATAAGCTGCTATTAGTATTGTTCAATGCTGCTTTTGCAACTGTACTGGATCTATACTGCGCTTCTTATAGCGAACAGCAACTATCACAATAAGTATTACTGTAATACCTGTCATAATCAGCAAAATCTTATGAACAGCAGCACCATCGTAAAAGCTCTTTACAGCTTTAATATGTAATGCAACAGCAGAATGAGCAGGAATCGTTGTTACCACTTTCCCACCGCTTACCACAACAGTCTTTCCACACGTTCTTGATACGTACACATTGCAATATTCACCATCAGGAATGTCTGTTTTATAACTTACTTTTTGAACATTATCTGTATTATTAATAGCCAAAAAGCCTTTATTACCACGACTGAAAGCAATATTGTTATCGTCGTCATCCTGCCATTGAGTAACTTTTGTACCTTGAACAGCATTGTAGAATCCAACCATGCCGCGGATTGATGTCCAACGTTGAGTGCACTGCCACTGAGAGTCCTTGCCACAAGTTGCATCCGGAACAGAAGTATCAGTCGCACCAGGCGCACCAACATCTCGCTGCGTAAACTTGTAACCGGAGTAAATGTTAGGTGTTCCGTAAGGATATGCCAACATAAAAGCGTTTGCTAATTCGTAACGATCACCATCTTTATACGTGAGCACACGAGTAGCATTATCACGTTCTGTATCCCAATTTGTTACGAAAATAGCAGCCTTATTGCTTGGAATAAGCTTATCAGTAATATGCTTTAAATTTTCAATAGAACCGTAAAAATAATTACGCAAACGGTATGAATACTCAAATTCGTTTACTTCGCCAGTACCGATATACTGATCCGGCTGAATCTTTGGATCTTGATCAGGGAATCCTATAGTTTCTTGCATCCACCAAATGTCTTCAGGTTTCATTCCACTAGCTTGAGCCGCAGCTTCTTTAATTCCCTTCACATCTGTAGGAGACATATGTTTTGCTGCATCGACACGAAAACCAACTACTCCCATATGTATCAATTTGGCAAAATACCTACCTAAAACTTGCTGAACATGAGGCTGAGAAGTATCCAAATCCAATAAACCAACCAATCGATGCGTCCAAACAACATCAGCTTTTCGATACGTATTAATATCCTCTGCTATTTGATGAAAATCTTCCTTCGTATAACCAGCATCAGGGTAACTCTGTTTTGCTGCATCATATTTACTTCCACCAACACCAACAGTATCTTTATTATCAGCTCCTGTTGTGTGATTAATTACAGCATCAACAATAATCCCAACTTTTTGAGCTTTACAAGTCTGAATCATATTCTTAAACTCAGCTTCAGTACCAAGTTTAGAATTTAAGTTATAACTCACTGGCTGGTAAGAAGTCCACCAAGCTGTACCTTTAATATGGTCTTCCGGAGGCGACACTTGCACATACTTCACACCTTCAGGACCATACGTTTGCTTACATTCTTTAGCAATACTCTTCCAGTTTTGTTGAAAAGCAGTAACAATAACACCTTTTGACGGAAGACCATTATGAGATTTAGTAGAAGCAAATGCTGAATTAACATGAAGAATTATTAAGAAACACATTGCAAAAACTAGCAGAAAAGCAATCAGAACAACTGACTTTATAGCTATGCCTACATTGCGTTCGTTATTACTACTTATTTCATTCAAACGATTATTTTCTTTCTTATTCATGCGCAATGCTATATTACGGATCATCATTGCTCCTTTCGCATCAAATCGGCACTTTTTCATGCAAATACGCTGCTAGTATTATACGCTTTCTTAGCTATAGAGCCGAATAGGGTTATAGGCCAAAAAGTGTGTAAGAAATCATGTCTCACGCATTGTAATACAAGTGTTTTGCGGTAATCGAATCTGTTTGCTGCACATTCGCCACCCG
>QWCP01000070.1_pt1 | contig 54091 bp, 56 predicted proteins | sample 1972561 | NCBI WGS metagenome assembly QWCP01 (sample SAMN09866705, study PRJNA288562) | Human vaginal metagenome isolate pre4_vaginal, whole genome shotgun... | isolation source: vagina | host: Homo sapiens | place: USA: California
AAGCGTCCACCATCAAGCTGAACCATTGGGCGCAAATCTGGTGGAATAACTGGAACAACATCCAGAACCATAGCTGCTGGGGATTTGCCGGTATCTACGAAGGAGCGTACAACCTTCAAACGCTTCAAAGCGCGAGCCTTGCGCTGACCTGTACCGGTAGCAATAGCATCTTGAAGTTCTTCAGTTGCAGCCTGCAAATCGAAGTCGAGCAAGCGCTGACGAATAGCTTCAGCACCCATGCAACCTTCGAAGTAATCACCGTAGCGATCTTCCATCTCACGCCACAGATCTACATCGCCTTCCATATCGCCAGGCTTTAAACTCTTGAACTTCTCCCATACAGCACTGCTACGAGCAATTTCGTCATCGTACTTCTGGCGAATATTCTTGAGTTCTTTTTCTGCGCTAGAACGCAATTTTGCCTTAGCTGGAGACTTTGCGCCGTCTGCTTCGAGCTCAGCCAAATCTTCTTCGAGCTTCTTCGCGCGAGTATCTAACTCGTTATCGCGACGCTGAGTCAAACGGCTAATTTCTACATCAAACTCATCTTGAAGATCTGGCATATCCTTATGACGTGCATCCTCATCTACCTTAGTGACCATATAGGCAGCAAAGTAGATAACCTTTTCGAGGTCCTTTGGAGACATGTCAAGCAGGTAGCCCAAACGGGATGGAACACCCTTGAAGAACCAGATATGTGTTACTGGCGCAGCAAGTTCAATGTGTCCCATACGTTCACGGCGTACGCGGGAGCGGGTTACTTCCACACCACAACGTTCGCACACAATGCCCTTAAAGCGCACGCGCTTGTACTTTCCACATGCACATTCCCAATCGCGAGTAGGTCCAAAAATCTGCTCACCGAACAGACCGTCCTTTTCAGGCTTCAAGGTACGGTAATTAATAGTCTCCGGCTTCTTCACTTCACCGTGGGACCAGCCGCGAATCTCTTCGGCTGTTGCCAAACCAATTCGCACTTGATCAAATGCGTTTACATCAAGCATTTAATGTCCTGTCTTTTCTGTTTATTACGTCTACTTATCGGCTTACTTTATGGCTTCAGCGAGCAGCTTAGGCCTGGAACTCAGATGCTACTGGCTCTTCATAACCAGCAGATGCATCTGGGCGAGATCCAATATTGAAGCCGAGATCATCAGTAGCAGAAACTGGGTCTCCGTCTTCTTCCTTCATATCGATAGCAACGCCTTCAGCGTTAAGCACTTCAACATTCAGAGACAGGGACTGCATTTCCTTGAGCAGAACCTTGAAGGATTCTGGAATACCTGCAGATGGCAAGTTATCGCCCTTAACGATAGCTCCGTATACACGTACGCGACCGTCTACGTCATCGGACTTTACAGTCATCATTTCGTGCAGGGTATGTGCTGCTCCATAAGCTTCCAGAGCCCATACCTCCATCTCACCGAAGCGCTGACCACCGAACTGAGCTTTACCGCCCAATGGCTGCTGGGTAATCATGGAGTAAGGACCTGTAGAACGAGCGTGAATCTTGTCGTCTACCAAATGGTGGAGCTTAAGCATGTACATGTAGCCCACAGAAATTGGCTTGCCGAATGGTTCACCGGTACGTCCGTCGAAGAGCTGAGCCTTACCATTCTTGCCAACCATGTGATCACCATCGCGGTTAGGTAAAGTGGTAGACAACAAACCGTTGAGTACATCTGGCTTCACGCCATCGAAGACAGGGGTTGCCACAGGAGTGCCAGGTTCGCCCTTTTCGGCACCCTCTGGGATGTAGTTCTTCCATGCTGCTTCCAAATCTGGATCGATGCTAATATCCCAACCAGACTTAGCAATCCAACCCAAGTGGAATTCCAGAACCTGACCAACATTCATTCGAGATGGCACACCCAATGGGTTCAACATAATATCCACTGGAGTACCGTCTGCGAGGAATGGCATATCTTCTTCTGGAAGAATACGGGAAATAACACCCTTATTACCGTGACGACCTGCGAGTTTATCGCCCTGCGTAATCTTACGATGCTGAGCAATATACACGCGAATCATGTGGTTTACGCCAGTTGGAAGTTCATCGCCGTCTTCTTCGGCATCTTCGCGAGTAATTTCCTTAATACCAATAACAGTACCATTCTCGCCGTGTGGTACGCGCAAAGAAGTGTCACGTACTTCGCGGCTCTTCTCACCGAAGATAGCGCGCAGCAGACGCTCTTCTGGAGTCAGCTCAGTTTCACCCTTAGGTGTAACCTTACCTACCAAAATATCGCCTGGCTCTACTTCGGCACCCACGCGAATAATACCGCGGTCATCGAGGTTAGCCAAAGCATCTTCACCTACGTTTGGAAGATCACGAGTAATTTCTTCTGCGCCAAGCTTGGTTTCACGAGCATCAATCTCGTACTCTTCAATGTGAATGGACGACAATGTATCGTCCTGAACCAAACGCTGAGAAATAATAATTGCATCTTCGTAGTTGTAACCGTTCCAAGGCATGAAGGCTACGAGCAAGTTCTTACCCAAAGCCAATTCACCCTGATCAGTTGCAGGACCATCAGCCAAAACAGATCCAACTTCAACGCGGTCTCCCTCGTTAACCAAAGGAACCTGGTTGTAGCATGTGGTCTGATTGGAGCGCTGGAACTTAACGAGCTTGTAAGAAGACTGAGTGCCATCGTCGTTGAGTACGCGAATTAAATCAGCGGACACATAGATAACAACACCATCTTTATCAGCCTTAATAACATCACCAGAGTCAACAGCTGCACGCCATTCTGTGCCCGTACCAACCAATGGTCGTTCGGACTTAATCAGAGGCACAGCCTGACGCTGCATGTTAGCACCCATCAATGCGCGGTGACCCTCATCATGCTCCAAGAACGGAATCAAGGAAGCACCCACAGACACCATCTGGCGTGGGGATACATCCATGAAATCAACCTGAGAAACAGGAACGTCCTCTGCTTCTGCGTTCGCATCTCGTACCAGAGCTTCCTGGGTTAAGAAACGACCTTCAGCATCGAGCTTCTGGTTAGCCTGTGCAATGAAGTGCTCGGATTCCTGATCTGCAGTCATGTATACCACATCGTTGGTTACCTGACCGTCCACAACCTTGCGGTATGGAGTTTCAATGAAACCGAATGGGTTCACACGACCGAAGGTCGCCAAGGAACCAATCAAACCAATGTTTGGACCTTCAGGAGATTCAATTGGGCACATACGTCCGAAGTGGGACTGGTGTACATCTCGAACTTCCATGGAGGCGCGGTCACGAGACAAACCACCAGGACCCAAAGCAGAAAGACGACGCTTATTGGTTACTCCTGCCAGTGGATTGTTCTGATCCATGAACTGAGACAGCTGAGAAGTACCGAAGAACTCCTTAATAGCTGCTGCTACTGGACGAATGTTCAGCAGAGACTGCGGAGTAATTGCTTCAGCATCCTGAGTGGTCATACGTTCACGCACAACACGTTCCATACGAGACAAACCAGTGCGCAGCTGGTTCTGAACCAACTCACCCACCTGACGGATACGACGGTTTCCGAAGTGATCAATATCGTCTACGTCAACACGCAGTTCAACATCTTCACCATTGCGCTTTCCTGGGAAGGTCTCGCTATCTGCATGCAAGCTGACCAAGTACTTAATGGTAGCGATAATGTCTTCACGAGACAAAGAACGATCGTTAACATCAGCTTCCAAACCAAGCTTCTGATTAATCTTGTAACGACCAACGCGAGCCAAATCGTAACGCTTGGTATTGAAGTAGAAGGAGTCAAGCAAGTTACGACCAGCATCTGCAGTTGCAGCATCGTTTGGACGAATCTTGTGGTACAGCTCAACAAGAGCTGCTTCCTGGCTCTCTGTCTTATCCTGCTCCAAAGCAGACATAACCAAAGGATAATCCTTGAAAGCGGTAGCAATCTCGGAATCAGTCATGCCAATAGCCTTCAAGAAGACAATTGCAGACTGCTTACGCTTACGATCGATACGCACGCCCAAAACGTCGTTCTTATCGATTTCAAACTCAAGCCATGCACCACGGCTTGGAATAATCTTTGCGCCGAAAACTTCCTTATCGGAAGACTGCACGGCTTGACGATCGAAGTACACACCTGGGGAACGTACTAACTGAGAAACGATAACACGCTCAGTACCGCCAATAATGAAGGTACCATGAGGTGTTTGGAGTGGAAAATCACCCATGAACACGGTCTGGGACTTAATTTCACCAGTCTCATAGTTAGTGAATTCCGCATTCACATACAAAGGAGCAGAATAGGTGTAATCCTTTTCCTTGCACTCCTGCACGGTGTGACGTGGATCTTCGAAGTATGGATCGGAGAAGGTCAAAGACATGGTCTGAGCGAAGTTCTCAATAGGAGAAATTTCGTTAAAGACCTCGTCAAGACCGGAGATGTGAGGAACAGTAAATGTACCGTTGTTTTCATCTTCAGTAACACGTGCCTGCCAGCGTTCGTTACCAATCAGCCAGTCAAAGCTGTCGGTTTGTACGCCGAGAAGATCAGGCACTTCAATTGGCTCACGGATAGAGCCGAAATTAACACGGTCAGTTGCCTTACGCAGTTTGATGTCATTCTCATCTGCGCGTGCAATTACTGCCGTTGCACTATTGCTTTTCTGAGCAGCCAAGGGGAATTCCTTACCATTCGCTGTAATTACATTGTTTTCGAGTTATTATCGAAAGCGATAGCAAGAGCCGCTATATACACTTGCATCACCGCTTTTAGCCCATGCCCGCAATATGACACAAGTCAGAACGTATCAAGTGTATTTATTCGCAGAAGAAAAGTCAAGTTGAAACTGTTTATTTTTATTGTTTTCTCTAGGCGTGTCGAGATTGTCCATATAGTCTGAAGGCGCTCATTATATGTTCAGAAATGAACGCTTATTCGACTCCTGTCGTATTCGTAGCAATATTCCTATAGATTCCTACGCATGCAATCAAATGTATGCGCTTAATAAAACTATAAAATTTATGCGAGGTAATATTACCTACCCCGCATAAATTTTATAGTTTTATTATAAGTACCATAATCAGAACAAAAAGAAGTACTGATAGCACATAAAAAGCACCGTATATCTGTCTTACTCGCAGACTCCATTTTCTATTAAAAATGATCCACGGAATAAGAAGAAGTATGCTCATAATCCCAAAAGATATCAGTGGAATATTCATAATATTACTTCCTCGGAACTGCAGTATAAGCTAGCCATATTTTTGTCTCGAGTATTACCCCATTTCCAGGCTGACGAGCCGCCCATCTCACGCTATTCTCAACTGCACTCGCATATGCGGCACTCAAACCTGTTGGTATCGCCATACCCGGGAACAAGAGTGCTGATAGCGCAAAAAGATTACTTATAGTAGCTGCTCTATTCATCTCATCAGCCTAATCTTCAGCAGCAGCATCCGTGTAGAAAGTAGTTCTAGAACCCCACCAGAACATCTCCGACTTGACGTTAGGTTTTGAACGTTTAGAACGAATTCCACTTTTTTCATGGATAAGACCTGTAGGGTAAATCTCTTTATTGCCACTCTTCAAAATGCTATTCGCTGAAGTGATAGTTTCATAAACACTATTGGCAAATTGTTCAGAACTTCCTTGATACTGATTTTCTAAGAAAAGCTCTTTCTTGTTTTCTTGAACAAATTGGGCAATCTCACCACGAGAAATACCAATGCGGTTCGCTGAAGTATTAATAGTACTATTGACTAAAAATATCAATCTGTCATTTGCTGAACGCTCATGTGCATATACTCGAGGGAGCAAAGCTATACACAACATTAGAGCAGTAATAACAGATAAACTAATGTTTATTATTTTGCATTTTTTCATTTCACCCTCTCTCCATTGAGATCCTTAAGCTCATTCCATCATTGAAATAAACTTATTAGCGATTGTACTCCAAAATGTGTGTATACACACGTGTCATGTGAATATACACACAACAATCATGTGCAATACAAAAACCCTGAACTAAGCTTGTCTGCCAGACCCAGTTTTACAACAAGGAGCAGAAAGTTCACGTAGTTCAGGGCTTGGGCTTGTATCGCGCTCTTTAACGCTCAATAACGATAACGATAACGAGCAGAGGCAAAAGCTATAATAAAGAGGCAAAGCTTTAGTTATTCGCAGCCGCAACATCTCCCCCAGCATCGACCGCTGATTAAGCAGAAGTTTCAGCTGTCCAGCGCGTTCTAAACTTAAGAAGAGCCATAACAGCCCATGCCGCAAGAAGAAGCGCACAAATACCGTCAACGACGAACAAGATAATCTTCCACGTGTCTATGTGAGCGCGAGGTTCTCCATTCTCATAGCGCCAAGAGTTCACCGTTGTGTACAAAATATTGCGCGTTGCTCGACGCATTTCAATAACAGCAGTAGCACTGAAGTCAGTGACGTAATTCGTGGTTTTTGCTGTAGCAAGCATAATATCTGTTCCGCCGCGAATAAGCTGATCAGCATTTTAGTACCCGTAGTTTGGACCAGAGAAGTAGTCTGTTTCTACCATTCCTCTAAAGCCCCACTCGTCACGCAAGACGGTTTGGTTCAACGGCAAGGAAGCACTGGCATAAGTATTGCCAATATAGTTGAATGCTCCCATAATCGCCATCGAGTTCACACCTGCATTAAGATTTGCTTTGATGACTGTTTCAAAAGGCTTCAGATAGATTTCTCGAATAGCCTGCTCGTTAGACCATGTTGTCAGCTGCCTGTTACGCTGCGTTTCTTGTTCATTTAGCGCGAAATGCTTAGTAAAAGCATATACGCCATACTGAGCAGCGCCCAAAACTTGTCCCGAAGCTAAAGAGCCTGTGAGTAATGGATCTTCAGAGAAATATTCAAAGTTTCGTCCTCCAAATTCGCTGCGGCGAATATTAATTGACGGAGCATACCATCCTGCAATATTGAGTTCGTGGGCCATTACACCAATGTTTTCACCGAATTCACGGGCTAGCTGTTTGTTCCAGCTGTCGGCTAACACAATATTTGCTGGCAGACCAATAGAAGAAACACCTGTGAAATTATCTTTGAACGCTGCTGGACCGTCTACATCTGCTAAGCGAATTTTGCCAATTGAATCAATCGCCGCATTCGAGTACCCACCATTGGCAATCAGATTATTCATCTCATCAATGCTAAGCTGGTCGAGAAGCTTGTCCCATAATTTATCGTCATAGGCTTTTCCTCGAAGCTGAGCCAAGCGAATATCATTCTTGGCGCCTGTTGTTGGCATCTTATCATCAGCTTTATCGAACTTGTGCGGATCATAGTTTCCGTTATTGTAAAAGGTTGATTTAGCTTCATCTGACATCTCAAAATTCGTTGGAGCCGCCACAGCCTGCGCATAGTTTTCGAAACTATTGTGGCGAGACAGATAGGTTACATCACCTTGTACGTCATCAAAAACATTCGTCGCTACTTGCTGATCTTGAGAATGCGTATGCTCAGTAGTATTGTACGTTATTGTTGAATCCACAGTAATATTCTTCGAGTCAATAATATGATAACTATCTTGGCGAATAGAAATATTGTAATCGCCTTGCTCAAGCACATACGCACGAGCATTCTTGTAGTCTTACGATGCTAAATCATCTTCAGCGAAAGAGATCTTGACTGTTTGAGATTGTCCTGGAGCTAGTTCCTCAGTTTTGTCGTAGGCAATCAGATTTGCTGTTGCTTTTTCACTTCCTCCTTCAGTATAAGGAGGATTCGAGTAGACTTGCACAATATCTTTGCCTGGCACAGAACCCGTATTTGTAACTGTTACGTCAAAGCTGACTATACCCTGTGCATACGTTATATCGCCCATAGTTTGCTGGAAAGTCGTGTAGCTCAAACCGTATCCGAACGGGAACTGAACAACGTCATCATAGTTTATAACACCTAAGTCAGATGCTGTTTCAAAGAAACGATATCCAACATAAATACCCTCTACGTAATTTACAAAACGAGGAGAACGCAGTCCTCGAGCAGATTCAATCTCAAATTCCTGAGCATTCGCATACTTAAAGTCTCCAAAATTATTGAAACTTGGAGAGGCAGTGAAATCTTTGATAAATGTATCTGCAGTTTTACCAGATGGATTAACTGTTCCTTTCATAATCTCACCGATAGCTTGGAATCCGGCTTGACCAGGATGAGGTGCCCATAGCACAGATTTAATCTGCGAATAATCCTGCAAGAAACCCATTTCAAAAGCATTTGCACCGTTATACAACAGGATTACTTTATTAAAAGAACGTGTAACAAGGTCAAGCATATCTTTTTCTGTATGATTCAGCTCGAGATAATGCTGCCCCTCTTCAAAATCCTTATACTGCGAAGAATTGTTGGTATACACCACATCCGAAGCATTCATATCTTTAGGCAGGTCGAGACCTTCTCCACCCACGCGACCAATGACTACAACAGCAGTATCGGAGAATTATTGTGCTCCATCTATCAGTCGCTGTGAATAGTTAGTTGCTGGAGGTTCTAGCAAGGTCCAGTCTGCTTTAGTCACAGAAATTTCGCCACGTGTTGTGGAATAGTCGGCATAGAACTTCTCTAAATCTTTGTTGGTAGTAAAACCAGCAGATTTCAATGAGTCAAGAATAGATGTGGTTGAGTACGCATCAGACAGTGCTCCGGAACCAGTTCCTCCATAAATAGGATTTGTAGATGCCCACCCGAAAACATTAATTCGCCCTAGCTGAGAAATTGGTAGCGTGTTCTCCTTATTTTGTAAAAGAACTGCACCTTCACGTTCAAAATTAACAGCAAGAGCATTCGTCTTATCGATAGTGCTGTGCGTAAGAGATAAGCGCGCACTCGTAAATAACGTCAGCACCTTACTCAAAGGACTCAAAAGCATCATCGACATCGTTACCACTATGGTCGTCAACGCCACAATCCACGTACCCGAATGACTCAATTTACGCACGCTACGATGAGCAACCAATTTTTTATTCACACCAATCGTAAGCAAAAGCGCAATCAAAACTATAACGCCCGCAGTAATAAGATATGTCCGTACTGAACCGAGCACAGCAAGAACATCATCTATATTAAGTTCAAGCATCAGTTATCCTTTCTTCATATCGCTTTCTTCATATCGCCTCCTTTCACCAGTGAAAAGAGTCCTCGTTGCGACCCTACGAGCGTATATAGAAAGCCATAGTGTGCTCAATGACCACATACGAAAGAATTGTGGCATTGCCACACAATAAGAGATAATGGATATAAACTCGTGATTGGCTCGCCCGCTTTTATCCCATAGACCCGCATTACCCACCTAAAGCAGCGCGAAAGGACATTATGAACACGGCTCACAACAAACATTCTTCACGCTGGATGCGCACTCACCACGCCATTGAACGTGCTTTTGTTGAAATGCTATCGAACCACAGCCCAGACGATATAACAGTTTCCTCGTTAACGCAGCATGCAAGAATTCATAGAAAAACTTTTTATTTGCATTTCACCAGTATTGATGATGTATACGAAGATTATGTGCAAACCTTAGCGCACCAATACAGTGAGATAATTCGCGATCTTCCTTTGCCATACGATTATTACACTTTATCGCGTATTATGTTTGATTTTTATACGCAGTCCAAGCAAGTAGAAAAAATATTTACTCATCCACGTTATCGTGCTCTTGCTGATCAATTTATTATCCATACGACGAAATCAAATAGATTACGATACAATCCGTATAAAAATTTTACTGAGGATGAGCAAGAGCTTATTAACACTTTTGTTGTGTATTCTTCTGTTAATGTTTTTCGCCGCTGGGCTCTTTCAGGAAAGAAGGTACCTCGAGAGCGCGCTATACAAATTTTAGGAGATTTACTTGAGCAAGGCGTTGCTCCTGTGCGAGCGCCATACACGCCATCGAAGGACACGAACGAACAGTAATTGCACTGTTTTTGAAAATACTCGCTTGCGCGACAAGCTCTAGCAGCATTTTATGAAAGCGCTTTTATATGATAGCGTTAGCTCATCATGAGAAAAACTTTTCCCTCGTCAGCGCAGCTGCTTCAACAGGTTCAATCTGGGCAGACCTTATCTGCTCGTCGTAGCATATATCTAGTTGCTATTCTGTCTTTACCAACAATTGCAGCGCAGTTATCGTATATTGTGATGCAATATATTGACGCTGGTATGGTTGGTCATTTAAGCACGCATGCGTCGGCTTCTATTGGTCTCGTTTCGCCTGTAACATGGGTTTTTCAAGGATTATGTTTTGCTTTAACCGCTGGGTTTAGTGTTCAGGTAGCTCAAGCCTGCGGATCGCAACACAATGCTGTGGCTCGCAATACAATGAAACAAGGTTTGATTGTTGGATTGTGTTTTTCTGCCCTTTTATCTGTGCTGAATATTTCTTTATCTGCTTTCATACCTGTATGGCTTGGCGGAGACCCTGAAATTCGTTCTGATTCGACTGCATATATCTGTATTTTTGGTGCGTCTTTGTGCGCGTTACAGATTACTTCTTTGGGTAGCGCAATGATTCAAAGCACTGGAAATATGAAAATCCCCAGTGTTGTTAGCATTATTATGTGCTTGTGCGACGTTCTCTTCAACTCTATGCTTATTTATCCTGCTCACACATATAGCTGGGGGTATTTTTCTGTGCTGTGGCCTGGAGCCAATTTAGGTGTAGCCGGCGCAGCATTAGGAACAGCTCTTGCTGAGCTTGTGGGAGCACTTATCTATCTGTGGTATATGCTTCTTCACAGCCCATTTTTGAAACTGCACTCTCATGAACGTTTGCATTTTCATCGTTCAATTTTATTGACTGCGCTGAAAATTAGTGCGCCTGTTGCCGTTGAAAATGCTGTGACTAATTGTGCACAAGTGGTGAGCACACGCATTATTGCGCCTTTAGGAACCACAGCAATTGCTGCTAATGCTTTTGCTGTAACTGCTGAAAGTATTTGTTATCAACCAGGTTACGGTATTGGTTCTGCTTCTACAGCCATTGTTGGGCAATCTATTGGAGCAAAGCAACGTATTATGTCTCAGCGTTTCGCTTGGCTTTCTATTGCACTGGGAGTTGTCACTATGAGTATTGCTGGCATAGTGATGTTTATTGGAGCGCCTTATATTATTGCTTTGCTCTCCCCTGATAAGGATATTCAGTCCGTTGCTTCGACTGCTTTGAGGATTGGCACTCTTGCTGAGCCATTTTTTGCTGTGTCGATTGTAGCTTCTGCTGCTTTGAGAGGAGCTGGGGATACTTTAGTGTCCAGCTTCTTTAATGCTGGAACTATTTGGGCTATACGCGTGCCTCTTGCTATATTTTTATGCCCATTATTGGGAGTGAATGGTTACTGGTTAGCGTGTGTTATTCAGTGGTGGATTTGCGGAGCTTTGTTCTTATATAGGGTAAAAAGCAATGTGTGGCTTAACAAGCTCTCACATGAAAGTTAAGCCACACATATTTATTTACCAGCGATCATGCACATACTGACGAATATGCTCGTTATACAAATCTTCTAAAGCCTCATGTAATTGTGCTGGTAGAGGGGCAAGATCAGCAGCTTGATTATTGCTCTTCACCTGTGTGGTATTACGACCTCCAGAAATAACAGTGCTTACACCTTCTTGGTCTAAAATCCATCTCAATGCTACTTGTGCAGGGCTGGCTTGAGGAACATATTCGCGTGTGAGCGCGCTAAATGTTTGAGCAGCTTCTACCCCAACGTCAAAAGGAACACCTGCAAAAGTCTCTCCCACATCGAAGGACTCACCGTGACGATTGTATGTGCGATGATCTATTGGCGCGAAAGTGGTATCTTTCGTATATTTTCCGCTCAATAATCCTGATGCAAGAGGTACACGAACAATAATCGCTGTTCCTGTTTCTATTGCTCGTGGAAGCATTTCTTCTAATGGTTTTCTGCGGAAAACATTCATAATAATTTGTATAGATGCCACATGGTCACGTTGCATAGCTAATAAAGCTTGCTCGCATGTTTCTACGCTCACTCCATACCGAGCGATACGACCTTGCTCTACCATATCATCAAGAAAATCATAGGTGCGCTGTGCAGTAATCACATCCGTTGGAGGGCAATGTAACTGCACTAAATCTAAAGTATCCATCTGCAAATTAATGCGTGAACGGTCATTCCATACAATAAAATTACCTCGATTGTACTCATCGAAAATCTGAGGCTCTCTGCGTCCCATTTTCGTAGCAATAAAAAGTTTCTTATCCAGATGATTCTTTCTGAACTGACCTACAAACTGCTCACTTCTGTCATCGCCATATACATCGGCGGTATCAATAAAAATAGCGCCTTGCTCAACCGCGGTCTCAAGCACTGCATAAGCATCTTTTGGTGTAGCTTCTCCCCCAATCGGCGCCAAATTAGCACGTACCTAATCCAATTTCCGATACAGGCGCCCCTAAACGTGATGCGTGTCGCGCGTGCATAAAATACTCCTTTGTATGTGTGGTGCAATGTTTTTATTGTACTCGATGCTTCACCATTGGAGTGATGCACGTCTAAATCAAAAGTTATTTGATAACTCTTTCTATAAAATCATTCAAACTCGTATGCTTCGAAGAACGTGACTCATAATAATGTACGTCATAATCTGACGCAGACAGATCCATAGTCAAAGCATCCCACTTACGATTATCATTCATATTTACAGCTACAGCTACTTTATGCTGATTCCACTGCACCCAGTATTCGTTAGCAGAAAAAGGCGCGAAACCATCATCGGGCAAAAACACGGCATCGGGTATTTCTTTCACAGTTAAAACACTTGTCCGTTCATACAAGCTTGCCGAACCAAGCAAAAGGAATGAGTGTTCTTGCGCGACAAGAGTGTGCTGACCATCCGGAGAAGATAATTCTGTATAACTTGCTCCTGCATGACTCATTAGCAAAACAAAAGAAGCAAGAAAAGAAATCAGCATAATTGGAATCCATCCCAGTAAAACAAGAAGAAATCTAGCTACACGCCCAGATATTTTCCATAGACGTATAAAACCGTAAAGGATCCAAAGCAGCAGAATAAAACCTAAGATGTAATACACATCCTGCGCAGTTATATGAGCTACATAAAGATTAATCAGAACATTTTGATGAGGAACACTGTCTAGAAAACAGACGATAACCGTGAAAACAAACCAACATAAAGTGAGTATAGCGCATAGCCAATGTGCTGGAATTTTCTTTTTCATGCTGACCTATTTCTGCGGTACCGATAGACACTATTATAAGACAGCTGGGAAGGCGAAGTTTTAGGAAAACTATAGACACGTTTAAAAGCAAATTTCGTAGAAGAAACTGGTACTGTATGTCCTGTTGCAGCGTAATGGCAACGATTGTGCAAGCTCGGTAAAATCCGCGTATGATTGGGCTGTTTGCGTCGTAGTCGATACTGATTTCTTGGAAGTAGTTTGAGCACATGGTTGCCTGGTTACCCATTGACAAAATTGAGTAGCTTACGTACTGTTCTCTCGATAGTTTACGGTTCATCCACTTATGTGTAATCCACCATAACTTTTCATCGATTTAACTGTTTTTAACGTTGTTACAAGGAACTTATTGAGACTGAAACATCATCGGTTATCTTGTGAAATTGGCGGTTCTTGTTCGATCATTTTTGTGGTCTTCCCTATTTTTATCGACCACTCTGCTATGCAGCTGAGCAGACCATACCCGTGGCGAGTTATGGATTTACAAGCACCGTGAGCAAGATTCGAACTTGCATAGCAATTGTTGCGTCAGATTTTATAGTCTGATGTCTTTAACCACTTGACTATCACGGCAACAAATGAGACGATTGGCTTGATTAGGTGGGAACTATCGTAACACCATGATTAAACAGCGAAGCTGGGTGATGCGAGGGTTCTCACCTAATTCTGATTAGAGCGCTTCCTTGCGAAAGGATATAGATTTTCCCTCTTTTAAATCTCTGACTACGTCGAATCCACTGAATAATTTCATCATCTGAAGCACCATGATTATCAACGTTGTCGAAGATAACTGTTGTAGCATCAAGCTTTTTCGATGTATTTCTTAGATAAGAGTCTACTGTATTTCTTGACGCAGCCATAGTGAGCGTTTTAATATCTACACCATTTTTAAGGTCTGCAAGACCCTTTTCTTCTTCCACCCCAGTAGCCGGATTAAAAACAAGCACACGATCCCCAAGGAATACCCTAATACCAGTCCCATAACATCGTTCCTGCAAGAGATAGTACAGCTCTGAAATTACTTCAACACACGATATAGCATGGAGGAAAATAAACAAAACCTCACGCCACAACACATGAAAACAAAAAATCTCACGACACAGCCAGCGAAACTATGTCGTGAGACATGACAAAAGCGGATGATAAGGGATTTGAACCCTTGGAGGTGTTTAGCCTCACACGATTTCGAGTCGTGCTCCTTCGACCGCTCGGACAATCATCCATGTGCATCAGTAACTAACTAAATGCAACTTTTTAAGTATGCCACAAGCACAGGAAAAGCGCTAGTCAGCAACTTACTTAAAATTTATTCCAAGCTTCGCACAGCTCTAATAGCTTGCGCACGCTGTTCAAGCGTATCATCAGACGGATAATTAACTCTTTCTAAAGTTAGACCGCAAGCAGGAGCTGGTCCTGTTAAACCTTCACGTGCAGGCACAGCTATTTTATCTGCAAACCAATCAACAGTTTTCTTACCGCGTCCCACAGCAATACATGCTCCAACAAGCGAACGAACCATATTGCGAGCAAAAGCATCAGCAATAATAGTAAAAGTTAATAAACCAGATTCAGCACTGGAAATTTCATACGCAGTGCTCTGGTCACGAGGATCTGCTCCAACAGCCTGAGTTGTTCTCTGTTCTGCTCCCCCAGCATACACAATTTCTGGAGTTAAAGCGTAACGAGGCACTCGTTGCCATGACGCAAACTTGACCTCCCTAATAGTCGTTCCCCCAGGATTCGGTAAGGCAAAAGATCCAAAATCATGTAAGCCGATAGTCAGCCGAGCAGCCTGGTTCATTACATCAACGTCTAAAATATCATCTACACGCAAAACCATAGCGCGCAAACGAGGATCGCGCACACTGAACTCATCAGCAATACGGTACACATACACACGGTCAGAAGCAGAAAACCGAGCGTCAAAGCCTTGAGGAGCGGGCTGTACAGAAAAAATAGAAATATCAGCAGGAACGATACGTTTAATCCGTCGTTCTAAAGCCTGTACAGGCGTAACACCGCTCATATGTCCGATGGTACGTTCAAGAACGTTATCTTCTACATCGATATGACACACTTGGCCACGTGCATGTACGCCGGCATCCGTACGACCTGCTACGGTAAGGCACACTTCTGAAGCATCTAAACGTAGAAGTTTAGCAATTGCTGCTTCGATTTCTCCTTGTACAGTGCGTTGTCCGGTTTGGCGTGCCCAACCATGAAAATCCGTTCCATCATAAGCAAGGTCTATTCGTAATCGCATACAGTACATTGTAAAGATTGCTACATACGCGCAAACCACGGGCAGACAGAGACAGAAATAGAAAAGACCTAGGACTCTTTCGAATCCTAGGTCTTTTAGCTCACTGGCGAGAGCGCAGGAATATCTATGATATTTACTCTGCTGCTACCTCTTCAGTTGCAGTTTCTTCAACTGGAGCTTCAACAGCTTCTTCAGCCTTAGCTTCTGCTACCTTTACAGCAGCTTCAGCTTCCTTAACAGCAGCCTTCTTTGGGGATACTGGTTCGGTTACGAGCTCGATTACTGCCATTGCAGCGTTATCGCCCTGACGTGGAGCGAGCTTAACAATGCGAGTGTAACCACCTTCACGCTGTTCCATCTGCTCAGCAATCACGGTGAAGAGAGCGTGTACAACAGACTTGTTGCGAATCACGCGCATCACGCGACGACGAGAGTGCAAATCACCACGCTTTGCGAAAGTGATAAGACGCTCAGCAAGTGGGCGCAAACGCTTTGCCTTTGGCAAAGTTGTGGTAATGCGACCGTTCTGGAACAAGCTTGTAGCCATGTTCGCGAGCATAAGACGCTCGTGAGCTGGACTTGAAGCCAGACGTGGACCCTTCTTTGGTCTTGGCATTTTGTTCTCCTTATCCGGCACAGGTGGGCATGAGCCCGAACATCCGTGCTGGGTTTTTAGTTATAACGGTGAATTCTAGAACTCACAAAAACGTATGAAGCAATGAAGCTTACATATCGTCTGGAGTGAAGAATGTGCCACCTTCGAGATCAACTGGATTGAATCCTAATGGAGAAGCCTTTAAGGAAAGACCACGAGCTTCGAGCTTTTCCTTAACTTCATCAATGGACTTCATTCCGAAATTACGAATATCAAGCAGATCTTGCTCAGTACGCTTTACAAGCTCGCCAACAGTGTGAATACCTTCACGCTTGAGGCAGTTGTAGGAACGCTGGGTGAGGTTGAGATCCTCAATAGGAATCTCAAGCTCTGGGTCAGCTTCTTCTACTACTGGAGCAGCACCAACTTCAATACCCTCAGCTTCTACATTCAGCTCACGTGCCAAACCGAACAGCTCTACCAAAGTAGAACCTGCGGAAGCAATAGCATCGCGAGGAGAAATCGCCTGCTTAGTTTCAACGTCAAGAATAAGCTTGTCAAAGTCAGTGCGCTGATCCACACGGGTAGCCTCAACTTTGTAGCTCACCTTGAGTACTGGAGAATAAATGGAATCGACTGGAATACGGCCGATTTCATCATTATCCTGCTTATTCATTTGAGCTGGCACGTAACCACGACCACGCTCGACTGTGAACTCGATCTCCAATTCGCCATCTTCTGCGAGAGTTGCGATGTGCAAATCTGGATTTGCTACTACGACGCCTGCAACTTCGGTAATATCACCTGCGGTAACTTCACCTTCGCCGCTCTTATGCAAGTAAATTGCAACTGGCTCATCGTATTCGCTAGTGAGCACAATCCCCTTGATATTGAGGAGGATTTCGGTTACATCTTCCTTCACGCCTGGCAGAGTGGTGAACTCATGCAAAGCACCAGAGATGCGAACCGATGTCACTGCAGCACCAGGAATGGAGCTGAGGAGCGTACGACGCAATGAGTTACCCAAGGTATAGCCAAAACCTGGCTCCAATGGGGTGAAAGTGAAGCGTGAACGCTGAGGATTAATAACTTCCTCTGTCAGTGACGGACGCTGTGCAATAAGCACCTTCGTATCCTTTCAGCTTAAGACCAGTGTGCACTTCCTGATCTTCGCGGGTTGGACTAATAATTGTCTGTCTTGTGCTCAGACGCGGCGACGCTTTGGAGGGCGTACACCATTGTGTGCCTGTGGGGTCACGTCGGAGATAGAACCAACTTCGAGACCTGCAGACTGGAGGGAACGGATAGCGGTTTCACGACCGGAACCTGGACCCTTTACAAATACATCAACCTTCTTAACACCGTGTTCCTGTGCCTTGCGAGCTGCAGCTTCTGCTGCCATACCTGCTGCGTAAGGAGTGGACTTACGGGAGCCCTTGAAGCCTACATCGCCACCGGATGCCCAGGAGATAACTGCTCCAGATGGATCCGTAATGGAGATAATAGTGTTGTTGAATGTGGACTTAATATGCGCTTGGCCGACTGGAACCGACTTACGGTCCTTACGACGAGGCTTGCGCGTGGCCTGCTTTGCAGCTGCCATGAGAGACCCTCATTTCCTTATAGCTTATATGTAATGTAAGCGATGCGTTTATTCAACGCGTGGCTTATATCTACTACTTAGTAGCCTTCTTCTTTCCAGCAACTGTGCGCTTTGGACCCTTGCGAGTACGTGCGTTAGTCTTGGTACGCTGACCGCGCACTGGAAGGTGACGGCGGTGGCGCATACCCTGATAAGAATTGATCTGAATCTTACGACGAATATCAGCGTCGATTTCACGACGCAAATCGCCCTCAATCTTGTAGTTTGCTTCAATGAAATCACGAAGCTGAATGAGCTGTTCGTCAGAGAGATCCTTTACACGAGTATCTGGATTGATACCAGTTGCTTCGAGTGTCTCCTTAGCGCGAGTGCGGCCCACACCGAAAATATAGGTGAGAGCAATTTCAATGCGCTTCTCATTAGGGATGTCGACTCCGGCAAGACGTGCCATCTTCGAATTCCTTTTCTGTTCTACGGGGGTCGTGCACCAAATCTTCCGCTATTGCGGCCCAAGCCTCCGTACTTGGGGTTCAAGTGAACTACTACTTGTAGAGCACCTGTGATTTAGCGCCTTTATTGTGGTCGCGAGACCTGTAACTCTTAGCCCTGACGCTGCTTATGACGTGGGTTTGCGTTGCAGATTACCATTACGCGACCGTGACGGCGAATCACGCGGCAAGAGTCGCAGATACGCTTTACACTTGGGCTAACCTTCATGGGGCTTTCCTTTTACTTGTAACGGTATGTAATACGACCGCGAGTTAAATCGTATGGGCTCATTTCCAGAACCACACGATCTTGAGGAAGAATACGAATATAATTCTTACGCATCTTTCCAGAGATCGTAGCCAAAACGATATGCTTGTTCTCTAATTCGACACGGAACATTGCATTAGGCAGAGCCTCTACTACTTGTCCTTCGACTTCGATAACACCGTCTTTAGCCATTGGCCTCATTCCTCGCTTGATTACTAGAGCATTTTCTTGTGAAAACACACCAACATTGAATGATAACAGAATACGGAGACGATTTCCAGTCTGCAGTGTGTGCTCTTTCTTTATCGTCTTTAACGTCCTCCGAAGCTTCCACCGCCGCTACCGCCGAAGCTGCCTCCGAAACTTCCAGAGCTCCATCCGGAGCTTCCTCCGAAACTTTCAGAGCTCCATCCGGAGCTTCCAGATGAGCCATCGCTCGAACTATAACTCTCAACAGGTTTTATGGCTGTAGCAAAGTCATCTTGAATTGCGCTCAAACTGCTGTTAAATGATTCTGTAAAAGCATCAAAGCTCGAGAAATCTGCTAATCCATCTGACCATATAGCAGTATTCGTAGAAGGTGAAGAAGTTACTGCACTACTTGCGCTGGAAGCATAGAAACTATGATGCCATGGCATATACATCCAACTTGTTGACGTATATGGCAACATATTCATATCTTCTTCAGTAGCAGATTGTTGCATTGCCAGTGTGCGCATTGACTTTGCTACTTTCGAACTCATACCGAAGGCTGCAGCATATACGAGGTAGCGATCCCACAGATGCATATCTGCTATGCCTCTATCAGAGAAGTCACTGAAATCATTCAAATAGCGTGCTAAGCCCCACACCTCACCGGCACTGCGCGCATACGGGTCTTTCAAAATAACTTGGGCACCCACAACATCTGTAAAGAAGAGGAAAAATACCCACAGTGCTGAAGCAATCAGATATGCAGCAAAATACGGCGTAGTTAAGCCATAGATAGTTAATGCAATAATGAGTAGGAAAGATAGTGTTCGCGGAATAGCCCTATATACTGCTGTTCCTGACTCAACACGTAATGCGTCATACTCTGCATCAAATTTGGCATACATCAATTTAATAAGCGATGTGCATACTGAACCGCGGGTGCCTGCTATCTCTTTAATATCATCGTTGCTGAGCACAAGAGTGTTTTTCTTATCAGAAACTTCATGCAGTACTGCAAGTAGTTTCTTCTCTGATTGACTCAGATGATGCTTTTTCGCAAAATCATTTTCAAAAGAATCAAGAGACAAAATATAGGTCATATCTGCAGAACGTTGTGCAGCAGCATCAGACACAGCTTGACGAATACTGCTTATCTGATCTTCGCTCACCTGCGTAGTACTCGTACCACGCATTGCTGACTGAATCATAGAATCTATCTGTGCGGCTGTTGCGTAGTCAAAAGAAACATTCTCGTATCCGCGTGCAGAACCAGGAAGTATAAAAAGCGCATGCTTAGATACGAGCGATAGCATAGTTGCGCTTAATGCACGTTGCTGAATGTGCGCAGATGTACTCTTTCCCTGCTCCATCACACCATACAAGCGTGCTGTAGCTGCTGGTGATATAGCAGGCAAATCGCGGAAGTATTCTATATCTCCTCTGTATTTCGCACGTTTCTTGGTATGCACAGCTCCGGCTACGAGCCAGATAATCATAACGATTACAGGCAACATGCATACAATCAAAATGGTTAAACGATTACGTGCAGCTGTGCGCTGCTTCAGCGCCCACTGTTCAGCTTGATTTTTCTCATCGTCCAGAACGGTTTTGACGCTTCGGTCAGTATTTTTCCGAGAAATCTGTTGAACAGACTGAACGTCCGAGCTACGGTACAGTATAACAAAGTCTACATAGCGGCTACGCTGCACGTTATCGGCTGAAAAAGTGAAGGTTTTATTATCTACCTTATGCGTCTTACCTTTGCCTGTATAGTGCATCAACATCCATGACGCAGTTGTTTTGTCTGGATATGTAATAGTTCCGGTCAAATGTTTAATCGGAATAACATTCCACCTCGAAATTGGCTCCCACATGGTATAGACGCCGTCTTGCAATGCCGTGGCAACGTCTTTAAACGTCATAGTAATACGGAAAGTCTGCACGCCTGAACGAGTCAGAGGAATATTCCATCCCAGCTCAACTCCGCGAGTCTTTGCTTTCTCATTGTGCTGAGAAACGCGAAGAGTATCTGCCTGTGTTATATCCTGTTTTGTTACTGAATCTACCAGATACCAAGAACGTGCTGCTACAGTATTCCACTGATCAATAGATACTTTTTCCGTATCGACGAAACTGAAATTTTTGCGACTATACTGCTCGCCAGTAGTCAGATTGGTCACCGATATATCGCTGATATTTGTGAGGTTCGCGCTAGATAGATTGTATTCCTGAAATAACTGACGCCATGGGCGTTTGCGATCAGACATGTTGACGGCAATAGTTTGAGTCATTGTCATATCGCCATTTTTGAGCACTTGCACTTTATAGTCCAAGCTGTCGTACACCAAGTCCGACTCTATAGATTGAGGACTCATCGACCGTATAAAATTGCCAATACCTGCAGCAATGAGGCAATATACAATCACCGCCACTATGCCGTAAATAAGAGCTTTAAGAATTGGTGTACGAGTTTTCATAACTTGTCCCCTATGAAGCCAAAGTTGCTACTGTTAGAACTGAACCTGTGGAACTTCGCGTGCAGATTCCTCTACACGGTAGTACTCAGCCTTCTCGAAATGGAATAATCCAGCAATAATATTGCTTGGGAACATTTCAACGGCATTATTCATCTTCAACGCTACATCGTTGTAGAACTGACGAGCGTAAGCAATTTTATCTTCAAGAGTCTTTAATTGGGATTGTAAATCCATAAAGTTGCTATTTGCCTTCAGCTCTGGATATGCTTCTGCAACAGCAAGAACATTAATAATAGCTTTATCTAAAGCATTTTCTGCCTGAGCACGCTGAGCAATATTTCCGCTATCTGCTGCAGCTTTTACTGCAGAACGAGCTTGCGTTACCGCCTCGAAAACGCTTGACTCATGTGTAGCATAGCCCTTAACAGTATTGACTAAGTTTGGGATAAGATCTGCACGCTGTTTGAGCTGCACATCGATTTGTGCCCATCCGTTCGCCACGCGATTACGGAGATTAACGAGGTTGTTGTAGGTTGAAGCTATCCACGCAATAAGTGCAATAGCAAGAACGACAACGATTGCAATAATAATTAGTGTTTTCATAGTTAGATTTTAGAATGCAGCGCAGAGAAAATTTTACGCAAAAATTTACGGCTTGTTCCCACGCGAGGGAACAAGCCGTTGAGAGGATTTCAGTGCGTGTGACTGTTACTTAGTTAACTCAGCTACGATATTTGCTTGGATTGCATCAATGTCACCTACACCATTGATCTTCACGAGCACACCACGGTCAGCGTAGATGTTGAGCAAAGGAGCTGTTTCAGCTGCATATACTTCAAGACGCTTTGCAATAACTTCTGGAGTATCGTCTGCACGACCTTCGATTTCGGCGCGCTTCATCATACGTTCCATAAGCACGTCGTGGTCTGCATCCAAAGCAACAACTGCATCCAAAGGAGTGCCGAGTTCTTCGAGCATTGTGTCTAATGCTTCTACCTGAGATGCATTACGTGGGTAACCATCTAAAATCCAACCGCCCTGAGCATCATCCATAGCTAAGCGATCTTTCACGATAGAATTAGTCAATTCATCTGGAACGAGTTCGCCCTTATCAATAAAAGCCTGTGCCTGCTTACCCAGTTCAGTCTGGTTCTTCAGGTTATAGCGGAAAATATCACCTGTAGAAATCGCAGGAATACCAAAATGCTCGGCAAGCTTTGCAGCTTGTGTGCCTTTACCCACACCTTGTGGGCCCATAATAAGCAAACGCATATTAATCTTCTTTCTGTTCGTCAGCGTCTACTGCGCTTTCTTCTGCCTGATCTTCTTCAATATTATCTGTCTTGGTCTCTTCAAGAACTGCAGTAGCAATCTTCTCGCTCTTAAGCTGTTCTGCTTCCTTATCAACCTCAATATCTAAGAAGCCTTCATACTGGAACTGTTCAGTCTGAGCACGTGCCTGACGCAAGGTATCCAAACCTACGCCTGCAATAATCAAAATCGTTGTGCCGCCGAATGGCATCTTCGAACCAATACTCAAAGCCAAAATAAGTACTGTTGGAATCAATGCAACGAAGAGCAAATATACAGCACCAACCGTATTCAAACGGTTAATAATATAGGTAAGGTATTCGCTGGTTGCACGGCCTGCACGGATACCTGGAATAAAGCCGCCGTACTGCTTCATATTGTCAGCAGTTTCGTCAGTGTTAAAGGTAATCGACGTGTAGAAGAAGGTGAAGAATACAATCATTACCGAGTACAAACCGATGTACCACAAAGATGTAGTATTAGCCAGATTTGCGTTAATCCACTTCACCCAGTTGGCGTCAGACTTACCAAATTGTGCAATCAACGTTGGAATAGCCAAAATGGAGGATGCGAAAATTGGTGGAATAACACCAGACATATTCACCTTCAATGGCAGGTAGGTGGAGGTGCCGCCGTACATCTTACGGCCAATCATGCGGCGCGTGTACTGCACTGGAATACGGCGCTGCATAAGCTCAACGTACACAACGAAGATAAGAACGACAACCAAAGTGCCGGCAACAATACCGAACTTAGCCCACTGCTTCTGCTGGTAGCCAATCTCCCACAGCTGTGGCAGGAAGCCGGAGCAGATCGAGGTGAAGATGAGCACGGACATACCGTTACCAATACCCTTATCGGTAATCAACTCAGCCATCCACATAACGAGACCTGTACCACCGGTCATAATAATAATCATAAACAGCATGTTGTGTACGGAGCCGTCTGGAATAATCTTGCCGGTTGCAGCTCTACCGAACAGGGCGCCGGTCTGGGCAGTAACCAAAATTGTGGTGGACTGTAAGAATGCCAAACCAATGGTCATGTAACGGGTGTACTCGGTGAGCTTAGCCTCACCAGACTGACCTTCCTTGTGCAAAGCCTCGAATCGTGGAATAACCACGCGCAGCAGCTGCACAACAATGGACGCGGTAATGTATGGCATAATACCCAGAGCGAAGACGGACAGCTGCAGCAAAGCGCCGCCGGAGAACAGGTTGACGAGAGCTACGAAGTTTTCTCCACCTGCTGCTTTTTTAACTGTTTCACTCACAACTTTGTAATCAATACCGGGAGTTGGAATAGAAGCACCAATACGGTAAATAATCACAATCATTAACGTGAAAAGAATCTTATTGCGCAATTCCTTAGCGCGCAATGCTTGAATAAGCGTTTTCACTGAAATCCTCCTGCAGTGTCTTTGTTTTGAGACACACTGTTAACCACTATAACAAAAGATAAGGTCCTTGACACTCTTATGTGCCAAGGACCTTGCAAATTCGCGGTCAATCACTGCGATTTAATCGATTTTATTCGATTAATCTTCGGAAATAGAACCGCCTGCTGCTTCAATCTTTGCCTTTGCAGATGCAGAGGACTTTACACCCTTGAAAGTGTATGCTGCGGATACTTCACCATCACCGAGCACCTTAACTGGCTGGTTCTTACGAACAAGACCTGCGTTAATGAGTGCTTCAACGGTTACATCGCCACCCTGAGGGAAAGCAGTAGCAACATCAGCGAGGTTAACTACCTGATACTCTACCTTGAATGGAGACTTGAAGCCACGAAGCTTTGGAAGGCGCATGTAGAGTGGAAGCTGACCACCTTCGAAACCAGGACGAACCTGATAACGTGCATGCGTACCCTTCATACCGCGACCAGAGGTCTTACCCTTGGAACCTTCACCACGACCAACACGGGTCTTGGACTTCTTAGCTCCTGGAGCTGGACGCAAGTCATGCATCTGAAGGATATCGACGTCATTAGTATTTGCCATTAGTCAATCTCCTCCACTGTTACAAGATGACGAACCTTGTTAGCCATTCCACGGTATACAGGAGTATCTTCACGAATCACTGTCTGGTGAATCTTACGAAGACCCAAAGAGTGAACGTTATCCTTCTGTACCTGGGTGGAGCCTACAAGACCCTTCTTCAAGGTGATCTTAAGCTGCTTAGCCATTATTCACCATCCTTTGCTGCTGCCTGAGCTTCTTCACGAGCCTTGCGAGCTTCTTCGATGCCCAATGCGCGTTCACGCAGAAGACGATCTGGAGCTACTTCAGACAGAGACAGCTCACGACGAGCTGCAACTTCTTCTGGCTCTTCGAGCTGCTTCAAAGCTGCTACAGTTGCACGCACAGTGTTGATTGCATTACCTGAACCCATGTCCTTAGACAGAATATCGGTAATACCTGCGCACTCGAGTACTGCACGAACTGCACCACCAGCAATAACACCAGTACCTGGTGCTGCTGGACGCAGAAGAACAGTACCAGCGGATTCGTGACCAATTACTGGATGAGTAATGGTACCACGAACACGTGGAACGGTGAACATGTGCTTCTTAGCGTCAAGCTGACCCTTAGCAATTGCAGAAGGTACTTCATGAGACTTGCCATAGCCTACGCCTACGGTTCCGTTACCGTCACCGACTACGACGAGAGCCGCGAAGCTCATTGTACGACCACCCTTGTTGGTCTTGCTGACGCGCTTGATTGTTACTACGCGATCGAGAAGCTCTTCACGCTGTTCGTTGCGGTCACGACGGTTACGACGCTCGCCACGACGGCCTTCGCCACGGTTACCGCGGCGACCTTTGCGCTCTTCAGCTGCTGGAGCCTGCTCGGTTGTTTGAGTCTCTTCAGCCACGTTGATTTCCTTTTCGTTATCGCTCACAGCTGCAGACCTCCCTCACGTGCGCCTTCTGCTACTGCAGCAACGCGACCATGATACTTGTTACCACCGCGGTCGAATACAACTGTGGTAATACCAGCAGCAACTGCCTTCTTAGCAATCAGTTCGCCAACCTTCTTTGCAGCTTCAACCTTGGTACCTTCAAAAGCACCGAAGTCGTTGTGCAAAGTAGATTCGCTCACGAGAGTAATGCCCTTGGTGTCATCAATAATCTGTGCCACCATGTTGCGGTTGGAACGAGTAACTACGAGACGTGGACGCTCTGCAGTGCCGGCAAGCTTCTTGCGAAGACGTGCGTGACGGCGCAAGCGAGCAACGTTCTTGCCCTTACCATAAATCTTTACCGTCATTTACTTACCAGCCTTTCCAGCCTTGCGGATGATGCGCTCATCTGCGTACTTAATGCCCTTACCCTTGTATGGTTCTGGAGCACGAAGCTTGCGGATGTTTGCAGCAATCTGGCCAACAGCCTGCTTGTCGATACCCTTAACCAAAAGCTCATTTGGGTTAACAACTTCGAATTCAATTCCTGCAGGTGCTTCCACATTAATGGTGTGGGAGTAACCCAAGAAGAACTCGAGGTTCTTGCCCTTAGCTACAACACGGTAACCGGTACCAACAATAAGAAGACGCTTTTCGAAGCCCTTAGACACACCCTCGATAATGCCTGCTGCCAAAGAGCGAGCCAAACCATGCTTTGCACGGGTTGGGCGAGCATCATCTTCAGGGGTGAAGGTAACGTGACCGTCTTCTACGGATACGGAAATACCTTCAGGCAATTCGAAAGAATCGGTACCCTTTGGGCCCTTAGCCTGGAAGATGCTTCCATTAACAGTAATTTCTACTCCAGCTGGAACAGCGATAGGGAGCTTACCAATATGTGATGCCATAATTTAAGCCCTCCTTACCACACATAAGCGACGATTTCGCCGCCGATGCCCTTTTCCAGGCATTCCTTCTGAGTCATTAAGCCAGAGCTGGTAGAGATGATTGCAATACCCAAACCGCCAAGTGGCATTGGAAGTGCGTCGGACTTAGCGTAACGACGCAAACCTGGCTTGGATACGCGCTTAATTCCCTGGATGCTCTGTTCGCCGTGCTTGCCGTACTTGAGAGTAATCTCAAGAGTCTGACCCACACGTGCTTCTTTCGCTGCAAAATCAGCGATATAACCCTCACGCTTGAGGATTTCGGCAATATGTGCCTTGAACTTGGAGTATGGCATGTCCACGGTTTCGTGTTTTGCCGCACTCGCATTACGCAGACGTGTAAGCATATCTGCGATTGGATCTGTCATTGTCATTTGGGCTGATGCCCTTCCTCGTCGTGGTTTCCGCCGCCCTGTGGACCGCGGACCTTCAACGTCGATTTACCAACTGGACTTCGTTACGCCTGGAAGCTCACCACGATGAGCCTTCTCACGAAGGCATACGCGGCAGAGACCGAACTTGCGATAAACGGAATGTGGACGTCCGCAAACCTCACAGCGAGTGTATGCACGTACTGCGAACTTTGGCTTGCGAGCAGCCTTGTTCTTGAGAGCTGTCTTTGCCATCTCTTAGTCCTCCTTGAATGGGAAGCCGAGGTGCTTAAGCAAAGCCTTGCCTTCCTCATCACTCTTGGTCGAGGTTACTACGGTGATGTCCATACCACGGCGGTGATCGATGGAATCAGGATCGATTTCATGGAACATAGACTGTTCGGTTAAACCGAAGTTGTAGTTACCGTTACCATCGAACTGATTGCCGTTGATACCACGGAAATCACGGATACGTGGCAAAGCCAAAGTCAAAAGACGATCCAGGAACTCCCACATGCGGTCACCGCGCAGAGTTACGAATGCGCCAATTGCCTGACCTTCACGCAGGTGGAACTGTGCAACAGACTTCTTTGCCAAAGTAATCTTTGGCTTCTGACCTGTAATTGCAGTCAAATCACGCACTGCGCCTTCAATGAGCTTGGAGTCGCGAGCTGCGGCACCAACACCCATGGATACAACAACCTTTTCCACGCCTGGAACGCGCATTGGATTAGAGATGCTGAATTCCTTTTCCAAAGCAGGAATGATTTCTTCCTTGTAGCGAGCCTTGAGACGTGGAGTTGCAGGAGTCTCGATATTTACTTCGCTCATTACAGCTCCTTTCCAGACTTCTTAGCTACACGGACACGCACGCGCTTTACCTTACCGTCACGAGCTTCTTCCTTCACCACAACACCAACGCGGGTTGGCTTCTTGGTTTCTGGATCGATGAGCATTACGTTGGAACGGTGAATAGGTGCTTCCACGGATACGATTCCGGACTGCTGACCCTGGACTCGTGCACGAATATGCTTCTTGACAATCTGTACGCCTTCAACGATCAGACGATCGTTAGGAAGTACGCGCTGAACGGTGCCTTCTGCGCCGCGATCCTTACCACGGATAACCTTTACGAGGTCACCCTTCTTGATCTTAGCTACCATTAGATCACCTCCGGTGCCAAAGAAACAATCTTCATGAAGCGCTTATCGCGCAATTCACGACCCACTGGTCCGAAGATACGTGTGCCCTTTGGTTCGCGGCCGTTACCCAAGATAACAGCAGCGTTCTCATCAAACTTGATGTAGGAACCGTCTGCACGACGACGTTCCTTTACAGTACGGACGACGACAGCCTTAACTACGTCACCCTTCTTTACCGAACCGCCAGGAATAGCATCCTTAACGGAGGCAACGATAACGTCGCCAATTCCGGCATAGCGTCGCTTCGATCCACCGAGCACGCGAATTGCCAAGATTTCCTTAGCACCCGTGTTGTCGGCGACATGAAGTCGCGATTCTTGCTGAATCATTGATTCTCCTTAGCCGAGCTGGTCCTCCCCGCACACCCAGAACCGCTGCTGCTCTCGAAAGAGAGTAGCAGTCCTCGGGTGTACACGGAGCCTTGCCGAACTTATTTACTTAGCACGCTCAACGATAGCGTTGAGACGCCAACGCTTCGTCTTGCTCAAAGGCCTTGTCTCCATAATTGTAACAAGATCACCGACATGTGCGTCGTTGTTCTCGTCATGGACCTTGACCTTGCTGTTGCTGCGTACAACCTTACCATACAATGGGTGGGTCGAACGCTGCTCCAACTCAACGGTAATCGTCTTGTCCATTGCTTCTGACACTACGTAGCCAGTGCGAACCTTACGATCGTTGCGTTCCAGCTTTTCAGCCATTTTTACTCCTCAGACTTTCTTAGTCCTGCACTGGGGACTCGGTAATGCCGAGTTCACGTTCGCGAAGAACAGTGTACATGCGGGCAATATCACGCTTTACAGTCTTAATGCGGGATGAGTTATCCAACTGACCGGTAGCGTTCTGGAAGCGAAGATTGAAAAGTTCTTCCTTCGACTTCTTGAGGAAGTCCTCAATTTCTGCGTTAGTCTTCTCGTTCAAGTTCTTGATCGAGTATTCTGATGCATTTGCCATTTAGTTGTCACCGCCTTCACGTGCAATGATGCGGCACTTCATAGGCAGCTTATCTACTGCACGGCGAAGTGCTTCGCGAGCAACTTCTTCAGAAACGCCTGAAATTTCGAACATTACGCGTCCTGGACGAACATTAGCAACCCAGAACTCAGGTGCACCCTTACCGGAACCCATTCGAGCGCCGAGAGCATGCTTCGTCAAAGGACGATCTGGGAAGATTGTAATCCACACGCGGCCACCACGCTTGATGTAGCGGGTCATTGCAATACGTGCAGCTTCAATCTGACGGTTGGTAATGTAAGCAGGAGCAAGAGCCTGGATACCGAACTCACCGAAAGCGATGGTGTTGCCACCCTTAGACATACCAGAACGAACTGGACGGTGCTGCTTGCGGTACTTTGTTCTCTTTGGGATAAGCATTCTCACTTACTCCTTTACTTCTGCAGTTTCAGCTGGGGCTGCAGGAGCTTCAGCCTTAGGGGCTGCTTCCTGGTTGCCACGCTGTGCAGCTGCACCACGGTTGTTACGACGTGGGCGACGATCGTTGGAACCACGACGGGAACGATTGTTCTGCTGAGCTTGCTGCTCTTCGAATTCCTTCTCCGTCATATCGCCCTTGTAGATCCATACCTTCACACCGATCTGACCGTAGGTTGTGCTTGCTTCGAAGAAACCATAGTCAATCAATGCACGAAGAGTCTGCAGTGGCACACGGCCTTCACGGTAGAACTCGGAGCGAGACATTTCTGCACCACCCAAGCGACCGGAGAGCTTAATACGAATACCCTTTGCACCAGCACGCATAGCGTCCTGCTGTGCCTTGCGCATTGCGCGACGGAAGGTAACGCGGTTTGCCAACTGTTCAGCGATGGACTGTGCCACGAGCTGAGCATCGATAGCTGCATTCTTTACTTCGAAAATGTTGAGCTGAACCTGCTTGCCGGTAATCTTTTCGAGCTTTGCGCGAACGCGGTCAGCTTCTGCACCACGGCGACCGATAACGATACCTGGACGAGCAGTGTGAATATCTACACGCACACGGTCACGTGTACGTTCGATAACAACGCGAGAAACGCCTGCACGTTCCAGATCCTTGTTCATTGCCTTACGGATCTTGTCATCTTCGAGAACGAAATCGCGGTAACGTTCGCCCTGCTTAGTGGAATCAGAGAACCACTTCGAACGGTGATACTCGGTTACGCCGAGGCGGTAACCAAATGGATTAACCTTCTGGCCCATTAGCGTGCACCTTCCTTATCTGCGACGATTACCGTGATGTGGGAAGTACGCTTGTTAATGCGACCTGCGCGACCCTGTGCACGAGCACGGAAACGCTTGAGAGTTACACCCTCATCTACGTAGGTTGCTGCGACTACCAATTCGTTCTCACGGAATGGCTCATTTGCCTGTTCTGCCTTCACACGAGCGTTTGCAATAGCAGACTCGAGTACCTTGAGTACTGGAGTAGACGCTGCTTGTGGAGCGAACTTCAAAATGGTGATGGCTTCAGTCGTCTTCTTGCCTCGGATGAGGTCTACGACGCGGCGAGCCTTGCGTGGCGTCACGCGTACGTGACGTGCAATTGCCTTAGCTTCCATTTAGCGGCGTCCCTTCTTATCATCCTTAATGTGGCCCTTGAAAGTGCGCGTTGGAGCGAACTCTCCGAGCTTGTGACCTACCATCGATTCAGTAACGAACACTGGTACGTGCTTACGACCGTCATGAACGGCGAAAGTGTGACCAATGAAGTCAGGGGTAATCATGGAACGACGAGACCAAGTCTTAATAACGTCGTGAGTACCCTTTTCGTTCTGAGCGTCGACTTTCTTCTGCAAGTGGGCGTCGACGAATGGGCCCTTCTTGATGCTTCGAGTCATCTCTTCGACACTCCCTTACTTGCGGTTCTTACCGTTAGGACGACGACGAACAATCATCTTGTTCGATGCCTTCTTAGGACGACGTGTACGAACCTCACCCTTACCCCATGGGGACACTGGTGGCTTACCACCGCGTGTACGACCACCATGTGGATGATCTACTGGGTTCATAGATTCACCACGTGTATGTGGGCGCTTGCCCATCCAGCGTGCGCGACCTGCCTTACCGAGCTCGATATTAGCGTGTTCGGAGTTACCTACTTCGCCAACAGTTGCGCGGCAGCGTGCGTCTACGTTGCGGATTTCTCCAGATGGCATACGCAGCTGAGCGAGGTTACCATCCTTAGCAACAAGCTGTACAGATGCGCCAGCGGAACGTGCGATCTTTGCACCACCCAATGGGCGAAGTTCAATAGCGTGAACAACGGTACCGGTTGGGATGTTGCGCAATGGCAAGTTGTTACCTGGCTTAATATCTGCCTGTGCACCAGTTTCGATGGTGTCGCCCTGCTTTACGCCTTCAGGAGCGATGATGTAGCGCTTTTCGCCATCTGCAAAGTGAAGCAGAGCAATGCGAGCAGAACGGTTTGGATCATACTCGATGTGTGCAACCTTTGCTGGGATGCCGTCCTTGTCCCAACGCTTAAAGTCGATGAGACGGTACTGACGCTTGTGACCGCCACCACGGTGACGGCTTGTAATACGGCCATAAGAGTTACGGCCGCCAGTCTTGCTGAGCTTACGCAGCAAAGACTTTTCAGGTGTGGAACGCGTAATTTCAGAGAAGTCTGAAACAGATGCGTTACGACGACCTGCAGTCGTTGGCTTATATACGCGGATAGCCATAATATGTTTACCTTAACTTTCTCGGCTACTGCTTAGTTACCGAAGACGTCAATTGTCTGACCTGCTGCAAGGGTTACGATTGCACGCTTCTGAGAAGCACGCTGACCGAAACCAGTGCGAGTGCGCTGACGCTTGCCTGCGCGGTTCAGAGTGTTAACGTTGGTAACCTTAACCTTGAAGATTTCTTCTACAGCCTGCTTGATTTCAATCTTGTTAGCGGTTGGAGCCACCACGAAGGTGTACTGACCGCGATCGGAATTAGCGTAAGCCTTTTCAGAAACTACTGGCTTAATAATGATGTCATGCGCTGGCTTATGAATTGCGACCATTGTACTTAGGCCTCCTTAACAGCAGTCTTAGCAGCAACGAAAGCTTCGAAGCCTTCCTTGGTGAAGACGACATCTTCAGCAGTTACAACGTCGTACGTGTTCAACTGATCTGCGAACAGAACGTGTACGTAGGTGAGGTTGCGAACGGAAAGCCATTCGTTGATGTTCTCACGGGATACAACAACGGTCGTGAAGCGGTTATCTACTACAGAAAGAGCTGCTTTAGCAGTCTTAGTAGATGGAGTTTCGTTCACACCGAAGTCAACTACGTGTACGCGACCTGCATTAAAGCGATCAGAGAGTACGTAGCGAAGAGCTGCTGCCTTCATCTTCTTTGGAGTGCGCTGGGAGTAGTCACGCGGTACTGGACCATGAACTACTGCACCACCTGCGAACTGTGGAGCGCGGATGGAACCCTGACGAGCACGACCGGTGCCCTTCTGCTTCCATGGCTTCTTGCCGCCGCCAGAGATGCGTGCGCGATTCTTTACAGCGTGAGTGCCCTGACGAGCAGCTGCAAGCTGTGCTACAACAACCTGGTGTACGAGTGGAACGTGTGCACGCACAACATCCTGCTCGATACCGAAGATCTCTACTGGAGCTTCAACAGAACCAGCTGCCTTACCGTTAGCATCGGTGATGTTCAAAGTTACATTTGTCATGACCTTATGCTCCCTTCACAGCAGTACGCACTACAACGAGAGAACCCTTTGGTCCTGGAACAGCACCCTTAACAGCAATAATGCCGTTAGCTGCGTCGGAGGACACAACGGTCAAGTTGAGTGTGGTGTGAGTGTCGTGACCCATACGACCAGCCATGCGCTTGCCCTTAAGAATACGGCTTGGAGTTGCGCATGCGCCTACAGAACCTGGGCGACGCTCGTTCTTGTGGGAACCGTGGGTACGACGGTAGGACTTGAAGCCCCAGCGCTTAATTGTACCTGCGAATCCCTTACCCTTGGTGGTACCAGTTACATCTACTACTGCACCATCAGGGAAGATTTCTGCGGTCAGTTCCTGACCTGGCTCGTAGTTTTCTACGTCCTCGGTACGGAACTCAACGAGATGACGGCGTGGGGTTACACCTGCCTTAGCAAAGTGACCAGCCAATGGCTTGCTCACCTTAGTAGGGTCAATTGCGCCGAAAGCAATCTGAACAGCCTTGTAGCCGTCAGATTCCTCGTTCTTTACAGCTGTTACAACGTTGGTGTCTACTTCCACCAAAGTTACTGGAACGAAGAAACCGTTCTCATCCCAAACCTGAGACATGCCGAGCTTCTTACCCAACAATGCCTGGCGATTGTTCTTAGATACCATTTCTCCCCTCCCTACAGCTTGATCTCAATGTTTACGTCTGCTGGCAAATCGAGACGCATCAAAGAATCAACTGCCTTTGGAGTTGGATCTACGATGTCAATAAGGCGCTTGTGTGTGCGCATCTCGAAGTGCTCGCGAGAATCCTTGTACTTATGAGGAGAACGAATAACAACAAACACGTTCTTCTCGGTAGGAAGTGGAACTGGGCCAACTACAGTTGCGCCTGCGTTCGTGACCGTTTCGACAATCTTCTTTGCCGACTGGTCGATGACCTCGTGGTCATAGGACTTTAGCCTGATGCGGATTTTCTGTCCCGCCATTCGCCGTCCGCCCTTTCTTGCGATCGATACATTTCCAACCTGTTCAGAGCACTATCCGGCACTTCGCCTCATGGACGAATCCCCATCAGTGCGTGGCTAGCGGCACTTACCGCTGCCACGCTCGCTATTTAAAATATTAAGCATAAAAACATGCGAGCCTAAAACAGGCAACTCATATATTTAAGCATGACCCCTGCCCCGATTTTATCCGGGCGTGTCGAACCCCAGTCTGGCTAAAAAATGTGGGGTTCAACGGCAATCTGCTTTGTGAGTACCCCGCTACTATACATGCTGCCCTGAATTCGACACGCATAGACTTACGAATCGATATGAATCGATATATTTAGAGCCATCCTGATTCTTCAACGATCAAAGCAGCTTCCATGCGCGACGATGCGTGAGTTTTAGATAATACTGACGAAACGTGATTGCGTACTGTTCCTGATGACGTCATAAGAGTTTTAGCAATATCTGCATCATGCTTTCCTTGACGCACTAAACGCATAATATCACGTTCACGCTCGGTGAGCGGATTAGCGCCTGCTGTCATTGCAGCTACTGCTAGCTCAGGATCAACAACAATCTGCCCAGCTATTACTCGGCGAATAGATTCAGCTAATACTGTGGCTGATGAGGATTTTACGAGGAAACCTTTAGCACCTGCGCTCAGCGAGCGCTGAACATAGCCAGGCCGCCCAAAAGTGGTTACAACAATACAGGGAAGTTCGGGATGTGTTCGTGTGAGAATTTCAATAAGACTTAAACCATCCATATGTGGCATTTCTATATCAATTAAACATACATCGGGATGTGTTTGTTCAATAGCTGGCAGTACGTCCCCACTGGACGAGCATGTGGACACCACTTCAATATCTTCTTGCAAATTCAGCAAGGTTGCCAAAGCTTCCAGCACCATTGCTTGATTATCGGCAAGGAGAACACGAATAGTCATCTTTATATCCTTCATCTTTATATCCTTGTTTATGCACAGTGAGAGATTTATTCATCTAATACTACGCGCACACGCGCACCACCCAAATCCGATGTTTCTGTATAGAGTTGAGCACCTATACCTTCCATACGACGGCGCAAAGATTCTAAGCCCGTTCCTTGAAGAGGCTGAGTAAAACCTACGCCATCATCGTCAATAACAAATTCATGCTCATCTATTGTTATGCGCACTGTATGAGCATGCGAATGACGAAGAATATTGGTTATTCCTTCATGAAGAACTGCTGCGCATTCTGAGCGAACCGTCTGAGACAACGATAGCGGCGACCCAATAATTTCACATGTTATCCCCATGTTTGCGCACAGTAACTGTGCCTGTCTCATCTCCTCGTCTAAATCGAGGCTGCGCATCTGGTTTAAGGTATGGTGCATTTGTTCAATACCTTGAACAGCTATATCGTGTATTTCTTCTACACCCGCTTTAACTGTTAAATCTTGAGTTGATGCTGCAAGAATTTGGGTTTTAAGGCTAATAGCTGTGAGAGTTTGTCCGAGCAAATCATGAATATCGCTGGCTGCCCGCTCGCGCTCCTCCATGCGACTAATACGATCTTTCAGTTGAGCATAACGCACAGAATTATTATCTGAGTATCGTCCTAATAAAGCTATTGCTGACCATATAACCATAATAATGAAATACTGGTTTACTACGCGAAAACCTCCTCCTAAAACCGCGCATATATAGAATGCAATCAGACTTATAAAAGCAGCACATACAGAAGTTCTTAACGGTAAAATATATAGCGCACAGCCTAGGAAAAAGTTAAAGCAGGTAATATATTCCCAGTTCTCGCCAAAAAAATACAGCGCCGGCAGTCAGAACGAGCAGAAGAGTAAGAACGATAATAGATTGAACAGTTGATTGTTTACGACGAGGGTTCAAAACGTTAAGTTTTATGCTACCGTACAGAAAAACCGGAGCAATCAATAAGATATCTAGGACTAAAGCAATCTCTTGCAGTATATTTTGTCGAGGATAAGCAAGAGCAAAATAGAGCGGAAAAGCAAGAAAGATAATCCATACGCTCGCAAAGATGTATCCAATACGACGCGAGCGCGCGCTGTATTTATGTAACTCTCGTTGAGATGTTGATTCTTGGGACAACGCCATTATAAGTACCTCTGTCTAACCTCTATGCGTTGGGACATACTCCATGCGTATATCCCAACGCTGCTATGCACAATAATCGTATGTTTGAGTTTAACGCCGACGTGATAAACGCACTGCTACAACCGACAATGTCAGCATAATAAGCGACCATACAGCTATATTAGCTAAGACGAAGGCAAGATTAAGCTGCTCCCCTGTTGCATTGTGACCGCTGAGCAGTTCCCACGTTAAAGCACTTTTGAAACCAAAAAGCGGCATGAACTGAGCACATCTGAACATGAATCCTTCTAAAGGTACAAAAATATCAGACATGAATGCCAACAAAACAATCAGACCACTAGCAAGTCCTCCTGCAGTGCGGTCAGGGAAAATACTTCCTATGTATTGTCCAAAACCTGAGAAGAGCGTACTGATAACAACAATGAGTATCCATGTGATAATCCACCAGCGCGTAGGCAGTATTGCTCCTGTGCATGCGGCAATAATATACAGCAGGGTTGTTGGAATCACGCTCATACACAGGCTGACTGCAAAACGAGACAGAACCAACATTGGCACTGATGCTCCAGCGAGATACAGGGTGCGAGTCCATTGCGTTTCGCGCTCGTGAGCAAGCATTGATCCAGACATTGTGGAGGCTAAAATTGCTGAATAAAATGCCATTTGTATAACAATGATGCCCGATACGTTTGCGCCGGTAGGCAACATGTAGTCTGAGCCTTCTGAATGTCCAAAAATATTGAACATAAGTATGGGCATGAGAATGCTAAAAAGAATTTGGTATGGAGATAGTATTTCGTGACGAAGTCGCGTAAGAAAATAGGTGCGCATGATGTGTGTCCTTAATGACGAGTTGGGTGAAGAGTTGGTTGGGATATCTGAGAATCAGCTGTATCAGTGAGTGCAAAGAATGCTTCATCAAGACTGTGAGTGGACGTCAAATCCAGAATCTCGGTCAGTGTTCCATGAGCAAGTAATTGACCTTTGTGCATCACCACAATGTCGTCGGCATTGCGCGTTGCTTCATCAAGAAAATGAGTGGCACACAGAATTGTTATTCCTTGATCATGCAGCGCATTGATTTCATTCCATAATTCCCTGCGGGCATGCGGATCCATACCTGCAGTCGGTTCGTCTAAAATCAAGAGTTCACCTGGTGTAATAAGCGCTAAGGCTAAACGAAGTCTTTGCACTTGTCCGCCTGAGCAGTCACGAATATGGCGATTGAGGAATGTTTGTACTCCTGATTTCTGGGCAATCTCGTCAACTCGATGCGATTGTTTGCGAATTGCACACATCGTTACGATTGTTTCGCGCACTGTCCATTCAGGAAGTAGGCCACCAGATTGCATGATGGCGGTTACAAGCGATTGCGATTGAGCCTGTGCTGCTGTCTGTCCGCACACAGACAGAAAGCCTGAGCTAGGTTTATCGAGATTAATCATCATATTGATTAATGTGCTCTTACCTGCTCCATTAGACCCCAGTAAGGCTACGGTCTTACCCCGCTCAATATTGAGAGTAAGATTATTGACTGCATGAAGAGGACCGTCAGGAGTAGAAAAGGTGCGCGTCAGCTGACGGGTTTCGAGAATATAGTCTGTTGTGTTCATACTTCTATTCTTGGCTTGATACAGCTAGAGAAGAAGTGCTGTTTATCACGAAGATAGAATATCTTTTGCAGTGATACAGGCATGACATTTGTCACATCTACAACAGATTCTATTGTTTCTGCAATAACTTATCGAGAAGTTCTTTATTCTCTAAAAGAGATTTGCTAAAAGAGTTGTTGCTCTTACTATTATCTACAGGTACTTTTATGGCAGTTATGCTGACGAGTTGACCTGAATGAGGATACACAGTAATGACGTATAAAGTTCGTGGATCAGCAACGTTATTCGCGTTTGTATCAAAAAAACTTGGTCTATACCATACCTCTATTTCGCGCGTATTATCGAGAGCAACAGTGCGATTATTACTGATTTCTTTCCAATAATGACCGCGGTACGTGATTACGTATGCACGACCGTACCGCGACGTAGGCTTTTTCAGATTGGCTGCTCGAACAACTCCTTGTATGCTACCCTCGCGTATATCTTGAACGTCGTCTATCGTGCTCGTAACGCCAGCGATAATAAAAAGCACTCCAACAATTGAAAGCCAAAACGCTATACAATAATTTTTTATCCGTTCTCGTCGATACTGTCGCTTCTGTACATCTTCAGTACGACGAGTAATAATCTCGGAAAACAAGCGAATATCAAACATAGCTATTGCAAGCAAAAGAAAAGCAAGACCTACGAAAATATAAATAATATGCACAAGAAGAGATATATAAAGTTTCCACGCGCCTTGCGGACTCATAAAAGCGTATACAAAAGATAATACAACAAAGCCTACGATAGCCAAGGTCCAGAAAAGCGATATGCGCCGTTTATGTGTTTGTCCATCAGGAAGAAAAGGGCTAAAGATTGATTTGAGAGGTATCATATTCAACTTTCTTCCTGTAGCTTATTCTTGTCTCCCTATGTGTTCCCTCCTCACCACAGCGATGTGAGAGTAAAAACACAAAAAATCCTAACATGATGTGAACACGGTTTACAAGAAGATTCCATACTCGGATGTCCAGAACTAAGCTGATCTAGATCTCACAGAGCAGTTGTGTGTAACGCGCGACTGCATAACAACACGACTGCATAACAAAAGGTGCCGGAGGCAGCTCATTCATTTAAGCCCCAGCACCTTTCGTTAGTTTTATCTATAGTATCAGTAAGCGTTCAGTAAGCATTGAACTATGCTTGAGCAGTTTCACGCTGTGCGCGCAACTTCTTACCTTCAGCCTGAGATACACCGTAATATGCTGCGATGGCAATATCCTTCATATCTTCAATCTGAGGAATACGAGGATTTGCAGGTGTGCACTGATCTTCATATGCACGCATGCCAATCTGATCGAGAACAGACCAGAAGTGTTTCTCATCAACGCCTGCTGCTTGGAAGGACGCGTCCATGCCCAGCTTGTTGTCACGGTAATCAGCCACTGCATTCGCGAGGTTTTCTACGGCCTCATCGGCGGTGTCGGCTGGAAGACCGAGCTGCTTAGCAATATCCTGGTAGCGTTGTGGCGCCACGTACTTGTTGTACTTTGGCCAAGAAATTGGCTCCAGAGGAATCTGACCGTTGTAGCGAATCACGTATGGAAGCAAAATCGAGTTGCATCGACCGTGAGCCACGTGGCAGAGCGCACCAATAGTGTGAGCCATGGAGTGGCACATACCCAAGAATGCAGAGCCGAAAGCCATACCCGCCATTGTTGCAGCGTTGTGCACCTTTTCCTGTGCCTGTGGATTTGCCTGACCCTCGTTAACAGAAGATGCCAAATTCTCCCACAGCAACTTTACAGAATGCAATGCCAATCCATCAGTGAAGTCGTTAGCATAAGCCGACACATATGCTTCCATAGCGTGCGTAATCGCATCAAAACCAGAGTCGCTAGCTACGCGACGAGGCTGAGTGCGAGCCAAAACTGAATCAACCACTGCAACCGACGGGGTCAGCGAGTAATCCGTAATTGGATACTTAATACCCGTCTTGGTATCGGTAATAACAGCGTACGGAGTTACTTCCGAACCTGTACCCGAGGTAGTTGGCACGCATACGAGCTTTGCCTTCTTACCTAATTCTGGAAGACGGAAAGCGCGCTTGCGAATATCGAAGAACTTCTCGCGAATATCGCGGAACTCAATTTCTGGGTGTTCATACAGCAGCCACATAATCTTTGCGGCATCCATTGGAGAACCGCCACCAATAGCAATAATTGTATCTGGCTGGAACTCATCACGCATCATCGCTGCGCCGCGCTCAACTGTTTCAATAGATGGCTCTGACTCCACATAATCGATAATGCGCCATTCCACCTTATTCAAACGCTGCTGAAGCTGTGCAATAGCCTTGTCAATAATACCTAAATCGAGAATAACCTTATCGCACACAAATACAACGCGGTTCACATCCACCATATCGCGCAGATAGCGGATGGCGTTTGGCTCAAAGTACGTCTTTGGTGGAATCTTGAACCACTGCATATTATTATTCCTTCGTGCTACACGCTTGACATTAATAAGGTTGACTGCTTGAACGTTGCCAGCTACCGAGTTGCCGCCATATGAACCGCAGCCCAAGGTGAGCGAAGGAGCAATAGCGTTGTAGATATCGCCGATACCACCCAAGGAAGATGGGGAGTTCCAGATAACGCGGCATGCATGCATACGCAGACCGTATTCACGAACGAGATCTTCGTTATCGGTGTGAATTGCTGCCGTGTGACCTTCGCCATGTACCAGCATCTGCTCGCACATAACGAATGCTTCGTCCTTATTGTTAGCGCGCAATACTGCGTGAACAGGAGCGAGCTTTTCCATGGTCAGCGGCTCGTTCTCGCCCACTTCCTTGCACTCTGCAGCGATAATAACAGTATCTTCTGGGATAGTAATACCCGCCTGCTCAGCAATCCACAGTGGGGACTTGCCTGGAACCTTGGAGTTCAAAACTGGCTTCGAGCCATCTTTTGCATAAGCTGTGGTGCCAAACATGAACTTTTCAAGCTTCGTCTTTTCTTCACCCTTCACAAAATAGGTGTGACGAGCCTTGAGCTTTTCAATCAAGGAATCATAAATATCGGTGTGTGCGATAATAGCCTGCTCGGTTGCGCAGATCATACCGTAATCGAAGTGCTTGGAGAGAACCAAATCGTTCACAGCGCGATCAAGGTCTACATTGCTGTCGACGTATGCTGGAGCATTACCTGCACCTACGCCCAATGCCGGCTTACCCGAGGAGTATGCTGCCTTTACCATGCCTGGACCACCGGTTGCCAGAATGGTTGCAACGCTTGGGTGCTTCATCAAAGCGCCGGTTGCTTCGATGGATGGGTGTTCAATCCACTGAATGCAGTCCTTTGGAGCACCTGCTGCTACTGCTGCATCACGAACAATCTTTGCTGCTGCCTTCGAGCACTCCTGAGCGAATGGATGGAATCCGAAAACTATTGGACAGCGAGTCTTTAATGCGATGAGCGCCTTAAAGATGGCGGTAGAGGTTGGGTTCGTTACTGGGGTGACGCCTGCAACCACACCCACAGGTTCTGCGATTTCAGTGATGCCATCTACGTCACTTTCGTTAATAACGCCTACAGTGCGCTGGTTAGCGAGGTGATGCGTAATATGTTCGCATGCAAAGATGTTCTTCGTTGCCTTATCTTCGACCATACCGCGGCCAGTTTCGTCCACAGCCATCTTTGCCAGCTCGAGATGAGCGTGCAGCGCATCGATAGAAGCCTTAGCAACAATGTAGTCGATCTTCTTCTGATCGAAGCTCTGATACTCATCGAGAGCAACGAGAGCCCGCTGAACGAGACCGTCGACTTCCTTCTCTGCTTCAGACATTACAGGTTCAGCTTCCTTAGCTGGTGTTTGATCCTTAGTAGCTGCTTTTGCCACGAGTGACCTCCTCAATTGTGTGAGAAACCACAACCTTTGTGTGTTCTAGCTCACACTTTATGAGAGAAGTTTTGTGCGCGCAAGTTTTGACCGAGACTTTTGTAAAGTTGTTTTATTAAAGTGCGGTAAGGGTTTGATTTGTTGGGTTTTGGGAGGGACTATACTTTGTGCAGCGGCTCGGATTTTCATATTGAAGCATGGGTTTTGAGATTGGTTTTGATTGTTTTGATTGTTTCGATGGATAGCCCATTTTAGAAACAACCAAGCAGTTACGGCTTTACATTCTTACATCAGCAATCCTCACGAAGCTTTAACGCTTACAGATATCGTCAGCCGTACGAGATAAAGCAGTTTTAAGAATACAATAGCCGCGTATTCTGCAGAAAATCCTGAAACGAACGGTTACGTATCTGCAGTTAAAACGATTGTTTGTCTCGCTCATCGATCACATATACCAGTTCAACGGTTTTATTAGTGGGATTTGTTTGTTTTTTCGGTTGCAGGTGCGTGACTAGCAGCCGTTCCGCGCAGTCAGGCTTCACACTGCGTTAAATTCGAGGATTTATTACTCTCACGCATTCTGCTTAACCGATTAATACACCCGATATGCCACTTATAATGCGGAAAAATAGCTTCACAAGTGGCATATCGGTTGCGCGTATCGACTTCACTCATGAATCCAAACCATACTGCGTACTCAACAGTAAGCCGCATATAAAAAGTCACCCTCACATCAAAGTGAAGGTGACTTATCCGCAATAATGAGGCTCTAGTCTTGCAATTCCAAACCATAACCATCTTTGTGGTAGCTAGATCCTGGTGAAGAGACAAGAATCAAAATGAATTCCACGAAAGCCCAGATACCGCAGATGATAGGAGGAAGAATAAGAATCCAGCCAACTACTGTCATAAGTAGCTGAACAATAGCGCGGGTAGTCTTTCCTAAATAGAAGTTATGAATGCCGAGAGCACCTAGGAAAAACGCTAGAACAGCAGCAACAATTTTGCTTTTAGAGCCAACCATAAGTGGTTGTGCCTGTGGGAACGCACCTGGAACACCCGAAACGCCCGGAGTACCCGCATTTGGCACACCATTATTAAACTGCGGTGGAACATACTGCCCATATGGAGCCTGCTGTTGTGGCTGAGGTTGACCGTAAGGCGCTTGTTGACCATAAGGCGCCTGCTGTGCGTATGGTGCTTGCTGCGTTGGTTGAGTATACTGCGGTTGCACAGGCTGCGCATACTGTGGTTGCGCTTGAACGTATGGCTGCTGTTCATAGACCTGCGAAGGAGCTTGCGCAGGCTGAACCTGAGGATGTGGCTGTGCATAAGCTTGCGCAGCAGGAGCACCTGCATTTGCATCATTGGCAACTGAATCGCCATTGAATTCAGAATTCACAGTATTGTCAGCATTATGAGGATATACAGATTCGTCCTGTCCGAATTGTTCATATGGTTCGTTGCTCATAATAGTACCTTTTCTTGTGAGATAACTCTTCTCTCAATATAACAAGTCCCCTACCTTTAGAAAAGATAGAGGACTTGAAATAAACGAAAAGTAAAACTTAACGCTTGGAGTACTGAGAAGCCTTGCGTGCCTTGTGCAAACCAGCTTTCTTGCGCTCTACGACGCGTGCGTCGCGAGTCAAGAAACCGGCCTTCTTCAAAGCTGCGCGGTTAGCATCACGATCAATGCTGTTCAAAGCACGAGCAACGCCAAGACGGATTGCACCTGCCTGACCAGTTACGCCGCCACCATCAACAAGAACGATAACATCGAACTTGTTTTCGAGCTTGAGCAAAACGATCGGCGAGTTAACTTCGCGCTGGTGCAAACGGCTTGGGAAGTACTCTTCGAGAGTGCGACCATTAACGGTCCACTTACCAGAGCCTGGAACCAAACGTACACGAGCTACAGCTTCCTTACGACGACCAGTGCCGTAGCCGGGAGCAATAGCAGAAGTACCGGTACCAGCACCTGCATTGGTTTCAGAAGTGTAAGAAGTGAGTTCTACCTCGGTTTCAAGAACCGCGGAGCTTGCATTTTCAGCCATTATGGATTCTCCTTTCGGTCCTAGTTAGCCTGCTGGGAGACCTGTGCGATCTCAACAACTTGTGGCTGGTTTGGGGTATGTGGATGCTGATCTCCTGCATAAACGCGCAAACGACCAAGCTGTACCTTAGCAAGCTTGTTCTTAGGCATCATGCCCTTAACTGCTGCGCGAATAATACGCTCTGGATCCTTCTCAAGAAGCTCAGCATAAGAATCTGCACGCAAACCACTTGGGTAACCAGAGTGGCTGTAGAGATTCTTGTTCAGCTTGTTTCCGCTCAAAGAAATCTTGTCTGCGTTAATAACGATAACGAAGTTACCGCCATCTGCATGTGGAGCGAAAGTTGGCTTGTTCTTGCCGCGAAGCAAATTTGCTACCTGTACCGACAAACGACCGAGCACCACGTCGGTAGCGTCTACGACGTACCATTCGTGAGTCAAATCACTTGGCTTTGGAGTGAAAGTCTTCACTGTATAACCTTTTCTTTCATTGTGTTCCAGATACCTTTTGGCATCCTTTATCCGTGGGCTCCCTGAAAGTCCTAGTGAGCGAGTGGGAAAGCGCTTTCCTGGACCCCTGTAGGGAAACACAACAATCTGTAATAATAGCGCACATACAAGACCAGGGTCAAAGTGGCCCTTATCCGCGTGCCTGTTGAGTTTCGCGGGCCGCAACAGCTACATCAGGAACGTTATCTGCAACCAGCACGCGCAAGGTTTCGTCATCAACATTCGGGTTCTGAGCCACAGCTCTGCGCACCATCGCCGCCAACACTGCTGGCGATTTACTATCTTCTTCTGTCCCCAAAGCGCCCAAATGAGCCAAAACGGAAGCCGGCGTGCGCGAATCTTGTGCACCTTCCATACGCATACGCCAGGTCGTTACCGGGTTCATCAGCGCTTTTGCGCGCACATTATCATCGCTATCTTTGGTTAAACGCCCAACGAGCCAATCTTTCGAATCAGTATTAGCAGCCACAGCCTCGCGCACGCTAGCCTCGGGATCAGTGGATAGCTTCACCAAAATATTTGGGTACGGCATGGTTTGCGCCAAAAAGATACGATCTTCTAACGGCGTGTGCATGTTGCCGGCAACTGCCTCGAGTAAAGCGGTAGCACGCGAGAACGCGGCAGCATCGCTCACGTCCGGAAGCGGCATATGGCAGCGCTTACTCAACTCAGCAGCATCCTCGGTATGACGCAAAAATTCATACTCCGCGCTTAAAGATTCAGTTTCTGCCATCTCTACTCTTTCTCCATCAACGAACTTTCCGCGCCGGCTATCAGCTGTACAGACGCGTTAAATGTCTGCTGCACCATCTGTTCCATCGAGAGCACGCGATCGGTTGGAATCACAAATTTTACCACGACTTTATCGCTAAAGTCCTCATGATGTACGCGCCCGCTATGTTGGGCGATAAGCCGCTGGATAAGCGAATGCTGAGCGTAGTCAACCGTGCACATAAACTCGCGCGCTGGGATAACGTTACCAAGATTAGCCACGCGAAGTGCTTCGGCCGCAGCCGTCGAGTACGCGCGTACCAGACCGCCGGCTCCCAAAAGTATACCGCCAAAATAGCGCGTAACCGCGATAACGGTATCCGTTGTTTCTGACTGCCGCAGCACGTTCAGTATCGGTTTGCCCGCGGTACCGCTCGGTTCCCCGTCATCGCTCATACGTTCGTTAAACTGCGCTTGACTGGCTCCCATAACAGCCGCGAAGCACACGTGCCGTGCTTTGGGGTGCTGCGCGCGGATCTGCTCGACAAACTCAACCGCCTCGTCGAGCGAATCGATATGACACGCATCGCCGATGAACTCTGATTTCTTCTCGATATACGAGTAGTGCGCCGGATTGCTGGCAGGGTTCGTAATCGTGCGCATTTAGTTCTGCTCGATTTCTTCCGCGTTTTTACTAAAAGGCAGGCTTTGCGACACCTTCGCCACCATCGCTTCCCACTGCGTGGTGTACTTGGAGAAGTTGTTAAAGCCGAAAATCATGGAGAACAAATCACGCAGCGCAGTAACCGTAATATCGCGCACAGCGCTGTCGGTTTCTTGCGCGGCTTGCCACATCATCGGTGCTGCAGTACTGATATTGTCTGCAATTTCGGTGAAGGACTCATATCCAGTAGCCTCGAAAATCGCAAAAATTGCGTCGATAACTTTGCGACGTGTAGCCAAGTCGAGCGAATTGGTCCACTCAACGTAGGAATCGGCTATCTTGAGCGCGCGCGACGAAATCTCTTGGTCATACACGAAGTCAGCGCTGTCGAGGTCGACCGCCCACTTGTACATAAAGTGCTGCATAACAGAAGCTTCGTCACTGTGCACAACGCGGTATGGCTCGCGACCGGCAAACATCATGCCCACGAAGGAATCTTGCGGAATAAGTTTCGTAAGCTTCGGCTCAATGCGCTTGTATTCAGGCGAATCCAGAAGGTTGGTAATAAAACCTGGTCCGTCGAAAGAGTAGATCTGCTGGATTGCGTTTTGCACGTTCGCAGGAACTTTCGTAGCCGCATACACGGCCGTGTTGCCGCCCTTGGAATGGCCAGCAATAACAAGGTTTCTGCCATGCGAATGACGGTAAATATCTTCCACATAGCGTGCAGCAGACAGCTGCGAAGGAATATCTTTATGGAAAGCCAGCTCGAAGTCTTCGCGCCAACCAACGAAGGAAGTTTCAGTGCCGCGGAAAGCGATGAATTCTGTGGTTTTTGAGTCGTTTGAGTCGTAGGCGGTTTCCGGTAGTAAGAAGGTCATAGCCGCGAACTGCTGCTGATGCTCACGATCATTATTGAACTCGTAGGTAAACTCCCCTACTTTAATATCGCGGAAACGAGGTGACGCCACAACAGCGCTGACCAGCTCAATCATCATCTCGCGTGTGGACAGGGAAGGGAAAATGTTCTCGAAATCTTCCGCGCGCCACAAAGCCGTGTAAAGCGAGACGAAACGCTCCTCGTCGTGCAAGAGCGGGCTAGATTTCTTTTTCGTAAGACCTGCGGCTACTGCGCGCAAGATTTTACCGGTCGGCGAACCGTACTTTTTCTTGTATCGCGCCTGATACTCAGCACGCGTGTGCACGAGCGAAGGCACCTGTTCACCATCGAGCTGCGCGTAAGCCAGCTGCGAAAGAATCGCTGCATCCACGTTGTTAAACGGCACGTCGTCGAAGGTGCGCAACATGGTACGCGCATAAGTCACAATTGTTTCGGCACTCATGCGAACTATTTTAGGCTGAGTTGTGGAGCGCGCTCAGTAACGCTCTTCTTTCGCTCGCCTTACAATAATCTCGTGCCTGAAAACGTAGAGATTGCCCTTATTAACCCGTTCGCGCCGAACTTCTCGCTCGACACCTGCTCCGCCGGCTTGCGCACGCTTATTGAGCGCACCGGTTTATCGCCTGATTTTCTACGCGAAATTAACACGCCGTATGGCGAGCAGCTCGATGGTATGGATGCGTTTATTGAGAAGCTGCACAGTTATCGCGATGCGCGGCTCGCCATTTACCCGGATTTCGATATGGATGGCATTACCTCGGGCACGATTTTGTACGCGGGTTTGAAGCAGCTGGGTTTTCAGGTGGAACTGTCGGTGCCCGACTATGAGAGCGGTCACGATTTTTGCCGCGATGATGTGGACGATATTATGCGCCGTTTTCCCGACACCACGGTTATTCTCACCTGCGATAGCGGGGTAAATTCGGCCGACGGCATACGTTACGCGCAGTCGCTCGGTTTGGCGGTTTTGATTACGGACCATCACGATCAAGAAATCGATTGCCCAGCCGACGCCATAATTGATCCGTGCTGCCGCAACTCCTCGTATCCGTTGCCGGGCATTTGTGGTGCGGCCGTTGCGTTTTTAATGATTAGTGCGTACGCACGCCGTTTTGCGAACGCCGAGCAGCGCAAGTATCTTAACCTGCTGCAACTGTTCGTGGGCATTGGCACGGTGTCCGATGTAATGCCTCTGGTGCACGATAACCGCGCTTTAGTGCGCAAATCGTTAAGCCTTACGCGCGAGTTAATTGCCCGTCCGACCGCTTTGAATTCTTTGCGCGGTGACGCTAGCGTAAACCGCGCGTTTTTGACTGCTTTCGAAGGGTACGCTCAGCTTCTTGAGGAGCTTGAGGTGTCGCTTGCGCAGTGCAATGAGGGTTTTTATGGTTTTACTCTGGCTCCGATGTTTAACGCGCCGCGGCGTGTGGGCTCGTCGATGAGTGACGCTTTTTGTGTGTTTATGTCGGATGATCGGGCTGAGCGTCGCGCTGCTATCGTTCGTTTGATTGCTGCCAACGCTAAGCGCAAGAAACTTGTTGATGAGTATATAGATACGCTGGTTGATACGTATGCGCCATACGTGTACATTACAGACGCGCCTCGCGGTATGTTGGGTTTGCTCGCCGGCAAATTGATGCACGCTTCTGGACTTCCCACAGCTGTGGTTCACGTAGCCTACGATCGCACGCACGGCAAGCAAGTTGAGGGATCGATGCGTTCGCCAGATTTTTACCCAATTATCGATATGCTCAATGACCGCGATGGCCTCAAGGTCGTAGGACATCAAGGAGCCGGCGGCGTTACAGGTCCCCTTGATGCTTTAGTTGATGCATTGCACGGTGTGCGCGTTCCTTCTGATTTTGAGGAAGAGCCAGCGTTATTGATTGGCGATGACGGTCCAGATATTGACGTTGCTTGGTGGGATACAACTGCTCTGAATGAGATTACGCAGTTCTTAGATTGTGTGGCACCTTTTGGCAAGAATTTTGACTACCCTATTATGGAGATTATTTTCCCTGCTGATACTGAGATAAGCCGCATCGGTAAAGAACAACAGCACCTCAAGTTGCAGATGCCTGGCTGCCCTCCAGTACTGCTTTGGAATACCGAAGATGTGCCGATAAGTGCACGCGTGCGTTTGAACTACAACGAGTTTAGAGGGCAAAAAACTCTGCAGATGATTGGGGTAAATTAGCAGAGGTAGTTCCTCAGATTTTGTGCTTGAAAGAAGATAGTTTTATTTCCAGTGAACAGGAGTAGCTAACCCGTTGACATAGGAATTATTTGCTCTTAAGAAACTTAGAATTTCTTCAGAATATTCCGAGCTGTGATTAATGAAATCCACCATATGCATGAGAAGAATCAAAGAGGCCGCAACGGATTTTTGTTCATAAGAAATACCATTAATTGTTTCCTCAACGTACGAAATATGAGGAACTGAAATGATTGTTTCTCGTTTCCATAGTCGTGAATGGTGAGCACACAAATTACGAAGGTAAACCATCGCATGAACAATGCTAGACCCAATTCTCGGGTTTTTAGGTAAGCCTATTGATTTATAGACTTGTCTCAGCGCCTGCGAATCGATATGGGAAGACAACATCTTTGAAACCGTATCAAATGGTAGCACTTCGACAGCCGCCCAAACGGGAATATCTTTCCCGACTTCATGGTAGTGCCTAATACAAACCTCTGAAGATTTTTCTATCCAGTCATTGATTTTTAGTATTAGTCTCTCTTGATAAGAAGAAGTCTTCCTCTTCGCCAAATGCTTGTAAGCCGATAACGACACGTAATCATAAGCATGCCCGTCTTGTGCTATTTCATACGCAAAACGGGAACGTAGAGTAATCTCTAGGATACTGATTCCTTGAAGAATCAACGCTCTCAACTTAGCATCAAGAATATACGGAGCGATGAAATCTTCCTCAGTAGTGCCGGCAATGAACCTATTGTCACCATTCGATGGATCTATTTGAAATACACGAAAATATCCCGATAGTCGATAATAATTGTTGTTATACAAAAGGTCACGGAAATGCTCTTCATCAGCGATTATTAACTCTCGATCTTCGAAAAGTTTAATCATTTCATCGATGGTTTTTGCTGACTTCATATTACCTCTGTAAATAAAAAGAGCCCCCAGATTTGAGCATTATTAAGAGGCTTAGGGGGCTACTGTTAGTAGGAATAATATCACAACTGAGAACTCTTGTAAAAGAGTACGAGTGTTGAGATTATGCCTCCTAGAGTGGTCCATATGTCAATATTTCCTCATGAGTAATGATGCAAAGCTGTATCGCTAATCACATTACTGATTCGAAATATAGGTTACAAGTCGATTAATAGGAGATTCCTCAACTTCCCAGTGATTGTGCGAGCATCTCCTATTTTTCTTATTGGGGCAATCAATTCTTGTGTTCACGTTCAAGATAGAAAGCCTCACACCGGAATATGGAATTCTAGTGCCGTGAGCAAGATTCGAACTTGTGTAGCAATAGCTGCGTCAGATTTACAGTCTGATGTCTTATACCGCTGCACGATCACGGTATTAATCCGTAAACTTAGAGGTGAGACCGACATATAAGGGTTCGGAGCTGTCCGAACTTAGATCGATCGGTCATTACTTTTCAAATGTCGAGAAGCCTCATCAGGGTTTATTTGGTTTACTTCCTCGATTGGCTTTGTAGTAATACATCGTAGAATTTCATGTGAAACTTCATCATGGTCAATATTTGTCATATAACCCAAAAGTTTTTTCCCACCCTTGAGTTCCCCCTCCTCATATGCTCTCTTATGCAACTAACTGAGAATGAGCACAACAGCCTGAAACCGTTGAAAACAAGCGGTTAACAAGTAAAAATAAAGGCTTTCAGAATTTCTTCTGAAAGCCAACCGCGGAGACGAGGAGATTCGAACTCCTGAACCGCTTACGCAGTTAACACCTTAGCAGGGTGCCCCTTTCGGCCACTCAGGCACGTCTCCGGCATTGGACTAATTACAAAGGTAATTAATGCAACTTTGCTAGTTTATCATTTTTTTGGCATAGAGCAAATCGGTGTGTACAATTCTCAATCTAACACATCAATCGTTTCTATATTTCCCTCTTCATCAGTTATTTTTGCATGATGACGAGATGTAAGGTCATGTGATGGAAGTGGATCGTTATCACTGGAAAAACTAATAATAACCGCAAAAACAATAATACCTACACCTACAAAATCCATAACGCCTGGACGGTCACCAAAGAACATCGAGATAATCAGGTTCACTGCTGGCAGTACTGACTGCATAACAGAAAAACGGTTCACACTTACGCGACGCATTAAAACTTGGTCAAAAATATACGAGACAATAGAAGCGCCTAAAGTCATAATAAAAAGAAGGACGAGTAATTTGAACCATCCGCCATCAGCACGTGCCCACGTTGCAAACTGTGCCGGAACAATCACTGCTTTAACTGCTGGAAAACCAATAAAACAGCTTTGAATAATCCAACCAATCAATAAAGAAATCGTTAAATTATCGAGCCCTGACGAGCCATGGGCTACATGTCGTCCCAAAACAATATATATTCCCCACAGCACGCCACTTGCAATAATAGCCACAAGCCCTGGAATCGATGAAGGGCCCACCGAGAACAAAGCCGCACCCGCGAGCGTGAGCAACCCCGCAAAAGCCAAGAATGCGCCCATGTACTCACGCCAAGTTCGTCCAGTGAACACCGCCACCGCAAGAGGCCCAATAAACTCGATAGCCACTGCTACACCTGAGTTCAGCGTATTAATCGCAATGTAAAACACGCCGTTCATACCAGCAACAGCTACTCCCAATGCGCCAAGAATTATCCACGTTTTGGCGTCCTTAGGCAGGTTTGCGCGTTTACGAATCGAAAATGGGCGTCGCCAAAGCACCATAATAAGCACCGTAAAAGCCATACGCCACCAAGAAACAAGAAGCGGCTCAATCTGTGTGAATGCAATTTTACTTATCTCGTTAGCACAAGAAATAGCAATGGTTTGAACAGCCAGCACACATAAAACTGGCGAAGTATTTAACAGTTTCACTATCGTTTTCTTCACATATATAGTTTACGCTACTTTTCTGGTAGTCTCACAATTGCAGATGAGGACTCTATAACGCGCTTAACTCCTCGCAGCAACATCTTCAGCCCAACCGATAAACACCGCTCGTATCGGTCCTCTCTCCACATATCAATCCCAACTCCGCTTCCCACCTTTCCCCGCTCCAACCCCACCCTCCACTCACTCCCCTTCCCCCGTTCCGCCACACTCCCAACTCCCCACTCGCTGCTCCACCCCACTCCCCGGTACAATAAAAGCTATGAGTACTGCACCACGAATCGCCGCCGCCAAGAAAGACTGGGGTCATGATGATTCAGGTTGCACTATTTTGCATATCGACATGGATGCTTTCTACGCCTCGTGTGAACTCAAGCGTAATCCTCATCTTGCAGGCAAACCTATTATTATTGGCACAGGTGCTCGTTCCGTGGTATCTGCAGCAAATTATGAGGCGCGTAAATATGGTGTCAATTCCGCTATGCCAGTTTCTCGAGCACGTCAATTGTGCCCTCAGGGTGTTTTTCTTCCCGTTGACATGGCTTACTATAAAAGTTTGTCTGCCCAGGTTTTTGCCATTTTCGAGGAAGTAACAGATCAAGTAGAACACGTCAGTGTAGATGAAGGCTATATGGATGTTTCATCTGCTCTGCTAACGTGGAAATCACCAGTGGCTATAGCTCAATGGATTCGTTCAACCGTATTCGAACGGTTGCAACTCACTTGCTCCGTGGGTATTGCCTCTAACAAGTTAATCGCCAAACTTGCTTCTACGAATGCAAAACCCAATGGCATGTTGCTCATCCCCGTAGATAAATCAATTGAATTCATGCATATGCTTCCTGTGCGAGCTATTCCTGGCGTGGGACCTGCCACACAAAAAGCTCTCGATAACTACGGCGTGAGCACCGTGAAGCAACTTGCTCAGCTACGCGAGCAAGACGTCATCAGAGCCGTTAAATCTCCTATCATTGGACATACACTGTTCTTGGCTGCTCGTGGCATTGATGAGCGCAATGTAGTGGTCAGAGCACCTGAAAAATCGATTGGTCATGAGCGCACGCTAGAGTACGATACTCGCGATCCACGTGTTGTCTCACGGCTGCTTTGGCAGTGTTGCGATTCCACTGCCTCGACGCTGCGCAAGCGCGGTCTTGTGGCGCGGACTCTTACCGTAAAACTTCGATATGCAAATTTACATTATGTGAGCAAATCTCGTACTCTCAGCAGACCATCACAATCTGCTCATGAGTTCTACGAGTATGCTTTGAATCTTATGGACGCGCTTCTGCCTCGCTCCACTGGCACCTCCGACACTGCCTACGATACCAGTTCTACCAGCTCCGACGGCAACGCCTTCACCACTAATGCCACGAACTCCACCGACTACACGAGCTCCAGTTCCAGCACCTCTGATACGCAGCTTCTTCCTCAAGAGATCCGTTTGGCGGGCATTAGCACTTCACATTTATCGAATGCTGCCACAACTGTTATTCAGCAGAGTTTTGATGATATTTTTGATGATTACGCTGATACCCCTGCATCTTCCCCTACCGCAAAAACGCCTTCCAGCACGGACAATAGGCAAGATACGCAAGCAATCCGGAAAAGCAAGAAAAATACTATAAAAACCGAAAAAACGCTTGACGATATTCGCAAGCGTTTTGGAAAAGACTCCATTAGTTTCGGACTTTAGAGCATCTATGAATTCTGTGCTAGATACTCAGCATTCACGTCAGATGGAAGTTGTGCTACCAGCTCATGGTCATGGTCTATTGGACCAGCTCCCCTAGCTCCACCAAAATCTCCAACTTCTGCAAAGTAATCATCAGCAACAGCTTTATACCATGCCCAGTCATCTGGTAAATCGTCTTCGTAGAAAATCGCTTCTGTTGGACATACAGGTTCGCAAGCACCGCAATCCACACACTCGTTCGGATTAATATACAACGTGCGTGAACCTTCGTAAATACAGTCTACAGGGCATTCATCCACGCATGCTTTATCTTTTACATCTACACATGGTTCAGCGATTACGTATGTCATATTTTTAGTCTACCGTCTTTAGTCGAGTTCCACGCCGATAAAAACAGGTTCAGGTACGAGAGTAATACCATACGTCTCGCGCACGCCCTCGCGGATGACGCGTGCAAGTTCTACGATATCGCTTGTTTGCGCTCCCCCACGATTAGTAAGTACGAGAGTATGTTTGGTAGACAGCGATGCCTGACTGTCCGCATGTATGCGATATCCAGGCTCGAACCCTGCATGCTGAATAAGCCATGCCGCTGAAGTTTTGACTGCCGGATTGCCACTAGCATCGATAGCAGCGAAACATGGAGCATCTTGCGGTAACTTCTCAGCTTGATTTTTGCTAATAATAGGATTCATAAAGAAGGATCCGCAGCTATATTTATCGCGGTCTTCTTGAGGTGCAGCGTTTAGATCTGGTTCGCTTTCTAAAGTATGCGCCATCCATGGATTAGCATAACGGTGAAGATCTTCCACCACTCCTTTACTCGCGCGAATATTGAGCACAGCTGTGCGAATCTGTGCAATATCGAAGCTTTCACCCACTTCAACGTTCAAAGCGCGTGCCAACTGCCCCATCTGCACAGTATTCATGCTGGAATGCGTAAGCGTAAAGGTTACTTCGAGCACAATGTAGCGAGGGGATGGGAAATATTTGGTTGGAGCACTATGTGCACCCGCTTCATACATGGAATCTTTTAACGCGGAGTGACGATAAGAGAAATCAAGCTCTTCTAAACCCAAAGTTCGAACAGTTTTTGTTTCGCGATCCCATACTTCTACGCGCGAAACTACGCTCGACACTTCTTGACCATAAGCGCCAATATTTTGCACAACACTGGCTCCCACAGTTCCAGGAATACCAGAAAGAGCTTCAACACCTGCTAAGCCCATACGCACACAGTAATCAACAAAATCATCCCAATGTACACCTGCAGTTGCACTCACATGAGTTAAAGGTGCTGCGCCTTCTTCTACAGGAGCTGCCTCGTCAAGCACGGAGATCTGACGGCGAGCATCGCGAATAACCACTCCATCA
>QWCP01000351.1_pt1 | contig 53688 bp, 48 predicted proteins | sample 1972561 | NCBI WGS metagenome assembly QWCP01 (sample SAMN09866705, study PRJNA288562) | Human vaginal metagenome isolate pre4_vaginal, whole genome shotgun... | isolation source: vagina | host: Homo sapiens | place: USA: California
TGCTTAAAAATGTATTTGATTGTGTGATATAGTCTTTCTCCGTCTTCAAGACTGATGTGTTTTTCATGATATAAGGAAAGGTCTTTGTAATAGGGGAGCAGATTCTTGCTGAGCGTGTGTATGGTTTCTTCATCGTTGGAAAATGATTCTTCATAGGTGTTTTTCATCAGTTTTTTGTGGAGACGGTTATTTTCATTTTCCAGCTCGTTTATTTGAAAAATGAGATCTTCATTCTCGTTTCTTACCTGCTTTAAATTTTCATAGAGAGCTTCTGTCAATCCGCGGAGTGTTTCTATGGTTTCTTTGGATACGGTAAGCATTGTATTTATATCATTCGTTTCGTTCATTCGTCAGCACCTCGCTTTGTTTATTTTATTTATTTTAACACCCCGGTTGATTTCTATCCAGAAATGTTTTCATAGGAGGAATTTAAATATGATGTTTTGTAGTGAAGTCTGTTCAATGATTTGAATCGTTCTGTGAAAAGAAAATAAGAAACAATCATTTACCGGCGTGATCTCTGTAGTAGTAAAACATGTATTGTTGCATGAGACCTGCCGTTTTTTTGAAGTCCGGGAAGGGATTCTTTTTGTTGTAGTGGGAAGAAATGACACGGTCTATCCATACGTCGACAGGGGCGGTTGCTGTCCTGTGAAATCCATATAAAGAGACGCAGGAGGCGACTTTTATTCCTACTCCCGGAATGGTTTGCAGTTGTTCCAGTAAGTCTTGATCGGATAATCGGGAAAGCTCTTTCATCTTTATTTTTCCACCGGCCACCATCTTGGCTGCCTGCCGGACATAGGGGGCTCTGTAGCCCAAGGAGCAATCACGCAGTGTTTCAAGGGACAGGCGGCTCAGACGGGAAGGAGAGGGAAAGAGATAGAGATCCTCTGTTTCCGTCCGGGCAGGCGTTCCGGCAACCCGGCATAATTTCTCTACCGCACTTCGTATGGCAGGAATTGATTTCCTTTGGGAAATAATAAAAGTAATCAGCATTTCAAACGGATTTTGTCTCAATATACGAATGCCGCTTCCGTATGCGGCCGCTTTTTTCAGAAACAGGTCATTTTCGGGGATTTTTGCCCGGAATTTTTTATAATCCGTTTCTAAATCGAAATAGGGATACCAAATGTGTTTCCAAGCATAAGGAGTACAATCGGCTTGCCAGGGGCCGGAGGACAGGGGAAATATATGTAAAACGTTGCGGCCCGTAACAAAGCGATAACGGCCGTCATCGAGTCGTTTCGGACGGAAGCATTGTCCGCTGTCTATGATTTTATCGGGGTCAAAATCGTCTGTGATGTATATTTTCATAAAAACCTCCTTTTATATTATAAAGGAAGAGGGGGAAAATATCGTTAGCCGAGTGAAATATTCGATAAAAAGCCGTATTTTTTATTGCGATGTACTTTTTCTAATGGTAAAATGAATAAAACTCATAAATAATAAGTAAGAATTTTAAACGGGAGGGGACTTATGTTTAGTATCGTAGCTCCGCAGGTCAGGGGAAAGTGTGCAGAAGATAATATTTTTGCAGCAAATAACAGAGCGGTGGCTCTGGCAGATGAGATTGGAAATGATAAGGTGGTCAACGGGACAGTCGGTTCTATTCTTGATGAAGAGGGAAATCTGGCGGTTCTTGACGTAGTACTGGAAGCGTATAAAAGGCTGACGCCCCGCCAAATTTGTGCGTATGCACCGATAAAAGGGTATGAGAAATTTTTAGAAAGCTGTATCGACCAGTGTTTTGGTCAGTTCCGTCCTGACGGATATATAGAAGCTTGTGCAACGCCGGGGGGCACCGGTGTATTGCACCATGTCATTCATAATTATGCAGTACCGGGAGACGAGATTTTAATTACCGACTGGCATTGGGGCGCTTATAATTCCCTTATCGATTATCCGAATAATAAGGTAAGTACTTTCGAATTTTTGAATGAAGAGGGACAGTTCAATCTTGTTTCATTCCGTGAAAAAGTCGATGAAATTCTTAACCGCCAGAAAAATCTTGTCATTATTTTAAACTGGATTGCCAATAACCCCACCGGATACTCCATGAGCGTGTCCGAATGGCAGGCGGCTGTCGATGTGCTTAAGGCAGCAGTGGAAGGGAAAGACAAAAACGTCATTCTTGTACCTGATGTAGCATATCTGGATTATAGCGGGGAAAAAGAAGAGTGTCGTCAATTCTTTAAAGTATTTGGAAACTTACCGAAAAATATTCTGGTTATTGTTGCGTATACATTGTCCAAAGGATTTACTTTATACGGTCAGCGCCAGGGCGCGATGATAGCTGTCACTTCCGATAAGGACGTGGCGAAAGAGTTTGTGGATGTCAACCAGTATGCAAGCCGTGCGACTTGGTCGAATTGCAACAGTGCGGCACAGAATGTGATGATTGATATTTGCAGTGATCCCGAGGAAATCCGCCGGCTGGACAGAGAAAGAGATGTCTACTATAAGCTGATTCAGGAAAGGGCGGCTGTTTTCGTGAAGGAAGCGAAAGAAGCAGGGGTAAAAATTGTTCCTTATATTTCAGGATTTTTCATCACCATTCCTGTAGAAGGGGCACAGAAAGTATGTGATCTTTTGGAAAAGGAAAATATATTCCTTGTACCGATGAAAAAAGGAATACGTCTGGCTGTTTGTTCCATATCGAAAGCAAAAATGAAAGGATTGGCGGCTAAAGTGGCATCTGCCATCAACGAAGCGGGCGCTAAGCAGTAAGAGCTCATATTATAAAAATTTCAAAAAATAAGAAAGCATAATTTTGCAGGAATTGCAAAAACACTGTTCTTTTTAGGAGATCATCACTATGGAAAGTTTATTTGCAGCGGTAAATGCCGTGTTATCTTTTGTCACTCCCGTATCTGATTTCTTTTGGGACTTCCCTAAGATGTTCACTTTCTGGAAACAGATTCCTCTGTTGGGAGAATTTTCTCTGGCCATCATTGTGCTGGTCGGTTCCGGTCTGTATTTCACGGCCCGTCTTAAGGCCATCCAGCTCAGGAAATTCGGAGACGGTGTGCGTACCATAGCACAAAGGAGAGATATCCATACCGGGATTTCCCCATTGGCAGCGTTTTGTCTGAGTACAGCCATGCGGGTAGGACCGGGAAATATTATCGGTGTTACCGGTGCTATTGCAGCCGGCGGGCCGGGGGCTCTTTTCTGGATGTGGATTTCCGCTTTTTTCGGTATGGCAACTGCCTATACGGAAAGTACGCTGGCACAGATTTTTAAAGAAAAGCGGGGCGGTGAATTTGTGGGAGGCCTTCCTTTTTATGCCCGCCGTCTTTGCGGAAACAGTGCAGGCGTCGGTGTGGCGTTATCGCTGGTCTATATTTTATATGCTCTCATGTGTCTTCCTGCCCAAGGATTCAATGTCGTTTCATCCGTTGGTGCTATGGGTGAAATTTTATCGGGAAAGGTGATTCCCGTACAATCGGAATTTTATTACATTGTTTCCGTCATAGTCATTGTACTTGTCACGATTATGGCTTTTGGCGGTATCAAACGTATTGCGGCAGTAAGCAATAAAATGGTTCCCCTTATGGCAGTGATTTACGTTATAACTGTTGTCTCTCTGATTCTTGTAAACTTAGATAATGTACCTTATTTCTTTAATGCTGTATTTACAGGGGCATTCAGTCCTGAAGCCGTCTTCGGAGGGGCTTTCGGTACCGTTCTTATGCAAGGGGTCAAGAGAGGACTGATGTCAAACGAAGCAGGGCAAGGTACGATTACCATGCCTGTCGCTGCGGCAGAAGCAAAGCATCCTTGCGAGCAGGGCATCATTTCGGCTATTGGTGTATTTTTAGATACCCATGTGATTTGTACCATGACCGCATTTATAGTTATCATGGCACAAAGATGGTCGGTAGAACCTGAAGCGTGGAAAGCGGCAGGGACGTATCCGAAATTTCTTTTGTCAATCGGATCGATGACACCGGAAGGATTCAGTCAGGTCGTATTATTTTTGGTTTCCGTCTGCTTTTGCCTCTTTGCCTATACCTGTGTAATCGGGTTCATTACATTTTCTGAAATATCGGCGAACCGTATTTCCGGCTCGATTCCATTCATCCATTTTATTCGCGGACTCGGTGTTTTTGTAGCAGCCTTCGGTATTTTCTGTAACATTGCCGGCTACGATTTATCCAATTTATGGGCCTTCTCCGATTTAGGAAATATTATTATCGTCTACTGCAATATCCCTATGCTTTATCTGGGCTTTAAATATGTGTTGAAAGCCACCAAAGACTACGAAGAGGGAGATGAGAATTTCAATTTCTCCGTTATCGGAATGAAAGTAGACTATTGGGATGAAAAAGGGAAAGAATAAATATAAAATCTGACTCCTTCATGCACCCTGACCGGCGGATAGAAACGGCGGCAGGGTGTATTTTTATAGAATTATGAAAACGGTAAGGACTGATTTTTGTGAAATATATTATATGCAACATGATGACAAGAAAAGAGAGAAGTACATGGAGATAAAAAAGGGATTGCTTTATGAAATGGCAGACGGGTACAGAATTGATTTGACGGAAGAAGAACATAATAAAAGTGCAGACGAAATAAACCTCATTGCCCAAAGACTGGGAGTGAATATGGAGGTTTTGGATGTTTTAGAGAAATCCTACAGAACAAAGCTGATTATCTTGTCTTTGGTCTCTTATTTCGGGTATAAGAAAATTTCAGGGGCAGAGCTTTTGAAAGCGGCCTGCCTGAAATCACAGGGGGAACCGAGAGATATAAAATATTTCTTTATAAAGGCAGGCTGGATGCCCTACTATCTGGAATATGAATTTACCGATGAAATAGATACGTCTTTCGGCGACTTATTTGATTATTTTTTCGATGATATAGAGCTGTATATGGATATGTCGGAGCATTTAGCCTCAGTAAGAGTTCCCAATGCACTCCGCCTGGGCTAATCCTACAAGAAAAAAAGCATGTTCTCTTGTTATAAGAAAACATGCTTTTTTGTTGTAAGCTTTTAATTATTTCCCGCTTCCGTTTCAAATGATTTCTGCATACGGAGATAATTCTGACGGCGTATAGCGGCGTCTTTTTCCGTCTTCGCAAAAAGTTCTTCTGCTTTATCGGGGAACAGTTTGGCCAGACTGGAGAAACGGACTTCTCCCCTGAGGAAATCGCGGAAATTGCCTTTCGGTTCACGGCTGTCCAGATGGAACGGATTTTTCCCTTCATCAAGGAGGGCCGGATTATATCGCCATGTGGACCAGTAACCGCAAGCCACTGCCTGTTTTTGTTCTTCCATAGACCAACCCATGCCGGCTCTGAGGCCGTGATTGATACAGGGCGAGTAAGCAATGATAAGAGAGGGGCCGGGATAAGCTTCTGCTTCCGTGATGGCTTTGATTGCCTGATTCATATCGGCACCTATGGCAATTTGTGCGACATAAATATATCCGTAGGAAACGGCCATCATGCCCAAGTCTTTTTTCTTTGTTTTCTTTCCTGATGCGGCAAATTTGGCAATAGCGGCTGCCGGTGTGGATTTAGAGGACTGACCGCCGGTATTGGAGTAAACTTCCGTGTCCAGTACAAGGACATTGACGTCTTCTCCTGAGGCAAGAACATGGTCCAAGCCGCCGAATCCGATGTCATAGGCCCAGCCGTCACCGCCGAAAATCCATTGGCTCTTTTTGATAAAATGATTTTTCCACTGAAGTATGTCTTTAAACTCAGGGTGCTTATCCACTTCGGCAGTCAGCTGTTCTTCCAGGCGGGCCGCCCGTTCTCTGGTACCGTCGCCGATGTCTTTATGATCCAGCCAGTCCCGTATCACAGCTTCGGTATCTCCTTCCACAGAGGGCAGAAGTGATTCCAGCTTTTTGACGATACGGTTACGGAGTTTAATTTCGCCCAAGTGCATACCCAGTCCGTATTCCGCATTATCTTCAAAAAGCGAGTTCGCCCAAGCGGGACCCTGTCCGTTTGCATTTGTTGTATAAGGCATAGACGGGGCACTGGCACCGTAGATAGAAGAGCAACCTGTTGCGTTGGCAATAAGCATTCTGTCACCGAAAAGCTGTGTCACAAGATGGACATACGGTGTTTCTCCGCAGCCTGCACAAGCTCCGGAAAATTCAAAATAGGTCGGTTCGAACATAGCACCGCGAATGGTTTCTTTTTTGATCGGATTCTTTTTCCGCGGGATTGTCATGGCATAGTCCCAAAGTTTTTGTTTTTCCAGCTGGGTTTCAATGGGTTTCATGACAAGTGCTTTATTTCTGGCAGGGCAGACATTGGCACAAATTCCGCAGCCGTAGCAGTCTTCCTGGGAAATAACAATGCGGAATTTTAAACCTTTCACAGGCCCTTGGAAATCCTTTACAATAAATCCTTCCGGAGCTTTTGCGGCTTCTTCTTCCGTGGTGAGAACGGGGCGGATGGTAGCATGCGGACATGATGCGGCACACTGGTTGCATTCGATACAGTTTTCTGCTATCCATTCGGGAACCTGTATAGCTGCTGTGGGACGTTCATATTTGGAAGTGCCGGTTTGGAATGTACCGTCTTCTATGCCTTTAAATGTAGAAACGGGAAGGTCATCTCCTTCCTGACGGTTCATGACATCACAGACATTTTTTATGAAATCGGGACGCGGAACCCGTGCGATAGATCCGCCCGTTGTGGCATGAGCCCATTCTTCGGGAACGGGAACTTCAATTGCACCGCCGATACCCGCATCGACAGCGGCATTATTCATATCGACGACATGCTGCCCTTTGCGACCGTAAGAAGTTTCATTGGCTTCTTTCAGATATTTTACGGCATCGGCTTCGGGAATGATTCCGGTCAGATGGAAGAAGGCAGCTTGCATAATCATATTAATGCGTCCGCTGAGGTCGATATTTTTTGCGATTTCAAAAGCATCAATGATGTAAAATTTCGCATGGAGAGCCGCTAATTTTCTTTTTAATGCGGCAGGCAGTGCCCGGTCAAGATCTTCGGGCCGCCAGTTACAGTTTAAAAGGAACGTACCGCCCGGTTTGAAACCGCGGAGAAGGTCATATTTATAGACATAGGAAGGACGGTGACAAGCGATGTAGTCCGCTTTCCGTATCAGATAAGGTTTGCGAATCGGATCGGGACCGAAACGTAAATGGGAAATCGTTACACCGCCTGATTTTTTGGAATCATAAGCAAAATAACCTTGGGCATACATAGATGTATGGTCCCCGATAATTTTGATGGCGCTCTTGTTGGCACCGACTGTACCGTCAGAGCCGAATCCCCAGAATTTGCAGGAAACGGAACTGTTTTTTGCAAAAGGTACGGGAACGGGAGCAAGGGACAGACCGGTTACATCATCTTTGATAGATAAGGTGAAATTATGGCGCGGGGTGTCTGCTTTCAGATGTTCATAAACGGCCATGATATCTTCCGGTGTTACATCTTTTGAGCCGAGACCGTAACGACCGCCGCAGACACGGATATTTCTTCCTGAAGAGGTAACAGCGCTTTGTACATCTAAAAACAGCGGCTCGCCGATGGCACCCGGTTCACGGGTACGGTCGAGAACGGCAATTTTCTTTACACTTTCAGGTAATTGATCAATGAAGTGCTTGACCGAGAAAGGACGGTAAAGATGGACATTCAGAACGCCTACTTTTTCCCCGTTTTCATTCAGTGCATCGGAAACTTCTTTGCAAATATCCGTAACGGAACCGATGGCAACGATGACACGGTCTGCATCAGAGGCACCGTAATAGTCAAAGAGATGATAGCTTCTGCCTGTGATGGTACTGATACGGTCCATATAGTCTTGGACGATGTCGGGAATTGCTTCATAGAACGGATTGGCCGATTCACAATGCTGGAAATAAATATCCGGGTTTTCCGCCGTTCCGCGGATAACGGGATGATTCGGATGCAGGGCGGAAGCGCGGAAACGTTCAAGTGCCTCGCGGTCAATCAATCCTGCAAGTTCTTCATAGTCAAGAACCTCTACTTTTTGTATTTCATGGCTGGTGCGGAACCCGTCAAAGAAATTAATGAAAGGTACGCGCCCCTTGATAGCAGCCAGATGAGCAATTCCGGAAAGGTCCATGATTTCCTGTACATTCGCCTCTGCCAGCATAGCGCAACCCGTAGCACGGGCACTCATTACGTCCTGATGATCGCCAAAAATTGACAAAGCGTGATTTGCCAAAGATCTTGCGGCTATATGAAAAACGCCGGGCAGTAATTCTCCTGCCACTTTATACATATTGGGGAGCATGAGCAGCATTCCCTGGGAAGCCGTATAAGTGGAAGTCAGTGCCCCGCTTTGGAGAGAGCCGTGAAAAGCACCTGCAGCTCCTCCTTCCGACTGCATTTCAAGGACCTGTACGGTGTCCCCGAAAATATTTTTTTTACCGTGTGCCGCCCATTCATCGACAGACTCCGCCATGGGGGATGACGGAGTGATAGGATAAATGGCAGCTACTTCCGTAAATGCGTATGAAATATACGCAGCAGCGGTATTACCGTCCATTGTTTTGATTTTTTTCATTGTTAAAACACTCCCTTTTACGACTCCCTTTATACTTTTTCTTGCCAGATTCCCAAAAATTATGTACAATTACTATGAGAAAATATCATAGTAGATGATATTTAAATTATGCATGGTGTACATATGTGAATAAGCTTGATTATTAAATGAGAAAATCTACTTTTATTATAGTTTAATCTCTGTTTTTCGACAAGCTGAAGGGTTCTGTAAAGAGTTTCACAGTTGTTCATTTGTACATACGACGGCGGGAGGAAACAGGTATGGACTATCGTCACCTTAAATATTTCATGGAAGTGGCACAGCAGAAAAGCTTCAGCAAAGCGGCGAGAAATTTACATATTTCCCAGTCGGCTATCAGCAGAATGATTAAGGCCCTTGAAGATGAAATGGGTGTGACATTATTTATCCGTAATGCGAAAACCGTAGAAATCACGGCACCGGGAACCATTTTTTTGAATTATGTCAAACGGTGCTTATTTGTTTTTGAGCATTTGAAATCGGATTTTGAAAATGAATTTAATCTGAAACAGGATACCATCCAGATTGGATTGCCGCCTATTACAGATGCCCATGTTTTTGCAAAATTATTAGGGGAGTTCAAACGAACGTATCCGCAGATTGCCATTAAACTGTATGAATACGGATCGAAAGTCATCGAGTCCTCCGTTCAGGAAGGTGTCATCGATGTCGGTATTATTTGTACCATTCCCAATAAGGACTTCGAATCTTTTTTCCTCTCTGATGATGAAATGTGTGTAGTTATGCCGAAAGGTTATCCTCTGGAGGAGAGAAAGACCATTCCGATGAAACTTTTGGCAGATTATCCGCTTGTCATCTATCGTGACGATTTCAATCTTCATGATGATATATTGGCAAATTGCCGGAAAATCGGATTTACTCCGAGAATCGTATTTGAAACAAGCCAGCGGGAATTGATGCTTCAGACCGTATCTTCAGGCTTGGGCGTAGCGATACTTCCCAGCCGCCTCTGCCCGGCAAACAGAGAAGACGGGAATGTGGCAGTCCGCCCGTTGACGGAACCTAAAATGACACATCATCTGTATGCCATTTGGAAAAAAGGCCGTTATATGTCGAGAGCCGCCCGTTTGTGGATTGAATTCACAAAAGAGCATTTAGAGCTTTTGGCAAATGCCAAAACAGATGAGTAAGGGATGATTTTCTTGGAAAAGTGGAACGGAATTTGTCGCAGTCGTACTTGGTATTTATACCTTTGCATAGTTTTGCTGATTGCATTTATTTCGTGGCAGCAGTTTCTGATTGCCGATCTTCAGGAGCGGATGATGAATATAGAGGCCTCCCGTTATGATGAGCAGCTCGGTAATATCGAGTGGGCGGCTCGTCTTGCTTTGGAAGAAAATAAAGAGCAGCAAAAGGATATATATTCACTCCAGAAGGCTTCTGCAGACAGTCGTTTCCGTATCAAGTCGATGGAGTGGGATTTTTACGGGCCAAATAAAAAATAACTGACAGGCGCTTCGCATTTCCGGAGCGTCTTTTTATTTCGTGAATAAAAAGAAAGTGTCTGTGCTTTGTGAAATGAAAAGCTTCACAAAAGATTACAAAACTGACAGCCTCTTAACGTTCGTGATACAATAAAATAAATTATTTAAAGTATTCATGCAATAGGAGTTTTCATGGTTCATCAAATACAAGGATTATTTATGACAATGAGGCTTTGGGATATATTGGATATTCTCGTTGTAGCCTTTTTCTTTTACAGAATGTATCTGCTTGTCCGCGACACAAGAGCCACCGCTTTATTGAAGGGGCTCGTATTCCTCGGTCTGATTACGGTAGTTGCCGGATGGCTCCAGCTTCATGTGGTCAGTTGGATTCTTGATAAACTGATGACGGTTCTTATCGTAGCATTGCCGGTCGTATTCCAGCCGGAATTACGGCGTGCATTGGAGCAAATCGGGCGGGGGAAGTTTTATATTTCCTCGCGGGTTATGAATGAGCTGGAACTGGATTCGGTGATTAACCACGTTGTTGAGGCAACGGCGGTCATGGCGAAGAATAAAATCGGTGCACTCATCGTTTTTGAAAGAATGGTAGGGCTCGATGACAGAATCGATACGGGTATCCGTATAGAAGGTCTTGTATCGAAAGAACTTTTGGGAAATATATTTATCGTCAATACACCTCTTCATGACGGAGCTGTCATTATCAGAGAAAACAGGATTATGGCGGCAGGCTGTCTCCTTCCGCTTACGAGGGACCGCAGTTTGTCCTCTGAGCTCGGAACCCGCCACAGAGCGGCTATCGGTATGTCTGAACAGGCGGACTGCATTATAGTGGTCGTCAGCGAAGAAACGGGAATTATTTCCTATGCCTACGGAGGGCATATCTACAGAAACTTGGAAAATGAAGGACTCCGGAATGTCCTGCATAATTTCCTGGCCCAGGAAAAAGGAAAAGGAATGGGAAATATGTTACAGAAATGGAGTCCTTTGAAATGAAATATACAAATCCGAAATGGTGGCTGCCAAAGTTACTTTGTCTCATTGCCGCATTTTCTTTTTGGATTTACGTGATGAATGAGCAAAATCCTTTGGTCGAAAATTCATATACCGTACCGGTTGAAATACAGAATCTGGACAGAGCACTGGTAGCAACGAATGTACCACCGAAAGTGAAAGTCGTGGTGCGTATGAACCGGAGCGATATGATCGGAATGCGTTCCGATAACATCAAGGCTTATGTAGATTTGGAAGGTGTTTCCAACGGAACCTATCCGAATACACCGATTCATATTTCCGTGCCGGGAAATGAGACGGTCGTATCCCAGAGTCAGTCCTTTTTTGACCTTATAGTAGATACCTATGCAGTGAAGACACTTCCTGCACAGATTGAATTTATAGGTACACCGCCGCAAGGATTCAAGGCAGAAAAGAAATCTGTCACACCTGACTATATCACTATTGCAGGGGCCAGCCACCAGGTGGAATCGGCAGACCGGGCGATTGTATCTGTGAATGTGGCCTCAAAAAATAAAGACTTTGAAGAATTTGATACAGTCAATGTTTTGGACAGTGCGGGAAATACTGTAACCGGTATTGACGTAATGCCGACCCGTGTCCGTGCTTCCGTACATATGGCGGAAGACCAAAAAACGAAAAATATTAATTTCAAACCGGTTATAAAAGGAAATCCGGCAGAAGGGTATAAGGTGGGGAGCATAAGTGTATCGCCGTCTGTTGCGACGGTAAAAGCACCGGGAAGTTACTTTGATACCCACAATGAAATTGAAACGGAAGAACTGGATATATCCGGGGCAACCGACACGGTAACGAAGCGAGTGGATATTCCGAAACCCGAACATGGAATGGTGATTCCCGGGACAGCGACCGTCACTGTGGAGATAGAAAAAGAATAATACGGTGAACTTGACGAATCATAAAACGAGTTGTATGATTGGAAATTTGCATCAGGAAAAATTATAAATAAAGGAAAAAAGACCGTTCCGGTCAATAGATTTGTGGAGGAAATGACATGGTTACATTGTTTGGTACAGACGGAGTGAGAGGCGTAGTCAATTCTACGTTGATGCCCGAACTGGCTTATCAATTGGGACGTGCTGCAGGTGCTTATTTCTGCAGAGAAGGAAAAAATCACCGGTTTCTGATCGGTCGTGATACCCGTATATCAGGATCGATGATTACCGCCGCTTTGTCTGCCGGGCTTTGCGCATCCGGTGTCAATGCAGATGTGGCAGGCGTTATTCCGACACCGGGCATCGCCTATCTGACCCGTACACTCGGCTATGATGCGGGGGTCGTTATTTCCGCATCTCACAACCCGTTTCCCGATAACGGAATCAAGTTCTTTGATAAAAACGGATATAAATTACCGGATAAGACAGAAGAAGAAATCGAAAATATACTTCGCCATGAAGAGGAAATTGTCCGTCCTACGGGAGAACATATCGGAGTGATTGTCCATAAAGAAGAATTGGCATTGAAATACAAAGACTATGTCCGTTCTACCGTGAAAGGCGATTTCAAAGGGATGAAAATCGTAACCGATTCGGCCAATGGAGCGGCAAGCAATTTCTTGCCGGATATTCTCCGCGACTTGGGATCAGAGGTCATTCCGCTTTTCTGTGAACCTGACGGCACGAATATCAATCATGATTGCGGATCGACACATATAGAAACACTGCAAAAGGTGGTGCTTGAAGAAGGAGCGGACTGCGGAATTGCCAATGACGGAGATGCGGACCGTTGTCTTTTTGTCGACGAAAGAGGAAAGGTACTCGACGGCGACCATCTCATGCTGATTAATGCACTGCAAATGAAAAAAGAAAATCGTCTGCATGCCGATACCGTAGTCGGGACAGTGATGAGCAATATGGGATTTGGGAAAGCACTGGCTGAACACGGATGCAAGGCGGTTTACACGAAAGTGGGAGACCGGTATGTGCTGGAAGAAATGCTTGCCCATGACTATTCTATCGGCGGAGAGCAGTCGGGACATATCATATTCCCCGAATTCAATACGACAGGAGACGGTCTCATAACGGCGGTACAGACACTTTCCGTACTGAGAGATGAAAAAGTGAAATTATCAGCACTCGGCCGTCTGATGACAACATATCCGCAAATTCTGAAAAATGTAACGGTCTACAGTAAAAACGGACTGGAAGATAATGAACTGATTCAGAGCACCATAGAGGCGGCAAAAGCGGAATTGGGTAACGAAGGACGTATATTGGTCCGTCCTTCCGGTACAGAACCGCTTATCCGGGTAATGGGAGAAGGAAAAGACATCGACCGGCTGGAACGGGTGATTGACGATATTGTTTCTGCCGTAGAGCAGGAACTGGGCGTGGAATAAATGAAAACTGTCTGCTTTTTCGGCAGGCAGTTTTTTTATTCCATAAGGCTATGAAATTTTAGTGAAATAAATTACACCTTGTGGGAGGTGTGCAGATCGAAATACTTCATCACTCCTGCAAATTTTATCCCCTTCATATATAATATGGACAAATAAAGCTATCGCGTGTAACTCCTTGGGGGTTCTTGAAAAAAACCTTTCCAGGAGTTGCAGCGGTAGCTTTTTCTATGGATTTATAGAGAAAATATATTTTTAGCGGCAGAGTTTCGCTTAGCAGACATCTTTTTACGTATATAGGAAGATGTCCTTTTTGTTTTATGAAAGAACAGGCGGCGGCCTGTATTTTATCTGTTGTAAGGAAACAGATGTAAAGCCTGTGGTACGTTTTACTTAAAAATTACAAACTGGACAAAAAGTATACAATCTTGTCTATAGAACTTTTACATACGTTCCGTACACTGGAGATACAGTAAAATGTATTTCCTAAGGAGGAGAAAATGAATTTAAAGATTTCAGGTTCTTCCGCACTGCTTCCGCTTGCCAAAGATGCGGCTACTAAATTTAAGGTGAAAAATCCGGAGGTATCTCTCACATTAAACGGTGGCGGTTCGGGTACAGGATTAAAGCAGGTAGCAGAAGGGTCGGTCAATATTGGGAATTCTGATGTGGAAGCTTCTAAAAAACTTCCTGCAGATAAGGCAAAAGGTCTGGTAGATCATAAGGTTTGTGTTTTGACGGTAGCACCGATTGTTCATAAGGATATCGGAGCAACCGTAAAGAGTCTGACAAAAGCACAGCTCCAGGATGTGTTTACGGCTAAAATTACCAACTGGAAAGATGTCGGTGGTCCCGACCAGGAAATTATTCTCGTGACCCGTCCTTCTACATCCGGCACGCGTGCACTCTTTACGGAGTTGGCACTGGCGGGAAAAGAAGAAGCATCGAATAAATCGCTGGAAACCGATGATTCCGGTACACTGCTTCAGAGTATTTCCCAGACGAAGGGCGCAATCGGCTACATTGCACTTTCTTATCTGGTAAATAACAAAGACGTGGTAGCTCTCGGCATTGATGGTGTAGCGCCGACTTTGGAAAATACATACAACGGTACATATCCGGTGTGGGGATATGAACATATGTATACAAAAGGAGAACCTACAGGTGCGGTGAAGGCATTCCTCGATTATGTAGTTTCTGATGAGTATGGTGTGGAAATCGAAAAACAGGGCTACGGTGTAAGCAGCAAGATGAAACAGAAATAAGAAAAGTTTAAATAAGAATATATCCGGAAAATGAGCGGTCGTATGTATATACGACTGCCTTTCCGATATATGAGACAGCAAGGAGATTGTATGGGTGGTCATGTAAATCAGCAACAGATGTTTAAGAGAGAATATTTAGGGAAAAGTGTTTCCACATTATGCGGACTTTTTCTTATTGTATTAACGATTGCCATAGGTGCGTTCCTGCTTGCAAAGGGCATGCTGACCTTTACTCAGTTTGATCATTCCGTGGCAGAGTTTCTTTTTTCCTCTGAGTGGAATCCGTCAGATACGGAGATGGGCGGAGGTCGCATAGGAGCGGCTGTTTTTATTTGGGGCTCTATTTTAACTTGTACGGTCGCTTTACTGATTTCCGTGCCATTCAGTCTTTCGACGGCTATATTTATGACCAAAATTTCCCCGTCATTGGGGGAAAAAATTATACGTCCTGCTGTAGAAATTTTTGTCGGTATCCCCTCTGTCGTTTACGGCTGGGTCGGGCTTGTCGTATTAGTTCCATTTTTGCAAAAAATATTTGATTTGCCTCACGGACAATCTGTTTTAGCAGCAGCGATTGTATTATCTGTCATGATTTATCCGACTATTACTTCCGTTTCGGCAGATGCGATACGGAGTGTCAATCAGAAATATATTGAAGGGGCTTACGGGCTCGGATCGACTCGGTGGCAGATGCTTTACCGGGTATTACTTCCGGCGGCACTTCCGGGAATTTTAACCGCTATTGTGCTGGGACTCGCCCGCGCATTCGGAGAAGCACTTGCTGTTGCTATGGTCATCGGAAAAATGAAAGCCTTTCCCAAAAGCCTGCTCGCTCCCACAAATAATCTGACCGCTTCGATTGCCTCGGATATGGGCGGTGCTATGGACGGCGGAGAATTTAATGCGGCGCTTTGGTCTATGGCATTACTTCTTTTCATTATTTCCCTGCTTTTTATTTTAATCATTCACGCATTGTCAGCTAAAAAGGAGGCCACTGCATGATGAAAGCCTATGCTAACGGAGATGAAAACGGACTCCGCGAAGTGGATTCTTCGTTGAAACATGCACAGTGGGTTGATAAAGCTGCAACGGCTACTTTTTATTTGATATCCGGTGCGTTTGTTTTACTTCTTATTGCTTTTACGGGGTATGTCATATGGGGCGGCGTTAAAGCATTCAGCCCGGACATATTTTCATTCGGTCCGGGTGGTATCGGAAACCAGTTCTTCAATACGGTCTACTTGGTCATCCTGTCGCTTATCATCTCGGTACCTATCGGAGTGGCTGCAGGCGTTTATATGGCAGAGTATGCATCCCCGGGGCGTATGACTAATTCTCTACGGATTGCAATCGAAACACTGTCATCTCTTCCTTCTATCGTAGTCGGCCTGTTCGGATATTTGGTATTCATCATCATGATTCACACCCAGTGGAATCTTTTTGCCGGAGCATTGGCTGTATCGATTCTTTCGCTGCCGTTAATTACAACAACGACTTATGATGCGTTTAAGGCCTTACCCGGTGGGTACAAGGAAGGAAGTCTTGCTTTGGGGGCAACTCATTTTGAAACAATCTGGCATGTCATGCTGCCCGCTTCCATAGCACCGATTATGACCGGAATTATTTTAGCAGCCGGCAGAGGGTTTGGAGAAGCAGCTGCCCTCTTATATACCGCAGGTATGAGTACGGACATTGTATGGTCGGTCTGGGATGTGACATCACCGGTTTGCCCGTTGAATCCATTCCGTCCTGGAGAAACACTTTCCCTCCAGGTATGGGCTTCACGTACAGAGGCTACGGCAGCTAATGCAGCTGATGTAGCTGCTGCAGCATCTGCAATTTTAATGATTATGGTTCTTGTCTTTAGTATAGGGGCAAGATATGTAAGTCATCATGTGACAAAGAAAACCGAGGGGGAAAAAGCATAATGATCCAAAATAATTTAGCAACTATTACAGTACCGGCACAGAGTCCGGCAATTTCCATATATTCCGATATCAGCTTTTCTTGCAGTGACGTCGATTTATACTACGGAAGTTTTCAGGCATTGAAAAAAGTAGATTTGCGAATTGAAAAAAACAGAATTACTGCACTGATAGGCCCTTCCGGCTGTGGCAAATCCACTTTCTTAAGGGCGCTTAACCGTATGAATGATCTGATTCCCGATTGCCATGTGGAGGGTCAGATTTTATTGAACGGCGTCGATGCGTATAAAGAAATCAACCCGATTGTGCTTCGTCGCCATGTCGGCATGGTTTTTCAGCAGCCGAATCCATTTCCCAAAAGCGTATACGATAATGTGGCATACGGCCCGCGACTGAAAGGAATTACCAAAAAAGCCGATTTGGACGAAATTGTAGAAACGAGTCTCCGTCAAGCGGCTATTTGGGATGAATTAAAGGATCGCTTGAAAAAGTCAGCGTTAGGTCTTTCCGGCGGACAACAGCAGCGTCTTTGCATAGCCCGTGCTCTTGCCGTAGAACCGGAGGTTCTCCTTATGGATGAGGCGACATCGGCCCTAGATCCTATTTCTACAGCTCATATTGAAGAATTGGCAAAGGAATTAAAAAAGAAGTACACTGTTATCATGGTCACCCATAATATGCAGCAGGCCCAGCGTATCGCCGATAAAACCGCATTCTTCTATCTGGGAGAAATGGTTGAATACGGTGAGACGGAACAGATTTTTGAAAATCCGCAAAAAGAAAGAACAATTCGATATGTGTCAGGGAATTTTGGTTAAACCTGTAGTATAATTAAATAAAATAAAATACCGGCAGTTGGACATATCCCTGCCGGGTTTTAGTCTATTTGACATTAGAGCTTATATGAGCAGTTGGAGGGTTTGTATGGCACTTATTTACTGCGTAGAGGATGATGAAAGTATCCGAGAATTAGTGGGATATGCACTTCATGGTCAAGGGTACAAGGTAGAGGGATTCGGCTCGGCTGAAGAGTTCTACCGCGCACTGAAAATGGCAGCCCCTGATTTGGTATTATTGGATATCATGCTTCCGGGAGAAGACGGACTGTCTATTTTAAAAAAATTGAGAAGTCACAAAGAAGGCGAAAATATTCCTGTTATTATGATGACTGCAAAAACAAGTGAATTTGATGTGGTAAGAGGGCTTGATCTCGGTGCAGATGATTATGTAACAAAACCTTTCGGCATTATGGAGCTGCTCTCCCGTATTCGCTCAGTCATGAGGCGAAGTAAAAAAACGGTAGAAAAGAAAGTGGAAAATTTATCCTATGGAGATATTTATGTAGATCAGGAGCAGCATGTAGTCACTGTTAAAGGCGAGGAAGTACAGCTTACATTAAAGGAATTTGACTTACTTTGCTATTTGATATTAAATAAAGGAATAGTTCTCTCCCGTGACCAGATTATGCAGACGGTCTGGGACTCTCCCTTTGAAATGGAGAGTCGCACGATTGACATGCACATCATGAGCCTCCGGCAAAAACTTGGGGAAGAAGGCGCGGCTATACGCACCGTTCGCGGGGTGGGGTACCGGCTGGGAGACAGAAAATCATAAGCAGGTGACATATGAGGGCACGAATCTATAAAAGCCTCCTCACCATGGGGGTTATCTCTGTCGTTCTGACCTTTGTTCTCTCTGCAATCCTACATTATCAGGGATTGCAAGAACAATACGACAGGGAATTGTCACAAATGGCACGGACGGCAGCCGCGGCGGTATCTATCAATGATGCAGACAGGAGTAAAACCTATCTGGATGCCATTTACGAGGCAAATAATGAAGAAATTCATATCGTATGGGTGACGGAAAAAGGAAGCGTACTCTATGATACAGACGGTACGCTCGGAAGAAACTATCTTAAAATGCCGGAAATCCAAAAAGCGATTGACGAAGGCAGAGGGGAGATTGTACAGAAATCATCTGATGACCACCCCAAAAGCTATGTGGCACTTCGGACGGCAGACCATACCATTCTTCGCTTTTCGCGGAGCAAACCCGTATCCTTTGCGTTTTTATCCGGTTTCATACCTGAAATATTTCTTTTCTTCCTCGTATTTTTTGTAGGATGCCTGGCAGCAGCAGAGCACCAGACAGAAAAAATTTTAAAACCGATTCATGATGTGGGAGATATGATACAAAGAATCATGTCCGGCAAATCGGTCAGCGAATTGCCCGTAGAATACGATGAATTACGGCCGCTCATCAACAAAGTCAAGGAGCAGCACGGAGAAATTCAAAATTATTTGGAAGACATAGAAGAAGAACGTAACACCATACGAACCGTTATAGATACCATTTCTGACGGTATTATTTTGCTGAACAGCCAAAAAGAAATCGTCGATTACAATATAAAAACAGAAGAAATATTTCATATAGAAAAAAATAAAAGATTCCGGCGGATTTCTTTCTTGTACCATGACGAAGACTTTCTCCGTGCCGTGGGTCGTGCCTATCAATCGGGAGGACGCCACGAATATACGATGACACTTTTCGGTCATCCTTTCCGTATGTTTACGGCGAAAACGGAACTGTCTGATGAAGAAACCGGACTCTTGCTCGTATTTCATGACATGACCGCTTACCATATGGCGGAAAAAATGAGACGAGAATTTTCTGCCAACGTATCCCATGAACTGAAAACACCGCTCACCTCTATCAGCGGATTTGCAGAAATTATTGCCAACGGTATGTACCAAAATGAACAGGATATCAAATTATTCGGAAACCGTATTGTAACCGAATCCCACCGCATGATGTCTCTGATTGATACGATTATGCACTTGTCAAAGATAGAAGAAACGGAAACAACAATCAAATGGAAATCCGTAGAAGTCTCAAGCCTTGTCCGCTACGCCCGTGATCTCATAGAACCACAGGCTGCGAAAAAAGGAATTACCGTCAAGCTCGACTTGATACCTCTCTATGTATACGGAAATCCGGCTCTTCTTTCCGAACTTGTTATGAACCTTCTTGACAATGCGGTCAAATATAACCTCGAAAACGGACAAGTAGAAGTCGCTCTGACAAAAGTTGACGACCGGGTCGTACTGACCGTTTCCGATACAGGCATCGGCATTCCGGAAGACAAGCAGGAACGGATTTTCGAACGCTTCTACCGTGCCGAAGAAAGCAGAAATAAAGCTACCGGCGGCAGCGGATTGGGATTATCCATTTGTAAACACATCGTGGAAAACCATAAAGGAACCTTGCAAATCTCCAGTAAAGAAGGAGAAGGAGCTACATTTATCATCACCCTTCCCGCCATGAGTGAAAAAGATGTAAACGAAGAAGAAACCAATGAAGTATTGGCAAAACAAGAAGCCGCTGACGGCGACTCCGGAAAACTGGCAGAAATAGAAGCCCGTGAAACGGTGGAAGAAGTTGCAAAAGAAAATAAAGCAAGACAAAAAGAGAAAAAAGAAAAGAAACGTAAAAAACTGAAAAAGAAAAAAGAAAAAAATGCATAAAGAAATAACAAAAACAGGAGAACCAAAGAGTCTCCTGTTTTTTGGTGGAAGTCATTTATAATCAACATCACATACCGGCAGACAAATAAATGAAATTTCTGATGTAAGTATTGATTTAATATGTGCACATCCGCCGTATGCTGACATTATCAAGTATAGTGAAGATATTAAAGAAGATTTATCACGCTTAAAAGTAAAGGATTTTCTTGAAGAAATGAAAAAGGTAGCTGTTGAAAGCTACCGGGTTTTGAAAAGTGACAAGTTTTGTGCTGTCCTTATGGGAGATACACGTCAAAAAGGACATATGATACCGATGGCCTTTGATGTTATGAAAGATTTTCAGGATGCCGGATTTAAGCTGAAAGAATTGATTATTAAAGAACAACACAACTGCAGAGCAACGGGATACTGGAAAACAAATAGTGTGAAATATAACTTTTTGCTCATTGCTCATGAATATTTGTTTGTTTTTAAAAAGTGAAAAAATGACGGACTACATTTTCCGGAGCAAAACAACTGTAAAGAACAAATTGAGATGAAGTGATCTGTAGAAAAAGAAGAGTGAAAATAAAATATTTGACAGAAAAAGCCTTGATTATTTCATATCAATTGGATAATAAAGGCTTTTTTGATGATGATAGAGAAACATATTTTCATGGAAGTAACTTGACACGCATATATATATAATGTTATATATTTTTTAATACGAATTAAGAAGCAGAGGAGAGATAATAAAATGGGGCTATTTAATTTATTTGGTTTATTGGGGGGCAGTAAAACAGTTGAGTTGGATAAAGTGAAAAGCGATGAAAACAAAAAACGGATGAGAGAAATTTTTGATACTAAAGTAGATAATGGCTCGGAATATAAAATAGTTTACGCTTATTCAGAAGATATAGGTGGAGCGAATTTCGCAGTACTTCGTACTGTTTCCTATAAATACAGAAGTTTTATACTTGGCTATAGGGAAAATGATTTGAGTGTAGTGTTTCTTGAAGTAAGTCCTGATTTAAATCAGGTTGGTGAAGCGCTTGTATATAGACCACAGGATGTCAAGAAAACTAATTTTATAAAAATGGTGGGTTCATATTATTTACAATATGGCAATTCATTTAAGAAAGAATTTTTCAACTTTTTTGTTCCCGAGACTATTGATGAAATAGTGAATCATGATTGGTATGATGAAGATACATTTACTTACATTGACCAAAGAGATGAACATAGTGGATGGGTAGATTTTTGGAATAAATTTTGCAGATAAAAGGTAATGAATGATGAGTATGCTGCCAAATTACATCTTTGCTTCTATATTTACAGTATTTCTTGTTTATAGTTTTATAAATATAAAAGTAAAAAAGGCTAAGGTGAGTCATGGATGTCTTTACGGCATAGGGATTCTTGTTGCCATATTGTTACTCGGAATGTCTATTTACGGGATAATATTTAGCATTCCGTTAGGACAAGTACAGATACTCATAGAGAACAGTTTTAAATAAAGAAATATAGATTTGAGAAACGGTAGATCGAAAGGTTTACTGTTTTTTATTTGAGACAGTATGTCTGATTGTCTGCAAATCAAATAGAAACCATAAAAAAAGAGAAATAGTATTGCTATTTCTCTTTTTTAGCTGTAATGTCAGGAATATTTAGAGAACTTACCATTCGTAGGAATAGGTGAGTATTACACTGCGTCGGTCACCTACGAAGCCTTGGGGAATGCCTTGGTTATCCCGGACGGCGGTGTAGTAGTGGGTGTCGAGCATGTTTTTTATGTCCATTCGTATTGTGTGGTCTTTTGTGCGGTAGCGCAGGGAGACATCGATGAGTAGGGAAGGTTTGATGCTATAGGGGGATAACGGATTTTTTTCGATTTTGTCGGTCCATCGTTTTCCGAGAAAGCGGAGACCGATGCCGCCGTTCCATCTTGCGTGTTCCCGGTCTTCCGTTTCGGTATCGAGCCAGAGGGAGAAAGAGTGTTTCGGAACACCGCCGATATAAATAGAGGAAATTCCTTTTTGGAGTCCTTTGTATTTCGTGTCTGTGTAGGCATAGCCGAATGTCATTTCCAGATTTTTATTAAGTTCTCCGTGAATTTCCAATTCGCCGCCTTTAGAAATCATCTGGTCGACGGTGGTGTATACGGGAAATGGATAGGGGTGTTTCGGGTGAAGAATTTCTATCGGATAATTACGCTTATCTATGTGAAAGAGGGCAAGGGATGCGTGTAAGTGCCGGTAGGGACTTTCATACTTGATTCCTATTTCGTTCTGTACGCCTGTGGTGGGACCTACCATGTGCAGGTTTTCATCGTATTTGTCATTGTTAGGGGTGAAAGAGGTGGCGTGATTGATGAAACTGTGCCAGCCTTTGCCGTGGTCATAGGAAATACCGGTCTGCCATGTATTCGCCTTGGAAGACACGTTGGCTTCTTCATTGCTCGTTGTATATTTTGTATGCCGCATGCCTATGTTCCAACTTACTTTTCCGTATTCATAGACATTTTGGAGATACAGAGCATTTTCCCGGGAGGTGGCACTTCTGCTCATATCAAAGAGCCAGTTTGTTTTGTCATCAATCGTTCCGGGGGAAGTAGTTCCTTTGAAAATATCTTCTAAATTCCATTTTGGGAGATTCGCATATTTCAAGTAGCTGTCCCATGACTGACGGTGACTGTCGAAACCTATCATCAGGTGGTTATGATGATTTTCATTTTCCCAGTCACGGTAGAAATAGCTGTCGATACTGAATGCATCGGCATGCATGGTGGTGTCAAGGAAATCTCGTGCAAAGTGAGGGGGAATATATTTTTGTCCGATTTGTTTAAGCGGACGGTATTGAATGCCTGTCGATTTAAATCTTGCATTTGTGTCCGTGTAAGCTAAATTTTGGTGAAAAGCCCAGCTGTTCTTAAGTTTTTGTTCCCACTGGTATCCGATATAACGGTTTGTGATTTGAAATCCCTCAACACCGGGCACGCCCCAGAAGAGATCGGACGGTATCTTGAAAATAGGGTGATCCGGCGCTTCTGAATATATACCGGCGCGTTCACGGAGGGGGAGATCGCTCCCGTGAACGGTGTCTTTTTGCCAGTAAGCGAAGATGTCAATCTGTGTTTTGTTTCCCTTTTCCCAATGGTAGGCAGGGGCGATATACAGGCGTTCCGTATCACTTTGTCTGATGGGAAGGTCATAGCGGCGGTGCACGCCGTTCAGACGAAAGGCGGAGTGGTCGGATAATTTTCTATTCACATCAAAGGAAAGCCCCTTTTTATTTTTTGTGCCGACCTCAATTTCAGTTTTGTTGCTGTTGTCGAGTTCCGCCCGTTTCAGCTGCAAATCAATGGAGCCACCGGGAGAGGCGGAACCGTGATGGACGGAAGAAGAGCCTTTGACGATAGTGACGGATTCCAGACCTTTCATTTCAGGACTGTACAGGGTAGTCATATCGGGAGCAAATTTTGTGTGTCTGTCGTTGTGACCGAACATTTTCATGCCGTTCAGATTGACAGAGGTATGATCGACTTCGAAACCGCGAATGGTGCTGTTGTTGAACAGTGCTTCATCAGTGATACTTCCGATGACACCGGCGGTATAGTTTAAGGTGTCTTTCAAGGACTCCGCTTTTCTTTTTTCCATATCTTTTTCATTGACAACGGTATATGAGAACGGTACATTTTCTGCTTTATCTCCATATTTGGACACGTTGTACCGGTATCGTAATCCTTTCACTACGACCTCATCGAGCGTAAAAATGCAGTCGTTCGTATTCATGGAAGCGGCAGCGGTTCCTGAAAAATTCATCGCCCATATGGCCACGACTGCGGCGAGGTATTTCTTATGATGCATATATAAACTCCTTTTTCTTAATTTGCGATTTATTTGCGTATTTTTCTATCATAATCATTTGATTTTTACAAATCAATCTTATAAGTAAAGTCGGAATCAAAAATAATTATTCGGTTACTTAAATAAAAAAACGACAAATTCTTTGTATAAAGAGAATTGTCGTTTGTATTTGGAGATGAGGAGAAAAAGCAAATAGAGAGTTGCAAAAAAATGGAGCTTTCTAAAAAGAAAACTCCATTTTAGGCTTGTCTTTATTTTTCTAAGCCTAATTCTTTTTTGTAACGGGTCATGCCGTCTATGCAGAGCTGCATGACTGTACCGGGGTCGAGGCCGATCATTTGAAAGCCTTGTTTGATGACTTCTCTGTTACAGCCGGCGGCGAAACTTTTGTCTTTGAATTTCTTTTTCAGCCCTTTGAGTTCCATGCCGTCTATGCCTTCGGGGCGCATGAGGGCGTAAGCCATGATGACGCCGGTGAGTTCATCGACGGTGTAGAGGCTTTTTTCCATGTTTGTTGACGGTTCGAATTCATCGGTGCAAAGGCCCCAGCCGTGGGAAATAATAGCACGGATATCTTCTTCGCCTACTCCTTCGGGTTCCAAAAGTTCGCTGACGTGATGACAGTGCTCATCCGGGTATTTCTCATAGTCCACGTCATGAAGATAGCCGATCGCTTCCCAATGGTCACGGTCTTCCCGGTAATAATCTGCCATAGCACCCATAGCGGCACTGACGGCTTGGGCGTGGGTGATAAGGTGCGGTTCGGTGGTGTGTTTTTTCAGGATTTCTTTTGCTTTTTCCAGATTGAGTTTGCTCATGGTGACCTCCTTTGTTTTATCAAATGGTAGTGCGATTTCCGTTCTTTGTCAAATGACGGAGTTTTATAGTAAGATGAAAGAAAAAGCGGTATAGAAAGGAGATTTCTGATGACAGCGATAGAACAGTTTGCGGAGATGTTGAAAAAGCACAACAGAATTGTTTTCTTTGGCGGTGCCGGTGTTTCTACGGAGTCGGATATTCCCGATTTCCGCGGGAAAGACGGTTTGTACAATCAAAAGAATGATTTGCCCTGGTCACCGGAGGAGATGCTTTCTCATCATTTTTATGTGGAGCATCCGACGGAATTTTTCACTCTTTACAAAGAACGGGAAGGCATGATGCTTGAGGCGCGGCCGAACCGGGCTCATTATGCATTGGCCGATTTGGAAAAAATGGGAAAGCTTTCGGGGATTGTGACGCAGAATATTGACGGGCTTCACCAGAAAGCAGGGAGCCGGAATGTTATGGAGCTTCACGGTTCCATTTTGAGAAATATTTGCCAGAAGTGCGGGAAAATGGTGGGTATGGAGGAGTTTATCCGTCTGTGCCGGCCGATTCCTTATTGTCCCGATTGCGGGGGCGTATTGAAGCCGGATGTGGTTCTCTATGAGGAGCCGCTTGATTCGAATACGATTGATGATGCGATTCATGAAATATCCCGGGCGGATATGCTGATTATCGGGGGAACGAGTCTTGTGGTGTATCCGGCAGCGGGATTTGTGAATTATTTCCGCGGCGATGCTCTTGTCATGATCAATAAGGATGCAACGAATCAGGACGGACGGTGCGATTTGGTATTCCGTGAGAGTGTGGGTCAGGTTCTTGAGGAGGGTGTCAGACTTTTGAAGGACAGCATGGAGTAATTTCTTTGTCAGGAAACATCTTTTACTTGAATTGACTGTATATCGAAAAAATTTTATAATATAAAATAAGCATTAACAGGTCTGTGGTTGAAAGTCGATGCCAGTCGCAGGCGAAGCGATCCACTTAAGATGTTCTAAAGGACATTGAGCATGGTGCGGCTTAGAAGTAAGTCCTGCCGAGAAAATCGAGAGGATGAGTAGTGAGAGGAATATCACCGGGTAGCGAAAATTCCAGCAGGCGGGTGTGGGGTCAAAAACCAGGTCAGCTGTTTGTGCTTACCAATTTAAAAGAAAAGCAATGACCAAAAGAAGTAAGCATAGTCTGTTTCTAAAGAGAGGACGGCGGCGGTGGAAGTCGTCTGTAACGGATATGGTGAAATGCCTTTGTGAGCCGGAGAGGGGAAGGAGTTTTCTCTTGTATCCTCTTTCGTGAATCTGCGTTAAGATAGGTGCGGCGTTTTTGCCGGCAGAGTGGAATTACGGGCCACCGTCTCTGTGAGGCGGCGGCTTTTTATTTGTATTTTGGAGGAAAATATGGAAGATATCAGGGTGTATAATACGCTGACCGGAGAGAAAAGTGTTTTCAAGCCGGTGACACCGGGCGAGGTGAAAATTTATGTCTGCGGGGTGACGCCTTATAATCATCCCCATATCGGAAATGCCCGTCCTGCCGTAACTTGGGATGTTATCCGCCGGTATTTGGAGCATATCGGGTACAAGGTGACTTTTGTACAGAATTTTACCGATGTGGACGATAAAATCATCAACAAAGCAAATGCGGAAGGAACGGACTGGAAAACGATTTCCGACCGCTATATCGATGCGTATTTCAAAGTCATGGATGCCATGCATGTGAGACGCGCTGATGTGTATCCCCGTGTATCCGACCATATGCAGGATATTATCGATATGGTCAGTATGCTGATAGAAAAGGGGCATGCATATGTGCTGGGCGGTGACGTGTATTATGATATTTCCACGTTTGACCGTTACGGAGAGTTGTCAGGCAGGAAAACAGATGACATGCTGGCCGGTGCGAGGATTGAAGTGAATGAAGGGAAGAAAAATCCCGGAGATTTCGCTCTTTGGAAGGCGGCAAAGCCGGGTGAACCTTTCTGGGAAAGCCCGTGGGGAAAAGGACGTCCCGGCTGGCATATCGAATGCTCTGCCATGTCTGTCCATTATCTGGGAAAGACTTTTGATTTCCATGGCGGCGGTAGTGATCTTATCTTTCCGCATCATGAGAATGAAATTGCCCAGACCGAGGGTTGCACGGATTGCAAATTTGTCAATTACTGGCTGCACAACGGATTTATTACCATCAATTCCGAAAAAATGAGTAAGTCGCTGAATAATTTCTTCCTCGCCAAGGATGTGCTGGAGTCTTATTCGGGAGATGCACTCCGCTACTTCCTCCTGTCCGTTCATTACAGGAATCCTCTCGATTACTCGAAGGACCGTTTGGATGAGGCGGAAAAGAATATGGAACGGTTAACGGAAGTTATCCGCCGTATCAAAGAGTTGAAAGAAAAACAGGGGGATGGGAAGACAGAGGAATCCCGCGTACTTTCGGAAGCGGCGGAAACGGCACTCCGCGTTTTCCATGAAGCGATGGACGATGATTTTAATACAGGTCTTGCTACGGGAGCGATGTTCGATTTGGCTAAGGCCATCAATATTTACGGAGCTGCCGTGGACGGCGGACTTGCAACGGATGAGGAAGCGGTAACGAAAGCTTACGACGCTTTGAAAACGATTACCGATGTTTTGGGAATTCTGGAAACGGCATGGAAAAAGCAGACCGTGGCAGATGATACTTCTTATAATGAACTGATGGACGTGATTCTTGCGGTCCGCCAGGAAGTAAGAAAGGAAAAACTTTATCATATTTCCGATCAGATTCGCGATAAATTAGGGGAAATCGGAATTGTAATCGAGGATACCCCGACGGGAGCAAGGTGGAAAAAGCGTGGAGTTTAAGCGGGTTGTTTTCTTAAAAAAACAAATGGCTCACAAGGTAGGCGGTGAGGAAAAGGAGCTGTCCGAGCAGGAAGTTTTTGCGGCGGATGCTCTCACTCTCGCCTATATGGGTGATGTGTGCTGGTCATTTTTTATAAGGGAAAAGCTTATCGGTACGGGCATTTATAATGTACAGATTTTAAACAGTCTTTCTTCGGAAATGGTGTCTGCCCGTTGGCAAAGCCGCATTCTTTATGAAATCCGTGAACTTTTATCGGATCGGGAATTGAAGGTATGCAAGAGGGCAAGAAATACCAGTTCGACAGTACCGAAGAGTGCGACGGTGGAAGAGTACAGAGAGTCGACGGCTTTTGAAGGACTTCTCGGCTATTTGTACCTGTCCCGCCAGCAGGAACGTCTTGATTTCCTGATGAACCGGTCACTTATGTATTTGGCAAGGGAGTTTGAGGATGTATGACCGCAAGCACGGACGAAATAAAAAAGAACCGGGAGGAGTAAAACGGGAAAGGCAGGACCGCAAAATGAAGTCCCGCAGGTCTGTTTTTTCCAGCAGGGAAACTGCGGACAGGGAAGATTTTCTTATCGGCGGACGAAACAGTGTTGCCGAATCGCTCCGGGCCGGACAGGTGAAGAAAATTTTTGTCAAGGCTGGGAAAAAAGACGGCCGCCTTGAGGAGTTGGTACATCAGGCGGCAGAGAGCGGAATTGCCGTTACTGAAGTAGAAGAGGACGCACTTTCGGAAATGACCGGCGGAATCCGTCATCAAGGTATTGCGGCAGCTCTCAGGCCTTATGAATATGCCGATTTGGATACGGTTTTGGCAGAGATAAAAGAGGAGAATCCGATTCTCATTCTGCTGGACGGGATAGAAGATGTAAGAAATCTGGGAGCGATTGTCCGAACTGCGGAGTGCGGCGGTGCGGCGGCAGTTCTTCTGCCTAAGCATAAAAGCTCGCCTGTCACGGCAGCGGCTATGAAAACGGCGGCCGGTGCCTTTGCGTATCTTCCGGTATGCCAGACGGGAAATATCCGCCAAACCCTGGAGTCACTCAAAAAAAGAGGTTTCTGGGTAGTCGCGGCGGATATGGACGGCGACGTTCTCTATGACTCCGATTTAAAGAGACCGCTTCTGATAGTCATGGGAGCGGAGGGGAAAGGAATCAGTCCTTTAACGAAAAAAATCTGTGATTTCTCGGTCCGTATACCGATGAAAGGGAAAGTGTCGTCTTTGAATGTTTCGGTGGCGGCGGCACTTATTTTATACGAAGCTGTCCGTCAGAGGAGCTGATATGCGTGATTTATATCTGATTGACGGCTATAATGTCATTTTTTGGCTTCCCCATGAATTTGACAGGAACGATTTGGAATCGAGCCGTAAAAAATTGATTGACCTGATGCAGGACTACGGAGCACATAATCATGTGGAAGTCATTGTCGTCTTTGACGGACAAAGCCGGTCGATGAAAGAAGAAGTGGAAACGGTATCTCCTTTTTTCCATGTGGTGTATACACCGAGCCGTATGACGGCCGACAGCTACATTGAAAGGGAATCTTACCGAAGAAAAGACGAGTACCGTGCCATTTTTGTCGTCACCTCCGACGGGGCGGAACAAAACCAGATTCTCGGGCATGGAGCGTACAGGATGGCCGTGGCGGATTTGGTCCGTTCGTGGAATGAGGACAAGAAAGTACAATCTGCATTTATACAAAATAACAACAGAACCAATCTGCGGAGTGAGATTGGAAGAAGTATTCCCGAGACGGTACAGGAAAAGCTGGAACGGCTTCGCCGGTAAAAATTCATTGATTTGAGTTGACCGGGTACGGCGGTTGTTATATACTATTGATTGATATTAAGCGTTTTAAATTTCTGTATCTTTCGGGATACGTGGGAGGATGTACAGTGAAATATGCATTAATCGGAATCACTATGGTAGTCGCTTTATTTTTGATCGTTGTTATTGTGGCACAGGAATCAAAACAGCCCGGAATGGGAAGTGCTATCGGCGGCGGTGCGGAAGGTATGATGGGCGGTAAGACCCGCGGGAAAGATGCAGTCCTTTCTAAATTTACCGTTGTGTTCGGTATCATCTTTGCCGTATTATGTCTTGTGCTGGGACGATATATGAATACATTTTAAAATCTTTAAGGGCTTGCGGCGAGCAAGTCTTTTTTATTTACAGGAGCGGAAAAATGGAGGATAAATTATCGTACAAGCCCGGCACGGTTCTGCAGGGGGTCTATAAATCCTATGGGCCTAAGTTCGGATTTCTCATCACTGATGAGGCACATGAAGATGTGTATATTTCCGACAGAGATCACCTCGATGCGGTCAACAATGACACGGTAGAGGTGCGAACGAGAAAAAGCCGGACCGGCCGTCACAAAACGGAAGGGGAAATCGTCAGAGTCATCGAAAGAGCGGAAAATTCTTTTGTTTGTACTTATGAAATGACCGCTTCCGGCGGAGAAGCCATGCCTATCGATGAAAAAGTGGACATGGAAATTTATATTCCGAAAGGGAAAGAAATGGGAGCGGTCACAGGTGCCCGTGTCATGGTGGAGGTCACCCGCTGGCCGAAAGACCATAACAGTGCAGAGGGGTATGTTACCGAAATTATCGGCTATAAAGGGGATAAAGGACTGGATATTGATATTCTTATCGCCCAACATAAGCTGCCTCATGTATTTTCCGAAAAGTTATTGTCCGAAGCAGAGCATTTATCGGGAGAAGTAAAAAAAGAAAAGGGCGTAGAAGATTTCAGGGATTTACCTTTGATAACTATCGACGGTCCCGATGCGAAAGATTTGGACGATGCCGTATATTGCATAAGAAAAGACAACGGACATTTTGAGTTGGGCGTACATATCGCAGACGTCAGCCGCTATGCTGTCAAAGGTTCCCTTATTGACGAGGAAGCTTACCGCAGGGGAACGTCGGTGTATCTGGCAGACCGGGTTATTCCCATGCTTCCTGTCCGCCTGTCCAATGATTTGTGCAGTTTAAATCATGATGAAGACCGATATGCTATGTCCTGTATCATGGATGTAAGTCCTGCAGGCGAGGTGACTACGGAAAAAATTACGCCTTCTATCATACGGGTGGCACGGCGGTGCAATTATCCGGAGGTGAATCAGGCTTTGGATGACGGCTTTGTGCCGGATGATTTAAAGCCGTTTCTCCCGTTACTTCACGATTTGAAAGATTGTGCCGATGCACTCCGGAAAAACCGGACGGAACGGGGTGCTCTTGATTTTGATTTCCCTGAATACAAAGTGATTCTTGACGAGGACGGAACACCGCTCCGCATTGATAAACGAATCCGCGGAGACGGGGAAAAAATGATTGAGGATGCAATGATTGCCGCCAATGAAGCAGTGGCCCGCTTTTTAGAAGAGAAAGGGCATACTTCCGTTTATCGTGTCCATGATCATCCTGATGAAGAAAAGTTAAATGCTTTGAAAAAGATGATGCCTATTTTAGGAATCACGGAACGGTTGCCGGAAGCGCCTGAACCGAAAGATATGCAGAAATTAATGGACAGTGTCCGAGGCAAGGATATGGAGGCGGTGGTCCAGGTGATGACGCTCCGCTCGCTGCCACAGGCTTGCTACAGTACGGAAAATACGGGACATTTCGGTATCGCTTCGTCATGCTATACTCATTTCACGTCACCGATACGCCGGTATCCGGACTTGATGGTGCACAGGCTGATTCGTCAGGCACTTCATGATTCTCTGAACAAAAGTCAGTTGAAGAGGCAGACGGAATTTTTGATGAGAGCAGTGGAGCATTGTTCGGAAACGGAACAGAATGCGACAGATACGGAAAGAGATGTAACGGATCTTAAAACAACGGAATATATGGCACCTTTCGTGGGTGAACCTTTTGATGCCCGTATCACGGGAGTGACGGGATTCGGTCTTTTTGCAGGTCTCGACAACGGGGCAGAAGGGCTTATCCATATCGACTCCATGGATGATGACGAATATGTCTATCGGGAAGATACGATGACTCTCGTAGGAGTCCGCGGCGGTAAAAGATATGCCCTCGGTATGCCGGTCAAGGTGACATTGGTTAAAGCGGATAAAGAAAAACGGGAATTGGATTTCGTTCTGGGAGAAATTGATTCGCCACTCAGTCTGGAAAGAAAAATAAGAAAAGCCGCTTCTTCCAAATCTCATTTAAAGGCAAAGAACAAGAAAGGAAAAGGAAAACGTAAGAAATAATGGCGAAAGAAAAGACAGCACCGCCTATAGCGGTAAACCGTCAGGCACATCACAACTATTTCATTCATGAAACTTATGAATGCGGTATTGCTCTGACCGGTACAGAGGTCAAATCCATACGCAGCGGGAAAGCTAATTTGCGGGACAGCTTTGCAAAAGTCCAAAAGGGAGAGGTTTTCCTTTGGAATGCCCATATCAGTCCGTATGAGCAGGGAAATATTTTCAATCATGATCCGCTCCGGACGAGAAAACTGCTTCTTCATAAAAAGGAAATATTGAAAATTGAAAATGCCATGAAAACGAAAGGATATACACTGATTCCCTTGAAGTTGTATTTCCGCCACGGAAAGGTAAAGGTGGAAATCGGTCTGGCGACAGGTAAAAAGCTGTACGATAAACGGCAGGATATGGCGGCACGGGCGGCGAAAAGAGATCTGGACCGGCGGATTAAGGAACAGCGGTATGACTGATAAAAAAACGAGTCTTCTTTTACAGAAAGACTCGTTTTTGTTTGTATTATTTTCTTATAATCAGTTCATTTCTTGTCAGTGTCCGTGTCATATCACTGTGACCGGAAAGTTTTGTGACAGGGGCGCCTTCTTGCAGGAATTTGACTTCTTTCACATCCGGGAATTCTGTCAGCGTATTTACGACAAGGGCGGTAAACAGTTCTTCCGCAGTGGCACTGTTTTCCAGATTGGATAATTCCTTTGAAAAATCTGCGACAGCCACGCCGTCTGATACGGTTACGGAGGTAACGGACAGATTTTCGGGACAGACCGGATATTTCTTGTTCCGGTCATAGGAGATGGCCCGGCGAAGAGCGGCCAGATGAAGGTCGTCGCCGGTACTTACCCGTATCTTGAGGGGGCGGACTTTGAGAAAATCATCGGTCACCTCATAAATTGTCACTTCCGATTCTGCAATCTTTTCAGAGGCTGCAGGTGTTTTCGGCGGGGTCTGCGGTTTTTGTTTCTCCCCGTTAGAAAGAAGACTGCATCCCGATATAGCTATAGAGAGCAGAATAGCTGTAGATAATGTAATTATTTTTTTCATTGTTTCTCCTTAGCCGGCCTGGGCAAAATAATCGGCAAGACCGTTAAATAAGCTTCGTGCAATTTGCAGGGGCGCTTCCTTGGACGTCAGCATTTTGACCCGTTTTTCATTTGTGATATAGCCGAGCTCCATTAAAACGGAAGGCATGGTTGTGTGGGCAGTGACGTAAAATTCATTACCCCGTACCCCGCGGTTCGGGAAATCCAAATCTTTCATGGCCGCCCGGTGAAGCAGGTGGGCCAAAAGAAGTGACTGGTCGCTTCCTATATAGTAATAAGCCGTTACGCCGTCAATTGCAGGATTGCTGATAGCATCGATGTGAATGGAAAGAAATGCATTTGCATGGGCTTCGTTGGCAATATCACAGCGGGCCTGCAATTCGGCGACGTCATCGGCATGGGGACCAAATACGTCTTTGTCGGTGGAACGGGTCATTATGACCTTTGCACCGGCGGCAGAAAGCAGATCCCTGAGCGGAAGTGCAATCGATAAGGTGATGTTTTTTTCATAGACTTCTTTTCCGTTCAGATGCCCGATAGCACCCGGGTCGGTACCTCCGTGGCCGGGGTCGATACAAATGACTTTTCCTTTTAAAACCTGTTTGGCTTCTTCGGAAACGGTAAATTTCGGAGAAGGGGACGTTTTACTTTCCGGTGCTTTAGTAACGGCAGGCTTTTTCAAGGTTCCTTTAAAATAAGTTTTCTTTGCACCGGGAATAGGGATGTCGACAACAAGACGGTGGGGTTTTCCTGCCGCCATGTCTTTCCGGAGTGCAAAAATACGTATATCTGCCATCCGTACCGGCTTTGTCATTAAAATATCGAGATAGGTATCTCCGTCTTTTTCGGAAAGTGTGGCGAAATCAATGATACGGGAGTCCATATCATATTGGGAGGCTACATTTTCCTTCTTGGTATTTCTCAAGATGACCTGGAAATTTTTTCCTTCCGCATCAATGGCGGCCTCCGCTTTGACGGCTTTGGACAAATCCATGGCTATCCTGACAAAAGGAGGATCACCATCATTCCGTGCGGTCCAGCGCAGTGCGGATACAACGGCCGGCGTTTCCGCAGCGGAAGCAGAGAGAAATCCGGAAAAAAACAGAGCAAATAAAAAAGTAAAAAGTACAATTATTTTCTTCATAAAAATCCTTCCTGTGATTACGGGGCTTTAATTTATTTTTTATTATAACATGACTCATATTTTATGGAATAACCCGTAAATATAAGACGGGAAATCCCTTTCCATGACAGAACCGGAGTTTTGTAGTAAAATGAAATATGTATTTTCTGTTTTATAAGAAGCTGTGTAAAGAGAGGATTTTAATGACGTTTTATAACTTTTGGAAACGTATCATATGGCTGTTTCTGGCGGCTTTTATTATCGGTACCGGTCTTTTATCGGCAGGCTGCAGCGGAACAGATATTTTTTCTCCGAAAGAGAAAACGGCGGCGACTGAAGAAACAAAGTCGGTAAAAGCGGAGCGAGCACCGGGGTTTAAGCGGGGGGTGGCAATTGCCAAAAGAGGTCCTGAGGTGAAGTATAGTGTCCCCAACGGTGTTTCCGTTCTTATGTACCATATGATAGGTGACATGAAAAATAATGCGGCAGTCATGACGGAAGCAAATCTGAGAAGACAGATGCAGTATTTGAAAGATCATGATTACCATCCGATTACGATGCAGGAATTGTATGATTATGTATCGAAAGGGTCGCCTTTACCGTCTCGTCCGGTTTGCATTACCTTTGATGACGGATATGCCGACTCCTATACTATTGTCTATCCGATGATGAAAGAATTCGGGTTTCCGTGGACACTGTTTCTGATTACCGATGATGTGGAAAAATCATATAACCGTATGACTTGGGATCAATTGAAAGAAATGGCGGACAGCGGAACGGTCACTATTGCCAATCATACGCTGAGCCATCCGAAACTCCATAATCTGGCAACAAGGAAAGAAAAAGAAAATGAAATCATAGGGGCCAATCAGGCGTTAAAATACCGCCTCGGTATTGATAACGAGTGGCTTGCCTACCCTTACGGGGATTATGACGATGAAGTGATTGATATTTGTATCAAAGCGGGCATAAAAATGGCGGTCACTACTGATGCGGGACGTGTACACGTAGGAAGCTATCCCTATGAACTGAAACGTGTATATATCGGAAACGATGTTTCCATGGCCCGTTATGCCGAACGGCTCAATAACGACAACTATGCACCTTTATGAAGGCAGGAGAAAGAATGAAGAAGATTTTTCACAGTCTTACATTCCGGTTCATCATCGTCACATTAATTTTCTTTATTGTGACGTCGCCGGTAATTGTATTATTCGGACCTTTCGGGAATTTGAAAAGAGCGGTGGTCGGCGCCATTATGCGGTCCCGCCATCCCCAATACATCACCTGGCTCTATACGCAGGATGAATTGAATGAAATTCTCGGGGTCGTTAAAACAACGGAACGGACAAAGGTATTATCCTTTAAGCCAAGAACGGATCCGACGCTGTCTTTGCAAAAGATAGAAACGACCCGTTTTGTGGGATACCTTTTGGAGATTCCGAATCCGAAGCGTGTACAAGTGGCTACGGCCGCAGATATACGGGAAAAAGGTGACACCACCAGTCATATTGCCAAAATTAATAATGCCGTGGCTGCCATTAACGGTGGCGGATTTTATGATCCCAACGGAACAGGTACGGGTCGTCTTCCATACGGGTTTATTCTCCACGAGGGAAAATATATTTTGGGCGATCAGGTGGACGATAAAGAACGGGTCGATTTTATCGGAATGACCACTTCGGGAAATCTGATAGCCGGCAATTACAATAAAAAAGAACTTCGTGATTTAGGCGCGGTAGAGGGACTTACTTTCGGACCTCCGCTTATCATGAACGGGAAAAAAGTAATACGCAGCGGAGACGGCGGCTGGGGAATCAGCCCGAGGTCTTGCATCGGCCAGAAAAAAGATGGAACAATCATGTTCCTTGTTATTGACGGACGCCAGCCGGGATACAGTATAGGTGCTACTCTGGTGGATGTGCAGAATATTATGTATGAAAAAGGCGCCTATATAGCTGCCAACTTAGACGGCGGATCGAGTACAACTCTTTACTATAACGGTAATGTAGTCAATAAACCGGCGGATCTTTTGGGCGAGCGTATGATTCCCACTGCTTTTATCGTGAAATAGGAGGCAACCTGTGAATAAGAAATTAATGGCTTTTATAGCCTGCTCTGTCATAGGCATAGGCTTGCAGGCCGGCGGCTATCTCTACTTGGATCAGGTCCTTTTTGCACCTCTTTCTGCCGACGACTATGGTGTTTCTCTCTTGCAGGGAAAAAATCAGGAGGCTCTTGATAAAGCAGGGCGGAAGATATTTTCCCGTGTGAGCGTCAAAGGAAAACCTTACTATTCCCATGATTACCACTACATGGCGGACGTGACGGAAGATTCCGTAACGATTTACAATGCCGACAGCATCGATACTCCTCAAAAAGTAGATTTGAAAAAACAGGGTGTTTCCTTTTTCCAGTGGATGCCTGACAGAAATCTGGCACTCATGGCGCTGTATCCTCTTCATTGGAAAGGAGGGCGGTGGGACGTCACACTGGCAAGATATAACCCGGAGGGCATCACTCATGAGTCGGATGCACCGATTAAAGACCTGCCGAGAAATTCCAAAATTATTGATGTAGCCTATTCGACGGCAACCAATGCGGTGTATATGAAAATGGAGGTAGGACCCGGACTGTATCGTATTTACAGGACTGATGCCAATTATGATACGCGCCGGATTTATGTCCAGACGTCGCACATAGGGAAGATAGCGGTTTTCTATGATGAAGATAAATTTTTCTATGATGACAGCCAAAGAGGCATCATGTATCTCTTTGACGGAGACGACAGCGGTTGGCGTGTGATTTCGCCTCCCGGCAGGTTCCGTCTTGTCGGGCTCGGAACGGATAAAACCATTTATGCAGCAAAAGTTAACCAGAAGGGTGAAGTTACAGGCTATTACACAGGACGACTGAAGGTAGGATTTAAACTGGTAAAAGAACTGGAAACACCGGTGGAATTTAATTCTGTAACGGTTCATATGATTCAGGAGGCTGCCGCGTTAGCCGAAAAATCAGAAAATGAGGAGAAAAAGCAATAAAAAGGTCCGGGGATTTTCCCCGGATTTTTTGCGGGCATGCCAGAAATATTTTTCTATTATCCCAGCGGTTCTGATATAATAAAAAAGTAAAAAGGAGGCTTTATGGAAAAATTAAGCACCGGAGATGACAGAGTCATCATAGCTCTCGATGTGGACAGCCTGGATAAAATGAAAGCGGCGGTCAAAGAATTGGGCAGCCGTGTATCTTTTTATAAAGTGGGCATGGAGCTTTATTATGCGGCAGGCAGTGAAACGGTGGTCTGGCTTAAAGAACAGGGGAAACAAGTTTTTCTTGACTTGAAAATGTATGATATTCCCAATACCGTATCCAAAGGAATTTCATCGGTAGCGCGTCTGGGGGCAGGACTTATTACCGTTCATGCAAGCGGCGGACGCCGTATGATAGAGGCCGCTGCAGAGGCAGCCCGCAAAGCGGAAAGAAACGGAAAAAGACCGAAAATTCTGGCAGTCACCGTTCTGACCAGCTTTGATGAAAAGTTGTGGAAAGAAACGGGAGAAACAATTGCTATTGAAGATAAGGTACTCCATTTAGCCAAACTTGCCAAAGAGTCGGGGGCGGACGGAGTGGTAGCATCTCCCATGGAGGCGGAGGCTATACGCCGTCTTTGCGGACCTGATTTTGAAATTGTCACACCCGGTATCCGTCCCGCCTTTGCCGGAAACGATGATCAGAAACGGGTGGCGACTCCGAAAGCGGCCCTTGAAGCAGGGGCGTCAAGGCTTGTTATAGGCCGCCCGGTGATGCAGGCGGAAGATCCGAAAAAAGCAATGGATATGATTTTAAAGGAAATCAAAGGAGACTGATTATGGAAAATGCAGAAGCATTATTAAGGGAAACAAAAGCGATTTTAGAAGGACATTTCCTTTTGACCAGCGGACTTCACAGTCCTTTATATGTAGAAAAATTTAATGTTCTGCAACATCCGGAATATACGGAAAAGCTTTGCCGGATGATTGCCGACCATTTCCGCGATAAGGGAATTGTCACGGTTATCGGACCGGCAACAGGCGGAATTATTTTATCCCAGGTGACAGCCCGCCTTTTGGGGGTCCGTTCTATTTTCACGGAAAGAGAAAACGGAAAAATGACGCTTCGCCGGGGATTCCGTATCGAACCGGGAGAAAAGGTTCTGATTGTGGAAGACATCGTAACGACAGGCGGTTCGATTCGTGAAGTGGTGGACGTGGTTAATCAGGCGCACGGCGATATTGTGGGAATCGGCCTGTTTGTGGACCGCTCCGGCGGAAAAGCCGATTACGGTGTGGACCCGGAAAAAGTATTTCCTCTTGTTCATCTCACCGTTCCGACCTATACGGCGGAAGAATGTCCTCTTTGCAAAGACGGCGTAGAGAGAATCTTGTGTTTGATAAAGATTCTCTCTTTTTTCTATTCACCGGTTAATTCATGAAGCAAGTCGGGGACGGTTGTCATCTTATGGATTTTATAAGCATTTTCGCCGCAGAAAATCAAAGCGTTATCTACGTCGCCTCTGGCGGCACGAATCAGTGCCATGGTGATACAGTAGGGCGTGCTTTGGGGTCTGCAGGATTTCAGGCAGTGAAAACATTTTGTAATATTTTCCCTACAGTCCCTCACTCTTTTGACAAAAGGATTTAAAATAGCTCTTCCCGGCATATGAGCAGGGCTGTCCACAATGGTGATATCTTCTTTTTTTGCTTTTATATACATTTCCTTAAATGCTTCGGATGCATCACATTCCTTTGTCGCAACAAAACGGCTTGCCATTTGCACGCCTGAGAGCCCTAGCGACAGATAGCGGGCAATGTCATTTTTGTCAAACACGCCACCCCCGAAAACGACGGGGATTTTTTTATTGAACTTTTCTTCAAAAGAGCGGACAACAGAAAGGATTTCTTTGATTTCTTTTTCGTAACCCTGATATTCATACCGCTTAATTTCTTCCCTGCTGTATCCGAGATGACCGCCCGCTTTGGGACCTTCTACGACGACCAGATCGGCCGTCGTTTGATGATGATGTTCCCATAGTTTCAGAAGCACGCGACAGGCTCTGGCAGAACTGATAATGGGCGCAATTTTCGTTTTTGTGTTTTTAACATACGAAGGAAGATCGGCAGGAAGTCCGGCGCCGGAAAAAATAATATCCGCCCCGTTCTTTACGGCACATTTTGCATAATCACTGTAACTGAATCCTTTTGTCATGATATTTACACCGAGAATTCCGTTCGGTGCCGTTTCTCTTGCTTTCTTCAGATGATAAGCGATGGCGCGGCAATTTGCGCGGGTCGTATCGGACCGGAAATCAGGTTCGTTAAATCCCGGCTGCGCGGCGGAAATGACACCGATAGCTCCTTCTCTTGCGACAGCACCTGCGAGACCGGATAAGCTGATTCCGATTCCCATACCGCCTTGGATAATAGGAATGGGAGCGGTCAGCTCACCGATGCGTAATTTTGGAAATTTCATAATTGCCTCCATAGATAAACAAAATAAGAAATATGTTTTATTATTCGAAATAAAAATGATAACTCTTTCTGTAGTTTAGTTTAAAATATAAATAATGTCAATATTTTAGCGAAATATAAAAAATAAAACAAAATAATATATAATTATGAAAATATAGAGAAAACTGTTTGGCGATGAAAAAATAAATTTTATAAAAGGGACTTGCAATTATTTATGACCAGGTGATAAAATAATAAGAAATTGATAATTTTATGGGAGAAATATCAAAAATATTCTTTTAAAATTACCTAAAGGACGGATATAATTTGTTGCGATATGGTATTATCAGCAGGTGATAACTATGAAGGGGAGCAAAGTCAATAAGGAGAAACGCCGGGAAGAAATGGCGGAGGCTGTTCGTAAAAATCCTTGTTTGACCGACGAGGAGCTGGCCCGTAAGTTTTCTGTATCGGTTGCTACGATTCGTTTGGACCGGCAGACGCTGGGAATTCCGCAAATGCGGGAACGGGTGGAACAGGCAGTGACGACCGGTCCGTCATCGGACGGGGCAGATTTCCAAGTTCTGGATTTGGAACCGCAGAAAAAAGGACTCGCACTTTTTAAAACAAAAGAATTTATGTCTGACGGTTCCGGTATGGTTTCTGCAGACCGGTTATACAAAGCGGCTTCCGAATTTGCGGAGCTTCTTTCGGGAGAACTTTTATCGCCGGTCCAGGTAGGAAATATCAAATACAAGCAGCCTGTAGAACCGGGAGAACTCTTAGTTTTAAAGGGAAAGATTGCATTAATGAAGCAGAATAAAAAATATATTTATATCAGCTTTTTTAAAGGCGGAAGTGAAGTATTCAGAGCGAAATTTATTATGGAAGCAGCAAAAGAAACAGGTGAGGCGGCTTATGAATAAAATTGCAGTAGATGCTATGGGCGGAGACTATGCGCCTGTCGAAATAGTAAAAGGTGCCGTTCAGGCAGTAAGAGATTTTAAAATTCCTGTTGTACTGGTAGGTGATGAAGCTCAAATCAGACCGGTTCTTGCGGAAGTTCATGCAGAGGAAGAGCGGCTGATAGAGATTCATCATGCGTCACAGGTCATTGAAATGGGGGAACACCCGGGGATGGCCTTCCGCAAAAAGAAAGATGCTTCGATTTCTGTGGCAGCTAAACTCGTCAAACAAGGAGAGTGCGGGGCTCTTGTCGCTCCCGGCTCGACAGGGGCTGCCGTGACGGCAGGACTTCTCGGTATCGGCCGTATACCCGGTGTGGAACGGCCTGCTATTCTGACGCCGATTCCCAATCAAAAAGGGGGATATACTTTTTTGATTGACTCGGGAGCCAGTACGCAGTCCAAGGCAGAAACGCTTTGTCAAAATGCGGTACTCGGATATATTTATGCAAATAAAGTACAGCACATTAAAGAACCGAAGGTAGGACTTCTGAATGTCGGTGCAGAAAGTACGAAAGGCAGTGCTTCTGTGACAGACGCTTATGAAAGACTGTCACGGCAAAATACGATTCCTTTTGCAGGCAATGCGGAAGGAAGAGATATCATGTCCGGTGAATTTGATGTCATCGTGTCGGACGGCTTTACGGGAAATGTAGTTCTGAAATTCGGTGAAGGGGCAGCCAATATGTTTTCCGCCTTATTAAAAGAGGCGGCCGTTAAAGGCGGACTCAGAGCCAAAATCGGGGCGTTGCTGTTGAAACCGGCATTGAAAAAATATCTGGTAAAACGGCTGGATTACTCCGAGTACGGAGGGGCACCGCTGATGGGTATCCGGGGCGGACTTATCATCTGTCACGGTGCATCTAAGGCTTGGGCAATCAGGAACGCCGTCCACATGGCAAGTCAATATACGGAAGCGCATGTTTCTGATATTATCAGGAGCACATTAGAAGAAACAGAAGAAGGAGCCGGTTCGGTTACGGAAAGTAATTAAACCGGGGATGGGAAAAATATGAAAAAAATAAATTCTGCAGGTATTTTAGGAACGGGTCATTATGCACCCGAAAAATTACTGACAAACTTTGATCTTGAAAAAATGGTGGATACCACCGATGAATGGATACGGACAAGGACGGGGATAGAAACACGGCACATCGCCTCCTCAGGGGAAAATACATCCGATCTATGCGTGAAAGCCGCAGAAAAAGCTCTTGAAATGGCTAATCTTTCTGCCGATGATATAGATTTTGTTATGGTGGCAACCGCATCACCCGATCATATCGTGCCCTCTACCGCTTGTCTTGTGCAGGATAAAATGGGAATGAAAAAAGCGGGAGCTATGGATATTTCCGCAGGCTGCTCCGGATACATTTATGCACTGGCAACGGCAGCAGGTATGGTAAAAGGCGGTATCTGCAAGCATGTACTGATTGTAGGCGCAGAAATTTTATCCCGTCTGGTGAACTGGAAAGACCGTTCTACCTGTATTCTTTTCGGTGATGGCGCAGGAGCTGCCGTGGTGGGACCGGCCGAAGAAGGATTCGGTCTGATTGCTTCCGATTTGGGATCGGACGGAAGTTTAGGGGATATTTTATGCATCCCCGCGGGCGGAGTAGCCGAGAGAGTCACCCACGAGGCAATTGATGACGGGCATATCTATGTCCATATGGACGGGACTGATGTATTCAAGGCGGCAGTTCGTCACATGGAAGCTACGACAGAGAAGGCACTTGAAAAGGCAGGCCTTACAAAGGATGACATCCGGCTTTTTATTGCTCATCAGGCCAATGAACGGATTATTCACTCCTTGGCGAAAAAAATGGATTTGCCGGCCGAAAAAGTTTATGTAAATGTAAACCGCTACGGCAATACATCGGCGGCCTCGGTGGGTATCGCACTTGATGAGGCGGTCAGAGGCGGTAACATAAAGCATGGGGATATCGTCGTACTCACAGGATTCGGCGCCGGTCTGACCTGGGGCTGTGACGTAATAAAATGGATTTAATTTTACAGTAAGAATGGAACAGATGAGGTGATATTTTGAAAACAGCATTTCTTTTTCCCGGACAGGGATCACAAAAAGTAGGGATGGTACATGATTTATATGAGTCCCATGATTCTGTAAAACGTCTTATCGAAGAGGCGGATGAAACATTAGGATTTTCTATTTCAAAAATGATGTTTGAAGGACCGGACAGTGAATTGATGAAAACGGAATTTACACAGCCGGCGATTCTGACGGCCAGTGTATGCTGTTATGAAATATTAAAAGAACAGGGGATTGTACCTGTTATCGCTGCAGGTCACAGTTTGGGCGAATATTCGGCTCTTGTTGCAGCCGGTTCGATTTCTTTTGCCGATGCTGTCCGCACTGTACATTTAAGGGGTAAATTTATGCAGGAAGCAGTTCCTCTCGGAAAGGGAGGAATGGCAGCTGTCATCGGACTTGATGCACAGCGGATTACTGAGATATGTGATTCTGTTTCGACCGGCGATAAACCTGTCCAGGCCGTTAATTTCAATTGTCCCGGCCAAACGGTCATTGCCGGAGAAAGTTCGTCTGTGGCCAAGGCTTGTGAATCGCTTAAAGAAGCGGGCGCAAAAAGGGCGATTATGCTCAAGGTCAGCGCTCCCTTCCATTCTGTTCTGATGGAACCGGCAGCCAAAAGATTGAAGGCTGTATTGGATGAGATTGAAATCAAAGATGCAGAGATTCCCGTCATTGCCAACTTCAGTGCCCGTCCTGAAGTAAAAGCAGAGGAAATCCGTGAAAATCTGGTGGCCCAGGCGGCACATGCCGTCCGCTGGGAAGAATCGGTACGCGTTCTTTTGGCAGAGGGAACAGACTGCGTTGTTGAATGCGGACCGGGAACTGTTCTTTCGGGATTTATGAGAAAAATTGATAAGACTGTTTCTTCTTACCATGCAGAAAATATAGAAACAATTCAAAATACCGTAAATGCGCTGAAAGGAGAAAAGTAATGGACGGGGTAGAAAAAACGGCACTCGTGACAGGGGCATCCCGCGGTATCGGCCGTGCTATCGCTCTGGCTTTGGCAAAAGAAGGCTATGCGGTCGCTGTCAACTATGCGGGGAGCCGTGAAGCAGCCGAGGCTGTCAGAAATGAAATTACGGCGGCCGGCGGCCGGGCATTCATCCTGCAGGGAGATGTGTCTTCTGCAGAAGATGTAGACAGAATATTCAAGACCGTTAAAGAAGAATTCGGATTTCTTGATGTTCTTGTCAATAATGCGGGGATTACAAGAGATTCGCTTTTAGTCCGTATGAAAGAAAATCAGTGGGATGAGGTTATCGATACGGATCTGAAAAGTAATTTCCTGACTGTAAAAGCCGCAGGCGCTATGATGATGCGCCGTAAAAAAGGAGCCATTATTAATATTGCTTCCGTTTCAGGTATTATCGGAAATATGGGACAGCTTAATTACTCGGCAGCCAAAGCGGGGGTTATCGGGCTTACCAAGGCGGCAGCAAGAGAATTGGCACCGCGGGGTATCCGGGTCAATACTGTCGCACCGGGCTTTATCGTGACAGATATGACGGATAAAATTCCCGATGATTTGAAAGACGGCATGCTCCGTTCCATACCGCTCGGTCGTTTCGGAGGGGCTGAAGAAGTTGCAAAGGCTGTCGCATTTCTTGCATCTGACAAAGCCTCTTACATAACGGGACAGGTTTTAAAAGTAGACGGCGGAATGGTTATGTAATATAATTTACATGGTATAATTCCATTGAAAGGTGGTGAAAAAGATGAGTACTTTTGATAAAGTAAAGAACATTGTTGTAGAACAGTTGGGCGTCAGTGAAGCTGATGTACAGATTGATTCCACTTTCATTGATGATCTCGGTGCAGATTCTTTGGACATCGTTGAGCTGATTATGGCATTTGAAGAAGAATTTGAAATTGAAATTCCTGATGATGCAGCTGAAAAGATTAAAACTGTACGTGATGCAGTAGACTACATTGAGAAACAAGTCCAGTAATGAATAAGGGACAACGGAGGCAACGGGGGAGCTTCCCCCGTGAAGCCGCTGTGAGGAGAATACCTCAAAAAAGCGGACGGTTTTTCACTATCCGTTTTTTTGAGGTTTTGTCTGATATGGAAGATTTTTTGTAGATGAAAATATAATGTGATGAGTGAGGTGTTTTACAATAATGGAAAGACGCGTAGTAATTACGGGACTCGGTGTAGTTTCTCCGGTAGGAAACGGAAAAGAGGAATTTTGGAATAATTTGCTGGCAGGAAAACCGGGAGTCGGGCCGATTACCCAGTTTGATGCCACTGATTTTCCCGTAAAAATTGCAGGAGAAGTTAAGGATTTTGATCCTGTCGCTTTGGCAGGAGACAGAAAAACAGTCCGTCATATGGACCGTTACACCCAGTTTGCCGTAGCAGCAGCTAAAATGGCTGTAGCAGATGCAAAGCTGGATATGACAAAAGAAGATCCGGATATGGCGGGGACTCTTATCGGAACGGGTATCGGCGGTATTCATGTCATGGAAGACACGATTCTCCAAATTGAAAAAAGAGGACCGGGGAAGGTGAATCCTTTTGCGATACCGATGATGATTGCCAATATGGCGTCAGGACAAGTTTCCATAACTTTGGGACTCCGCGGCCCTGTTCTTACGGATGTGACTGCTTGTGCATCGGGGACGAATTCGATAGGTCTTGCTGCAAGACTGATTAAATATGGTGATGCGGATATTATGATTGCCGGCGGTGCAGAAGCAGCAGTTTCCAAAGCACCTATGGCAGGATTTGCTGCTATGAAAGCATTGTCCTCAAGAGACTGCCCGCCCGAAGAAGCATCATGTCCTTTTGATGCGGGAAGAGACGGCTTTGTTCTCGGTGAAGGCAGCGGTGTCTTGGTATTGGAAGAACTCGAGCATGCCAAGAAGAGAGGCGCTCATATTTATGCAGAGCTTGCCGGATACGGCTCTAACGGTGATGCCTATCATATCACCGCACCCAGACCGGGAGGAGAGCTGGCCTATCTGTGCATGGAAAAAGCCTTGAAGGATGCCCATACGAAACCGGAAGAAGTCGATTATATAAATGCCCACGGCACATCGACACACCTGAATGATTTGAATGAAACATCGGCCATCAAGGCACTTTTAGGAAAGCATGCTTATGAAATTCCCGTAAATTCTACAAAATCAATGACGGGACATCTTCTTGGAGCAGCCGGTGCCATTGAAGCTGTAGTATGTGCGCTTTCTATTGAAAATAACAAGGTACATCCTACCATCAACCTGAAAGAAAGAGATCCGGAATGCGATCTTGATTACGTGACCGAAGGCGCCAGAGATGTAAAAATCAATGTCGCTATGTCCAACTCCTTTGGCTTTGGCGGACACAATGCCGTTATTGTCATGAGGCGTTATGAAGAATGAAACAGATAGAATTGCGAAAAAAGAAGCGTTTGGAAGAGGTCCGTAAATTTGCAGAAGAAAACGGAATACCTATGCAGAACTTCGGACTTCTGAATGTGGCACTGACACATACATCTTATGCTAATGAGCATAAAAATGAAGTAATCCATGACAATGAAAGATTGGAATTTTTAGGAGATGCCGTTCTTGATCTTGTCGTGGGAGAATATTTATTTCTCCGGTTCCCCGATTGGCCGGAAGGCGAATTGACACGGGCAAAGGCGAGTGTCGTTTGTAAGCCTGCCTGTGCGGAATGCGCTGCCAAATTTCATGTCGGCGATTATATGCTTCTCGGTAAAGGAGAAGAGATGTCCGGCGGAAGAAGCCGTGTTTCCATTTTGGGAAATGCGTTCGAGGCGGTAATCGGAGCTATTTATTTAGATAATAATTATGAAGTGGCATCCCGGTTTATTTTGGGCCATATGAAAAAATTTCTTGACCTTGTGGATCGGGGAGAATATGACCATGACTATAAAACAGATTTGCAGGAAATCGTCCAAAAGCATGGTGATGTAGATATACATTATGAGGTTGTCCGTGATGAAGGACCGGACCATGACAAGACGATTTGGATGCAGATTACAGTTAATGGAAAACCGATGGGAACAGGTATGGGTAAAAATAAAAAAGAAGCTACCCAAAAGGCAGCCAAAGAGGCCATTTCCAGAATACATAACGGAGAAAGTGTTCCCCTTGTGCAAAAATAAAGAGGGATGGAGTGAGAACGAATGGAACCCGGAGCGGCAGAACAACTGAAGGATCCTGTAAAAATTGTAGAACATATCAGAAATATCTATAAATCCAATCACTTTATGGAGGATTATTTTCATATCCGTATCGATGAAATACGCTGCGGTGAAGTGACGGTCAGCTTGGATACCGTGCCGGAAAAACATACCAATCACAGAGGCGTTTTGCATGGCGGGACCTTAGTTGCTCTTGCCGATTCCGTGACCGGTGTTACCAGTGCTTCTGTGGGAGAAGTGGTGGTAACGGCAAGTCTTACAATGAGTTTTATCCGGAATGCAAGACCGGGTTCACGACTTCGCGTGAAGAGCCGGATTACCCATCACGGACGATCCACGATTGTGATAGAAGCCGTTATGCTTGATGAAAAAGATAAGCTTATGGCCAATATTTTAGCAACGATGATGATTGTCGATCACTTTCCGGAAATACCGCGAAAGTGGTAATAAAAAAGCACTCCTGCCTTTCCCTCGGTTAAATTCCGGGAAAAGACGGGAGTGCTTTTTTCAGTCTTCGATTCCTTTGCGCTGCGGTACGCCCTTATCATAATAATGGCGTATTTTTTTCATTTCCGTAATCAAATCTGCCGCCTCTAAGATATAAGAAGGAGCATTGCGGCCTGTAAAAACCAGCTCTACACCGGGGGCTCTTGCAGAAAGAATTCTTTTTGTATCTTCCTCGGTGGCCAAATCATACCAACATGCCATATTATATTCATCTAATATGACTAAATCATATTCGCCCGACACGGCTTGTACCGCCTGATTGATTCCGTCAAGAATCATGGCACGGTACTCTTCCGGCGGATGACCGGCAGGATAGATGCGGACATTGCCGCCCCAAGCCTTGATTTCTTCTTCGGTCAGCATACCTTCTTTAGCAATAAAGTAAGGTTTTCCCAACGTGGTCAGAGTAATGCCGTCAAGCGACTGTAAAACTTTTTGCTCCGAGTAGGCAAGGGATTTCATAAACTGGATAATCCGTACCTTATGACCGGCACCGATACTCCGGATGGCAAGACCGATAGCGGCGGTGGTTTTTCCTTTTCCATCGCCTGTATATACCTGTATATATCCTTTAGACATAAAAACCTCCCTGAATGTATGAGATTAAAAATAAAAAAAGCCATAAAAATGGCTGTCAGTCGTTATTGTGATACTTATGCTTTCTATATTTCCTTTGCATAAAAAAGCCGCCCAGCGTAAGGATAAAAAGAATGACAAACCGCATGCCGTGTTCGGAAAAATGAATCAAGTCATGGCCGAGAATGACTTCAATGGCCACGGAGGGAATTTTCCCAATCAGTGAAGCCCGCAAATGTTGCCGTGTTGTCAACTTTGTTAAAACGGCAATCGCCGTAAAAAGAATATTGGGAGAATAAGGAATAGCCCTTGCCACACCCATGGCATAGACGGAACTGTATTTGTCCAGCTTTTGGAGCATATGCTTTTTCTCTATGAACCTCCGTGCTTCTTTACGGAAGAAAATACGGCCCAGATGAAAGCTCATCTCGATACCGATAACTTCACCGGCCCAGGAAATGATAATACCCGGAATGATTCCGAAAAGAGCACCGTTGATTGTGAGAAAGGGAATAGTAGGAATTCCCAAAATATTACATATAATCAAGAGTAAAATGCTGACAACAAAAGCCCCGTAACCAAAAGAAGAAATGTAGGCGGAAAGACCTTCCACATCACCGGCCAGGGTAAGGCTGATTGTCATATCATAAAATTCGGGGCAATACATCTTGACGGCAATAAAACAAATGGTGCCTAAAATAAGCAACAAAAGAGTGCCAATCAATTTTTTATAGGAATCAATCATAAGCGTTCCTTATATAAAAGCGCAGAAAAGTAAAAAGTGCGCTGTTGAGTTCTTTTATATTTATATTATTATAAACGAAATCATCTGATCCTGCCAATTTTATGAAAATAGTTCAATAAAAAACAGGTAATAAAGATGTATAAAGTAAAATATAACACTTTAGTAAACTTCAAATTACAGTATATATCTTTATTCTTGCAATGATATAAAAAAAATCTATATCAAAAAAATATATTATACTTGCATTAGAAAGAATAGAAAGGTAAACTATAAGAAATAATAAATAGATAGAATCAAATTAAAATTTAAGTGGGGAATTTGGTGAAAATCCAAAACTGTCCTGCAACCGTAACGGGAGTTTTTGTGTGGCAAGTCTTTCACAAAGAGATGCAAAAACGAGGAACGAAGCCGGAGTGCCGCTTATTTTTTGGAGTCTGTGTGGATCTGCAAGGTATGGATCGGATTTCCCTGGTGTTTTTAGAGTGGAAATTTTGATTTACCTTGCTTTTTTCTTGTAAAGTGGAATTTATGCTTCTGAGAGGAGGAATAAATCAGAGATAGAGGGTTTATTTTAACGGTATTATTTATTTATTGTTGTAAAGAAAGAGGAGAAATTTCAGTATGCAATTAGAAAGAAAGAAACAGATGCGTCGGTTATCTCTGGGCGTTACCGCCTTTTTGCTTTTCGGAAGCATGCAGGTTATGGCAGATCAGTCTACCAATCCGATCAGTGAAAGCGAAGTATTTACTGCAGACAGACTGGCACAGGTCACCGGTAAGGACAATATGCCTAAGGAAGGATCTGAATATAGTCCCAAAGTTGTTGCAGCAGGACTTTTAGGCTATACGCACAGCAAAGACTCCATTAAAACAATCAATATCGATATGGCAGGTCATAATTTAACGCTTGACTTGACAAAGGTTGCCGATTTGGGGGCTGATTTTTCTGCTTACGGAATCCGGTCGAATAATAAGACGACCATTTTAATTGACAGCAATAAAACCAATCCGGGGAAGAACGGTACAATCACGATTAAGGCAAAAACGCTCTGGTCACCGGCAGGAGACAGCGGCAGCAAATATACGTCCGCTCACGGTATTGCGGTAGGAAACCATGGACAGAGATTTAACAAAAAAGTAAAAGACGACTTGGTAAAAACGACAATCAATGCAGACGTGATGATTGAAGAGTTGCGTGGCGGTTCGACAAGAACAACGGGCATTTCCTCTTTGGACTGCTCCGATTTGGCTATCAACGGCAAATTTACCATCAAGCCGGGGGCTATCAGCCTGATGGAGTGGAACCGGGGCGATCAGTCGAAAACCTACGGTATCTATATGATCGGAAGCAATAATACTGTTTCCATTACCACGGCGGATATTGATGATTCCAAGAACGGATCTCTTTCCGATCTGATCAGAACGGAAGAGTCTCTTTGGAACGGAAAAACGGAAAAGAATGTTCTCCGTATCGGCGGCGGTACGCTCAAGGTAAAAGAGAACCAGAAAGAGAAGAATCTGATCAATGCGTCTAAAGGATTCAAAGCGTTCATCAATGTCAATGAGGACGGAAGTGCCATCGGGACATCCAAAGCGGACTTGCAGGGAACTATCCGCATGAATGAAGGTGCGGAAGCCTATGTAGGTCTTACCGGCGGTTCCAAATGGGTCGGCGGCACACAGGCGGATACCAAAGGAAAAATGAATCTGTTCCTTTCAGAAGGCGGGGAATGGAACACACTGAATGCCGGACAGGGCAGCCGTGTAACCCGTTTGACCGGAGATGCCAAAGGCGGTGCGATTTATCAAAAAGATGCAGGGCAACTTGTCATTGAAAACTACAGTGGTGCCGGAAAACTTTTCTACGAGCATGAAAATGCAGGTACGAAAGCAGAAGACTATAAGGCGGGGGATACCCATATCGGAAGTGCGGCAGACGGCGCAAAGATTTCGGTCATTACAGACAATAAAGGAATTACGACGACAGACAATGATCAGGTCTACCAAGTGCTGAATGCCCTGGCAGGAAAACTCTATTACGATGCCTATAAAAACGGAGAAAAGAACCTGACGGGGAAAGCGGTGATAGCCGAAGGACTCACATCAACCGCTAAAGAGTTGCAATTCAAGGACATGCTCTTCAAAGATGGAAACGGACAGGGATATGTGGAAAACAAACCGATGCCGCCGGCATCATTGGATGTGAGTGAACAGATTGTTGAAGATGCCTTGGGATCGGGAAACATGTACTGGTTGAATAATGGATATAAAGATGGTGAAGATGATGACCATCATTATGTCTTGAAGTCCGACACCACCATCCGGGTTAATGTATCAGATCCAAAAACATTGCACTACGGCGGAATCCAGGGACGACATACGGCGAATATCACATGGGGTGATCCGAGGTATATCAGTGACGGATATATTGATATGAGCGGACATAAGCTGACGCTGATTTCCGAAGCAAACCATCACACGCATTCTGCATCGGGGATTTTGTCACATGGCGGTGATTTAGAAATCAAGAATGTGGCAGGGATTGACATTGATATTCACGGTGATAAAAACTCCCAAAGCGGTATTTACGTTTGGGGAGAGGGGAATAAAAGAGCAACACTTACCATCGACAATGATGATAAAGAAGAACATGCGGTGAAGATACGCAATACAGCATTAGAAAAAGATGCAGCCATCCTTGTAGACGGCAGAAGTGTACAGCCCGGCGGCGGTGCGAAACTGGTCATCAAAGGACTCGTCGATGTGGAAAATGATGATGTCAGCGTCATCCAGGCAAATAAAGGGGAAGCGTATATCGGCGGTGGAAAAATTATAGCCAAAGGAAATAATGCGTCCAGCTTAAAGGTCAATAATGATGGAAAGTTAGTGATCAACGGCGAACTTTCGGATCAAAATGTTCTTACCGCAGGAGCAGTCAAGCATAATGTGCAGATAGAAGGGAATGTTCTTTCCGAAAAAGGAAAACTGGGGCTTGTTCTGAATACAGCCAAGTCTTATGTAAAAGGGCTTATAGGAACGGATACCAATACGTCCGGTGATACATACATGATCCTTTCCGGCGGTTCTTCTTGGTACAATGAAGGAAAAGGGGCCCGCACGGACAGCATTGGAGAAAGCAGAATCAAGAACCTTGAGGCTGACGGCGGACATATTTTCCAGAAACATGCAAAACCGATTACTATTGAAAACTATAAAGGCAATGTAAAACTTTTCTATGAGCATGAAAATGCAGGTACGAAAGCAGAAGACTATAAGGCGGGGGATACCCATATCGGATCCGCAGCAGACGGCGCAAAGATTTCGGTTATTACAGACAATAAAGGGATTACGACGACAGATAGTGACCAAGTCTACGAAGTTCTGAATACTCTGGCAGGAAAACTCTATTACGATGCCTACAAAACAGGGGAGAAGAAACTGACGGGGCAAGTGACCATAGCGGAAGGTCTGACTTCGGCATCTCAATCTTTGAAAATGGAAGATATTTCCTTCAAAGATGAAAACGGACAAGGGTACGTAAAAGGGAAAGTGAAGCCGCCGGCAGCACTCAGTCCGATTACGGGAGATGAGGCAAAAGATACCTACTATGTAGAGAAAAAGATACGCCAGGCAGATGGTACCTATCTGTTTAAAGAAGATACGGAACTTGGAATGCCTGACGGACAATCAATGGTCACCAGTGAAAAGCCGGTAGTTATCAAGGCGGAAGGAAAGAAACTCACCTTTACTTCTGTTGCAGATAAAAACGACACTGTTTCTACTGTGCAACAGAATTCCAAGGATAAGCTCAGTATTGCTGCAAAAGAACTGGTGGTGAAAGCGGAAAATAAAGGCGGGCGTTCTGAAGGCATCCACTTAAATAATGCAGACCAAAAGAATGTTTATAAAACAGATATTACCGGAGATGTTACTATACAATCCAAAGGTAAGAAGACAGTAATAGGAGCGTATGTAACAGGAAATAGCCAGTTGGACATCCATGGGAATGTGACAGTTAAGGGCGATGGAGACACCTGGGGTGTAGAAAATGCTGAACCGGGGGGGGATGGAGAATGGGCACATTACTCTACATCCGGTCTGTATGCAGGCTCTAATTATAAGACCCCACCAAAAGGCGGAAAAATTACTGTTGACGGAGATGTGGATCTGAAAGTAAAAGGCACCGGCATCGTGGCAAATGGTGGCGGATCAACCGTTATTGTCAAAGGCGGCGGACAAGTTGATATTGAAGAGAATGCTGATGATGTACACTATGCACTGGTAGCAGAAGGTGGAATCATAAACTTTAATTATGATGATGACGCAGGTGAACCGGGAACAAAGAAAGTCATGATAAAAGGGAATGTCGGGGTTATTAATGGATCTGTAAATCCTAGTGAACCGCAAAAGCAGAGTCAGATATTCCTTGGATTAGGGACAAAGGATTCCACTTGGAGAGGTTTGGCTGTCGATAATCATACCCAAAAGCAAAACGAAGACGGATATGAAGGACAGTTGAGTTTGTTTATGAAGAATGGTGCAACATGGACCAATGAAGCCTATGGAACGACACCGGCAAAATTTAAAGGCAGCAAAGTGTACTATCTCCAGGGAGGAAAGAGCAAAGAAGAAGCGGGAGTTATATTCCAGAAAGATAAAAATCCCCTATATATCGATACATATTCGGGAAATATGAAATTGATCTATGCTCATGAGAATATGGGGACGAAGCCGGAAGACTACAAGGCAGGGGATACTCATATTAATTCTGCAAATGAGCAGTCATGGATTACGATGATTACGGATGGAGCTAATATTGATACAAATGATGAAGAGCAAGTGTATCAGGTGCTGAATACTTTGGCAGGAAAACTCTACTATAAAGGGTATACTAATGATGAAAAGTACCTGAATGGCGAAGTGACTATAGCTGAAGGACTCACTGCATCGTCGAAGACTATGAAAATGAAAGACCTCTCTTTCAAAGAAGAAAACGGACAGGGGTATGTAAAAGGAAAACCGACACCGCCTCCGCTTGTTAATCCGGTACATCACCAGATTGTAGAAGCCAACCGTTATGCAGAAGAAACCAGAGATTTCTGGTCGAAAGCAGGAGTCTATGATGGAAAAGGACACTACAAATTTGACAAAGACCTGGAACTGGTAGCGGATATAGACAAAGACAGCA